>Ga0196970_1000163_pt1 | contig 104214 bp, 94 predicted proteins | sample S1v_513CmetaG_FD_148672 | JGI IMG/M metagenome (GOLD analysis project Ga0196970, IMG submission 148672) | Soil microbial communities from Anza Borrego desert, Southern California, United States - S1+v_5-13C | ecosystem: Environmental > Terrestrial > Soil > Desert | place: USA: California...
TCGAAGAAGCGAAGAAGACGAGAAGAAGGAAGAAGAGCTTTGGCGCGGGAAGAGCGAAGAAAATCAGCCGGAAGAAAACGGAATTTCATCCCGCCACTTTTCCACCGCTATCATTCCGCCGCTGACAACCCCGGTCAGATTTCGTTGAGCTTTGCGCAAATCGCGGATTCCATATCGAATGGCGGGCAATTCTGATCGAAGTCGTTCTGGAAGTCATACGCCATAGCCTCCAACGGACTATGTCGATAGCCGTATATCGCCAACCCCTCAGCATAGGCCAGCAGGAAGTTCTCCGCGCCGAGCCGCGCCCATTGGGCCACATGCACCAACTCGTGGAAATGCAGTGACTCGTCATCCTCGTGATGGCGTTCCACGAAATAGGTGTCTTTGAACGTGATGCCGCGATAGTTCCCGAGCTCGAACGCGCCGAATTCTGGCAATCCCAAGCTGCGCAGTGGCGGCACCGGCACAGCATCTACCGCGACGACCTTCGCCTTCAACAGCAACGCACTGGAATAAAACTGTGGCAATCGCTTGAATCCGAAGCTCACGATTGGGCGCGCAGCGGCAGCGTGCTCGGCCAAGGTGTGATCGATCCAACGAATGATCAACGGCAGTTTAGAGATTAGAGATTCACGATTCACACTCCGCCTTTCGTTCTCGGTCCGGTCTGACTCTCTTTCCAGTATCGCACCGTGTTTCCGCATGCATCAAAAAACCGCATCGAGAATCGCGCCATACTTAAATTTCCGGCATCAAATCCGGTGCAAACCCTTCCTTCTCAGCTCCTTACCGTGGCGACACCCGCCGAGAGAAGTAGCCCCGGGTGAGCGGGGCGGAACCCGGGGTCCTTCCAACGGCAGGGGCAAGCCCCAGCGGGGCGGCAGGCCGCGTTTGCGACCAAATGAAAAATGGAGAGACGCGACCCTCAGGGCAACCCTGCTCAAGCGGCTGCACAAGGTGTGAAGCGCTTTGGAATTTTATTGACGACTGACCCGGAGCGCCAGAGGTTCGTTGCGAAGCTTGCCAAGCGATTGTCAACGTTTTAGATGCGACCCCATTGCACGTTTTCTTCAAAACTCCTTCTTCCTTCGCTCCCGCGGGGTAGAGCTTCAAACACAAGTGCCATTAGGCTGAGCCGGACCGTTTTGCCGGGCTTGTTCAACCAGGGGCGTATTTGCTGGCTCCGCTTCGCTCCGCAGCAATACTCCCTTTATTGTTCGGCGTTCACCACGATAGGCTGAAACTCCTGAAGGCAAAATCATCGTCCAGCTCTATCAAACCACCCTCTTTGCCACCCCAATCCCAATCGCAAGTAACAAAAACGACTGAACCTCCTCGTCTCCTGTCCCAGCTTCTAAGTCGCAAATTCCGCATGCCCGCGTACTCGAATGTTCCATCGTCCAGCTTCCTCTCGGGACGCAGCAGTCGTGACCACGCAATCGCTCCGTCAGACGAGCGAAACACTACAACTGGATTTGTGAGAGAGGATAAACTGTGAGCCTCGATCCGCCCGCGTGACGAGAGCGACAAGACAGATGTGGGTTCACCTTCAATACTGCCCACGTATGGCACTCCAGTAAATGGACCCCAGAGCATCCGCTCCCAAAACGAACGGGCAATCATGTGGAGAGTAAGTAGGCCTCCAGCTAGAACTATCAAACAGATGGCGACTATCCATGTTGCTTTCTTCATCGCGCTCTTGTCGCAGACCGTGAATAACTTCGCCGCGAACCGGACGGCAACGGATCATTGGATTGACCTTCGGGTTTCATTTCCTTTATCGGTTCTTACGGTTTCCCGCCCCGGCGGGTCAGGTCTTCGAACGACCAGTCGCTTTAACGACTTTGAGCTTATTGACCGACCCGCCGGGCGGGCTTGACCTCTAACGACTACTCAAGAGGCCGTCTCCGTCCATGGAACGACTTTTCTATATTGCCGTCGCCCGGTCAAGCCTGCGGGACCTTAAAAACACAAACCTCAAACCACAGGCATCCTCATGCACACTCCTCATCCGTTTGACCTCGTCATCGGCCTGGATCGTTCCGATCGCAAGGCCGATCTGCATCTCATCAACACCCGTTCCGGTGAACGCAAGAGCGTCATCATCGACACCAGCCCGGAATCCCTCCGGGAATGGCTCCTCCAACTCCGCCAGCAACATCCCCAAGCCAAGGTCGGTCTCTGTCTGGAACAACCCGCCGGCCACCTCATCAGCTTCCTGGAATCCTATGACTGGATCACCCTCTACCCCATCAATCCCATCACCCTGAGCCCGTTCGACTGTCGCCTAAACAAGTAGCTCGCCGCCAGGAGTTTATGAAGTTTAGGAGCTCGTTTTCGAGGCTTACACGCGATTTTGAGGTGGATTTTTAGGCTGTAAGCGAACTGGCGGTTGGGTAGGTTTCCACACATGGCAAACCGGGTTTGGGGCGGCGGGCGCGATGGCGGCGTTCTTCACATTACCCATCGGTGTCACAATCGAAGTTTCTGCTGAAGTTTGCCCGGGATCGAAACGCCTCTCGAGAAAACTGCGGGAGCACATGGAAAAGTATGAGGTGTGCCTGCGGGATTATTGCGTCACGTGCAATTACCCGCATTTGTTGATGGGCCGGGAACGGCTCGAGGCAAGCCGATACATGCAAGAAGTGGCAAGTGAGTTTGCGCGGGAATACAACCCGCGCAGCGACCAGCTACACCAATCAGCTCAAGGAGGTGACCCGTTACGTTTACGCCTGAAACGAACGCCAATCTGGAAGTGACGCGGTTTGGCTATAACGGCACCGGGGACCTGCTCACATTCCGCACGGAATCCGTGGAAGACAGACACTTCTTCCACGGACGATCGAGGGATATGTGCTAAACGCTAGTCACGCGCTTCGCGCTGGATGTTTTCGCCTGCGTTCTCGGCGGCTCGTCCTACGTCGCGAGCGGCATCTTTTGTGGCATCTTCGACCTTCTCAGCCGCGCGTTCGGCCTCGTTGTCCGTGCGTTCGAGTTGGCGTTCGGCGTCGCGGCCGGTGCGCTCCAGGCGGTCTCCCGCACGCTTTCGGCAGCGTCCTCTGCAGCCCCGCGCGGTGTGTCATGGTCGGGGTCCCAAAGGGGTCCCAAAGGGGTCGCGTCTAAAGAGTTGACAATTGCAGCGCAGCGGAACGGATCGGCCCCTCCCAGTGGGAGTGTGTCGGGCGATTGGATACATGTGAGAGGGGGCGACTTGGAGAATTGGCAATGCACGACTTTAAATGTCAAAGCTTTAGACGCGACCCCATCGCTTTGTCTCAACGGTTTGGGCGCCCAGCGCATTCCCGATCCAACCACGTCCGGAGATTTCACCCGGCGCTTCAGCGTGGAGGACATCACGACCCTGCAGGAGTGCATCAACCGGACGCGGCAGCGCGTCTGGCAACAACAGCCCAAAGGGTTTCTGGAGGAAGCTTTCATCGACGTGGACGGGACGATTGCCCAGACCTATGGCGAGTGCAAAGGCGGGATGTCGCTCTCGTATAAAGGAATCTGGGGTTACGCACCGCTGACAGTGAGTTTAGCCAACACGCGGGAAGTTCTTTATCTTGTGAATCGTCCGGGCAACGCAGCCAGCCATCAGGACAGCGTGCCGTGGATTGACCGTGCCATCGATCAGGTCAGGCCCGTTGCCGGACGGATCACCTTGCGCGGGGATACTGATTTCACGCACACCGCGCAACTGGATCGGTGGGATCAGAGCGGAATTTTCTTCATCATGGGAATGGATGCGCATCCCAAAGTGGTTGGATCAGCCGAGGCCCTGTCGGAGCGGTCCTGGACGCCTTTGGAGCGGTTGGCCAAGTATGAAATTTTGACCGAACCGCCCGCGAACTGCCAAAAAGCGACGAAAACTCCGCTGTGTGATGCATGGAACGACATTTGGACAAAAACTCCGCCGATTCAGTGACGGAAAAAGCCACTCGGAACCGAATCGAAGTAATTTAAGCCGCCAAATTCATGTTCGGCTGAGATCCGCATCCCATCTCGCTTGTTTTAGGTCTAGGCGCGACCCCAAGCCCCCGGGGACACGTTTTGATGTCACTGTTCCAAATGCGGAAGCCGGATTAAGAGATCTAAATGCTCTTCGAGAGCCTGGCGAACAGTCTCATCTCGAAACCTCCGGACTATGATCGCATTTTGAAGAAAGATTCCGTTTTTGTCGATGAGAACGCGCTTCTCAAGAAATCCCGGCGTACAAACAAAAACAGATACAGTAAAATCAAAGGATGCCAAACGAGCACCCTCACCTCCGAGTTCGACGCGCACCTCACTTCCCGCATTAACGTCGTCGACAGGACAACTGTCTGGGTAATTTAGATAATAAAAAGCCGATATGTCGAACTGCTTAGGCATGTCTCAAAACTTACTGGTATTCGCAGAATATAGTGACGCGAGTTGGCCCCCATGCTAGTATTCGCGCATGGGAAATCCCAAAGGCGTAGAACGCGATTTTGATCAACTCGAACGGCGACGATTTAAAGCAGCCCGGCTCTTCGATCGCGGAATCCATCAGGGAGAAGTTGCCCGGAGATTGGGCGTTCATCGTCAGTCGGTCAGCCGCTGGCATCAAGCGTGGAAGAAGCAAGGCAGCAAAGCACTTTGCAAGGCGGCGCGAGCCGGTCGCAAGGCGCGTTTGCAGCCGGAGCACTTGGAGAAGTTGCGAGCCGGTTTGAAAGAAGGTCCCGAGGCCCTGGGCTATGGCACGTCGCTGTGGACGACGTGGCGCGTCGCCGATCTGATCGAGCAACAGACGGGGCAGAAGTTTCATCCAGGGCACGTTTGGCGGATTTTGCGGTCGCTGGGTTGGAGCTGCCAGCGCCCCGTGGGCCGCGCCATCCAGCGGGATGAACCGGCCATCAAGCGGTGGAAGCGGGTCCGCTGGCCGGAAATAAAAAAAAAGCGCTCCAGCAGCATCGAACCGTAGTGTTCGTGGACGAAAGCGGTTTGAGCGAGCGGCCGCACCGGGTGCGTACCTGGTCGCCGCGTGGCCAAACTCCGGTGCTGCAGTATTCGTTCAACTGGCACAGCCTCTCGGCCATGGCGGGCATCACGATCTGGAACTTCTACTTCCGACTGTTCGCAGGCAGTATCAAAGCGCCGCAGATCATCGAGTTCCTGGAACATTTGCAGCGACACATTGGCGGCCGATTGACGATCATATGGGACGGACTTCCCGCCCATCGCAGCAAGCTGGTGCGCGAATTTGTCGCCGCACAGGGCGGGACGATTCAACTGGAGTTTCTGCCGGCGTATGCGCCAGAACTCAATCCGGTGGAATACATCTGGGGCTATTGCAAGCAACATGAACTTCCCAATCTTTGCCCGAAGGATTTCGCGCAGCTGAGTTGGGCTGCTCGCAAAGCCCTCGGTCGGATGCGTCGGCGCCCGACATTGGTGGAATCCTTCTGGAAGCAAGCCGAATTGTTTTGAATTAGTGTCACTATATTCTGCGAACTTCAATAATAATCACATGAATGTTTACACTTTGAACAAAATCTTCAAAATTCCAGTGCAAATCCGGTGTCCCATTATCTCGGTGAGGAAATCTTACTTGCCGCGATCCATCGGTCGCTCTCACGCCGATAATTCGTCCCGTTTTCCTGTCTGGCATTACACTCGTACTTCGCCCCTCCATAAAAAACGCGCAATGGGGTCGCCCATTAGGGCGCTGGGTCAACAAGTAAAAAGTTATCCGCCCCGCTTCTTTCGCGCGGGTTCTCCTGTGCCTCTGCACAAGCTTCGAAGTGACTGACCCGATCCTGTCTTTTCGTCTGCTGATTTCGAATCGCTCCGCAGAGGATTCGTTCAGTCACCCATCTGGTTCTAGCGACTTAGCCCGTTCGACTGTCGCCTAAACAAGTAACTCGCTGCCAGTAGTTTATGAAGTTTAGGAGCTCGTTTTCGAGGCTTACACGCGATTTTGAGGTGGATTTTTAGGCTGTAAGCGAACTGGCGGTTGGGTAGGTTTCCACACATGGCGCCAATCTGGAAGTGACGCGGTTTGGCTATAACGGCACCGGGGACCTGCTGACATTCCGCACGGACTCCGTGGAAGACAGACACTTCTTCCACGGACGGTTGAGGGATATGTGCTAAACGCTAGTCACGCGCTTCGCGCTGGATGTTTTCGCCTGCGTTCTCGGCGGCTCGTCCGACGTCGCGAGCGGCATCTTTTGTGGCATCTTCGACCTTCTCAGCCGCGCGTTCGGCCTCGTTGTCCGTGCGTTCGAGTTGGCGTTCGGCGTCGCGGCCGGTGCGCTCCAGGCGGTCTGCGGCGCTGTCACCGGCGTCCCGCACGCTTTCGGCAGCGTCCTCTGCAGCCCCGCGCGGTGTATCATGGTCGGTGTCGCATGCCGTCACAAAGAGGGCAAGTCCGGCACACACTCCGGCGATCATCGGCATTTTTCCGTTGAGGATATTCTTCATGCTTTTCATACCCTAAACGTCGTCCACAGCATCCCGCCCTCAAGGGCGGCGAATACCCCGGAAAACGGAATTTAACGACGCAACGGCAATGCGGGTTAAATCCGGCCGAGCAGTTCCTTCCAGCGTTTCCAGGCATCCTCCCGCGCCTTCTTGTTTGCTGCATTCGCATCCGCGGCTTCACCGCTTCTCATGAATCCGTGCCCTGCACCTTCATAAGTGACGGGCTCGAAGGTTTTTCCCGCCGCTTTCATGTCTTCAGCAGCCTTCGGAACGGCCGATGTGATGCGCGCGTCGTTCTCGCCATAGAAGCCGTAAACCGGCGCTTTGATGTTCGGCATTGCCGCAGTGGAAACAGCATCGCCGTAAAACACGAACGCTCCCTTGATCTGGCTGTTGGTGGCGAAGTTGAATGCCTGCCGGCCGCCCCAGCAGAAGCCAGCCACCACGACCTTTCCATTGCAGGCGGGCAAACTCGCGGCGTGCTTGATCGCGGCCTCGAGATCCGCGGCAATCTGCTCGGCAGGCAGGGCGCGGATTGCAGTGCGCGCGGCATCGCCGCCGCCCGCGCCTGGCGTGCCCGTCAGGAAATCGGGCGCGATCGCAATGTATCCCGCTTCCGCCAGTTGATCGGTCACCCCCCGGACCCAATCGGTCAGGCCGAATATTTCGTGGATCACGATCACGGCCGTTGCTTTTTCCTTCACCTCCGGAAATGCGATGAACGAACTGACTTCACGATCACCGTTCTTCACTTTGATCCACTCCAGGTGGCGCGGAGATTTGTCGAGGCGCTCCTTGGGAGTCACCTGGGCCCACAACGGCAGGACGGTCATCGCGATGGCGGTAAGCGTAAGAAGTGATTTCATAAGGATTGCGGACGCATGTGTTGGACCGGGTTTGAGTGGAACGGGGATGCAGACGCCGGACTGGGCGTGAGTGTTACAGGCAACGCTGAATCTATTGCGCCGTCCCAGCCCCGTGTGGACACCGCCGTCAGGCTGGCAAACCTGCGGCGCGTTATGCTGCGAAATGAGCGCTGCGGCTCAGATCACGGTTCCGTGCGGGACGATTCCGTTCTTGGGCACAATCACGACGCCATCGCGAATGTAATAAAGCGGGTGATCGGCATTCTCCGGCTTTCCCGACGGGGTGATCACGACGTTGTTCCCGATGCGCGCGTTCTTGTCGATGATCGCGTTCTCAACTCGCGTGTTCGTGCCGATGCCGATCCGCGGACGGCCCGCGGCTTCATTGGCATGGATCGATTCATGTGATTCATAATAATCACAACCGAGCAACACGACACGGTTCACCTCGGTTCCCGCGCCGACAATGCTGCGAACGCCCACGATGCTGTTGCTGATATGGGCGTGATTGAGAATGCAGCCGTCGGAAATCACCGCGTGATCAATGTGTGCGCCGTTGATTTTGGAGCCCGGCAGGAACCGCGGCCGCGTGAAGATCGGTGACGCCATGTCGAAGAAGTTGAACCGAGGCAATTCAGACGTAAGGTCGAGGTTCGCATCGAAGAACGAACGGATCGTCCCAATGTCCTCCCAATATCCCTGGAACACGTAGGAATAGACGCGCTGGGATTCAATCGCGCTCGGAATAATGTGCTTGCCGAAGTCGGCGAGCGTATTGTCCAGCAACTGCCTCACGACATCGCGTGTGAAAACATAAATGCCCATCGAGGCGAGGAATAATTCACGAGCGTCCTGGATTCCCAGCCGTTCATACCATTCCTGCGGCAGCCGCAAAGAATCCTGCAGCGCGGGATCCTTAGGCTTCTCGACGAACCGCGTGATGCGCAGGTCCTCGGCCATCTGCATGATGCCAAACGCCTGGGAATCGCGGCGCGAAACGGGAATCGTTGCGATTGTGATGTCCGCGCGGGTGTCGATGTGCTGCTGAATGATCGTGCGGTAATCCATTCGATACAACTGATCGCCGCTAAGAATCAGGAGGTATTCGAAGTCGTGGTTCAGGAAGTGGATCAGGTTTTTGCGCACGGCGTCGGCCGTTCCCTGGTACCACGAGGCGTCGGTATAGGTCTGTTCGGCTGCAAGGATTTCAACGAATCCGCCGGAGAAATGATCGAACTTGTAGGACTGGGCGATGTGCCGGTGCAGCGACGCTGAATTGAACTGCGTCAGCAGGTAAACGCGGCGCAGCCCGGAGTTGATGCAGTTGGAGATCGGCACATCCACGATTCGGTATTTGCCTGCGAGCGGCACCGCGGGCTTCGCGCGCTCCTTCGTCAAAGGGAAGAGTCGCGTCCCTTGTCCGCCGCCCATGACCACCGAAAGGACATTGCTCGTGTTCAGAGACTGCCGCCCGGTTTGTGACATAAGATGTGTTTCCTATTGGTGAACTTCCATTGGAGTTATACGCGCCGTTGAGAGGGCGGGCAAGCGGCAGTTTGCCGCGGACGTCGGGGAGTTCACCCGCTTGCCGAAGCCGCCGCATTGGCAGGGTCCGCGGCCGTCTCTTCCTAAAACCCGTTCGCCAGGCACGCCACGGCGGTTTGCCGATGTCCAGGCGCGATATCATTTCCGCTGCCTTCGCGTTCTGGGGTGCCTGACCAATATGTGGCAACACTTGAGCAACAGACGCGAAGCTTTAGTCCGCCCACATCCAGTATGAATTGCTACGATCAACAACTTGAAAAAGGCCGTGAGGCCGACGGTTTTATTGACGGGTCCTTAGGTGAGCAAAACGATGACAACATCCGCGCGTGCGGATTTCGGAGCGATGGTGCTGGACGCTGGCGCGGAGCCGGAGGTCGCAGCGTCGTGCTTCCATTGCGGCGAACCCTGCCAGGAATCCCGGTTCTCCACCGCGCAAAAAGCATTCTGCTGCCAGGGCTGCCGAGTCGTCCATGATCTCCTGTCCGAAAGCGGGCTGGATCAGTTCTATGCCCTCTCCCCAAAGCCCGGAATCCCCGTGCGCAGGCAGAAGGAGGTCCATCACTGGCGATTTTTGGATGAACCCGTCCTGCAGCAACAGTTGATGGATTTCGCGGATGGAAGCCGCAGCCGGGTCACGTTTCATGTCCCTTCGATCCACTGTGTGGCCTGCGTGTGGTTGCTCGAAAACCTGTTTCGCCTGAACGCTGGGATCGGTGAATCGCGGGTGAATTTCGCGCGCCGCGAGGTTGCCCTCACCTTTACGCCTGACCGAGTCAAATTGAGTGAGGTGGTCGCGTTGCTGGCTTCGATCGGCTATGAACCGTCGCTGACCTTTGGCGAACTCGAGAAGGCAGTGGTCAATCCGAGCCGAAGACAGCGGCATTGGCTGCAGATTGGGTTCGCGGGCTTCGCCTTCGGCAACATCATGCTGTTGAGCATTCCCCAGTATTTCGGGCTGGACAGCTTCAGCGGCCCAGCGTTCACCCGGCTGTTCGGCTGGCTGAGCCTTGTTCTCGCGTTTCCGGTCGTCACGTACAGCGCCCTCGATTTCTGGAAATCCGCGTGGCTGTCGCTGCGGCAGCGGGTCGCCACGCTCGATGTTCCCATCGCGCTGGGGTTGGTTGCGATATATGGGCAAAGCATTTTTGAAATCGCCAGCGGCACGGGCGAGGGCTACTGCGATTCGTTGTGCGGGCTGATCTTTTTCCTGCTTTGCGGCCGTGCGTTCCAGCAACGCACCCAGGAACGGATGGCGTTCGATCGAGATTACAAATCGTTCTTCCCGCTTTCGATCGTCCGCAAATCGCCGGGGCACGGTGACGATCAACGGGTCTCGCTGTCGCAGTTGCAAGTCGGCGATCGGATTGTGGTGCGGCATGGGGAAATCATTCCGGCTGATTCAACATTGGCTGCTGGCTCCGCGCTGATCGACTACAGCTTTGTCACAGGCGAATCTGAGCCCGTGGAAAAGGCGGCGGGCGACTATCTCTACGCCGGCGGACAGCAGGTGGGAGGCGCGATCGAAGTGCAAACTGTCAAAGCGGTGTCCCAGAGCTATCTGACATCGCTTTGGAATCACGAAGCGTTTCGCAAGACGAACAATGATCTCAACACGCTCGCGAACATCTTCAGCCGCCGTTTTATCTGGCTCGTGATCGGCGTCGCAATGGCGTCCCTCGCGTTCTGGGCAATACAGGGTGAAGCAGGGCGGGGGATCAAGGCTTTCACATCAGTTTTAATTGTCGCGTGTCCGTGCGCCCTGGCGCTCTCCGCGCCTTTTGCGCTCGGAACCGCGCAACGCTGGCTCGCGGGCGCCAATACGTTCGTCCGCAATGTCCACGTGCTGGAGAGAATGGCGCGCGTGGATGCCATCGTCTTCGATAAGACCGGAACCCTCACGTCCGCAGGCGCCCATGCGGTTCGCTTCGAAGGCGCTCCCCTGAGTTCCAGCGAGCAACAATGGATATGTGCGCTCGCCGCCCAATCGTCCCATCCGCATTCGTCCCGTATTCACGAATCGTTCGGCGCCGCAATGCGCATCGAACCTGTTTCAGATTTCAGGGAAACGCCTGGTCGGGGCATCGAGGGAATCGTCGCCGGGCATCGACTCGTCGCAGGTTCGGCATCGTGGTTTAGGTCTCAAGGCATTCCACTGGATGCCAGAGCGGTCCGGCATCCGTCCTCCAATTCAGGCGGGATTGTACATATTGGCATCGACGGCCGCCATCGCGGTTGTTTTCAGTTGGGCAGCGAATTGCGGGCTGATGCGGGTGCGTTAATCCGCACGTTGGGGGAGGGATATGAAATCGCTTTGTTGAGCGGCGACAACGAACGTGAGCGTGAACGCTTCGCAAGCCTTTTTGGGAGCGGCGCACGGCTGCATTTCAATCAGACCCCGCTGGACAAACTCGGCTTCATCCGGCGGCTCCAACAGGCCGGCAAAACTGTGATGATGGTTGGGGACGGGCTGAATGATGCAGGCGCGCTGAAGCAAAGCGACGTGGGCGTTGCCGTTGTGGAGAAGGTTGGAGCGTTCTCCCCGGCAAGCGATGTCATTCTGGATGCACGGCAGGTTCCACAGTTGCATCGGCTCATTCAATTCTCACGCCGGGCCACGCGCGTTGTGCGATTTGGGTTCGCCATTTCCAGCGCCTACAACGTGATTGGAATTGGCATCGCTGCGGCGGGATTGCTTGCACCGATCGTATGTGCGGTGTTGATGCCAATCAGTTCGTTCACGGTTGTATTGTTCGCGTGTGGCATGACGAGCTGGGCTGCACGGCGATCTCTGCTCTCGTCAGCCAACAGTCCCAGCCCTTCGCACTTGTTATCCTCTAAAACCCAAAGATGAGTGTCATTTTGATTCTAATTTTCGCGAGCCTCGGCATGGCGCTGCTGTTTGTTGCGGCGTTCATCTGGGCGGTCAAGTCCGGGCAGTTCGACGACACCTTGACGCCATCGATGCGCGTGTTGGGGGAAGATCCTGAAACCCCGCGCCCCGCCGCTCCACCCATCCAAGACCGTCAGCCACGTTGATTTAAAGCACAAGCATGAGCACCGCATCCCTGCCAATCGGCGAACGAACAACGCATCGTCCGGCCACGATTCCTGTTGAAACATTCCGCTACGACAACAGCATTGTCCGGGCGTTTGCCATTGCCACTGCCATCTGGGGCCTTGTTGGTTTCAGCGCCGGCCTGCTGGTGGCTTGCCAATTGTTCTGGCCGGAACTGAACCTCAATTTGCAGTTCACCACTTTTGGGCGCCTGCGGCCGCTGCACACCAACGCCGTCATCTTTGCGTTCGTCGGCAACGGCATGTTCACGGGCATCTACTATTCGCTGCAACGGCTCTGCAAGGCCCGAATGTTCAACGATTCCCTGAGCTGGACGCACTTCTGGGGATGGCAGTTGATCATCGTCGCCGCCGCAATCACACTGCCGCTGGGGCTGACCAGCAGCAAGGAATACGCAGAACTGGAATGGCCGATTGACCTCGCCATCACGGCGGTCTGGGTCGTTTTCGCGATCAACTTCTTCGGCACAATTGTGCGCCGCCGCGAGAAGCACATGTACGTCGCGATCTGGTTCTACATCGCAACGGTCATCACCGTGGCCGTGCTGCACATCTTCAACTCACTGGCAATTCCCGCCAGCTTGTTCAAGAGCTACTCGGTTTACGCGGGCGTCCAGGACGCGCTGGTTCAATGGTGGTACGGGCACAATGCCGTCGCGTTCTTCCTGACGACACCCTACCTCGGCCTGATGTATTACTTCCTGCCGAAGGCCGCGAACCGTCCCGTTTTCAGTTACAGGCTTTCGATCATCCATTTCTGGGCGTTGATCTTTCTCTACATCTGGGCCGGGCCGCATCACCTGCTCTACACCGCGCTTCCCGATTGGGCGCAATCGTTGGGCATGGTTTTCTCCGTCATGCTCGTCGCGCCCAGTTGGGGCGGCATGTTGAACGGCTTGCTCACACTGCGCGGCGCCTGGGACAAGGTGCGGCAGGATCCCATGCTCAAGTTCATGGTCGTTGCCATCACCGCCTACGGCATGGCGACCCTCGAAGGTCCGACGCTTGCGATCAAGAGCATCAACTCGCTGTCGCATTACACCGACTGGACGATTGCCCATGTGCACACAGGCGCGCTGGGATGGAACGGGTTTCTGACCTTCTCGCTGTTGTATTGGATCTTTCCGCGGCTCTACAACACGAAGCTTTGGTCAACGAAGCTGGCGAACTATCACTTCTGGATCGCGCTGCTTGGCATGATGTTTTACGTGGTTCCCGTTTATGTCAGCGGCGTGACGCAAGGGTTGATGTGGAAACAGTTCAACGCCGATGGCTTCCTGCTCTACCCGAACTTCCTGGAAATCGTCATCCGCATCATTCCGATGCATCAACTGCGGGCTGTTGGCGGGCTTCTGTATATCGCGGGCGCGGTGCTGATGCTCGTCAACCTTTACAAGACCGCAAAGGCAGGCGTGTTCGAGCGGGACACCGAAGCACAGTCTCCTGCATTGACGAAGGTCGCAAATGCGGAGGCCGCGCACGGATACTTCCATCGTTTCCTCGAGGCCAAGCCGATGCTCTTCACCGTGCTGACAACGGTTGCGATCCTTATCGGTGGGTTGATCGAAATCGTGCCGCTATATCTGATCAAGCAGAACGTTCCAACCATCGCTTCGGTGAAACCCTATTCCCCGCTCGAATTATTGGGCCGCGACATCTATATCCGCGAAGGTTGCGTCGGCTGTCATTCGCAAATGGTGCGGCCGTTTCGTTCCGAGACCGAACGTTACGGTGAATATTCCAAGGCGGGGGAATACGTCTATGATCACCCGTTCCTTTGGGGTTCAAAGCGAACCGGGCCGGATTTGCATCGCGTTGGCGGCAAGTATCCCGATGCCTGGCACTACACCCATATGGATAATCCCAAGGACACGTCACCCGGATCAATCATGCCCCGGTATCCGTGGCTCCTGACGCAGAAACTCGACACCAACGCGATGCCGTCACGCATTGCAGCCCTGCGCAAAGTGGGCGTGCCTTACCCTGCGGGCTACGAGCGCGGCGAGGCGCACAAGGACCTTGTCACGCAATCGGCAAAGGTTGTCGAGAACCTCAAGACCGGCATGGTCGAGAGCGAGGCCGATCGCGAGATCATTGCGCTCATCGCGTACCTGCAGCGGCTCGGAATTGACATCAAAGCCGCGCCTGCAGCTGCGCCCGCAACAGCTCAATTGAATTGATTCCATGATCAAGAATGTTCTTACCCACATCGGCGGAGTCGGCGCCTACGGTGTCATTTCCATCCTGATCTTCATCAGCGTCTTCATTGGCGTCGCCATTTGGATGCTTTCGATGAAAAAGTCCTATTACCACACGATGCAATCCCTGCCGCTGGCGGATGGGGAGGTCGCTCGGGAGATCCCCCCGCGGATTTCTGAACTGTCGCAAAACACATCCCGAGCTTCATCCACGCTTTAGTCTATGAACGAAAACGATCCACTCCTGCTGGACCACGAGGTCGACGGAATTCGTGAACTCGATAACAACCTGCCGCGCTGGTGGGTGTACCTGTTTTACCTGAGCATCATCTTTTCCGTCGTCTACGTTTGTTACTATCACGTGTTTGCCAGCGCGGATGTGGCGGCAAAAGGCCAGATGGTGGCCGAGTATGAGAATGATGTTAAAGCGGGCGCGGCGTTGAAGGCCGCCGCGATCGGGAAATTCGAAGCCGGCATTCCCTCGCTGCAACCCGCGTCCGACCCCGCGATCCTTCAGTCGGGCAGGGAGACCTACACCACGCTCTGCGCGCCGTGTCATCGTCCCGACGGCGGCGGTCTGGTTGGACCGAATCTCACGGACGATTACTGGATTCACGGCCCGGCTTTTGGCGACAACGTCACAATCATTTGGAACGGCGTTCCCGCAAAGGGCATGGTGACGTGGAAGAACTCCTTGCGGCCCGACCAGATCTACGCCGTGGCGAGTTACATCTACACATTGCGCGGCGCCAAGCTCGCCACCCCAGGCAAGGTTCCCGAAAACCAGGCGCCCGTGCAAACGGGTCCAAGCGACTTCGAATAAACCAGCGTGAGCGCGAAGCAGGAAATATTGAAACCGACGCCAGTCGAGGATTTTCGCGATCGTCTTGCGAGCGCGGATCAGCAGGGCCGGCGTCGATGGATATTCCCGCGCAAGGTCTCGGGCCGGTTCTTCCGCATGCGGACCTGGGTGAGTTGGCTGTTGCTGGCAGTCATGTTCTCCGGCCCGTTCATCAGCATCGCAGGCGAGCCGCTGCTGATGATGAACATCATCGATCGCAAGTTCGTGATACTAGGCCAGGTGTTCTGGCCGCAGGACGGAATCATCCTCGCTGTCGGCCTGCTCGTGTTCTTCATGGGCATCGCCGTGTTCACGGCTGTTTACGGACGATTGTGGTGCGGGTGGCTGTGTCCGCAAACTGTGCTGATGGAAATGGTGTTTCGGAAAATTGAGTATGCAATTGAAGGGGATGCCCACCAGCAGCGAGCGCTCGCGGCCGCTCCGTGGTCATTGGAGAAAGTGCTCAAGAAGGGTGGAAAACAGGCGGTCTTCTTTGCGTTGTCATTCCTGATCGGCAATACCCTTCTGGCATACATTATTGGCAGGGAGCAGTTATTCCGCGTCGTCGCTGACAACCCTGCGCATCATGTCACTGGCCTCGCGTTCATGCTGCTGTTCACGGCTGTGTTCTACCTGATTTTCGCCCGATTCCGCGAACAGGCGTGCACGTTCATTTGTCCCTACGGACGCTTTCAATCAGCGCTGCTCGACGAGAACAGCATCGTGGTGGCCTATGACTATCGACGTGGCGAACCGCGCGGGCCAATGCGCGGGGGGTTGGAAGCAGCGGAGAGCGCGGCCCGTGGCGATTGCGTGGCCTGCAACCAATGCGTTGCGGTGTGTCCGACAGGAATCGACATCCGCAACGGCACACAGATGGAATGCGTGCATTGCACGGCGTGCATCGATGCCTGCAATGCGGTGATGGAGAAGGTTCAACGTCCGGCAGGGCTGATTCGCTATGCGTCATTGAACGGCATCGAACGCGGCGAACGCCTCAGGATGACACCGCGACTCGTGATTTACTCGATCGTGATCCTGCTGCTCATCGGGCTGGAAACCTTCCTGATTTTTACACGATCCGATCTGCAGACCACCTTGCTGAGGGCGCCCGGGGCGTTGTTCCAGCAGACGTCCGATGGGCACTATAGCAATCTCTATACGGTCAAGGTGGTGAACAAGACCGGGCGGGAAATTCCCGTGACGTTCAAGCTGGAGAATGTTGAGGGCGGCATGCGCATCATGGGCGCTCCGAACTTCAGCGTGCCGGCTCGAAGACTCGCGGAGACATCCGTTTTGATCGAACTGGATCCCTCAGTCCTGCGGCCCGGCAGCACGCCGCTCGTTGTCGGCGTTTATGCGGATGGCGAAAGAGTGGAGACGCTGAAGACGAGCTTCATCGGCCCGCGAACCAAGGCAAAATGACGATGAACCCCAACCGAAATCTCTGGCCGTATGGCATTCTGCTGGCCTTCGGCCTGTTTGTGTCGGGAACGGTGGCGTTGATTGTGATCGCGTGTCGCAACGATTCGGATCTCGTCAGCGCAGAATACTACGAGGAGGAGATTCGCTTCCAGGCCCACATCGATGGAGCCAGGCGCGCGCATGACCTGACCACCGCAACGCCTGTGGTTTACGAGGCGTCACAAAAGCAGATTCGCATCACCTTGCCGCGCCCGCAGGGAAGTCCGCTCGCGAAAGGCACAATCCAACTCTACCGCCCATCGGCAGCTGCCATGGACCGAAGCATTGAACTGGAGCCGGATGCGAACGGGGTGCAAGTGATCGATGCCGCATTGCTGGAGCCGGGACTCTGGAAGGTGAAGGTGATCTGGACTGCTGCGGGATTGGACTTTCGCGTGGACGAAAAGGTGATCATCGAAGCGCGACGATCGTGATGTACTACTGGACGCCATTTCTGTTGGGATTGTTTGGGAGCGTGCATTGCGCTGGCATGTGCGGGCCTCTGGGGATGGCGCTTCCGGCCACGGGCGGCGGAACGCTGAACTTCACAGCCAGCCGGGCAGCATACAATCTCGGACGGATACTGACCTACTGCGGCCTGGGTGCGATGTTTGGCGCCCTGGGGCAGAGCCTCGCGTTTGCGGGAGTGCAACGCTGGGTTTCGATCGTGCTCGGTCTTGTTCTCCTTGGCGGCCTGATGAGTTCTCGCACGCTGTCTAATTGGCCGCCCTTGATCGCGCTGGTGAATCGCCTCAAGACGCAGATGGCCGGCGTGCTGCGGCGGCGGACGTTTGCCTCCATGGCTGTGCTTGGAATGTTGAATGGCTTGCTGCCCTGCGGTTTGGTTTACGTTGCTGCAGCGGGCGCGACCACAACCGGAACCATTCAAAATGGGGCTGCACACATGGCGGCGTTTGGATTGGGAACGCTTCCCATGATGCTCGCGATCAGCTTGTCGGGACGGCTGTTCCCTCTCTCATTTCGACTCAAACTGGCCAGGGCAATTCCGGCATCCGTATTTATTGTGGCGGTGTTGCTCATCCTGCGAGGTCTGGAATTAGGCATTCCATATGTAAGTCCACAGCTCGGCGTGGATTCCTGTTGTCATCCGTAAACGCCGGACGCCACACAGGAGCAGCGCCGCCGTCCGTGCAGGGCAGGGTCCCCTTTTCTCCATCGGGTCTTATTCGTCACAAAAACCGTTGATGGGATTCAACGCGGGTGATAGGAACGGATTCCATGAACCCTCTTCGGCGTGCCTGCTGCGGCATTTGTTTCCATGCGCCTTCCCTACATTCGAACCACGCCAATGCAACCTGCAGAGGAGGGCCGCCGCTGCGGCAGCGGGCGATGCTTGCGGCTGTGATGATCGTTGCCGCTTCGAGTCTGCCCGCGGATGCGCAGTTGCCTTCCAGCGGGTTTCCCGTCAAGAACCGGAAATTTGAAATGCTGGTCACAGATTACGGTTACGCGGACCTGGCGCTGGATCGAAGGAAAGGATTCAAGGGGCGCGAGTATCTTTCCGGCGAATGGGCTGCGGCAGTTCATTACACGGGAGGCATGAACCCAACAGGCCCAAAGTGGTTTCAGCCGCAATGGTTTTTTCCAGATTGGGTTTCCAATTCGGATTTCAAGATCCAGAAGGGATTCAATATTGCCGACCCGTTCATCCCGACGAACATGTCAGGCTTCAATGTTTATTCGTCAATCATCACCAACCGCGATCTGCGTGTGACGTTCCTTTACGACACGATTGATTTCGGCACAAACGCAACGCAGCAGCTGGCGCTTGGCCTTTCGGCGAAGAGCGCGGGCGGCATTGGATCGAGCCTCCCCGCGCAACGTTATGCCTTTCGACAGCGCTACGAGATTCAGAACCTCACCAGCGGAACGCTTTCCGATGTCCGCTTTTATCAATTGCTGCATGCGCTCGAGGCGGGCAACGCGGTGTATGACGATCGCGACTACGGAGGCGGCATGTCGCAATACCGCTACCGTGTCGTGCAGCAAGGCAAGTCGTACGGGTTTGATTCTCGAACGATGGAAACCGTCGAGCACACGGATACGATCGGCGTGAGTTTCAACATGATGCCGAGCGGTTATGAGGTGGGATATTATGGTTTGAAAGGCGTGGACAGTCATTCGATTGGTAAGCCGAGCGCGGGCGTTCATCTATCGGTGGAGAACGACACGTTCAGCAGTGCGGACAGCTGCAATCCCACCAACGCCTGGGTCAGTGGCGCCATGCGATTCAGCCTCGGTTCGCTCGCTCCGAACGCAAAGGCCAGCATCACCGCGCTGTTTGGAATTCACACGACGTATGAGGTGAAGTATCCGCCGCTGAACCTGGAGGTTCGGACGCCAAAAATGTCCAACGGCCAATTGCAGATAGATTTTCGGGACACGACCCAAAATCCGCTGGTAGGTTATCTCTTGCGGAAGTCCACGGAACTCGGGGCCTTGCCGCACAAGCAATGGGAGCCATTGCCGCTGCCCTATTTCATCAATGTACCCAGCCCCGGTTGGCGTCGATTCCAGGTGCCGGTTTCGGCGATGGAATCAAAGGCGTTTTATTGGATCGAACCGCAGGTGATCAACGATTGAGCCTGCGACCTCGGCTGCGGCGGGGAAATCGCGCTGCGATGTCTCTTCGCGCACGGGACGCTGAATAGCGTGAAGTGCGCGGGACGGCGCAGCGAAGACCACCGCACATTCCGGGCGGGCAGGGAGTGATTAAAAGTGGGTGATCGAACTGGTTTGCGCATTCGCGTAAACGCCGGTTCAAACCATTTCTTCACCTCAGTGTCTGAAAGGCGCGCTGGCAAGATCCACGACACCCACATCAACAGCACGAGTCTTTTCTTCATCTCTGCCATCTCTGCGGCCTCCTGTTAACGCTTTTGCTCATGTAGCCAGAAGAGTGAACGAAGCTGCCCACGCGAACGCCACAAATAGCGCAAAGAGGAGACGTTTAACAGGAGCACGCAGAGGCAGCAGAGAAAAGCAGAGGATCCTCTTCCCAATCCGTGTTCATCCCATACGGGCGTGGCCATTGTTTGGCGGTTTGCGCTTTTCAATTGGTTCATCGTAACCTAGTTTTTCGGCCAGAATCACGGACCATGCCCAGTGTTTTCATCAAGACGTACGGTTGCCAGATGAACGAGCGCGATAGCGAAGCAGTCGCGGCCCAGCTCGTTGCCAAGGGCTATTCCCTGGCAAAGTCGGAAGCTACCGCCGATGTTGTCCTGCTGAACACGTGCAGCGTGCGCGACAATGCCGAGCAAAAGGCGATCAACAAGATGACCGCCATTGCTGTGGACATTCGCCGAAACCGGCCTGACGTGGTCCTCGGCTTCATGGGCTGCATGGCGCAAAGCCGCGGCAAGTCGCTCATTGATAAGCTGCCTGACGTCGATCTTGTTCTTGGAACGCAGAAATTCCATCGCGCGGCGGATTATGTGGATGACCTGCTGGCCGGCCGCCGCGACAAAATCGTCGATACTGAGGCGGAGCTGGGAAGCGAAGCGGCCATCCGGGAGCATCTGTTGAATGGCAGTGCCAAGACATCGGTCAGCGCCTTTGTCAGCATCATGCAGGGCTGCAATCAGTACTGCACGTTTTGCATTGTGCCTTACACGCGCGGCGAGGAACGCAGCCGGACGATTCCCGACATCGTTGCAGAGTGCCGTGAGTTGGTGAGCCGCGGCGTGAAAGAGATCACGCTGCTCGGACAGATTGTCACGAGCTACGCCAGGCGGGAGTTGCCGCTCAAGGATGGCAAATCGCCGTTCGTTCAGCTGATTGAAGCGGTGCATGAGATCGACGGACTCGAACGCATTCGGTTCACCTCGCCGCACCCGAAAGGTTATGGGGACGACCTTGTGGAGGCGTATGGCCGGCTTCCCAAGCTTTGCGAAAGCGCGCATATTCCCGTTCAGAGCGGGAGCAACCGGTTGTTGAAGCTGATGCATCGCGGCTACACGCGCGAACGTTTCCTGGAGATCATCCACAAGCTCCGGCGTGTTCGCCCCGAGATCGGAATCACGAGCGATATCATCGTGGGATTTCCCGGCGAGACAGAGGCCGATTTCGAGGAAACGCTTTCGCTCTGTCGCGAAGTGGAATTCGACAACGCTTTTCTGTTCAAATATTCACCGAGAAAAGATACCCCCGCCGCCGCGCTGCCAGAGCAGATTCCGCAGGAACTGATTGAGGAACGCCATGCGCGCCTTCTCGGCCTCGTGAACGAGATTGGGTCCCGCAACTATGCCGCGCTCGAAGGCCGCCGCGTTCAGATCCTGGTGGAGGGTCCCAGCCGAAGAAATTCCGCTCGCATGATGGGCCGGACGCGCTGCAATCGCATTGTGCTGTTCGAAGGTTCCGACCGCCATCGCGGGCAGATCATGGATGTGCAGGTGGAGCGCGCCGGGTTGTTCACGCTCTACGGTGACCCGGCCGTCCTGATGTGATTTGAATCGAAGCGCTCAGCCCAGCCACTGGGGATGTTGCGTTGTTGAATCAAATTCCGCGCTCGTCTTGAACAATTCGAATTTTCCGTCCAACGCAAACGGCCGCGTTCGTTCGCGCAATTTTTTCATCGAGTGCGCTGACAAAGGCTTGAACGTGCGCGCCGCTTCCAACGCCTGATCCAGCACCTCCTCGCTGTCGATTCCCGTGATAACGGTTGAGACCGGCAGGCTTAGTGCGTAATGCAGGCATTCCGTCGCCGTTACGGCTTTCGATTTCAGAAGGTCCCCACTGCCGAGCGATTTCATTCCCAGCACGCCAATTCCTTTCTTCACGAGGGAAGGGAGCACGTTGTGTTCGAAACTGCGGAAGTGCGCATCCATGACATTCAGCGGCATCTGGACTGTGTCGAATTGCACCCCGTGTCGCGCTGCGCTCTCGAGCATGCGGAGATGGACGTAGGGATCCTTGTGACCCGTGAAACCGATGAATCGCGTTTTGCCCGCCTCCCACGCTTCCCTGAGTGCCTGGTAGCCGCCTTCGGCTGCAAAGAATCGATCCGCATCCTCAAGGCGGATGACCTCGTGGAACTGCAGAAGATCCACGTGATCGACTTGCAACCGTTTCAATGACTCGTCGATCTGCTGAGCCGCAGCTTTCCTCGTTCTTCCATCGAACTTGGTCATGAGAAAGACGCGATCGCGGTAGCCATCGCGCAAAGCCTTGCCCATGCGTTTCTCGCTGACGCCGTCATTGTAGTCCCAACTGTTATCCATGAAGGTCAGTCCCGAATCGATGGCGCGGCGCATGATGCGGATGCTTTCTTCCTCGCTGTCAATTTTGCCAATGTGGGATCCGCCAAGCCCGAGGATCGACACGCGTTCGCCGGTTCGCCCGAGAAGACGGGTGGGAAAAGCCGTTTGCTGGTGGGACGCGTCCTCCAGTTCCTTTTCAATCCAGGGTGTATTTGCCATGGCCAAAGGTTCACTGGAGAAGGCGATTTGGGAATTAGGGTAGGAACCGGGGGGGGCTCGTGACACTGCCCCCGTGGCTGCCGGCTTCCTTGGAGATGGGCTTCGAGCCCAAATGGAAAAAACCTCAACCCGTGTGGGGAATTTCAACGTCGCTGGTGCTGCGCGTTTTGTCCGGGCGGCACGGATGCGTGCCCGCTACGTCAGGCACGAATGCCCGACGGCGCGCCGTGAATTGGTGTTTCGGAAAAAGAGGCTGGCATTTCGAGGTGCTTGCGCCATCTTCGCTGCCGTTAATGACTTTGAATCTGTCCACGCTTGCCATCGGTCTGGGCCTCGCGGTCGCGCTGCCGCAAATCCCGGGAGTCCTGCGACCCGCGAAGTTCGCCGCGGCCGTCCGCACGTTTCCTCGCAATGTGCCGGTCGGGATCATGCTGATGCTGCTCGGCACCGCCTGGTTCCTTTACAACCTGCACCTGGAGTCGATCAGCGAATTCGAGCGCATGAAGCCGTATCTTTTCACGGGCTTCGCTGCTGTCGGCATTGGAACGTGCATATACGTTCAGGACCTGATTGCCGCACGGGGCGCGGCGGTGGTGATGCTGTTGCTCGGAAAGTTGATGGTCGATACAGGGCGCCCGATGCTGGACGTCACGGCATGGACGCTGGTGATCCAGGTTTGGGCATACGTGCTGGTGATTGCGGGAATGTGGTTCACGATCGCGCCGTGGCGTTTGCGCGACCTGTTGAACTGGGCGGTGGCGGATGAACGCCGCGTCCGGGTGGGTTCGATCGCGAGGCTCGCGTTTGGCCTGTTCGTGTTCGTGCTGGGCTTGACCGTTTTTTAAACCGAGGAGACGTTGCTGCGTGGAAAAACGCGGAAAAATCCTCGTCATTCGCGGCGGCGCCATCGGCGATTTCATCCTCACCCTTCCCGCCATTGCCGCAGTGCGCGAGCAATTCCCTGACGCGCACCTTGAGGTTCTCGGGTATCCGCACATCGTTCAGTTGGCCGTGGCGAGCGAACTGGTGGACCGGGCGCAATCGATTGATGCCGGTCCGCTGGCTGGATTTTTTGCGCGCAACGGAACCCTCCATCCAGGCTTGGTGGAGTATTTCGCCGGGTTCAGCCTGATTATTTCGTACCTGTTTGATCCCGACGAAATTTTTCGGACCAACGTTGGGCGTTGCACGAAGGCGCAATTCATCGTGTGCCCGCACCGGCCCAACGAGCGCGAGTCCACCCATGCCGCGCAAGTTTATCTGAAACCTCTCGAGCGCCTTGCGATTTTTGGCGCCAGCGCGCAACCGCGATTGGCCATCGGCGCGCTGCCGGGCGCAACCAATCAAATCGCGCTGCATCCTGGCAGTGGCAGTGAAAAGAAGAACTGGCCTGAGGCAAAATGGTCCCAGTTGATCGCGCGCCTGCTGCAGGCCACGAACTACCATTTGCTGATTGTTGGGGGCGAAGCTGAAGGCGAACGTCTTCAGCGGCTCGCAGCGGCGCTTCCGCCTTCGAGAGTGCGAGTGGCGCAGAGCCTGCCACTGGTTGACCTCGCGCGAGTCCTTCGCGGATCCGCGGCGTTCGTTGGGCATGATTCGGGGATCTCGCATCTCGCCGCTGCGTTGGGCGTCCCCGGGTTGGTGTTGTGGGGCGACACCAACGATCAAATCTGGCGTCCGCCACAGTCCCAGGTGGTCGTGTTGAAGAACCAATTCGGGTTGAATGGCATCGGAGTGGAGCAGGTTTTGGAATCGCTGACCGGTTTGTTCAGCGCCAGGGTTTAGGGCGCGACCTTCGCCTGGGATCTACTTTTCGCTTGAACACACCCGCGGTTTGCTGTGTCCATTCTCGGCGACGTTTCCACTATGAACACAGGAATCAATGCGATTAACGAAGCAGTGCAGGAAGCCGGAGCGTTTGTCCGGCCGCTGTTCAATGAACTTGGCAAGGTCGTCGTGGGCCAGGCTTACCTCGTCGAACGGCTGACGATTGGCTTGCTGGCAAATGGGCATGTGCTGCTCGAGGGCGTTCCCGGGCTTGCGAAAACGCTGTCGGTCAAGTCCCTTGCCAGCTGCTTGAACGTCAAGTTTTCCCGCCTCCAGTTCACCCCCGACATGCTGCCGGCGGATGTTGTCGGAACGCAGATTTACAATCCGCAGTCGGGCGGTTTCACCACGCGCAAGGGTCCCATCTTTGCAAACCTGGTTCTTGCGGACGAAATCAATCGCGCGCCCGCCAAAGTGCAAAGCGCGCTGCTGGAGGCGATGCAGGAAAAACAGGTCACGATTGGTGACCAGACATTCCGCCTTGAAGAACCTTTTCTCGTTCTAGCGACGCAAAATCCCATTGAACAGGAAGGCACCTATCCGCTGCCCGAAGCGCAGGTTGATCGTTTCATGCTCAAGCTGAAGATTGGTTATCCAACGCGGGCGGAAGAGCGGCAGATTCTGGAAACGATGGCGAAAACTTCAGGCACTCCAGTCACGACCGCTGTTGTCGATCCACAGCAGATCTTGAAGGCGCGGCAGGTGATCAATGACATCTACGTGGATGACAAGGTAAAGGATTACATTGTCGATCTCGTATGCGCGACGCGTGACCCGGACCATTACAAGATCGCGGTGAAGGATTTCATCCAGCTGGGCGCTTCACCGCGCGCAACCATCGCGCTGACCCTCGCCTCCAAGGCTTACGCGTTCCTGAAAGGCCGCGGCTACGTGACGCCACAGGACGTGAAGAGCATCGGCATGGATGTGTTGCGCCATCGTGTTGCCATCACCTACGAAGCCGAGGCGGAGGAAAAGACGAGCGAGACGGTGATTCAAAAAATCTTCGATGAACTGCCCGTGCCTTGAGGAGCATATTCGATCACGTTGCTCATGATCCCGCGCGAGATTCTCAAGAAGATCCGGCAAATCGAGCTGCGCACCAATCGGCTCGTGAGTGAAAGCCTGGCAGGCGCCTATCACAGCGTCTTCAAGGGACAGGGGATGAACTTCGATGAGGTTCGCGAGTATCAGCCCGGCGACGAAGTGCGCACGATCGATTGGAACGTCACGGCGCGGATGAATCATCCGTTCGTGAAAAAGTTTGTGGAGGAACGGGAGCTGACGCTGATGCTCGTCGTCGACGTGAGTGGTTCAGGACTGTTTGGTTCGCGCGGACAATCGAAACGCGAGCTGGCCGCCGAGATTGCCTCGGTGCTCGCGTTTTCAGCCATTCGAAACAACGACAAGGTTGGCGTCATCCTGTTCAGCGACACCGTCGAGAAATTCATCCCGCCCCGTAAGGGAAGGAAGCACGTGCTCCGGGTCATTCGTGAGGTGTTGTTTTTCGAGCCAAAACGCCGCGGGACGGATCTGAATGCGGCGTTGGAGTTTCTGATGCATGTCACGCGGCACAAGGCGATCGCTGTGGTCATCTCGGACTTCATCGGGTCGCCTGCGTTGCAGAACCGCGGCGGGAGGATGCGGCCTCAATTGATGCTATTGGAGTCCCTGGCGCAGGCCTCATTCACGATGCTGCGGCAGGCGAATCGACGCCACGATCTCGTTGCGGTGCAGATCACCGATCCCTACGAGATGGAATTGCCGTCTCTTGGGAGGTTGGTCCTCGAAGATGCCGAGACCGGCGAGATCGTGGAAGTGAGCACGGGCGACCAGCGCAAGCGAAAGGCTTTTGCCGAACGCCAGGCCAGGGCGCAGGCGGACGTGGCGCGGCTGTTCCGGACGGCCGCGATCGATGCCATCCAGTTGCGCACCGATGAATCGTACACAATGGCGCTCGCGCGGTTTTTTGAAACGCGGGAGAAGCGGAGGTTGCGGGCATGACCAATGCAGCCGCGTCCAATGCGATTCGCGACATCAAACCGCCCGTCGAGATTCCGAGCGGATGGGAATGGCTGTGGTGGACGCTGGGCGCCATCGCCGTGGCGGGCATCATCGCGTGGGTGATCTGGTGGTGGAGAAGGCGCCAGATGAAGCCTGACGCCGTGCCGCTGGTGCCTGCGCATGTTCGCGCGCGGCAAAAACTTGAAGCGGCTTTGGGTTTGATTTCGCAGCCGAAGCCGTTCTGCATCGCGGTCTCGGACACCGTGCGGTTTTACCTGGAGGAGCGCTTCAACTTCCATGCTCCCGAACGCACCACTGAGGAGTTTCTGCACGAATTGAGCGGCACCAACCTGCTGCTGCCGGATCAGAAAGAAACGCTGGGCGATTTCCTGACGCGTTGCGACCTGGTGAAGTTTGCGCGTTATGAACCACGCGAGGCGGAATTGCGGGAGTTGCACCAGTCTGCAATTCGACTGATCGACGAAACACAGCCGATGGAAGAAGTGCAAGGGGACAGAAACGAGCAGGCGCTGAAAGCGTCAGCCGAAACTGAAAAAGTGCCGCGCGGATGAATCTGACGTTTGGATATCCCTGGCTTTTGTTGCTGCTGCTCGCGCTTCCTTTCCTCGCGTGGCTCAAAAGTCGCAGCGGGCAGCCACCTGCCTTCGTCTATTCTTCGGTCCAATTGGTTCGCGCGGTCCTCAATGTCCGCCGCTCGCGTTCCGGGCGGTTTCTATCGGCGCTCCGCTGGATATCGCTGGCTTTGCTGATCTTCGCACTCGCGCAGCCGCGGTTCAGCCATAGCGAGACGCGTGTCAGTGCCAGCGGCATTGACATTGCAGTCGCGATGGACCTTTCGGGGAGCATGGCTGCCGAGGATTTCCAGTTGAACGGGCAGCGCGTTAATCGTCTGCACATGGCCAAACACGTGCTCGAACGCTTCATCCAAAAACGTGAAAATGACCGCATCGGCATTATCGCGTTTGGCACGCAGGCCTACATTGCTTCACCACTCACCCTGGACCACGATTTCCTTCTCAGGAACCTGGAGCGGCTGGAACTCGGCGCTGTTGAAGGGAACCAGACGGCAATTGGATCGGGACTTGGCACGGCTGTGAATCGATTGCGGGAACTGAAGTCGAAGAGCAAGATCGTGATCCTCATGACTGACGGCGTGAACAACGCAGGCAAGATCGCTCCGCTGACCGCGGCCGAGGCGGCACAGGCCCTCGGGATCAAGGTCTATACAATCGGCGTCGGAATGCGGGGCCACGCGCCGATGCCAACGCAGGACATGTTCGGCCGCCGCGTCTATCAGATGGTGCCTGTCGACATCGATGAAGACACGCTTCAGAAGATTGCCGGGATGACTGACGGCAAGTACTACCGCGCTGACAATACTGAACGATTTGAGGCGATTTATGAGGAGATCGACAAGCTGGAGAAGACCGAGGCGGAGGTGAAAAAGTACGCGCATCACCGTGAGCTGTTTGCGATGATCATCAGCGCTGCGCTGGGACTGCTCCTGATTGAGACGGTCCTCAAACATACGCTGCTGCGGAGGCTGCCATGAAATGGTTTCACCTCCTTGCACGTGAACACAGGCCGGCTGCAAGGGCATCGTCACGGACTTTGAGCACATGAGTTTCGCAAGTCCCCAATTCCTTTGGCTGCTCGCGGTGATTCCTGCGCTGTTGATCCTGTTTTTCTGGTGGTCGGCGCGGGCGAGGCGCGAGCTCATGGTGCAGTTCATCCATGCACGATTGCTGCCAAATCTGCTGTCGGGATTGTCGCCCGGGCGGGAGAAGCTGCGGTCCGGATTATTCATCGCCGGAATCGGCTTCCTGTTGCTCGCGCTCGCTGGGCCGCGCTTCGGATATGATCTCGAGGAAGTCCGGCAACGCGGGCTGGACATCGTGGTTGCCATCGACACATCCAAAAGCATGCTGGCCGAAGACGTGGCCCCGAACCGTCTTGCCCGCGCAAAATACGCCGCGCTCGATTTGATGCAGCACGCGCAATCCGATCGGCTGGGGTTGGTGGCATTTGCAGGCAGCGCCTTTTTGCAGTGTCCGCTGACCATTGACGATTCCGCATTTCGACAGAGCGTGGATCTGCTGGATGTGAATACGCTGCCGCAGGGAGGAACAGCACTGGCGGAAGCCATCGAGACCGCGCTCAGCGCATTCAAAGAAGGCGAAAACCACAAGGTGCTCGTGCTGTTTTCGGACGGTGAGGATCACGATTCGGACGCGGTGAAGGCGGCAGAGCAGGCGGCGAGGGAGGGATTGCGCATTTTTACGGTGGGATTTGGATCGGCAGAAGGGGAACTGCTGCGCGTCAAGCTGCCCACGGGTCAGACCGACTATGTTCGGGATGCTGCGGGGAATGTCGTCAAGTCGCGGTTGAATGAGGGCTTGCTCCAGGAGGTGGCAAAAGCCGGCAGCGGGTTTTACCTTCCAATGCGGGGCGCGAAAGTGATCGAAACGTTGTATCAGAACGGCCTGGCTCCGCTTCCCAAATCGGAATCGCAGGAAAGGTGGGTGCGGCAGCCGCGCCAGAGATATCACTGGCCGCTCGCGATCGGATTGTTCCTGCTTGTCATGGAAATGTGCATTCCTGAGAGGCGGCCTGCCGCGCGCCGTTCCGGCAAGCAGGTGCTGCCTGCTGCGGCCGCAATGCTGGCGGCGGCAGCGCTTGCGTGCGTCCCCGTTCATGCCTCGCCTTCCGCGGGGTTTCGGGATTACGAAGCGGGAAAATTTGGGGAAGCACTAAAGCAGTTCGAGGAGGCGCTGGGGCGGAAGCCGGACGATATGCGGTTGCGGTTCAATGCAGGCGCCGCAGCCTATCGCCAGCAATTATTTCAGCAGGCGAGCAACCACTTCAATAACGTGCTCGCCGCCCCGGATTTGGGATTGCAACAGCGGGCTTATTATAACCTGGGCAACACGCTGTACCAGATGGGTTCGGAGGAAGCGGATCCGCAGAGGAAAATGGCTCGATGGCAGGAAGCGCTGGAACGTTACGAAAGCGCGCTGCGATTGAACCAGGACGACGCGGACGCAAAGTTCAACCTGGAGTTTGTTCGCGCCGAGCTGGAGAAGCTCAAGCAGGAGCAGCAACAGCAACAGCAGGATTCCCCGCCACCAGCCCCGAGCGAGGCTGCGAAAAAAGCGAAGGCCGAGGCGGATCAGGCGGTGCGCCGCCGTGAATACGCGCGAGCGCTCCAGATCATGGAATCGCAATTGAAAAACGATCCGACCACCGCTGCGTATTCAGATTACATTCAACGATTGAAAGAGGTGACTGGTGTCCAGACTGTTCCTCGCCCTTAGCGTCGTGCTCGCGTGCGGGCCCGCTTTTGCGCAATCCGCGCAGGATTATTTCCATCGCGGGGCGCAGTTCTATGTGTTTGGCGATAAGCCCAAGGCCGCCATAGAGGTGCAAACCGGTTTGCAGCGTTTTCCCATGGATCGGCCTCTGAACGAATTGGCAGGGCTGTTGCGAAAAGAGGAACAGGAACAGCAACAACAACAGCAGCAGCAAAAACAGGAACAGCAACAGGAACAGAACGAGCCGCAGGAGCAGCAGCAGAATTCCCAGCCGAACCAGGACCAGCAGCAGGGCAACGAGCAACAACAGCGCGAGCCACAGCAGGCACAAAACGAGCAGCAGAAACCAGAGTCGAAGCAAGGCGAACGCGACAACGACGAGAAACAATCGAAGGAAGATCAGCAGCAACAATCGGCCAAGGCGAACGAAGACCCCGCTGAAGGTGAAGCGACAGGGCAGGAGAACGCCGCCAAGGACGGGCGGATGACCCCCGAACAGGCAATGCGGCTGCTGGACAATCACAAGGAGAGTGAACAGATGCTGCCCATTCGCCCTGATCAGCCGCCTGAGGAACGATCGAAGCCGGTTCGGGATTGGTAAGAAGTGTTAACGGGAACTTTCCGCTTTGCATCGGTGCAGCAGGGTGTTTCAGTTCTGCCGTGGTTGGAACCTGGATCAACGTTGCTGGCATACTGATTGGCGCCCTGATGGGCGTGGTGTGGAAGCAGAATCTTGCTCCTGGGACCCAGATGTTCATCAAAACGCTGCTCGGCGCCCTGCTTCTCTTTAGCGGTTTGCGGCTGGGCTGGGTTGGACTCACTTCGGGCGGCACGTTCGTTTCTCTCCTCAAGCAGTTGGCGCTGGTTTTCGTCGCCCTCGCCCTCGGAAAATGGGTCGGACGGCTCATGCGATTGCAGAAGACGTCAAATCGTCTCGGACAGTTTGCCCGCAGGAAAATGGAGTCGGCCTCGCCCTCTAATCCAAACCGGTTCAGCGACGGATTCTTCGTCTGCGCGCTGCTCTTCTGCGCTGCGCCCCTGGGAAGCGTCGGGGCGCTGACCGACGGGCTTGATGGCTTTTGGCTCCCGCTGGCGATCAAAGGCGTGATGGATGGACTCGGCGCCGTCAGTTTCGCTGCAATGTTTGGGGTGGGGGTCCTGTTTTCTTCTGTTCCTGTTCTCGTATTCCAGGGCTCGATCACGCTTGTCGCTGCCCGCTGGCTGTTGCCGTGGCTGGAAAGCCGCGGCGTGGCTGACCCGCTTCACACGACTGCCGGATTCCTGGTGATTTGCATTTCCCTGCTGGTGTTCGAAATGCGTCGAATTGAAGTCACAGATTACCTCCCTGCGCTCGTTCTTGCGCCGTTGTTCGCGTGGTGGCTTGGGTGATTAACCTGCTGTTGCTCTGGCAGTTCAGTCCCGGCGTAGGGTTTTCACCCTATGGCAAAATTTCATCGAAATTTTCATTGTCGAACCATGCAGAACATCCTGTCCATACCTCCGCTTCGAGCTCCTGAAAATGAGGAGAATCCCACCTTGAACGTGGTGATTGCCTACGAGGATTTCGAGATGGGGAAACAGGGCAAAAACACCTACGACCGGCTGGTCGACCAGCTCAGCCACGAATTCAAGTTTTCCAGTCACATGTGGAAGTTCGATGTCCTGACCGTCCCGAAATTAAAGGAAATGGCAGCGAGGGACGCTGCCATGGCGGACATCATCATCATCGCCGCACATGGGGATGCGGAGCTGCCGGTGGCCGTGAAATCCTGGATTGAAATGGCATTGGCCGAAGGGATTCAGGCGATCGGTTTGGTCGGTTTGTTCGATCGCAACGCTGCCGCTGACAATCCATGCCGTGTTTATCTGGGGAGCATTGCCCAGATGGCCAACCTTGAGTTCTTTTCACAGCCGAGCGACATGTCTCCTACGGGTCCTGAAGAAACCAACAAGGCCGAGAGCGCCGCCAGGTCCATTTCGATCCTGAGTGACAGTTTGGAATCGAACCGGCACATCTCTCGGTGGGGAATCAACGAATAGATGTCATGGCAAGAAAACTCAAATCGGAGGAGGCGGAAGTCTTCACTGGCGCGCTCGATAATTCTGAGATCCCGACGGACGCAGATGCGTTCCTGAGAAGCCTTCTCGACAAACAGGATGAGCCGCTGGAGATGACTCTGGTGCCCGGAATGTGGATCAGCAACGCGCCTTTTCGTTCTTTCAAGGAATGATTCGACTCGCATGATGCCTCCTGCCTGTCGGTCCGATTGAGGCTGCGTATGGGAGCCATCCGCGCGCCGAAACAACCAGCTGTCAAGGGATCTGCTAAGCCGGCTGAGCTGAAACAGGTGCTCGAGGTTCAGGGACGGAAGGTGCCCGTCTCGAGGCTCGAGAAAGTTTTCTATCCTGCCACTGGATTCACCAAGGGCGATGTCATCGATTTCTACATCCGCATCTCATCGGTTCTCCTGCCGCATTTGAAGAATCGGCCGTTGACGCTGAAACGGTATCCTGACGGAGTTGAAGGCGGTTTTTTCTACGAGAAGCGGTGCCCGCCGTACCGGCCTGATTGGGTGCAAACCGCGCCCGTCTGGAGCGACAAGAACGACTCCGAAATCCATTTCTGTCTTGCCAACGATCTTCCGTCGATCATCTGGGCCGCGAACCTTGGAGACCTCGAATTGCACACGTTTCTCGCCAAGGCCAAGCAGATTGATCGGCCTACCATGCTCGTGTTTGATCTTGATCCTGGTCCGCCCGCAAACATCGTCCAGTGTTGCGAGGTCGGTCTCCTCGTGAAGGAACGGTTCGATCGCATGGGCCTGGAATCGTTCGCTAAAACATCCGGATCCAAGGGTCTGCAGGTCTATGTCCCCCTCAACACTGCGGTTTCATACGACACGACCAAAACCTTTGCGCACAACCTGGCGCAGGAGTTGGAATCGCAACGGCCTGAGCTGATTGTGTCGCGCATGGAAAAGCGGCTGAGGACGGGCAAGATCCTCGTGGATTGGAGCCAGAACGACCGCCATAAGACCACGGTGTGCGTTTATTCCCTGCGCGCAAAGGAACATCCGACCGTGTCGACCCCCGTCACATGGGAGGAAGTCAGGAGCGCGTTGAAGAAGAAAGATCCTGACAAATTGCGATTCACGTCCGATGAAGTCCTTCGCCGGGTCGAAAAGCACGGTGACCTGTTCGAGCCGGTTTTGAAGCTGAAGCAAAAGTTAAAGGGATAATGTGAGGTTGAATTAAGCGCGCTTCGGATCGCTGCCACTGCCCACTTTACCCCAATGGATTCCGGGGAGTCGGCACGTAAGTTAAGCCCGAAATCTATGCGTGCCATCTGGAAAGGCTCAATCAGCTTCAGCCTCATCAATATTCCCATCGCCCTTTACCCCGCGACGCGGAAGGAGGAACTGAAGTTTCGTTTGCTGCGTGCGAGCGATCTCAGCCCCGTAAATTACAAACGAGTGGCCGAAGCGGATGGTGTTGAAGTGCCGTGGGACCAGATCGTCAAGGGCTACGAATATGAGAAGGGCAAATTCGTGGTGCTGAAGGACGAGGATTTCAAGCGCGCTGACGTGGAGGCCACACAAAGCGTCGACATCATAGACTTCGTGGATCTCGACGACATCAACCCCATTTTTTTCGACAAACCGTATTATCTCGAACCCGAAAAGCGGGGCGAAAAAGCATATGCATTGCTGCGCGAAGCTTTGAAGCAGAGCGGCAAGGTGGGCATTGCGAAAGTGGTCATCAAGACACGACAACACCTCGCTGCAGTCAAACCGCAGAAACAAGTGCTTGCGCTCGAGCTCATGCATTTTGCGGAGGAAATCGTGGACGCGTCCGAGCTCAAGATCCCTGAGGCTCCGGATGTAGGTACGCGCGAACTCGCAATGGCTAAAGATCTGGTCGATAAAATGAGCGTCAAATGGGATCCATCGAAGTACACCGATGATTATCGGCATCGCATCCTCGATGTGATTCACGAGAAGGTGGAAAGCGGCGGGAAGGAAGCCGCACCCCGAGGAACGCCGAAGAAAGCCACCAACGTCGTGGATCTTGTATCGGTCTTGCAGGAAAGCCTTGAGCAGGCATCCCGTTCATCGGGCGGCCATTCAAAGCGCAAGACGACATCGCACAAGCGAAAGATAAGCCGGGCGGCTTAGCCCCGGGTTGGATATCTGGGCCGGTTTCGAACGGCTGCGTGTGTCGTCAGCATCGTCATGGGCCTCAAAGAATACAAAGCGAAGCGGAACTTCCGGCAGACTTCCGAACCTGAAGGCGCCGGCCATCCCAGCGCGGCGCGGGACGATTTCTTCGTCATCCAAAAGCATGACGCCACGCGTTTGCACTACGATTTTCGCCTGGCCATGGCAGGTGTTTTGAAATCGTGGGCTGTGCCAAAGGGATTTCCGGCTGCAAAAGGAGAGCGTCACCTGGCAGTGGAAGTGGAGGATCATCCGCTGGACTACGCCCGGTTTGAAGGAACGATTCCCAAAGGCAATTACGGTGCCGGGACGGTGATGGTTTGGGATATTGGCACTTATGAAGTTCTTGGTGGGGATCCCCGGGGCGCCGTCAAGAACGGGAAACTGCACTTCATTCTAAAAGGCAAAAAGTTGAAGGGCGAATGGGCGCTGGTTCGAATGAAACCGCGGCCCGGCGAAGACAAGCCTCAATGGCTGCTGTTCAAGGCGGACAAGGATGCGCGGCCGATCTCGGCGCGGGCTGAAGACCAATCTGTTCTCACCAGGAGGTCTCTGCAGCAAATCGCGATCGACAACGACGCCCAATGGCAAAGCAATCGCATCGCGGAACGCGCGCAGAAGAGTGCCGCGCAGTTACCAACCAATGGGAACGGCGCCGCTGTCCGCACGGCTGCTCGTGCCCCCCGAAAAGCCAGCTCCCCGGCAGCACGCGCCGATTTGAAAACTCCGCGTTTGCCGGCGCGCCCGGTGGAATTTGCGGAACCAATGAAGGCATTGATGTCGGAGCGCCTGCCGAAGGGGGAACAATGGATTTACGAACTGAAGTTCGACGGCGTTCGGGGCCTCGCCCTCAAACGAAATGACAGCGTGCGCCTCATTTCCCGCAACGAAAAGGATCTCACATCGAAGTATCCGGAAATCAGCGCGGCGTTGCGCACGCTCCCCGCGCGCGAGGCCATCCTTGATGGAGAAGTCGTGGCTTTGGACGAGACCGGAAAGTCGTCGTTCCAGTTGCTGCAGGCCGCGAACATGCCGGGAGAGCCCCGGCCTCCAATCTTCTACTACGTCTTTGATGTCCTGCAGCTGGACGGCAAGGATCTCACCGCGCTTCCGTTGCTGAAACGCAAGGCGATGGTGGAGACATTGTTGGCGGACGCGCCGGACACACTGCGGTTTTCGGCAGGCATCCCCGCGCAATCGGAGCGCGTGCTGAACGAGATGAAAGCAAGGGGACTGGAGGGGCTGATCGCGAAGCAGCGCGATTCGAAATATGAGATCGGCCGGCGCAGCGGCGCCTGGGTGAAGTTCAAATGGACGAACGAGCAGGAGTTTGTGATCGGCGGCTATACGGAGCCACAAGGAAGCCGCAGTCATTTTGGCGCGTTGCTGATCGGATACTACGCGGGGAACAAGCTGCAGTTCTGCTCCAAAGTGGGAACGGGATTCAACGAGAAACTGTTGAAATCAATGTTTGAGCGATTCCAGGAATTGAAGCACTCAGATTGCCCGTTTGCGAATCTGCCCGAAAAGAAGGTTTCAAGCCGATGGGGGCGGCCCTTCACGGCGGCTGAGATGCGGCGCTGCACGTGGGTGGAGCCGAAACTGGTTTGCCAGGTGCGATTCGCAGAATGGACGCGTGATGGGCATCTGCGTCAGCCTGCATTTGTTGGGTTGCGCGAAGACAAGAACCCTCGCGATGTTGTGCGGGAAAAGGGGGGCTGAGGACCGCGAGGCCGGGTCTTACGCACTCGCAATGGCTTTAGTTGAAGCGGCACGAATGCCGCGCGCTTCAACCCAATATGCGCCGGCCTTCGTCGAGGAAGATTCCCTTGAAATTCATCTCCAGCGCCTGCGGGTTTGTGGCCTTGGCGAGAGCTTCCTTCTGCGCAACTTTGCCTTCCTTTACCAGTTGAAACAGCGCCTGATTGAAATTCAGCATGCCGTCTTCAGTGCCGGTTTCGATCGCCGCCGGGAGCTTGTCCAGCCGATTTTCCTCGATGAGTTTCTTCACCGTGGGCGTATTGATCAGGATTTCCAGTGCGGGGGTCATCGTGCCGCTCACTGTGCCCACCATGCGCTGGCAGACCACCGCCTGAAGACAGCCGCACAGTTGGCGGCGAACCTGTTCCCGTTCCTCGGCCTTGAAGAAATCGAGAATGCGGCTCACGGATTGGGCAGCGTTTGTGGTATGCAGCGTGGAAAAGACGAGATGGCCTGTGTCTGCGGCGCTCATGGCGGCCGTGAAACTCACGGCATCGCGCATTTCGCCAATCATGATGATGTCAGGATCCTGGCGCAGCACGTGTTTCAATGCGTGATGAAAGGAAAGGGTATCCAGGCCGACTTCGCGCTGTTCAACCACCGATTGGTTGTCCTCGAATACAAATTCAATGGGATCCTCAAGCGTGATGATGTGCTTTTTGGAATTCGCATTGACGTGCTCAATCATCGCCGCGAGCGTCGTTGATTTTCCGGAACCTGTGGAGCCTGCCACGAGGACGATGCCGCGCGGCGATTCGGCAATGTTTTTGACGATGGGCAGCAGCCCGAGTTCTTCGAAGCTTGGAACGCTGGTTTTTACGAAGCGCATTGCGAAGCACCACTGGCCGCGCTGCTGGAAAAGGTTGGTTCGAAAACGTCCAACTCCGGGAATGTAATACGAAAAATCGACTTCGCGCTCCGCTTCGAGTTTCCGCGTCAGGTGCGACGGCGTGATTTGCTTCACGATATTATTCATCCAATCCTCGGAGGGATGGGGGCACTCGATCGCGACGAGCTGGCGATTGATGCGGAAGATAACGGGAGTGCCGACCTTGATGTGAATATCAGAGGCGCCGCCACTTACGGCGGTCTTCAAAATCTTATGAAATAGTTCCATAACGGGGGCGCAGGCTAGCAAAGGGGCGTCAGCGGCTAAATACGAAAATCGTCACACCGTTAGTGAAGGACGGGCCGCGAAAATTGAGGGAAGGAGCACCGCAAAAAGGCAGGGAAAACAATCCAGACACGGCGCACGTCAGGCACGAGGAGTGGTTTGGCGGGATGCCAGGACGTCAGGCGGGTGAGCTGTAGGCCATGGTATTGAGCCGCGCCTGAGCCTGTTTGGAGATGCTCGTGAACACCATTGAAACGTGATATCCGGCATGCTTGCTGCCGGTGCAGGAGATAACCACGCCCGCACAGTGAACCCGATTGCTATCGTGCGGCGACTGCAGCGCCAGGGTCATTTCAGTCCATGGCGCGAACGGACTTGCGCTCCGGAATTCAATGCCATTCTTGTGGATGATAACGGACGCTGGTGAAAGGGAGAGTCGGGTCTGCCGAGCCTCGACCGTAACGTTCGGAACCGAACCCGGGATGAAAATTTTTCGCGCGCTCATAGAAGCCGACTCAAACTAGCACAGCCGACTTAACCGTCAAACGGCTTTACCACTCAATTACCGCTGCGCCCCATGTCAGCCCCGCACCGAACACGACAAGCAAAATCAAATCCCCTCGTTGAATTCGGCCCGATTCCACTGCTTCATCCAACGCAATCGCCACCGACGCGGCCGAAGTGTTTCCGTACTTATCCAGATTCACAAAAAGTTGCTCAGGGGTGGCGCCGAGGCGTTCGCCCACCGCATCGATAATTCTCCGATTCGCCTGATGCGGAATGATGCACTTGATCCGGGTGATATCGAGTTCGCATCGCCGCAATGCTTCCGTGGCGGCTGTTTGCATCGCCTGCACCGCATTCTTAAACGTTTCCTTCCCTTCCATCCGCAGGTAGTGCTGCCGCTTGGTGATGGTTTCCATCGAGGCCGGGCAGCAGCTGCCGCCAGCCGGCATGAACAGGAGGTCTGACTTCTCGCCATCAGCGCCCATCACCGCGGTCAGCAGGCCATGGGAGCTCGGGCGGCTCTGGAGAATCGCGGCGCCTGCGCCGTCGCCAAAGAGCACGCACGTGTTGCGATCCGTCCAATCCGTGATGGCGGAGAGTTTCTCGGCGCCAATCACCAGAACAGTGTCGTACGTCCGCGACATGATGAACTGCTGGCCGATTTCCAGCGCGTAGATGAAGCCGGAACATGCAGCTTCCAGATCGAACGCTGCGGCGCGTTTGGCCCCCAATTTGTGCTGGACCAGACACGCTGTGGAAGGAAATGGCATGTCAGGAGTAATCGTCGCCACGATGATCAGGTCGATCTGATCCGCGGTGATATTCGCCTTTGCCATGGCGCGTCGCGCTGCCTCTGCACCGAGATCCGATGTGAATTCGTTCTCGGCGGCGATGTGACGCTCCTTGATTCCAGTGCGGCTGGTGATCCATTCGTCCGAGGTCTCGACCATTTTTTCCAGATCTGCATTGGTGAGGACCCGGGCAGGAACGTATGAGCCGACGCTCGCGATGGAGCAGGTGCGGCCCTGGAAGTTATGCTTCGCGCGTGGATTCTTGAATATCTGAGTAGTCGAGGAACTCATGCTGGAACAAACGGGAATGTTTCAAGTCCCGAGCCGTTCATTGGCGCGGGTAATTTCCTGGGAAATGGTCTGGTTGACTCCGTGGGAGATTTCTTCGGTGGCGACGCGAATGGCGTTCGTGATGGCCCGCTCGCGGGAGGAGCCGTGCGCCTTGATGACGATGCCGTTCAATCCGAGCAACACCGCGCCGCCGTAGACTTCAGGATCAACTCGTTTTTTCAACTGCATGAACGCGCCCTGCGAAAGCTTCGCGCCCAGCAGGCGCACAGGATTTGCCTTCAGTTCAGTTTTCAATAAATGCATCATGGCGCGGCTGAGGCTTTCCGCCGTTTTCAAAACAACGTTGCCCGTAAAGCCGTCTGTCACCACAACGTCGACCGCATCGTCGAAAAGATCGAATCCCTCGACATAGCCGATGAAGTTCAGGTCGAGTTGCGAGCAGAGGCGCGCGGCGCCGCGCGTGAGGTCGTTCCCCTTCGTTTCCTCCGAGCCGTTGCTCAGGACGCCGACACGCGGCTTGGACAAGCCGAGGATTTTTTGCGCGTAGATATTGCCCATGACGGCGAACTGGGCGAGATGCAGCGGTTCACAGACGTCGTTCGCGCCGGCATCGAGCAGGACGAAATCCCTTGTTTTTGACGGCATCCGCACGGCGATGGCGGGACGCTTGACGCCTTCCAGGCGCCGCAATTTCATGGATCCCGCCACAAGTGCGCCCGTGTTTCCGGGGGAGATCACCGCGTCGGCTTTTCCCTCGTACACAAGTTCGATCGCGCGGACCATGGAGGAATCCTTCTTGCGTCTGATGCCTTCCAGGGGCTTGTCATCCATCGTCAGGACTTCGCTGGCGTGGACAACCTCGGCGCGGGCATCGGAGAGTTGGAACTGCTGGCGCCCCCGTTGGATTTCCGTTTCGTTACCGACGAGGAAGATCTTCTGGATGGCCCGATCTGATTCCAATGCTTGTTTGACGCCAGAGATGACGACAGCGCTGCCGTGGTCGCCGCCCATGACATCCACTGCGATGCGCATAATAGAAAAGAGCGCGGAGCGAAGGGCCCTCGCGCTCTTAACTGAATTACACTCCTGCAGTGACTGTGAGAACCTGGCGACCCTTATAAAAACCACAGGCGGGGCAAACCCGGTGGGGGATGTAGGGGGCAGCGCACTGCGGACAGGTGCTCAGCTGGGGCAGGGTCATGACACTGTTGTAAGCACGGCGCATGCGCTGACGGCTTTTCGACGGTTTACGTTTTGGGACGCCCATAAAATTCTTCGATCTTTAAAGCTTCAGTTTATCCAACTCCGCCCACGCAGACGGCTCAGCCGTGCTTGTGGAATCGCTGGTGTTAGACTTGCCAGAGTCGGTTTTTGGCAAGCCGCGACAATCCGCCTCACACAACGGATGTTGCGGAAACTCGAGGAGAATATCTTCACGCATATGGGGCGTCAAGTCCACGAAATCGCCTGAGATTGCCACCTTTTCGTCTCCCTCCAGGGGCAGGTGGGCGGTCCAGTTCTCGAGGTCCAGATCATAATCAAACGGCTTGAGGCAGCGCACGCACTGGCATGACAAGGGCAAGTGGAGATAACCCTGCAGAAGGAGGCTGTCATCCAGCTTCTGGGCTTCAATGTCATATTCCAGCGGCTTTTCCGCCCGCACCATCTCGTCGCGGACGTCCAATTCAAGCTCCTCTGCAGGCAGTTCACCCTGGAGTTGCACGTTCTTGTCCTCCACGTGGCGGAGGTTTAACAGCAGCGGCATAATCGTTTGCTCAAGCCGGAATCTGTTTCAACTTCTGCATCAGGGCGACCCGCACGTTTTCCGGCACAAACGTGCTGATGTCTCCGCCCAGACGAGCGATTTCCTTGATGATGCGCGAGCTCAGGAACGTGTAGGTGTCCTTGGGCATCATGAAAATCGTTTCGACTCGTTCGTTCAGTTTACGATTCATCAGCGCCAGCTGGAATTCAAATTCAAAGTCCGATACAGCGCGCAGGCCGCGAATGATGGCGTGGGCCTTTTGGCGTTCCGCGTAATTCACGAGCAGGTTCTCGAACGTGTCCACCTCCACCCCCGGCACCCCGGTTACCGCGCTTCTCACGAGGGCTACCCGCTCGGGAATTGAAAACAAGGCCTGTTTGCTGTCGTTGGTGGCGACAGCGACGACGATGCGGTCAAACAGCTTGGCTGCCCGTTCGATCACGTCCAAATGCCCATTGGTGAGCGGATCGAAACTCCCGGGGTAAATCGCCGTTCGCATGCGGCGGACTGTAACAACTCTTAACGGCAACAACAACTCCGTGATGACGTTCATTGTGACATCGGAAACCGCCGGGCCGACGGCGTTCCTTGGATTCGGCAGTTCGGAAAATGCAGGTCGCGAACCTGAGCTGAGCGTGACGGTTCCTGAGTCGGCGACCTCGGCGCTGTTCGCGTTGGGCGGGTTTGCGATCGTCTCGTCCGCCGTCCCTAGAGCAAGCGCATCACGGTTTCAACTTCGCCGCGCGCCCGATGTGGCGCGGGCTTTTTTATCGGGCCCCGCTTGATCCCGAGCAGATCCATTCGACCATTTGTTCGGGAGAATGAAACAGCACGACGGGCGAATGCTGTCGGAGCGCGGCCTCGCTGTGCTGGCCCCAGGTGACCGCCCCGAAATGAATGCCCACCTTACCGCACGCGATCGCATCGCGGACTTCATCCCCCACATAGAGAACCTCCTGGCTCCGTATCCCGCTGGTCTTAATGACAGCGCGGATTTTTGCCGCCTTTCCGAAGACTGATGCCCCGCATGCCCAATGATGAACGCGGGCCGCGTGGTGCCCGAGGATCCGTTCGACATTCAACCGCGAATTGGAACTCACGATCCCGATCCGCATGCCCGCTGCCGCTAGCCGGTCCAACGCGTCTCCAATCCCGGCGAACAACTCGAACGGTTCCGGGCGTTCCGCCATGCGACGCCGCATATCGCTGACCACGCGCGGCAATTTCCATAAGGGCAGCCCGAGGGCGCGCATCAAACCACCACCGTGCAGGTCCCTGAACTGTTCGTATTCATGAGGCTCAACGCGGCGAAATCCGTGAACCTCTGCCAGGTCATTGAACACACTCCGCATCCACGGCAGGGTGTCGGCAAGGGTTCCGTCAGAATCAAAGATGAGCAGGCGGTAACGCATTGAAGCAGGAGTTGAAGCGTGCAAACGCCGTATTCGCGGCCGAAGAAAATCCGGCGTGGCAACCGATTCGACCCGATGGCGGCTGCACCGCTGTTGCTGAAACGGTTTTTAGAGTCGCGGGTTTGAGGGTTTGTGCGGAGCCGCTCATGCGTGAACGCCCTGGGTTTTCACCTTGCGACGATAAACCTTGTCAAAGCAGGTTGCGTAAAGGACATCGAACTTCTCGCCGCCAAAACACAGGTTGGTGATGCGGCCATTGGGGGTGGGGATGATGCAGTTCACCCGGCCGGCTTGATCGCAAACCTGAATTCCAAGATTGGTAGCGACATACAACCGTCCATCGCGATCCACCCGCAAACCGTCGGCAGCCGAATCGTCGGCGCCATCTGCCGAGTGCAGCCAGTAAAAGCGCTGCTTCATCCCGAGGGTTCCATCGGGTTGAATCTTGTAGCTGTAAACCCAGTGCGACCAGTAGTCGGCGACATACAGCAGCGATTGGTCGGGTGAGAGCATGATGCCATTGGCGTAACGAATGCCGGAATCCACTTCCGTTTTCGAGCCATCAGGTCGAATGAGCCAAACCTTGCTCGGCGTGCGGTTGTTCGATCCGGGGTTCGTGACGTAGACGTTTCCATTTCGCGCCACGACGATGTCATTGCCCGCAATTCCATCGGCAATCACGGTCGGGCTGCCGCCCTCGCCATCGTACGCGAGGATTTTTTGCTCGCCCGTGGCAACTGAATAGAGCCGCCCATCTGGGCCAAATGCCTGGCCGTTCGCGCGCTTTGTATCGGAAATGAACTCTGCCACTTTTCCATCGAGGCCAATGCGGTATGCCTTGCTGCTGGGAATGTCAGTAAAGAACACTTCGCCCTTGGCGTTCGAAACCGGGCCTTCAGTGAGTCGATACCCTTCAGCCACAAGTTCCCATTCTTCGCCTGGAATCAGAATGGCCTGTAATTGTTGCGAGCCGTTGCCTTTGCCAACCTGTTCGGGCCAGTCTTTCCACAACCAGCGCATCGCGTCCGGAAACACTTCAGTGCCATGGGCGCCGCTGTGTCCCCCTTCCCCCCAAACATGCTGGACCTCGTATCCGGAAAACGTGAGCGCGCGCTGCATCGCCTGGTTCGCCATCCACCAATCCCCGCCATAAATATTCAGATCGCTCGAGCCGTCCTGCAGGAAGACCCTGATTCGTTTTGGTTCCGTCTTTCGAACCAGGGTTGAATAGCGATCGCCGCCCCTCAAGCCAACGTAGGTGCCTATCGCGCTGAACACGCGGCTGAAGGCGTCGGGCCGTTCCCAGGCAGCGGTAAAGGCGCAAATCGCGCCGCTGCTCGACCCGCCAATGGCGCGGTCGTTTGCATTCGTTGATAAACGAATGGCACGGCCGTCGCCGGTTTTCTTCGATTCCACATCGGGAAACAATTCCTCGATCAGGAATCGCGCATAGTTGTCACCCAGTCCGTCGTATTCGTAACTGCGGTTGAAACGATCGAGAGCAGTGTTGGTATCTGACGCCTTCACCCGCCCGGGCGTGACAAAAATGCCAATCGTGACAGGCATCTCCTTTGCATGAATCAGACGATCGAAAACTGCGGGTGCCTGCCATTGAATCCCGTCCTGGTTGACGTAAACGCACGCGACTGTTCCTGGATTGTATTGGCCCGGGACGTAAATCCAGTAATCACGCTCAGTGCCGGGAAAGATTCTGGACCGATCGAAACTGAATTTCAGAATTTCGCCCTTTGGGATTCCTGTTTCACCAACTGAAGCAGTCTGTCCGGGGAGAGAAACAGCGGACGCCAGTATGAGTGCAGCGACAAAACTCCGGAGCGAGCGGGGGTTCATAGGATGCCAGAGCTTAGGTGAGTTGCACCTGCCGTCAAGCGGACACGCGCTTCGCGGAACCACAGTGATCTCGATCCCGTAAATGGGCTCTCGTCCGTTCGTGTTGCGCAGATGATAGGAGAAACGAGTGTGCTGGGTTATTCCAGGATAGCAGCGGTTTGCTCTCCCTCGCTTCCACTCGGAGTGGAGGAGAGGGCCGGGGAGAGGAGGAGCTTATTTCCGGAACTCTTCTTGCCTGATCTCGCTGGCCCAGCCAGCATCCAGACGTTCCACCCAGCTGCCATGACACGATATCTCCTGCTCGCCCTGACCTGCGGATGCGTCCTGCTGTCGCCTTCGTGCCGGGCCGAAAAACCTCATCCGCGCACATCTCCTGGCATTGAGGCGTTTCCCCACGTTCAGGATTTGTATGAATTCGCTGAGACCTTCCGCGCCAAATACGATCTGCCTGCGCTCGGCGTTGGAATTGTAAAGAACGGAAGGATCGTCGCACTCGGAATGGCAGGCGAGCGAAAGGTGGGCTCAGGGAATTGGGCGACGCTGCAGGATCGTTTCGATATAGCCTCCTGCGCGAAGCCGATGACCGCGACGGTCGCAGCGATTCTCGTTGAACAGGGAAAGCTGCGCTGGGACATGAGCATCCGCGAAATATTTCCGGACCTGTTGCCTTCGATACGTTCCAACTATGCTGACGTGACGCTCGAGATGTTTCTCCGCCATCAATCGGGGTTGGAACAATGGATGCGCATCAACCAACGCTGGGCTCAGTGGCATCGCGATCACACGCATCTCAGCGCAACGGAGAAACGTCGCTTGTTCGCTGCAAAGGTTCTGAAGGATCCTCCTCGCCATCGTCCGGGAACCGAAGCGTATTATTGCAACGATGGATTCCTGGTCGCGGGCAGCATGATGGAACAGGTGACAGGCCGGGCATGGGAAGAGCTCGTGCGGCAGGAACTCTGGGAACCCCTCGGCCTCGGCAGCCTTCAGTTTGGAATCGTTCCCCAGGAGGAACCGGCTGCGATTGTTTGGGGTCACGAAAAAGGCTTTCTTGGCCGAACGCGGGGCATTCAGCCAAATCCCGGCGAATTTGGAACACCACCCTTTGGATCGCCGGGAGGATTTCTGTATGCATCGATTGTGGACCTCTTGCGATTTGTGGACTTCAACATCCAGGGCGCGAACGGCAATGGCAAATTATTAAACCGCGATTCTTTTGAATTGTTGCACAGACCGCGTGGCAACGATCCGTTTGCGCTCGCGTGGGAGGTCGAATGCAAGCGGGACGCGCAGGGGCGAACGGTCGAGCGGAGCATCTATCACGGCGGCTACAGTGGGCGATCTCGATCCAACATGTGGTTCTGCCCGGAGTCGCAGACCGGCACGGTCATCGTTTACAATCACGGCGCAAGCGACAAGGCCGATGCGTACGTGGAAATCTTTTATGCGCTGCTGAAGCAAATCCGCTGAGGAGCGCAGCGGTTCAATTGGCGGTGATCGAAACCAAATCCGCCAGCTGCCACGAACCGTCTACTTGCTTCATCAGGAACCGTCGCGTTTTCCCTTCACCTTCATAATACAAATCCAGGAGCACTTCACCCGCAGCTGTCTCCTTCTTTTGAACCAGGGTGATCCCTGTCGCTTCAGCCGGGTTCAGCAGTTCGCCTATTCTGCGACGATATTCCGCCGAATGGAGGGCGTTGGTTTCGTTGACAGCGGAAAAGGTTCCGGGATCTGCGTCCTGTCCGAGCGCCCAAAGGGTCGTGATCATTGCTGATTCGGGATCATGGTATCCTGCGGGTTGCAGTTGATCTCGATCCCAGCGTGTCGCGGTTGACGCTCGTTGGGATTCGGGGAGCGCAGCCTCCAGCAGGCGATTGGTTGCCTGCAGTTGTTGAATCTCCAGCTTTCCCGCGAGCAGTTGTCCCACTTCATGGCGAAGGCGCAGGAGTTCCCTCAGCTGCGTCTCCGAAAGGCCGTGAGAACTGGACTCTTGCGCAAGCTGGCTGGACAGCGCTGCAGAACGCCTTTGAATCTCAGCCGCTTGTGCCTCCCCTTCCATTCTGGCCGCATCCGTGGCTTCAATTGCAGCGACGGAGTTTCGATGAATGCGCCACGAGACGATGGCCGCCGAACAAACAATCAAACCCGCCAGGCAAAGCGTTGTTTTCTTCATGCGCTCACGGTTGGCCTGCATTAGTGCCGATGTGCTGCCGCTCCCATTCGGTAAAGTCTTTGCCTGCCTGCACATGCATTTCGGCGTGGCCATCAGCATACCCATAAACCTTTGCCCAACGATTCCCGTACGGAATGGGTTCCTTCTGCCGCATCACAATGACCTTCTGCGGTGTTCGAACCGCGCTGATCGCACCTTGATAAACGATTTCAAATTGGTTCGCGGTTGAACTGCCTGGCGCGGTTGGCTGCTTTGGGTCCAGTGCTGTCATCGAACTTGGAAACTGCCCGTTGTTTTTTCGCGAATACATGTAAGAAGCCATCAGCCACTTCTTATTCTCAGCCATCGCTGCCTGAACTTGCTGCTGCTCGGCTTCCGTTGGTTCAACATCCGGAAGATTCGCGGCTGCCTGGTTGCGCGCTTTTTCAGCACGCAATGGCGCTAGCGAATTGGATTGCGAACGGAGTTTGGCAGCCGTGGTACGGAGGCGTTCCAGTTCGTCAGCGCGCCCGTTGCCATTGTGACTTCCGGCTGCAGCGGCCGCAAGGCGATCCTCCTCGGCCTGCATTCGGAGCAGCCGGTCCGACTCTGCCTGCAAGGCTTCCGCAGCGGCGCGCTCCCTCGCTGCCGAACGCTGGTGAATGATAAGGGGCGTCGCGATGCCGGCGACGACGAGGAGTGTGACAACGGTTTTTTGAATTGTGGTCATGGCGAGGATTTTTGTTGCGGCAATGAAGGTGGATGCGGATGCGGTGGTCCCGGCGATTGCGACACCCGAGATCACGGCTGCGAGACCAAGGGGCGCGGCGTGAACTGATTGAGCGGACAGTGCGACTGCGAGGCTGCTGCTTGCGATGGAGACGCCGCGCCGGGCGAAGATATCGCGAAGACGTTCCAAGGCGCGGCTCACGCGCTTCTGTGCTGCATCGTCGCTGATTCCGAGGGCCACTCCGACCGTTCGCAGATCTTGATTCTGAAAGTAGCGAAGCAGCACCGCGTTGCGATCGGGTTCCGGGAGTTCTCCGAGCGCAGCATCAAGGTGCGGGGCGATTCGTTCCCAAGACAACTCAGGCGATGGTGCGGGCAAGTCATTCATGGTGGCTGCCTCCTGTTCCCGTGCTCTGCGGCGGACCTCTGTCCGGATTACCTTTGCGGCCAGATTGCGCGCGGTGCAATGCAGCCAGCCGGCCAGGGGCCGTCCCATGGCGTTTTGGACATTTGCAGCGAGCGCGACGAAGACTCCCTGCGCGACGTCCTTTGCCGCGTGGGCGTCGCCCACCATGCGGAGCGCGGCCGAGTAAACCAAATCGACGTGCCTGCGGACAATCTCAGCGAAGGCACTTTCCGATCGCGACTCGGCGTAATCCGTCAACAGTTGCTCGTCCGTTTGGTTGTTCACTCAATAGACAGTACCCGCGTTGTTAGGAATCCGACAGGAATCACTCAGCGATTCGAAAGGAGCGATGGCAGGATGCGTCGTCGTTCAGGAAACGGCTGCGTGAGGGCGGAGAACCAGCTGTCACTCCCCGAACCGACAGGTCTTAAACTTCAGACCCGCCGGCCCCGTGCGTGCGGACGCTTCTTGCCAGTCCAAAGGCACTTGCCCGGCGTACTGCGCCCCCATAGATTGGCATCATGATTGGAGATGTTCGCCAGCACTTGGAAGCGGTCCCATTTGAGCCATTCACAATTGTCACCACCAGTGGTCGCCGTTACCCAGTCACGACAGCAGATCATGGTGGGTCGAACCCGCAGGGTAGTCGGGTGGTCGTTTGGTTTGATGACGACAGCAGCGTCACGATTTCGGGGCTTCATATTGCTGCTATCGAGAAGGGGCAGACCAGTCGAAACGGAAACGGCTAACGAGTTTGCTGGAGCGGCCGTATTTAGGTTCATCTGTCTGGTTCTTTCGCGAAGAAAAACGTGTCAGTCCAGGACTGACCCCTTCGTGGTTCCTTGAACTGACGACAACTCTTTCTGGAAGGAGACCTTCCTCCGCCACAGCGCCCTTAATGTTTATCACGTCTATTCATTTTTCATTTGCTGCGGTGCGACGCGAGTGATGCAAGAGAGAGCACGCTGCTGAGGAGGATGAGAAAACCGGTAACAACGAGGGTGGGCGTGACTACCTGCCAGGTTGATCCCCAACTCGGCGCAATAATCTGAAGCGCGGGTTCAACGAAGAGTGGTGACGAGACGGCCAGCGCCGACAACGTCCAGACGCGGCGGGCAGGAGTGTGCCATCGGCGTAGCTGCATTCCGCGTTCTGCCAGGATGAACAGCGGTTGGACGACAAAGAACGCGAGCCAGAGGAGGGAAATGCACCAGCGTTCCAGCGCCATCCAGGCAAGGAGGAAGTGAATGACGCCGCTGAGGGCAAAGGCGGCGAACATGGCTGAGCACGGGCCCGCGCGATGCTTCAGCGGATCGAACACATAAGCGCGAAAGATTTTTTCCGAGGTGAAGATGTTCCAGCGGCGCGTCCAAAACTCCGTGATCGAAGTTGAGAGATAGGGTGAGCGCATCAATGTCGGTATCGTTGTCCCGAAGACTGCGCCGACAAGCGGCAGAGCAGCCGTGAGCATTTCGGCAAATGCCAGAATCAAAATTCCCCCGCCAATCCAACGCAGGATGAGCAAGCCAGGTTTCGCCGAAGCTGCTTTCGTGAGTCCGATTGTCAGCGCGAATACGGCCGTCGCGATCAGAAAGTGAATCAGTGCCTTTCGATCCAGACGGCGTTCAAAGCGCACGAAGCACTGCTGGCCTGCCCAGGTGAAAAGATAGGCAATTCGAGCGCGGGGATTTCTAATCGGCGGAACCATCGCGAGCGCAGCAGCTGAAATGAACGCCACGGAAGTCATCAGCATGAACAGTCCTCGAATGAGCGGCGGTTCGCGAAGCAGGCATGGCACGGACAGCAACAATCCGCAGGCCAAGACAGCGAATAGGGCGCCTGCTGGATGCGTTGCCAACAGGAACAGCATGAGCATTGACGCCGCCCACACGATCAATGCAGTTGCCGCGCAAATCTGGATTGTTGAATGGAGGACGACGGAGATTCCAATCGCGCCTGCGATGCCCGTCACGGACCAGGCGGGAAAACTTCGTGACAGCGCGGGTTTGTTCATGCCGGTTTGAAATGAGACCGGTGCGGGGCGGTGCCGTCACGCGTGAAGGCGAATTCTCCGCCGATCAGTTGCGCGGCGTTCGCGCATCTTTCAGCCATTGAACATGACCGTCCAGCATGAGGCGATTGCGCCCGCCTGCATGGGCGCTGCGCCCTTTCATCGAGGCGGGAACTGCAGGAATGGGCGCAGGAAAATAGACGTCAACTGTGAGTTCCACTTCGGAGGGGCCATTCGGAATTCCAACCGTGGGATTGCCAGCGTCCTTCACCCGCATAAATGCATCATGCTCGCTGCGACCCCAGAAGTTATCGTCGGGAATCGGGTCATCGATGCGATCGAATCGCCACATCCAATAGCGAACTGTGGGCGCGTTTGAAGCAGAGTGAACGTGCTGCACCGCCTGTTCTGCATCCGCGAACGACGCCAGTTGCGCTCCGGGACAATTCCAGACTGAGACGGAAGGCAGTTGATTGCTCAACACCAATGCGGCCCACCCCGCGCGAGGGTCACTCTTGTCAGGCCATCCTGTCGTCCACGGTTTGAAACCGCCCGGCAGCGAGGATTTGAGATCGCGGCGGTCAGGGAAACGTCGTTCGTCGTCGAGGTAGATTCGCCAGGCAATGCCTTGTTGTTTCAGCTGGGAAATGCAGCTTGTGCGGCGCGCCAGTTGTTTTGCCCGCGAAAGCGCGGGGAGAAGCATCGCCGCGAGAACCGAGATGATGGCAATGACGACGAGCAATTCGATAAGAGTGAAGCCCTTCGCGTGCGCCGTTTTCATGTGTGCATCGGAGGGTCAAGGCAGCGGCGCAGCGGTTACTCTGCGGGTTCCAATCGAATGATGCGATCGGGTCCATTCATGGCAAGATACAGCGCGCCGTCGGGACCCGTGACCACATCACGAATGCGGCCGATGTCCTTGAAAAGAATTTCCTGCGATGTGACTTTCCGGCCATCAATAACAACGCGCCGAAGTTCTTGCGCGGCGAGTGAAGTCACGAAGAGGTTGTTTTTCCAACGCGGAAATTTGTCTCCCGTGTAGAACCCAATGCCGCAAACTGCGATTGATGGAGTCCAGTGGATGATCGGCTGTTCGAGTCCTTCTTTCGCGGTAAGGGCGGTGATTGGGGTGCCGTTGTAATCCATGCCGTATGTGATCAGCGGCCACCCGTAATTGACTCCGGGGCGGATCACGTTCAGTTCATCGCCTCCGCGCGGGCCATGTTCGGTTTCCCAGAGATCTCCAGTGACGGGATGCGCAGCGAGGCCCTGAGGATTGCGGTTGCCGTAACTCCAGATTGTTGGGTAGGCGCCCGGCTGGTTGACGAATGGATTGTCCTGTGGGACGCGGCCGTCATCGAACACGCGGTGGACCTTGCCGTTGGGGCGGGACAGGTCTTGCGCATTTTCTTTGTCGCCCCTTTCTCCGATGCTGAAGAACAGATGCCCAGTGTCAGTGAAGACGAATCGGCTGCCGAAGTGGACGCCGCCGCGTTTGTAGAATTTCTCGTCGGCGCGAAAGATTGTTTCCTGATCCGTCCAACGGTTCTCTTTGATGCGGCCGCGGACGACCACGGTGAGGGCGCTGCCGTTGCTCAAGCCGTCGGCGTAAGACAAATAAATCCAGCCGTTGCTTGAGTATTGCGGATGAACTCCCACGGCGAGCAAACCGCCCTGGCCGCTGGCCCGGACTCGCGGGGTGCCTTCGACTGCAGGCTGCACTTCGCCGTTGTCGATGATTCGCAATCCGCCGGGAAGTTCAGTCACGAGCATGCGCTTGTCGGGCAAGAAGGCGATGGACCAGGGCGTTCGTAATCGTTCCGCCACGGTCTTGACTTGGAACGCGTGTTCCTTGCTGGCAACGCGTTGATCGGTTGAGGGGCGCGCAAAGTTCGCTTGCTCCCGCTGCGCATAGGCGCGCTTCTCGCGGATGAGCACCACCATTGCACGAATCTCGGCCTCGCTGAGGGCGGCCTTGAACGACGGCATTCCGTTGGTCACATACCCTTCGCGGATTGAATGCGCGATGCTTGCGTCATCGTTGCCGTGCTTCCAGTTCTCGGTGAGCAGGCTGGGCGCCTGTCCGCCTTCCAGGTTGCGGCCGTGGCAATTGGCGCAGTTTTGGTTGAAGAATTGAGTGACGTCCGCGCTGAAGGCAGGCGAACAGCCGATAAGCAGCAAGGCCGCTGCAGAAAGCTTACGGATCATGGATTGGGCTGAATATGCCGACCCGTGCAGCGCTGTCAAACACGGCGATTCATGACATGACGTGAGTAGAAATGGTTTGATCCACGGGGGCCCCGCGTGCGCGGGTTTGACCCCTGCGGCCTTGGAAGCCGGCGGAGAACAGGTTTGAAAACTTGCGCTACGCGGCGGGAGCGACTGCGGTGTCGAGGACATCGCGCACCTTCTGCGCGAGCTTTGCGGGCGTGAACGGCTTTGAAAGGAACGAAAGGTCGCCATCCAGTACGCCCAAATCGCTCAATGCGTCGTCTGTATAGCCTGAGATGAACAAAACGCGCGTTTTGATTTCCTGTTCGCGAAGCTGGTTATAAAGCTCCTTGCCGCTCATCTGCGGCATGATGACATCCGTCACGACAAGATCGGGAGTGCGATTCGCGGAGATCAGGGGCAGCGCTTCCACCGCGGTGCCTGCTTCCTGCACCGCATAGCCGCATTCGCGCAGCACGGACGCTGTGAATTCCCGGACAGTCGGATCGTCCTCGACGACAACCACTGTTTCCGCGCCTTTGGGAAGGAATGGTGAATGCCCATTCTTCGAGTTGGACTCCATCGCTTCCAACGTGCGGGGGAGATAGACCTTGAACGTTGTGCCGACGTTGGGTTCGCTGGTGACATGGATGTCGCCGCCGCTCTGCGATACGATTCCGAAGCAGGTTGCGAGGCCCAGGCCGGTTCCTTTGCCCACGCCCTTCGTGGTGTAGAAGGGTTCAAAGAGATGTGACTTCACCTCGTCGGTCATGCCGACACCGGAATCGCGTATGCAGAACAGGACATAATCGCCAGCCTCCAGCGCCCGGTTTCGGAAATGCATCGCCTTTTCGAAAGTCACATTTTCAGTAGTGATCACGAGTTCTCCGCCGCGCGGCATTGCGTCGCGTCCATTGACCACCATGTTCATGATGACCTGCTCCAGCTGGCCGGGGTCTGCTTTGACCGCCCAGAGATCGCCTTGATACCGGGTTTGCAATTCGACGTCCTCGCCAATCAATCGTCGGAGCATTTTTTCCATGCCCTTGACGATCTCGTTGAGGTCAAGGACTCGCGTTTGAAGGACCTGCTTGCGGCTGAAGGCGAGCAATTGGTGCGTCAGGGCGCTGGCACGCTCGGCAGCGCGGCTGATCTCCTCGGCATTCTTCCGCAGCGGATGACTCGGATGAAGCTTGTGCAGCATCATGCCGCAATAGCCTGTGATGACTGTCAGGAGGTTGTTGAAGTCGTGGGCAACTCCTCCAGCAAGGCGTCCGACGGCCTCCATCTTTTGCGATTGCCTCAGGCGTTCCTCGCTCTGACGCAATGCTTCCTCGGCTCGCCGGGTTTCGGTGATGTCCTGGACCGTGCCAAACATTTTAATCGGCTGGCCTGTTTCGTTGCGCAGAACTTCGCCGCGTCCCTGGATCACGTGTTCGGTGCCATCCGGCAGTAACGCGCGATGATCGCAGACGAACGGCTGGCCGGTTCGCAATGCTTCGCCCATGATTGCACGGCAGCGGCCGAGGTCGTCGGGATGCACGCGTTGCATGCACTTTTCCATGGTGACGCCGAGGTCCTGGGGCGACTGGCCGTACAGTTTGCTCGCTTCTTCAGACCAGGTGACAGAATCGCGAATGAGATCCCATTCCCAACCGCCGAGCCGGGCGACTTGCTGGGTGTGACGGAGTTGGCGTTCCTGCTCGCGCAAGCGGGAGTCTGCCTGAGTCCGTTCCTCGATTTCGCGGGTCAGTTGGGCGGTGCGATGCGCGACCTGTGCTTCGATGGCATTGTTTAATTCTTCGAGGCGCGCCTGGCGTTCCGCGACGATGCGCATCTCGCTAACGCTTTTTCGAATGGAGATGACGAGGAATGCCACTTCGAAGGCAACCCATGCGCCATGCTCGGCGGATCGCCACAAGGATGCCGATGCGACGCCGAAGACCGATTCAGGCCATACCAACCCGCGCGCAATGTGATCAATGATGACAACCGCGGACGCCGACAAGAGCACCCGCCAGTCGCGGTAGAAAGCCAGGATGGCGAGGGACCCGAAGAAATGGAAATGCGTTTCAATCCGTCCACCCGTGAGGTGAACCAGCAGGGCGGCCATGAGCATCTGGCCGATTGCAACGGCATGCCGGGTGAGCGCCTGCCCGGGAAATTTCCACGCGAAAAAAACCGGAACGCTGGTGATCAATCCGCCGAGCACAATGGACGCGATCACATGGACATGAATGCTGCTGGTGCGTCCTTCCCAGGCCTGCGGAGAGAGCAGGAGCGTGATGAACACGCTTGCAATCCATTGGCATATCAACAGCCAGAAGAACAGCCGGTCGGTGTGCCGAATCACAGACTGCTTCTGTTCCTCGAACAATTCGTCCGAGCGTACAGAGAACGAACTCGTCGCCGGAACCATCAGAGTGGGGTGGTTCGTCATTGAGTGGTTTCAGGCAGCTGATTTGTGCTGGAGCATTGGAGTGAACAGCCGAATACAGGTGTTCCCACGGGATCGTTTTCGCGGCGGGCGACCCGCTCGAGCAGGGCGGACTTGCTGGTGTTGTCGCCAATCTGACCCCGGCCCGCTGTAATCCCGCCGCTGAACAAAAGTTTTCCTTCGGGACTGTAAAGAACCACAAACCCGGACGTTTCGGCTCCGAACTGGCGGGCGATTTTGCCGTCAGGATCATTGGCGACTGAAACAGGCGCAATGCTCTCGGCTGTGGCACGCAAGGACGTTTGTGTCCAATCGTTTGAGACGCCTGAAGGGTTCATGAACAAAATGTGGGCTGCGATCTGTCCTGAACGCCCCGCGAGAATTCGGTTGAGTTCCTCAAGGCTCGCCCGGCTGCAGGGGCATCGGGGATGCGCGAAAAGGATCAGGGTATCACGGGTGGCATCGAGCTTTGGCACGGCGGGTTGGGGCCAAACCTCCGGGGTAATGTTGCGAGCTCCCACCGATTTTTCATAACGCATCAACGACAATCCGCCAACGGTGGCTGCGATCAACCAAACCGCGCATAGCGTCGTTCTGTTGAATAACCGGGGTGTCACTCCGGCGTGCTGAGCAGCGGATGTGCCAAAGGGGCTCGGTTCCACTGGGCGGCCCTCTCCCCCGGCCCTTCTCCCGCTCCTGCTTCGCAGGCGAGGGGAGAAAGACTGTCGGGCGGTCTGGTTGCGGGACAGTTTGCACCTGGACTCCCTCTCTTCCATTCGGAATGGAGGAGAGGGTTGGTGAGAGGAGGTGCTTTTGACCTTACGAACGAGGGCGCGCGCAGGGTGATATCTGAGCACCCTCTCCCCCGGCCCTTCTCCCGCTCCTGCGTCGCAGGCGAGGGGAGAAAGACTCTCGGGCGGTCTGGTTGCCGGACAGTTTGCATCTGGACTCCCTCTCTTCCATTCGGAATGGAGGAGAGGGTTGGGGAGAGGAGGAGCTTATGACCTCACGAACGAGGGCGCGCGCAGGACGATATCAGAGCACCCTCGCCCCCGGCCCTTCTCCCGCTCCTGCGTCGCAGGCGAGGGGAGAAAGACTGTCGGGCGGTCTGGTTGCCGGACAGTTTGCATCTGGACTCCCTCTCTTCCATTCGGAATGCAGGAGAGGGTAGGGGAGAGGAGGAGCTTTAAACTGAGCGAGATCCGCTCGGTCGTGTTCTTGAAAACTAGCCAGAGGGCTTCTTTGAGGGGGCGGGCAGGTTTTGATCGGCTTCGGGTTCGCGGGACGCGCTTGCTCCTTCACTGCGCTCCTTCAAGTTCCGAAGCAGCCGCTCCTTGGTCGCCTGATGGCGCTCATGCCGAACGCCTTCCAGATGCTGCCGGGCTTCGGAAAGCATTCCAGCCTTCATTTTGACTCGTGCGAGATGCACATGGACTCCTTCCTTTTCGACTTCATCGGAAGCGATCTTCAGCGCATTGGTCCAGGCTTGAAGGGCGTCGTTCGTTCGCAAGGGCAGGATGATGTAATACGATTGCGCGATGTCCGCCGCCATCAGAAAATTCGTGGGATCCAGGCGCATCGAGTTGCTGTAGAGCGACATCGCTTTGTCGAACACCTGCTGCTCGTCGATGTTGTAGAATTCGCGCGCGTCCTTGCGAAACAGGAAAACAGTGGTGCCGAAGTTGTGATAGTAAATGGGCTCTGTTGAGTTCAACTCGATCGCCTTTTCATAATACGCGAAGGCGTTTGTCACCGAGCCACGGTGGCCGTGGTAGTTGGCGAGATTATTCCACACGGCGGGGTTCAGGGGATCGATATCCCGCGCCTTTTCCAGGTGGATAACCGACGCTTCCTCTTCACCGATGTCTCCGAGGAAGCTCGCGTAGGCAAGGCGGGCATCCGCGTATTCGGGATGTTTTTCTATGAACCGTTCGTACGCCTGGCGAACAGCATCGAGTCTTTTGTGAATGCGTGCGTTTAATTCAGCGTCCGGAACCCCGGCGCCTTCCTCCTTGAATTTCCTGTTCTCAACGATCCATTGATCGATCTCCTCGAGCGCGGCGTCGTCATCTGCTTCGAGCTTCTTCAATTCCACGCCGCGCGGATCCTCGGCTGGTTGTGCTGCACGAACACGAATGCCCGTGGTTTGTTCCACGAGGTTGCTGGCAGCGGCGGGCGGATTCGTTGAAGCCAGGACGCCCAATAAACCAAACAGCAATGTGCTCACGCGGAGAAGCTAGCACGCGCCGCGGGATGTCCAAATGGAAAAGCCGGAATGCGATTGATCGAAAGAATTCCAACACTGGTCGCGAGAACGTTGGGTTCACCTGGCTGGAAGCTCGGTTCCACGGCGGGCAAGGATGCCTGCCGCCACGTCCACTTCAGAATGGCCAGTTGATTCCAGCCGAAATGTAAATGCCGCCGCTCAAATCGAGTTTCGCAGTCCGGCCGCTTTCGCTGAACTCTGCCGATCCCAGCGGCATGTACTGCGCCCCGAGGTAGAAATCACCGTTGCGAGCCGCGTGATAGGTGAGCATCGCGTTGATGTAGCCGCCGAACAGAAATTCTGAGGCATCGAAATCTCCGCGATTCCGGGTCTCGCCAGCGATCAATTCGTTGTAGCGGTAATTTCCAGTTACCAAGCCGACCGCAGGTCCGGCTCCCACGGTTAGGCCGACCGCCGGGTGGAGATCAAAATACAACGTCGGGCCAAGGCGGAACGCGTAGAGAATCACTTCCAGTTCACGGCTGCCTGTGACGTTCACCTGCATTGGGTCACCTGCGTCAACCAGTGTCCCCACGTCTCCGAGGAGCGGCTGCTGCTCACCGCTGGCTGAACCGTTATAGGGTGCACTTGGCGGAATGACACCGCCGGGAAGATCGAACGCGTACGTGTTCTGCTGGACGGTCGCACTGAACCGGCTGTCATCTGAGATCGTGATCGGCAGCAGGCCAAAGCCGAATTCCCATCCAATGCGCATGCGTTCTCCGCGCCAGATAATACCGCCGTAAGCCAATTCAAAACCGAGGTAGGGCGCTTCGTCGTCGCCGCTCGCTTTCGAGGCGGCCTCGAAGGAGCTGGTGCTCTGGAACAGCAATTGACCGCTTTGAACCTGGTCGGGCCGTTCGTATCCCCAAAACGTCGTGTAACCGCCACTGTTGCCCGTGCGATCGACGCGCACATAGCCGTCATCGAATAGATGATTCTGTCCGCCTACTCCAAGCTGGCCAACGCGGTTTCCGGAAATATCAAAGGCGCCATTCATTTTGAAATCGCCCTTGATGTTAAATCCGGTGAGCAGACCGACCCGGAAGTTGCGCGTCCAATCGGGATCGTACTGCCCGTGCGTGCTGAAGCTGGAAGCCGAAATCAGGGCGGCGGCGCCGAGCCAGCCGTAACAGGTTTTGTGGGAAGCGAAGTTCAGCATGGCCTGGGCTTAGGGATTCAAGAGCACGCGGTAAAATCGGTTGGTGGTCGAGTTGACGGCGCTGATGGTTTTCGGGGGACCGTCATCAATCCATTGCACCTTGGACGTCTGCGCGACAATCGGAGGAATCGCGGCTCTTGCGTCTGGGAAGTCCATGGCGCTGCTGTAATAAATCGTATAGGTCCGGCCCGGCGTGGCGGGAAACTCAATCATCACGTCCTGCGAGGGAAGCTGAACAATGTTGGTGATCGTGACAGCGGATGGCACGGGCACATTGACGTTGTAGGTGGAAGTCGCAACAGCAACATAGCTGTCGTTCGGAACATCGAACGCCACGCGAGCGGGCACAAAGTATTGGAGTACGAGATTCACACCTTCGCCTGGCGCAAGCGGCGCCGCGTAGGCAACGAACGGCGTGCCGCTGTTCGTTCCGGCGGCGTTTCGAAGCGGATGCTGCAGGTTGTTGATGATGAGCCTGGCAGACGCCGCGTTCGACGAGCTGATGTTTACCAGCCGGACAGTCTGCTCCATGAGCGCATTCTGAAAGTTAAGCACCATGTCGGAGGCATTCGTCGCAATCAATTGACCAGTCACGAGAGCATCGACGGTAAAGGTCGCGCTGGCAGCGTTGTTTGCGGCGTTGGTGTCGGATCCGCCTGACATTCCTGCCGCAGCTGAAACGGTTTTGGAGCCTGCGCTGGTGGCGCGAACAAACAACTGGAACCGCCGTCCTGCATTAGCCGCGAGGTCGCCCACGTTGATAATGGGCTGGTTGGCAGCGGAGGTGTTTCGGAAGGTGATGCCAGCGGGCAGCGTGTTGGTAAGTTGAACACCTGTAGCGGCAGTGCCGCTTCGATTGGTAACCGTGACGAAATAGCTGAATTGGTCGTTCACGAGAACGGGAGCGGAGGGCGCGGTGACTGTGACGGCGAGATCGCTGATAACAATGGGTGCGTTCGTGAAGGTGGTGACCAGCTGCACGCCCGGAAAATTCGTGGCGGGGAGGCTGAAGGTGACGAAGTTCGTCAGAACCGTGGCATTCGTGGAGGTGACCTGGAGATCGACAAACCCGCCTTGCCCCAAGGGAACTTGTGCGACGGCCACGATCTGATTCGATTCCACGGAGATGACAGTGTTGAAAAGATTGGTCCCGAAGTCAGTGAGAACGATGGGCGCGGAAAAGCGGTTGGTGATCACCACGTTCTGCACCAGGCCGGAATTATTCGTAAAATCGAGGCTGTAGAGAATTGGCGTGTTGATCAGTGTGTTCGTGTGCGAGACGCGCGCGTCAAATATGAGGAGTTGCGCCCGCGCTGGGAATGTGGTTGCGATGAAAAATATCGCCAGCGGACCGAGGAATCGGAGAACTGTAAACGCCTTGATGTAAGACTGCATGTGCACCTTCAATGGCGGCGACTTTATTGAGCAGCGTGGTTGGTGTCGAGGAATTGTTTTCGCGCGAGTCGATGCAGCGCAGATTTCGCGAGACGAGCGTCGGGACGTTGTCGGCTGGTTTCCGTGGATCGGCGGAATGGACGCGAGGGAGGGAAGGCTGCGATACAGCAAGTCTGGCAATTGCGCTCGTTGGGCAGTGATGAATCAAAGGGGAATACTTTTGACCCATACCGCAACTTTCCATAGCTTGCCGTGTAATCATTTGGGAAATGCTCGAGCGTTTTTGACTGAATGGCCTTTTTATCACTTAGAGAATTCTTTGCCCGCATGGGCCTGGTGACTCCCGAGCAATTCGAGGAGCACGGCAAGTCATGGCGGGTGGCGGTCGAGAATGGCTCACAGGAATCGCTTCTCACGTTCATTTGCAGGGAACGCGGGATCGCTGAAGACGTATTCCTGCAGAAACTTGCGCAAGCGCTCGGCTGGCCGTACCTCGAAGTCGCCAAGCTGGAAGTCCCCCAACAGGCGCGCACCCGCATCTCGACCAAGGTCGCGTTTCAATATTCCGTCCTGCCCACCAACGTCACGGACAACGCAGTCCAGGTGGCTGTCAGCAATCCCTTCGACACTGCAATGCTCAACTCGGTGCGCTTTGATGCCCGCGCGCCGGTCGAGTTTGCACTCGCTCCCAAGGCTGAAATTGAAAAGGCGCTGAAGAAGTATTACGGCGTCGGCGCTGAGACTCTCGACGAAATGGGCGCAACGGAAGACGAACCGCTCGAGCTGCTCATCGACAAGGAAATCACCGAGGGCGACCAGGAAGCCAGCGTCATCAAGTTCGTGAACCAGGTGATCTGGGAAGCTTACAAGGATCGCGCGACTGATATTCACCTCGAGCCGCAGGAAGACGAGTTGCGCATTCGTTACCGCATCGACGGCATCCTGCATCAGACCCCGATGCCTCCGCAGCTCAAGCGTTTCCAGGCATCGATCCTATCGCGCATCAAGGTGATGAGCGGGATGAACATCGCCGAGAAGCGCCTGCCGCAGGACGGACGCATCAATGTGCGCATCAAGGGCGAGGAAATTGACATTCGTGTTTCGACCGTGCCGACGGTTTATGGCGAGAGCACGTCGCTGCGGCTGCTGTCGCGCGGAAAGATTTTCCTGAGCCTGGACAAGCTGGGCTTCGCTCCGAATGACGAGTCGGCCATTCGCGAATTGATCGTCAAGCCGCACGGTATTTTGCTCGTGACGGGGCCGACGGGTTCAGGCAAGTCGACGTCGCTGTATGCGATGCTTTCCACGATCAACTCGGTTCACAAGCGTATCATCACGATTGAAGAGCCCGTGGAATATGAGTTGAAAGGGATCAATCAAATTGCGGTGCGGCCGGAAATTGGGCTGACGTTCGCGATGGGATTGCGCCATATCCTGCGGCAGGACCCGAATGTGATCATGGTGGGCGAAATCCGCGACCTTGAAACAGCGGAGATTGCGATTCGCGCAGCGCTGACGGGTCACTTGGTCTTTTCGACGCTGCACACGAACGACGCGCCCAGCGCGTTCACCCGCTTGATCGACATGGGCATTGAGCCATTCCTGGTTGCATCATCGGTGGAGGCCATCATGGCCCAGCGTCTCGTCCGCACCATTTGCCCGCACTGCAAGACGGAGCAGAAGGTTGAGCCGAATTATCTGAAGCGCATTGGCTTTCCTGAGGACGAAATTCCCACGGCAAAGTTTTGGTATGGCGCGGGTTGCGAGCAATGCAGGCAGCTCGGCTACCAGGGCCGCCTGGCAATCTATGAACTGCTGTTGCTCAACGAGCAGCTGCGCCCGCTGATCCTCAGCCGCGCGGCGGCGTCCACGATCGCGGCGCGAGCGCTGGAGCAGGGGATGCGCTCGTTGCGCATCGACGGCTGGAACAAGGTTCGCAACGGGATCACCACGATCGAGGAAGTGTTGCGCGTGACGCAGATCGAGGAACATCTGGACGCGCTGATGGAAGACAAAACGGAAATCCTCGCAAATCTTTCCAAATGAGCTGCCGTTCCTTGAACTTCCGAGATTCGCGGCGGCTGTGCGCCGTGTTGCTGAACCCGGCAAATCGCGGATTCACTCGCGCCAATCCTTCCTGATATGCCCCGCTGGACCTCGTGCAACGTGCTGCAGTTCGGGCTGGACTCGCGTCGTATATGGCAATTCGACGGCAGTTCATTCAAGCTCCGCGGGGATCATGTCGCCCGAGCGGGCGAGCCGCTGCCGCAGGGTCTTGCCACCAAGAGCTGGAGTTCGCTTTACCAGCCGAAATTGAACATCGCGTGGCTGCCAGCCGAGCATGTTTTCATTCGCGTCGCGCAGTTCCCCCAGGCCACGGCCGAAGAAACGCAGGCGATGGTTGAATTGCAGATGGAACGGCTTTCGCCGATTCCCGTGACCCAGGCGGTTTGGGCCATGCATCCCGTCGGCACAGTGATCGGAAACATGCAGACGATCATTCTCTTGATCGTTTCGCGAAATGTAGTTGAGGAATTCCTGGGCCGGCTGGAAGGCGAGGGTTACCTGGCGGACCGATTGGAACTCCCGCTGCTCGACCAGCTTCAGGCCACGGAACCCAAGGATGACGGCGCGTGGATTTATCCGGAAACGCGCGGGTTGCAGAAGATGGCTGTGGTGGCCTGGTGGTACGGCGGTGTCCTGCGCAACGTTGACCTGATCACCTTCAGGCCAGGTGCGCAGGGAGCGATCGGCATCAAGGACCAGCTCATGCAAATGGCCTGGGCCGGCGAACTCGACGGCTGGCTGACGGGCGCTCCCAAATGGCATCTGGTTGCAGATGACCAGACGGGAGCGGAGTGGTTGGAGCCACTGGAGCAAGAACTCGGTGGACCGCTGGAACGTGTCGCACCTCTTCCCGCCGCGGAACTCGCAGCGCGCGCCGCGCGCCGGGCTGCGGCCTCGGAAGCAAAGACCACGCTGCTGCCTGCAGAATTTGGCACGCGGTACCGCCAGCAATTCGTTGATCGGCTTTGGATGCGCGGGCTGGGCGCCGTGCTCGCCATCTATGTTCTTGGCCTCATTGTTTATTTCAGCGCAGTCGGATTTGTGCGTTACCAGACGACGAAGGCAGAGACCTTGTATACGGGGCAGGCGCAATCGTACACGAATGTGATGCGGTTGGATGCGCAGTACAAGGTGTTGAAGCAGCGCCAGGAATTGAAGTATGCCGCGCTCGATTGCTGGCAGGCCGTTGCCGAGACAATGCCTGCGGGGTTGACCCTGGATGCGCTGAATTTCAGTGGCGGACGGCGCGTGTCGTTAAGTGGAACGGCCCCGGCCGACCAGGTCGGCGCGGTGATCGACTTCAGCGACAGCCTGCGAAAGTTTGTCGTTCGCGGGCAGCAGTTGTTCGATCAGCAGAAAAATGAGCCGCCGCACACGCAGGTGATGCCCGGCGGGATTGTTCGCTGGACGTATGATCTCGATCTCAAAAGGACGGGCGAATAAATGAACGGCTACCTCTCACGCCTCAATCCCGCGGAACGCCGGTTCGTCATCGTCGTCGGCCTCGTATTCTTTGTTGTGATCAACGTGTTCTGGATCTGGCCACACTTCGGTGACTTGACGATGTATCGAAGCCGGCTGCAGCAGGCGCGCACGAACTACAACACACGCCAGGGCGTGCTCGCCCAGGAACCGAAGCTGAAGGCGGACATTGCCAAGCTGGCGAGCGAAGGCGGTTATGTTCCGCCTGAAGACCAGGCGACGCACTTCCTGCGCACGATCCAGGTGCAGGCAGCGCAGAGCGGCGTCGGATTTCAGGGAAGCTCCCGCACATCGACGAGCACGAACCAATTCTTTTTGGAGCAACTGCAGACGGTGACCCTTATCTCGCGGGAGGAACAGCTCGTGGATTTTCTCTACAATCTGGGTTCCGGCAACTCGCTGATTCGAGTCCGTGAAATTTCGGTTCGACCGGATCAGCAGCGGCAGAGCCTCAATTCCGTCGTCACCCTCGTGGCGAGCTATCAAAAGACAACCCGCGCCCCGGCCGCCGCACGGCCTGCATCCACAGCGGTCAGGCCGCCCGCGACATCCGGAGCGCCACCGGCCAGGACCCCTGGACCGCCCACGACACCGGGCCCGCGGCCAGCGGCTCCGCGACCTTCTTCCACGACCCCCAGCAACAAATGAAAACCATTGTTCCGATTTTTCTCCTGGTATTTGTCGTCTCCTGCATTCAAAGCACGCGCAAGGCGGAACCCGCCGCAACAGTTGCCGTGGAAGAGCCCACGTTCCAGGAGTCCGCCGCCGTTGAGCCTGTGGCCGCGCCCGCGTTGATTGACACGCCGCCCATTACGGCACCGCCTGCAATCGAGGTTCCCGCAGAAACTCCAGTAACTGAGGAGCCGCAGGCGGAAGTCGTACCGCCAGGCAGCACGGCCGCGCAGGTGGCTCCACCGGCGGGGAGGGTTCCCGGCGCGGCACCCGCTGCCACCGCCGCGGAAGGCGCTCCCCCCGCAGCCGGTGAGACGCTTTCCGACCCCGAACAAATCATTCCCGCGGGCATGATTGATTTCAGGAATACTCCGCTGGAACAGGTTTTGACTGTGTATTCAGAACTGGTCAATCGCACGCTGCTCCGTCCTTCCACGCTCCCGGCATCACAAATCACACTGACAACGCGAACAGCTTTGACGAAACGCGAAGCCGTGCAGGCGCTGGACAGCGTGCTCGGCCTCAACGGAATTGCGATGATCAACGTGGATGAAAAATTCGTGAAGGCGGTCGCGCAACCACAGGCCGTGCAGGAAGCCGCGCCGCCCGACACGCGCCGCGCAGCGGAGTTGCCTGAGTTCGGGCCGGTCCTCACGCACGTGGTCCAATTGAAGTACACGAAACCGGCGGAGGTCGTTCCCGCGTTGCAGCCCTTCGCGAAATTGAACTCCATCCTTCCCGTTGAAAGCACACAGATCCTCGTCCTGCGCGATTACACCGAAAATATCAAGCGCATGCTCGAAATGATCGAGCGGATCGATATCGTCGTGCCGGGAGAATTCGTGTCCGAAGTGATTCCCATCAAGTACGCCAAGGCAGCGGAAATTGCTGATGCATTGAACAGCCTGAGCGGCAGCGGCGGCGGCAGCACAAGCATTGGCCGCAGTACCGGAAGCACGCGGCCCGCAGTTGGCAACACCTCTGGCGGACTCAACCGCCCTGGCGGACTCGGTGGCGTCGGCGGCTACAACCAGGCAAATCCTATGCAGTCGGGTGGGATCGGCGGGATTGGCGGAGCCGCGGGATCAGCGCCCGGAAGCAGCTTCACCGATCGCCTGCGCAACATCGTGCAGCGCGCGGCGGCGTCGGGCGACCTCGAGATCCTTGGGAAGACGAAGATGATTGCCGATGAACGCAGCAACTCACTCCTGATCTTCGCGTCACGCGCTGACATGGACATGATCAAGACGGTCGTGGCAAAGCTCGACGTCGTGCTTTCGCAGGTGTTGATCGAAACGGTGATCATGGATGTGAACATGGGCAATACGCTGAATTACGGCGTGACAGCAGGGCAGCATCCGAAGACGAATGCGCTGGGAACCATCGGTGGCGTTTACAACAACGGCGGCTCGCTGGGAACGCTTGCGAATTTCTTTGGCGGGGTTTCGACCAACGGCGGAGGGAGTGCCTTTCCTCAATCTTCGGGCCTCACCTACATGGGCCGTTACAAAGGCGACCTGGACGTGGTGGTGACCGCTGCGGCGACGGATTCGCGCATCAACGTCGTCCAAAAACCGCGCATCCTGACATCGCATGCCACACCCGGCTCGATCTTTGTCGGAAGCACCGTTCCTTACGTGACCAGTACTTACTACGGCGGCGGTTTCGGCGGCGGCCCGAGCTCGTCCTACCAGCAATTGCAGGTCGGCATCGGGCTCACCGTTACGCCTTACATCAATCCTGAGGGATTGGTGGTGATGCAGATCGATGAAACCATCGACGAAGTGAGTGGCTCGATTCCGATTACCGGCGTCGGCGAAGTTCCCACCACCACGAGCCGCAAGCTTTCGGCCGAAGTGGCTGTGAACGATGGCGACACCATTCTTCTCGGCGGCTTCATTCGCAATTCATCCAACAAAAGCGATTCGGGCGTGCCTTTGTTGAAGGACATTCCGTTGTTAGGCGCGTTGTTCAGCAGCAAAAACAACTCGAAGGCGCGCAACGAGTTGCTCGTCTTGATGCGGCCTACCGTGCTGAAGACTCCTGAAATTGCGGCAATGGCAACCGTCCAGGAAAAGAAGAGCATGCCTGGCATCAGCAATGCCGAGGCCGAAGTGCAGGAGATCGAGCGCCTAGAGTTGGAGAAGGAAGAAAAGCGCGCTGCCGCCCGGCGCCGGGCCGCAGAGCAGCGGCAGAACCAGCGCTGATTGCGCGATTGCAGTCGGCAGGTTCCAAAACCTGCCCGGCGCAGCCTGGCAACCGTTACGAATCAGCACCGCAGTCCAACGCGGCACAACGATGAACGCACGATATTTTGAAGACTATCAGCTCGATTCGACCCGCGACACCACGGGCCGCACGATCACTGAGGCCGACATCGTTTTGCACGCTGGGCAGACGGGGGATTTTTACCCGCACCACATGGACGCCGAATGGTGCCGCACGCAGCCTTTCGGCCAGAGGATCGCGCACGGCACATTGATCTTCAGCGTTGCCGTCGGAATGACTGCCGGTGAGATCAATCCGGTGGCGTTCAGTTACGGATACGATCGGCTGCGCTTTATCAAACCAGTTTTCATTGGCGACACGATTCATTCGCGGGTGACGATTCGTGAGAAGCGCGAACACAAGAAGCCGGAGTTTGGGATCGTGGTTGAAGCTCTAGAGGTGCTGAACCAGCGGGGGGAGACAGTTCTTGCCTGTGAGCATCTCCTGATGGTGGAGCGAGCCAGCCGCGCTGAAAAACCGGCCTGACCGCTCGTGCCCTTTGCGGCGCGGAACCGTTCGAACAGAAGGATTGAGACGGGCGGGTCATAACCACGAACCAGAAAGCGCGGCAGAGCCACAACCCAAACCGAAGGGGGAAAACGGGTTTACGCGAATTGCGCTAATTCTCACGAATTGAAGAGGGGGTTTAACCACGGATGGACGTGGATGAACACGGATTCGGAAACAGCCTCGTCTGCCTTTTCTCTGCTACCTCTGCGAGCTCCTGTTCGATGTTTTCCCGTGAGGCGGACGTGTCGAATGGTTCTGCGCTCGGGATGAATCGTAGGAGCTGCGCAGTCCTTGTCGGTTGAGCGCAAACGGCCAAGTCAACAGGCACCGGCATTGTGCAGTGACGCTCTGGGCCTTTCCCCCTGGGGCGGGAGGCAGGAGAACCAAAACGGAGAATTTGAAGCCAATGGCTTTTACTTGTTGACCTGGCGCCATGATTGGCGGCAAAAGTTGTTACCGCATTGTAACGGTCCATTCACACGGCCGTCACGAAAACTGGCCAGCTTCGGTTCGATGCAAGAAGTGAACGATCAACGCCCGGAGCAACCCATGAGTTTCGAAGAACGGAAATCCGCCCTACGCGTTCGTGCCTCGGTCGGCAACCCCCACGGAGCTTTCACGCTGATTGAATTGCTGGTGGTGATTGCCATCATCGCGATCCTCGCTGCCATGCTGCTGCCGGCGTTGGGGAAGGCGAAGGCCAAGGCGCAGGGCATTTCGTGCATGAATAACCATCGCCAGTTGATGCTGGCCTGGCGCATGTACGCCGAGGACAACAAGGACCAGCTGACCTTTTCGTTCGGCGGCAATACAACGAATGAGCTCACTCAGTATACCTGGGTGCAGGGGCACATGGTGGATGATCCTGGGAATACCACGTATTTCGACGTCACCCCGCTGGCGCCGTATCTCGGCCGAAGTCATCGCGTCTGGAAATGTCCCGGTGACATGACGGCCAAGGTGCGCAGCATGTCAATGAATTATCTCGTGGGCGGAAATGGTGTGACCGCGCCCAACTATTACGGCATGTGGAGCGGGTTCCATCAGGATTTCCAGGTGTTCAGAAAACTCAGCAGCATGCGCAATCCTGCGATGACGTGGGTCATCATGGATGAACGTCCTGCCAGGATTAATGATGCCTACTTTGTCGTCGATCTGGCGAATTTCGATAATCCGCGCGGCATGGAAATCATCGATCATCCCGGCATTCAGCATATGAATTCCTCTGGCCTTTCGTTTGCTGATGGCCACGCGGAAATCAAGCGTTGGAGGGATGCCCCATTCCTTACAGCGAATCCGACAGGACGTGTGCCTGCCAATAACAGCGCCGACCTGCGCTGGCTCATGGAACGCACCTCGCAGAAAAAATAATTCCCGCGTACTTAATCCCCAAACCCAAAACCTGCCTATGAAGACGCACAAAAAAAGACCCATCCTGCTGGCCATTCTCAGCGCCCTGGCGGTTCTCGCCAGTCACACTGCGCCAGGTGAAGAACTGTTCCATTTCAAGTTCGATGAAGGTTCGGGGGGCAAGGTCGCAAACACCGCGGGAACGCTTGCTGGATTTCTTGGAACGCAACAGGTCGATCCCGACAGAGATACCGTCGCGGTGGAAACTGACTCGCCTTCAGGCGTCCCCGGCGACGGTTCGTTCTCGAATCTTGGGAACGGCTTTCTGATTGGCGATGATCCCACCCGCGTGCTCGACATCACGAATGGCCCGATAACGCTGGAAGCGTGGGTGAAAATCAACGGCGCCTTTGCGAAGCCAAACGAAGGCATCATCGCTTACGGCAACTCCTACAAGATGGGACTGAAATCCGGCCGTTTGGTTTTCACTCTCTTTGGCCAGCGTGACGTCACAAATACCGTCGCCGGCGGAATCCCCGCCGATCAATGGGTTCACCTGGCAGCGGCTTGGACGCCGGGTGTGGGCGTGGATTTCTACGTGAACGGAGCCCACAATTTTGTGGAGGTCACCAATCTTCGGGCACGTCCGATCAGTCACACCCTTTTGAGCCTCGGCTCGGAAGGCGTGAACAACGCCTTGGTGGGATCCTTCGATCGAATGCGGATTCATAACGCGGTGCTCGCCGCTGGTGAACTGGATTCCACAGCCGCCACGGTGGCTCCCACTCTTGGCAGCACGATCGTCAGCTATAATTTCAATGAGGGATCATTTCCGGCCACGAATTCCCTCGTGCCCGCGCTGCCCGCGGAAAGCGCCGCCGAGCTTCTCGCCACCATGACAGGCCGTCCGTTTTGGACCGAGGGCGTGACCGGTCTGCCGGGCGACACTGCCTTGGAGTTCTTCGGCACGAACCGGGTTACCATTGCGGATCCGACGCCACTGATTGTCACGAATGCTTCAAACGGCGACTACACGCTGGAAGCGTGGGCCAAGCTGCCGGTGGACTATGCGCCATCCGCTCGCGGCATCATGTTTCAATACACGGGCATCCCCGGTTTTGCTTTCGCGATCAACAACAACCGCACGCTGCACACGACGGCTTTTGGCAAAATCGATCGCACTTCCACGGCCGCAGTGCCGAATGACGGGGAATGGCATCATCTCGCCGTGGTTCATCGGGACGGAGCCGCCTTCGAGTTCTACATCGACGGCGCTTTGATCGAAACCATCGCCTACACCGCGGGCGTGGGAGTCAACCAGACGGCCAAGACCATCACCGTGGGAATGGCGGCGTCGGGTGCAAATCCGTTCACGGGAACGCTCGATCGCATCCGCTTCAGCAATGCGGCCCTCGCGCAAAGCGAATTCGATTTTCCACAGACTGCAGGCGCACCCTTCTTCGGAACTCAGCCGGAGGATCAGACGGTTGTGATCACGAGCAACGCGACCTTCACCGCGACCGCCTTCGGAATTGAGCCGTTGAGTTTTCAATGGCAGTTCAGCCAAACTGGGAATCCCGGCACTTCGGTAAATCTGGCCGGTGAGACGGGCGCCACGCTGGAATTGGCCAATGTGGGAAGCGGTGATGCGGGTTTCTATTCGCTAATTGCGGAAAATACGTCTGGCGTTGTGACTTCCCGGCTCGCGCGATTGATTGTGAGCACGGGACCGGTGATTCAGACCCAGCCAACGAACCTGGTCCGCGTGGTGAGCGATTCCGCAGTGTTCAATGTTGCGGCAGTCCCCGCGCCCGGCTTCGAAAATGTCACCTATCGCTGGCAGTATGGCGGCACGGGAAATTCGGAACCGAAGTCGGAAATTCCCGAGGCGAATCAACCGACGCTGGTTTTGAACAACCTGCAACTAACGAACCAGGGCTTCTATTCGGTGATCGTCAGCAATTCCGGTGGCTTGATCGAATCGGAGACTGTGAGGTTGACGGTCACTGCGCCCGGAACGCTTCAACAAATGTGGCAGATACTTCCCGGTGAGCGGCCGTACGTTACAGAATACAATGCCACCGCCAATCTTCGGGATCTCGAGCGTGGCATGGCTTACAACCCGGTGACGGATCATTTGCTGATTGCCGCCCGCTGGACGAGCCCGAACGTGAAAGGCATCTTAATCGTCGATGCTGACACGGGCGCGCACATCGGGGAATTGAATGGCGTTTCAAACATTGTCACGGGCGGCACCATCGTGCTGACCCGGATTGATACTTCTGACGACGGGGCCATCTACGCGTGTAACTTCGGCACCTTGAGCGATGCGAATCCTTTGAAGATTTATCGCTGGGCGAATGAAACGGCGGAGCCGACGATCGCGTATCAGGGGAATCCGGTGGCGGGTACCGGTTTGCCCAATCAACAGTGGGGCAAGAACATGTCCGTTCGCGGCTCAGGCGCGAACACGCGAATTCTCATGGACAACCGGAATTTCCTGGCGGTCTTCACAACCGAGGACGGCGAGACATTCACCCCCACATTCCTCTTGCCGGAAGGTGAGGCGGATGACTGGAACCGCTCGCTGGTTTGGGGCGAAGACGGCACAAACTTTTGGGGAAAATCCAATGGGCGCCCGCTTAACCAGTGGGCATATCAGGCCGGATCGACAAACGCTCCGTTAATCCGCACCTACTCTGGCAATCCTGGCGGAGCGATTGAGCAAATCGGCTTCGATGAAACCTATGATCATTTCGCGGGTTTCACAGTTCAGTCGGGTCCGGATCAAGTTGAGTTGTATGACATATCAGACCTAATTCGCGGGCCGATGCTCGTTGATGTCTCTCCGTTTGCTTCCGACAATCCTCAAACCGTCGGATACGGAAACGTGCTCATCAGCCGCAATCGCGTGTTTGTTCTGAATCCAAACAACGGTGTGCTGGCCTTGACCTACGCCCCGCGGCTCAGCATTCGTTCTGAGGGTGCAAACGTGATCGTTTCCTGGCCCAGGACGCTGCCTGATTATGCCAATTACACGTTGAAAGTCGCGGATACCGTGTTGCTCGCCGACGCTGAAACCGTTGCGCATTCGGCCGGTGCCGAGAGTTACCATGCCACCGTGCAGGCTGGTGAATCTCAACGTTTCTTTTTCCTGACCAAGGAATAGGAGTTTCGATCGCGGAATAAGCCGGGAAGCAGAGTCGCCTCTGCTTCCCGGATACTTTTGAGGTCCTTTGTGCCTGCCCGTCGTCATTAAAATGCCGCCTATGTTTAACCGCTTAGCGTTGATTGCAGCGACGCTGCTTTTCGCCATCGGCTCATCAAGCTGTTCACATCGTCCAAAAACGACGGCGCCGTTCACCTTCCGGGTGATGACGTATAACATCCATCACGGCGAAGGGATGGACGGCCGGATCGATTTGCGGCGCATCGCGAATGTGATTCTTGAAGCGCGAGCGGATATCGTTGCTCTGCAGGAAGTCGACAAGGGTGTGGAACGAACGGGGAAAAGGGATCTTCCATCAGAACTGGCGGCACTCACTGGGATGACGTGCGTGTTCTCGAATAATCATCCATTTCAAGGTGGCGAATATGGCAATGCTGTGCTGACGCGATTTCCGGTCAAGCGGGCAGGCAATCATCATTTCAAGATGCTGCAGGCGAAGGAGCAGCGCGGGCTGCAGGAATTGGTCCTGGATGTCGACGGGCGCAGGCTGGCCTTTCTCAACACCCATTTACACGCGGGCCAGCCGGAAACGGAACGATGGTCGAGCGTTCAGGAAATCGAGCAGAAATTGAAGGATTACGGGCAGCTTGCCCTTCTGCTGTGCGGCGACATGAATGCTGTGCCGGACAGCAGGGTGATCGCCCGCCTGGCTGGAATTCTGGATGACACGTGGCTGCTGGCTGGTGAAGGCGATGGATTCACGGTGCCATCAACGGGAGCGCGCCGGCGCATCGATTACATCTTGAAATCGAGATATCCCAAACTGAGACCGCTAAAGGCCTGGGTCACGCAGACCGAGGCATCGGATCACCTGCCGCTGACAGTAGAATTTGAATGGCGACGGGATTCCAGCGAGGTCAAATAAGTTTAATTTCAAAGAGAGGACCAACAGCGCCGTTTACCCGGCAGTTCGACCTCGGCTGGACGCTGATTGACGCGGTTCAAAGTTGGCTGCCTCCCGCTGAGCGGTCTTCCTCTACACGAAATCCGGCGGAGGGCCTACTCCACTCCAACACGATAAATGAATCCAACGCCACCCAGTTGTTCAGCCGAGGAAACCAGGTAACCCGTTGTTCCCGCGTTCCCAACAATGTTCGTTTGAATGGTGGTAAAAACAGGTGGATTGTCCGCGAGAGACGCATGCTCCACGAAATAGACGCGGCCTGCAACGCTGCTCCACGATATCCGCATCCCCGTCGGGGACTGCGATGGCGCAAAGAGTTGCAGCACCGAAACCGGGTTTGTGGGGTTCGTCCCAGCGATCCATTCCTGCCAGTTCGAGTGTTGATCAGAATCACTGTCTATATGATCCGCAGCGCCGCCAGTTTGAAGCTGGTGTTCCTGCAGCCAATGCGTGAACTCCGAAACTCCGGGGGCTTGGAATTCGTAGGCTCCGATATCGATGCGCGGCCCAACAATGCGGGCGCGGTCATCCAGATCTGCGACCCCTGGAGTTCCAGCGCCGGCATTGATGCATGGCGAGTTCGTCTGCAGCCTGAAGTTGCCTGCCCCTGGATTGACCAGGATGGGAGCGCTGGAGAGATTGCTGATTCCGGCGGAAAGCGGAGTCAGGCAACTGTAAGTGTTAGCCGTTCCGAAATAGTTAGGATTGATCGGCGCGATGTTGGAATAAACGATACCGCTGGAAACGGTGGCGCCGCTGGTGGAAAAGACACCACCGGCCTGGTTCGTTGCGAAGTTTTCCACAATGGTGCAATTGCGGATCATGTAGTTATTACTGTTGTGGGCCGCGCCCCCGGTCTGTGCGCGATTGTGAACAACCAGACATTGTGTCAGGCTGCCAAAATAAGCTCCGCCACCTTGGAGAGCGCTGTTGTTAGAAAGGACGCAGTTTTGCAGGCTTGCATTATAGGCGCCGCCGCCGTTCAGGCCCGCACTGTTGCTTCTGAGGAGGCAGCGAAGCCAGATTCCGCCGACCACTCCGCCCCCATTGGTGCCCGCGGTGTTTGCGACAACCAGTGTGTTGGACGACGGGGGGAAGATCACGCCAGGTGCGAAGAAACCGCCGCCGCTGTTGATGGCGTGGTTGTTCATGATGACGCAGCCGTCGAAGCTTCCCTGGTACGCGCCTCCTCCTGATGCTGCGCGGTTCTCGGTCATGGACGAATTCTGGATTCGTGCCGTGTTCACGCAATATATTCCGCCGCCGTTGGTTGCGGCAGAGTTGGCATGGAAGACGGAATTGCTGAGTGTTCCGATCGCCATGAAATGTCCACCGCCGTGGCCCGTGGCGACGTTTCCAACGTAAACGCATCCCGCAACATTGCCCTGGTAGGACCCGCCGCCGTTAAGGGCGAGGTTTCCCCCGAGCACGCAATCCTGCAACCCGGCGTTGTAGCTGCCTCCACCGTGCAGTTGGGCCACGTTGTTCGAGAAATGAGTGCCGACGAACGTGACGCTGCCGTTCGAACCCCACGCGCCCCCGCCATTCTTTCCGGCGGTGTTTTCTTCAACCCTGCCTTGATATAAAGTGCGAACTCCAAACTCGGCGGCGAAACCGCCCCCATTTCCCTCGGCCGAGTTTCTGACCAGGTTCCAGTTCGTCAAGGAATGAAAGGCGTTACCCGAAGCGAACCCGCCACCGTCGCCGTTGCACACATTATCGATCACCAGATTATCGTGCCCTGCAGGCGTTAGGGCACCAAATCGCGCGCCAGCCCAGAATACACCGCCTCCCCGGCTGGTCGCCTGATTATTTGAGATTGTGCACGAGATGAGAATGGAATCGTAAACGCCTCCTCCGAAACCTGCAGAGTTCTCGGAAACGTGGCATCCGATCAGCAGTGCGTTGGCGACCCCACCGCCTCGCGGGGCTGAGTTGCCGGTTATCTGGCATTGCTTCAAAGTTCCCGAGAAAGCTCCGCCGGCGGTGTTGGTAGGTGAGATGGCGGTTATTGAGTTCGAGATCATGATGCAATTCAACACGAGTGCATTTGTGGATTCACACCAGACCCCTGCGCCATTGCCCGTCGCGATCAAGCGGCCGAATTCGATAGTAAATCCCTCAAGTGTAGCGCCGTCGCTGAGATAGGCTCCTCGGACGGAAATATCATTTGTGGATTCCCCAGGCGAAACTCCGAGGATCCTGGTTACTTCAGGTCCGTTGACACTGCGCAAGTGAATGGGCTTCTCCAACGCAACTCGGTTGGTCGCGCCATCGAAAACAACTTTTCCTCCTGTCGAATATAATCCGTTCGTGACCAGCACAAGGTCGCCGTCGCTCGCAATGTCGATAGCATCCTGGATGATGGTTGCTGCTGTTTGCCAGGTTGCATAAGGAGGAACCGGATTGCTGCTGTTGGAATCGACGTGCAGCGTCGCGCCGAACGACACGCCGCTCCACAAAAGGTAGAGGAGCGCCAAAAGGGAACGCTTCGCTTTCATAGGAATCGCGAGACTTGCAAAGACTTCATTAGAAGTCGATCGGGTATTTGCCTTACTGTTTCAAACGTGTCCAGAACTTAGCCCGAACTGGAAGGTGCATTTTGCGATTTGAAGTGAGGAAGATTAACCACTGATCGACGCTGACGAACCCAGATTACGGAAACAGCCTCCTCTGCCGTTTCGCTGCTGCCTCTGCGTTCTCCTGTTCAATGTTTTCCCGTGAGGCGTTTTCGGATTTTGAATGATACGAACCCCGCGCATGCGAGGCTCAACGCGACAAAAGGTTTAACAGCAATCTGCGAAACCACGAACATGAATCAGACGAAACCCGCCGGGAGGTGCGGCGCTTCGCAATTGCGTCGCGGGCATCTCCAGAATGCGAAAAACTGACGGGGTGACACGGCGTTTTGCCTCGAAATGAGCAAGAGCCATTGCGTTGCGGATCGGCTTTTGGCAAAGAGTGTATCCACCATGAGCACGATCTCCCGCCGCAGATTCATTCGCCGGATTGCAAGCACAGGCACCGTTCTCACGCTCAGCCCGTGGATCAGTCGAATGGCCTTCGCACAAGGCCGTTCGCCAGCCCGTGTCGCCGTCCACAAGGCTCGCTTCCATGCACAGATCGATCGGCGCCTCTTTGGATCTTTTCTGGAACATTTGGGACGCGCAGTTTACACGGGCGTGTATGAACCGGGTTCGCCCCTTGCTGATGCGCATGGCTTTCGCAAGGACGTTACTTCCGAAATCAAGGGAATGAATGTGCCGATCATGCGCTATCCCGGCGGAAATTTTGTTTCAGGTTATAACTGGCTCGATGGAGTGGGTCCCAGGGACAAACGTCCAACGGTTCTCGAACGCGCGTGGAACTCGCTCGAGACAAATCAATTCGGCACCAACGAATTCATGCAATGGTGCAAGCTCGTGGAAACCGAGCCGCTGTTGGGTTTTAATCTCGGCACGGGAACACCGGAGATGGCGGTCGCATTGGTGGAATACTGCAACGTGGAGAAGGGAACCCGCTGGAGCAACTTGCGGCGCGAGCATGGATTCGAGCAGCCGCACGATGTCCGATACTGGTGCCTTGGCAATGAAATGGACGGCCCATGGCAGATGGGTCACATGCCCGCGCGTGAATACGGCCGCAAGGCGCGCGACATGGCGCGGCAGATTCGCGTCATTGATCCCTCATTGCAGCTGATCGCGTGCGGATCCAGCAACACCATCCTTTCCACTTACCTTGTGTGGGACCGTGAAGTCCTCGAAGAATGTTACGACCAGGTCGACGGCATTTCGCTTCACAATTATTACGGGAACACTCCCGAACTGACGCGCAACAATAGCGCGCGGTTCCTCGCAATGAACCTCGACATGGAACGCCAGATTCAGGAGATCGCCGCGGTCTGCGACTATGTGCAGGGCGCCCTGAAATCGCCGAAGCGGCTCTGGCTGTCATTTGATGAATGGAACATCTGGTATCGTGCGCGTGCGGCACGGTTTCGCGACGGCAAGCGCGCTTTCGCTCCGCCTTTGCTGGAGGAAATCTACAACCTCGAAGACGCCCTGCTCGTCGGCGGCTTCCTCAACACGCTCATCCGCCAGTCGGAACGCGTGCGAGTCGGCTGCATCGCGCAGATCGTCAACGTCATTGCGCCTTTGATGACGAATGCCACGTCGACGATGCGGCAGACCATTTTTTATCCCTACCTGTGGGCGCTTCATCATGCCCGCGGCAAGGCGCTTGACCTGATGGTCGAATCAGAAACCTATCCGGTTTCGTCGGAAGGATTGCGGGCGGACTTCGCGAGAAACCTTCAGGTGCCGTTTATTGACATTGCGGCGACCTGCGATGAATCGCGTGGCGAAGTGTGCCTGCTGATTTTGAATCGTGATCTTGATGGCGACCGTGAAGTGTCAGTGGAATGGCAGGACCCGGTGCCGGCGCGCGTGGTAAAATGCGAGTCGATTACTGGGCCCGATTTAAAAGCGGCGAACTCGTTCGAGCGGCCGAACAACGTGGTTCCGCAGAAGCTGGAACCGCCGCAACCCGGCCGTCGAATGACATTCAAGCTCCCGGCTCGATCCTACACCGTCGTAGTTTTGGCCGCTTCGTGACCGCGGGTTGCCTTGAGTCGAGCCCGGGTGGCAAAGCAAAATAGCGATGAAAACCAAAGCGATTACTGGAGGGTGTTTGTGTGGGGCGGCGCGATATGAAGCGACCGGCATGTCCTACGACATCACTCACTGCCACTGCACGGATTGTCGGAGGAGCAGTGGCGCGCCCTTCGTTACATGGGCATCATTCAAAAGGATCGAGTTTCGGTTTGTCACGGGAAAACCCCGGGAGCTGGAATGGGCTGGGCGCATTCGTTCCTTTTGTCCGCAATGCGGCACACCTTTGACGTTCATTGCCAATCGCGACGCCGAAGAAGTCGCCGTCACGGTATGCAGCCTGGATTCGCCTGAGACTATAACGCCCGCTGACCACACGTGGGTGCAGGATCGGCTGCCTTGGATTCATCTCGCCGACGGCCTGCCCGCGTATGCCCAAGCAAAACAATCAAACGTCTAGCAAGCGGGATCTAACCTAAGCCCAACGCTCTAAGCCGCCCGCTGCGAAGAAGCCCAATGCAGGGGGCGTCAGGCATCTTGCGTGACGTAGAGGGCGCGCATCCGTGCCGCCCGGAAAACCGTTAAGCACGAACGACACTCAACTCTCTCAATGCGCCCGGCCTCGTTTGAGGTTCCTTCCACCGGGAGCCCGGTTCCACGGCGGGAAAGGATGCCTCTGCCGCGCTTGGCGCGCGCAGCCCGTTTTGCTGGACTTGCGTGTTGGAGCACAAATCGCATACCGGGCGCCGCGATGAAAGGAGCATTGACGCCACTGCAGGTTCATCTTCACGTTGCAGCCATTCTGCTGGGATTCTTGGTTTGCTGCGATGGAGGTCCAGCGAACGATTTGTTCGTTAATGCCTCAGTATTGCTGGGATTGCCTTGTGAAGCCGAAGCGGACGATCGCCTGGCAACTGTCGAGCCGGAGGAGGGCGGCGAGGACTGGTTCGAGCGGACGCTTTGGTGGCGATGGACGGCACCTTCCAATGTCGCAGTCCGGGCGTCATTGACGGGGAGCGATTCGGGGCACTACGGCGAACTCTTTACGGGCACGTCCATCACGAATCTATTGCCGGTCGCAACGATCGCATTTGGTGATGCTACTTTCGAGGCAGAAGCCGGCGTGACCTACTTCCTGCGAAGCGTGGCAGGCTTCAATCAACAACCGCGTGTTCGCATCGCCTTGCATCCAGAACCTGTTCGTAACGACGCCTTTGCGGAGCGTCTGCAGATCCCAACTGGCGTAACAAACCTTCCGGGGTCGACGATCGGAGCCAGCACAACCGACGCAGAGTCGTTGCGTTTTCCTGAAACATTCGGGGGAACGGTATGGTATGCAGGAACGTCGCCCATCTCGGGCACGATGGCCGTCTTCGTGACCAATCATGTAAATGGCACCTATCCGGAATTGCGGGTGGCGCTTTACAGTGGTTCGCGCTGGCGGGACTTGAAGCTGTTGGGCACAGGTTTGTTCAGTGCAATGGGAAGACTCAAGGCTGGCATGCCTTACGTAATTGCGATAGGCGGGGAGTCCGCGGACTTCGGGCTTTCGTTGCATTATCCGTCAAGACCGTCCAACGACGACTTCATTGATCGCATGAGCCTGGAGGGCAGCGTGCAGGTTGTCTCGGGTGAGAATTATAGCGCGACAGCCCAGCGCAACGAACCCGAACTGCGCAAGGGATCCGCTGGCGCTTCGGTGTGGTATGAGTGGACGGCTCCGGCAGACGGCAGTGTCACGTTGACTGTCGAGGGACGGGAGTTCCGTCCGCTCGTGGGAGTGTATCGCGGAAATGCGCTGCGCGAACTGCGGAAGGCGACGGATTCCATCGAACCTGCGAATTCAAGTGTTTGGCAGACGTGTTACTTCAAGGCGAAAGCGAACACGAAGTACGTTTTCTCCGTGGATGGTTTCTCGCGTGGGATGGCCGGTGCGTTTCAATTGTCGCTTCGTTTAACGACATTGAAGATTGTTTCACCTGCGCCCAACTCTGTCATTTCCGCAGCAACACCTCCGATGTTCGCTGTTAATGTGCCCGATCCGGAATGGGACGGCGTTCCTAGTGTGGTCGAATACTATCTTCAATCTGCCAGCGGCAATTGGGTTTCGCTCGGCAGGTCGTGGTCTCAGCCGTTTAGTCTAACCCCAACGAATCTTCCTCCGGGAAGATATCTCTTGTTTGCCCGAGGATCATCGAGCTTCGGCTCCTTTGTCAGTCCTCCCGTGCCAGTGGTGATTAGGCCGTTTAGCGACGATTTCAAGCACTCGATTCCGTTGAGCGGTTATTTCTGGACGTTCTGGGGATCCACGGCATCCGCCACGCGGGAGAGGAATGAACCCGAGCATGGCAACGACTCGGTCTGGTGGCATTGGACGGCGCCCTCGGACGGCACCGTGAAGCTTGGGATGACACCCGAATTGCGGGCGGCGGGACGGTTCAAAGCGTATTCAGGGAATCGCCTGCACAATCTGAAACCCGTGCAGATCGTTAACGACCGAAACATGCAGCCCACACTTCGCGTCAGCGCGGGAAAACAGTATCGATTTGTTGTCACCGCGGATCGTCGCAGTCGTGATGAGGGAGCTGATGAATTCGGGATCTGGGGTGAAATGTTGACCGTTCAGATCAACACCCCGGGCAGGGTGTTCCGCCAGCCTGTGGATATTCCCATCACGCTGACAACGACCGAAGACCTGGGAACGATCCAGCGCGTCGATTACTTTGCGGAGGATTCAACCAACGTTTTCATCGGCTCAGTAACCCAGCCTCCGTTCGCAATTGTTTGGAGCAATGCGTTTTCGGGGTATCCGTCGATTCACGCCCGTGTCGTTAAACACGACGGGTCGGAGGCGCCTGGCGGATCGAGGAGCATTGTGGTGCGGCCGTTGAATGATGATTTCACCAACGCGGTGGCGCTCGGTTCTGGAACCAACCTGCTGATCTCAGCGCGAGTTGCGGGAGCGACGAAGGAGCAGGGAGAGCCGGCGCACGGTTCGGAACAAGGTGTTGGCTCGGTTTGGTGGCTTTGGACGGCACCCGCGAATGGGCGTCTTCGGGTTACGCGTGAGACAATGGATTTCAGGGAAAGCATCGGGTTATTCACAGGCACGAGCGTTTCACATCTGACCAACGCCGCCCCGGACTACCCATTCACGTATATCGAAGCGGACGTCGAGGCTGGACGCACGTATGTCCTTGTGGCATGGAACGTTCAGGACAGCGCCGCAGAGATACAGCTTCGGTTCCATACGCCACCGCTCAACGATCATTTCGAGAACCGCCTGAATGTCAGTGGCGAAGCGGGTGTGTTTGAGGGGCACACCGTCGGCGCCACAGTTCAGGATGGCGAGCCTGGATGGTCTGGTTACAGCCATACGGTCTGGTGGAAGTGGTCTGCGCCGCGAACGGGACTTTTGTTTTTTCAAGACCTCCAACCCCTCCAGACGCTGACTTTGTATCGAGGCCAGAACCTCACCAACCTGTCCTACATTGGTGAAGGTTCTTCGCCGCTTGAAGTCGCAGCGGGGACTGAATATGCGATTGCGTTGTCCACGTCTTCGGAACTGGATTTTGTGGGAGGCAGGCTTCAGTTCGTGCCTGGAGAAACAAACGACGCCTATGCAGGGCGGATCACCCTGGCAGGAACCAATGTTGTTTTCTCGGGAAGCAATTCTGGCGCGACCATGGAGCCTGGCGAGCCTGCTTCCCGATACGATGTGGGACGCACATTGTGGTGGCGATGGACGGCTCCGGGAAACGGATCACTCTATTTGCGCCTCAGCCCTTGGTGGCAAAGGTCGGTCGGGGAATTCGATGTCTACGAAGAGGGACAACTGAGCAATCTGGTTGCTGTTGTGCCTGCCAGAACCGACTTGCCGCTTCGCGTGCACGGAGGCTCATCCTACTCCATCCGATGGGACGGCCAGCGGATTTTCGATCAAGCGGCCACGCTGGAACTTCAGTGGGTGCCATCGCCTCCGAATGATGATTTTGCGAACGCAATCGAGGTGAACGGCATCGTCACGGTGACGAACGGTTCGTTCCGGGGTGCAGGTCTGGAACCACTGGATTTCCATAGGTTTTACTCAGCCGCCAATTCGGTTTGGTACACGTGGCGCGCCCCACAATCCGGGGAGTTCAAGGCGATCTTAAAGGATGCCGATCAGGGAGCCCGGATTCGGATTCTGCGGGGAGCAACGTTATCCAGCTTGCAGGAAATTGGCACCGCAGTGGACCCTAATGAGAGCCGCTTCGATGCAGTCTCGGGACTCACATATCATGTCGCGATTGCTGGCGTGCCCGTATGGGAGCCGGACATGCCGGAATACGGAACGTTCGTTTTGGAAATCAGGCATGCGGATGAAGGTCAGGCCAGTGGCGTTCAGCCAGCCTGGCTGCGTCCACGCGGTTTCGATTTAGACGGCTGTTTCCAAATCGAAGCGCATTGGCCCCCCGGCGCCAGTTACGAAGTGGAAAAGTCGGATGATCTGATCGAGTGGCAGCCTCTTGAGACCGTAGTCTCGCCTGGATTGCCAGAGTTGATCACCGATTGTTCGGCCGGCGAAAATGAAACGCGATATTACCGATTTCGGCAAAGATGAACGCTGTTCCGAAAAGTCCGACAATGTCCCTCCAGAAAGGAATCATGAAACGAGAAGTGCTGTTTGAACGCCGGGAGCAGGCAAGCCGCACGGAGGCGGTGATGTGGTTGATCGTGGCCGTATCGGTCATCGCCGCGATTTTTGCGTTTCTGAACTTGGGTTGGCTGGCGGCCCTCGGATTCCTTCTCGTAGGCGGTTTGGCATACGGTGTTTCGCGGGTGCTTGAGTTGATTGGCGAGGTGTTCGCGTCGATTCACGCTCTCGAGGCTTCGACGCAGGAACGGACAGCCGTTGCGGCTGGAAAAGTAGCCTAGGGCGGAGATCTGGAATTCAGCGCGACCCGCCGTTACGGCTTGGGCTCAGGGATTTCAGGGCCAAGTTCCTTGAGCGAACGGATGGGATGAAACGGGAGCAGCAATACCTTAGGCACAAAGAACACGGGCTCGCTCCGTGGTTCCTGCAATGTTCCTGTGAATCGATACTCAAATATCTTGCTCACGGGCCAGAGCGTCAGGCTCAGGAGGCGTCCGACCACCCACGTATCACGGAAGAGTTCAGCCTGCGCCCGCGCATCAATTCGATGATCGTCCAGGCGGAGAGCGCCCGCATATTGCAGGCGCATCATGGACGCGCGGATTTCGAGGTCCTCTGTGCGCGCTACTCCATTGGTGATCACAAAGGTCATCGCGCCCTCGCGCGCGCGGCTGCTGCCCAGCGCGAGACCAGGGGCGACGCCGTCGAGCACAGGCGAGAGCACGCCGAAAATCGGCATTTCCCAGATAAGTCCGTCAGTCAGGGTTGCGCGGCCTGATCCGTTGATCGTGTCGAGATTTGTGGAGATGCCGCTGGTGATCGTGAGCCGGCCGTTCAGCCGGCCCTCCAGTCTGTTGGTGCGGCCGGTTAAACCCGCCATCAACAATCGCAAGTCCGCATCGTTGGCCAGGACATCAAAGCTGTATCGGGCCTGATCGTTTTCTGAGAAGTCAAACGCCGCCTCGCCTGTGGCGGTTCCGCGATAAAAGCTGGCTTGGATCCCGCGGAGTTCCAATTGTTCGCCGCGCCAGTGAACCCGCCCGGCTACCGCAGGCAGCTTGAATTTCCACCACTCAAACGAGGTTCCCTCCAGTTCGAAATGCAGGTCAGCGTCGCGCTCGTGGCGCATGGGAATGACTCCATTCACCCTCGCCTTGACGGGTTCGTGAAAACGGTAGGGAGCCATGAGCTTCCCAATCTTCGGCCCTACCGCACGAGAAACTGCCTGCGGATCCGCAAGCCCGACCGCGTTGGTGAGATAGATTTTTCGCGCGGCGATATCGATGTCCAGGCTGCTGGCGGAACCGTGTTCCATCCCGCGCTGTGCCTTCGGCTCGATGACGCGGACGAAGAGGTTGGTGTATTCCACGATTCCCACCGCGTTGTCGAACGACTCGCCGTGAACGGTGAAGTTGGTGGCCGCGATATGCAGGCGGGCGCCGATGCTTTGGTGATCGTACCAGCGTCCCTGGATTTCCCCGTCGATCACGGGCGGCTGGGGAAACTTCAGGATTTCGTAAACTCGGTGCTGCTTTTCGCCCAACAGCGGCTTCAAGGCAAGCGGATCAATGGCAGTGTGGATTCGAAAGTAATAATCACGGGTGGCTTCATTTGAAATGTGCTCGAGGCGGACGATTCCTTCAGGCCGATGCGCAACGAGGCCGGGCAGGCGCCAATAAAGATTCGAGTAACTGAAATGCGAAGTTGCGGCGTCGAATGTGATCCCGCGAAAGCTTCCCGTGTTCACGGCGAAGTGGCCGTCGAGCCGGATGCTGGGGCGAACTTCACCACGCCAGTCCGCGTTTGCAAAATTGGTCCAGGCAGGCAGGTGAAGGCTGCCGGATGCCTGCAGTCGAGGAGCGCGGTTCCAGCCAAACTGCATGAGCCATTGCCGGCTTTTCTCCGTGAGAAGCGCTGAAATTCGATGTGGATTAAAGTCGGAAGAACCGGAAAACGTAAACAGCCGCGTGACGACATCGATGGCTGCCCGCGCGTCGAGTCCGCCATCGTACAGGCGGCTTGTAATTTGGTTGAGCACGAGGTTGGTTCCCGACCAGCCGCCCACGCACGAAGCTTCGTGGAGATTCAGCTTGGGCGATTCCACCGAGCGCAGCTGGCATTTCCAATTCACGACATACGGAACGAGGTTCGTCCACCAGGTTCCCTCGAGCTCGGTTGGCAAGGGAAGACTTGAAGGCCGGAAGGCGGCGCTGAGCTGGACCTGTTCGGCGCGGCCCGCGTTGGAGTGCAGCTGCAACGCCTGGATTTCGCCGCTTCCAGAAGCGGGCAGGGGATTGGTCAGGCTTTGGCTCCACTGTGCGTTGCATTGTGCGTTCCTCGCGGATACCCATGGCGTCACAACGGAATCTGCGGAAACCGAGGCGCGGGCGTGGGCGAGGTTTGTATTTTCAAGCAGGGAAACCAGGTGCAGGTTCAGGTGCAGCTGTGTGACTTCAGCCCAGGGCGTTCGGGCCGCGGCAGCATCGAGCGTGATTTCTGCGTGCGATAATTCGTTGCTTGTGGCCGGCAGCAGAACGGCGGTGAGGAAGCCGTTTTGAATCGAACCCCACGGGGTTTCGGCGTCTGGCGTGTTGATGTTCAGGCGCACCGTGAAACTTTGCAGGTCCAGCGCATCGCCCGTGAAATCCAGGTGCAATTCCGGGGTCGTGGCGAAGTGAATTCGTTCTAGAAGTTTTGCGAGCCGCTGCAGTTTCTCCTCCACGGCGCCAGGCTCCTGGCTTCGCCGCTTCGGACGCAGCATGCGGAGTGCGGACGCGTTCGTCACGACGCCGCCGAGATGGAGGTTGGCTCCGGCGAATTGCGCCTGGAAGTTTTCCAGCGCCCAGAGATCGCCCGGCATCAGTCGCAACTCCGTGTTGATGTTTTCGAGTGCCAGCTTTCCGCCTTCGGGTGCCGCCGCGAGTTCCCACGCGAGTTCGCCCTGGCGCAGAACGAGGCCGCGGACCTGAAGATGAAATTTCAGGAGCGCGCGGTAATCCAGTTGAAGCTCCGCCTCGTTGGCTGAAAAGCGCGGGCCATTCGCACTGGCGGCACGGGTGAAGCGCACCTGTTCGGCCACGATCCCGCGATGCCATCGCCACCGAATCCGGCTGAACTCAAGGTCCAGTCCCTGCGCGTGCAATCGATCCAGCAATGGTTTCTTGACGAACTCCGGGATGCCGGCCTGATTCAGGTATAAGAGGCAGCAGAGCAGGATCAGGATGCAGCTCCAAACCGCGATGCGAAACCGGCGGAAGCAGATGCGGCAGGTTCTCCAGAAACGTCTTGGTTCCTTTGCAGCCATTTTCAGGGAACATCCGGGATCGTGAGATACAGCTGAACGAACTGGTAGGTGGTCCACGGAAACTCAAAAATCCACGGCTGCCCGTCCAATGCCGTCATCGCATAAGGAAACTGCGAAGGAGCGGTGCCGCCAAACGTGACAGAATGCGTCCCGCCGGAGTTTAATTCGATGCTGACTTTGTGCGCGTCAGCGGTGATGCCGAAACTTTCAAGATGTTCCGTGCCGCGACCTGCCCAGTAGGCCGCCGAAAGGTCGCTCAGCCGAAACACGGTCTCTTCAATTTGCGCGGAGACGAGGTCATCGAGAATTCCCTGCGACCCCTTTCCATGCAGCCACTTTCCGCTATTCGTGCGCACCAGCTCGCGCTGCCGAGCGCCCTGCTGAATCGTGATGCGGAGCACGTTTGACATTGCGAAATCCCAGATGTGCCTGTCGCGCATCTGCCAGCTCGCCTGGGGCAGCAAGCGAAGCATTCCTGGATCGACGGAATACACAAAGCTTTCGCCAGATACCCGGGCGAACACCTTGTCCTGATTGGTTCCAAATTCAAGCTGGGCCAGGACGATGTTCGTCTGGATCCCTTCGACGACGGAGGTTTTGCGCAGCGTGTATTGGCGAAACGGCTGCGCGAGGCCGTATTTGGGAAGGTCCGCCGTGGGCACAATGTCTTTCTCGATCTGTGCGGCGGTGACCTGAAGGTTGGTCAGGTTCGCGAACAACTGCACGACGAGGTTTGAGTCTGCGAGCCAGCCAGGCGGAACCACGTTCCAGACGTTGGTGCGGCGTTGCAGTGTGAATTGATCTTCCGCCTGAATCTCCACCGCGTCAGGAATTTCTGACAGCGCAACCAGATGTGGATCGAAGAAATCGCGAAAGGCGTGGGAATGCGCGGAGGTCCAGGGCTCGATGAACGTGCGTGGAACCGCCACCACAGTGTCCTGGTCCGCGCGGCGCGCAAAGATGAGAGCCGCATTGTTGGTCGGGCTTTTGCCGAAATCGAGGCGCAGGACCGAATTGGTTCCCCGCAGGAGCGCGAGGCTCAGCTCGGGATTCTGAAGCCCGAATGCGTCGAGATCCATCCCTGCGTTATCCGTCACGAATTGCTCAACCCGCGCGCCTTGCAGGAGCGTGAGGGTCTCGCTGACCTTCGTGCTGTTCGCGCGAACATTATTCGGCGAGAGCATGCGCCAGAGCTGGTTGGACGGGTTCAATTGCAGCTCCAGCAACTTGCCTGCATTGGTCACCACCAAACGGTCGAAATTCAATGAGCTCCAGTCCGCGAGCGCGGTTTCACGCCATAGGCCTGCAGTTTGCGGTATGAGGCGGAGGAGATCGGCATCGACGATGAAGACGCCCTCCACTCCAACGACCTGGAGGTAAACGCGGTCGCCTGGTGGAGTCTTGTTGCCGATCAGGATGAGATGGCGTTTCTGATTGAGAAGCAGTGTGCAGAACGGGGCGTCGAAGCCGAAGCGCTGGTCTGCATCGGGGATTTCCTTGAGCTCGGCCGCGGACAGGTAGGGACTGGCCGTGAGCTTTTGCAGGGCTGATAGAAAGGCCTCAATTTGCGCGGAGTTCGCCGGGTAAGCCACCGGATCGGTCATGTGCCAGACGTCGTTGGTGCGAAAGACCCGAATGCCGCGATGGTTCTTCGGCTGGACGTGGATGGTCTGGATTTCGGCTGGCTTCAGGCTGGGGAGCACCAGCGGCGGGCCGGCGGGTTCGTTGCTGAGGTGCCGTTCAAAGAAGAAGATGAACGCAAAGATGCTCCCTGCCAGCAGCAGCCATAGCCAGGTGTTTCGCGAATTCATTTTCTACGCGCGAGCCAGATGAAGCAGCCGAACAACAGGATTCCGCCTGGCACGCCGGCCAGCAGGATCCATTGCAGCGTTTGCATCCTGCTCTCGGTGATCACGAGGCGAAATTCCGAAACCGGCTTGGGCCCTGTGCCTTCGAGAACGTAGGTTCGGTCCGCGAGCCAGCTCACAGCACTGTTGAGAAAATCGCGGTTGCCAGCCTTTTCAATGTGTCCATTGCTCCACAAAAAAGAGTCGCCGATCACCACCATGCGGGTCACGCCGCGCGCCTTCACGATTCCCTGGCCGATGTCATCGACGGCCACGGCAACAGAACGCCGCGCCGGCGCCTTGGATTTGTCGCTGTAAAGATAGGCCGCGTCCGTGGTGTACGCGATGCCGCGGGCCGGCAGATCGGATTCGCCGTCGCTCACAGGCCTCGGCACAACCATGTAGAGTCCTGTCCCAATGGCTCCGTTCACGGCGGGATGCAGCGTGAAGGTGTTGATGACCAAATCTTTTCCAGTCACCAGCGCGTTCGGGTCGACCACGAGGTCCTGGCCGACGAAAACGCCCCAGCGCGAAAGGATCGATTCCACCCCGGTGGCTTTTGCAGCGGAACGCGCATCGAACAGCGCGAGCAAGCGGCCGCCATCGGACAGATATTTGTCAACGCGAGTCAGCTCGACCTGCGGCAGCTCGTTGACGGGCCCTGCGATGATCAGCAGGTTGCAATCGTCGGGCACCTCGTTTGTTCCCAGCAACGAGAGCGGACGCACATCGATATAGTTCTGGCGCAGCACGCTTGCGAATGTCTGGTATCCCATTTCGCCTGCATCTGTCAGCGCCGGTTCGCCGTGTCCCTGCAGGTAGCAGGCCTGCATCGGCTTGGGATTAAGCACTGAAAGCAGCGCCCCTGTGAACATCATCTCGCCGCTGAACGAGACGGGTTTCCGGCGGAAGGGCGCCTCGGGATTCGTGGTCTGTTCGATCGTGACCTGCGTCAGTGTCTTCGCATCGACAATCTTGGAGCGGCCCTCGTATTCGAAGATGACAAAGTTGTTGTTGGTTGAGCCGCCGAGGTTGAACTTCTCCTTCACCTGCAAGGCTGTTCCGGGCTCGCGCAGGTAATCGATCGTGTGCACCTGGATTTGCTTGTTCACGGCCCGATACTCCTTGAGCAGGGCAGTGACATCGCGGAAATCCGGTTCATCGCGATCGAAGTAAACCGTCACGTTGACCGTGTTCGTGATCAGCCGGAGCAGGCTTTCGGTGCGGGGCGACAGTTCCACGCGGTTCTGCGTGCTGAGGACAAAACGCTTGAAGTGCCGGCCGCTCAGATAATTGAACATCACCGCCACACCGAGGCAGAGGGTCACAAGGATCGCGACCCGAAAGCCGATGCTGAAGCGTTGTCGCGGCGTGAAGCTGGGTTGTGAGGGGTCGTTCGCCATTTTATTTCCAGCGGCGGCTTTCAATCACGCGCAGGGTGAGGAACAAAAAGAAGAAGCTTACGGTCAGGCAGAGCACAATGGGCCGCGTATCGATCACGCCGCGCACGAAATCGTGCATATGCTCGGGAAGTCCGAAGAATGCGATGACGTGTGATTTCCATCCCCCCGCGGGAAAGCTGCGGGCGAGGAAGCTCAACATGAACAGGCCCACGCTCAGCACAAGGCTGATCATGGCCGCCGTGACCTGGCTGCGCGTCAGAGCTGACGCAAGACAACCCAGGGACAGGAACATGCAGCCCAGGAGAAAGATCCCGATAAAGGTGGTGCCAATCGCGCCCGCATCCAGCGGCCCGGCCCCTGTGGCAAACCGATGCACCAGGAGGATGCACACCAGCAACGGCAGCCACATGACCATATAAAAGAACAACGCGGCAGTGAACTTGGCTCCAACAACCTGCAAATCAGTCACGGGTGTCGTCATCAGGGTTTCGAACGTGCCGGAAAACTTTTCCAGCGCGAACAAGCGCATGGTGATTACAGGCACGGCGAGTATCAGGATCAGCCAGAAGAACTGAGTCATGTAGAACAGTTCGGTGACCGGGATGATAGTCGGGTCGCTGCCAAGATTGATCAGGAGGACGATAAAGCTGAGTCCAATGAGAAAGGCGGCGGCGGCGATGATCACATAACCCGTGAGCGAGAAGAAGAATCCGCCGAGTTCACGTCGAACCAATGTCAGATAGGCCTGCATCAGCTGAGTGCTCCTTCCTTCCAGGCCGGGGAAAGGTTTGCTGGGATTTTCTCGGGATTCACAGTTCCTCCTCCTCGTCGGTGCGCGTGACCTGAACGTAAATGTCTTCCAACGAATGACGGCTGCGGGTGAGTTCCCGCACCGGCCACCCGCGCTCGCGCGCAATTTCAAACACCTGCGGGCGGATGTCCACGCCGTCGCGCGGGGTCAGGGCACAGCGGAAGTAATCTCCTTCCGAAGCCGAGACATCGTATTGAGCGACCTCCGGCACCTGCGCCCAGCATTGGCGCAATTCGCCTGGCGGCGCCGCAATTTCCGCGATCACCTGGCTGTTGCTGCTCATGCGGCGCTGGAGATTTTCCGGCGTATCGGACGCCAGCAGTTTGCCCTGGTAGAGAATCATGATGCGATTACACGTCATCTCGGCTTCGGGCAGGATGTGCGTTGAGATAAGGACCGTGTGTGACTTTGCGAGTCCCTTGATCAACTGGCGGACAGAGCGGATTTGCTGCGGGTCGAGGCCAATCGTCGGCTCGTCGAGGATGATGAGTTCAGGTTCGTGCACGAGCGCATCAGCGAGGCCGACACGTTGTTTGTAGCCTTTTGAAAGCTGGCCGATGATCTTCCCCGTAACGCCGGTCAGACCGCACTGGTCCATGACGACGTCCACGCGTTCGCGGGAGCGGCGCCAGCCGAGACCTTTAAGCCGTGCGCGAAATTTCAGGTATTCGCGAACGCGCATGTCGAGGTGCAGCGGGTTGTTTTCCGGCATGAAGCCGATGCGGCGCCGCACTTCAGTCGAGTTGCGGAACACATCGTAGCCCCCCACCCGGACAGTCCCCGATGTTGCTGGCATGAACGCCGCGAGGATGCGCATCGTGGTGCTTTTGCCGGCGCCGTTGGGTCCGAGCAGCCCGACAATTTCCCCGCGCCCGACCAGAAACGAAATATCTGAAACCGCGGTATGACCCGCGTATCGTTTGGTCAGGTTGGCAACCTCAATCATCGGACCGTTGCTCATGAATAGACGTGAAGCTTAGTTGAAGGCCGCTTTGCACAGCGAACAAAATTTTGGTCACTCCAGCTCCAATTCCGCCGTTGCGCGGCGCCAGAATCCGGACCGGAGCGGCACCAGCACGCTGAGCTGAACCCGCTGGCCCGCGCGCCGGTCCTTCAGCATTTTTGCAAACGATTTGATGTCGCTGGGCGGTTGCTCGTCGACTGCCGCAATGATCATGTTGGGCTGAAGGCCCGCGCGCGCTCCGGCACTCCGGCGGGTGACATCTTTAACGACAAACAACGTCGTGTTGCCGCGGCGGATGGGATCGAGCTGCAACCCGAGACGCTCCCGGATGAGATCGGCATTGAACACCGAATTCTCGTGAACAAGGCGCACTTTGACGTCCTCTGTCTGTCCCGCGCGGCGCAGGGTGATGTTCACATCGGCGGAAGGCTTCGCCGTCAGCAAATCGCCAAACTCAAAAATCGTCCGCGGCACGGTGCCGTTCACCTGCATGATCGTGTCATTGACCTGCAGGCCGGCGCGGTCCGCGGGGCTGCCGGGTTGAACAGACGTGATGACGAGCGGATAGGAGCCGACCTTGACACGCGCGCCGAACCAATAGGACTTCACCACGTCACTCGGCAGGATGTCCCCGAGCGCTTCCTGAACGAGGCGGATGGGAATTGCAAAACCGATCCCCTGAATCGGGCGGCCGTCGGGCGACAGGTTCGCAACTGCGACATTCAAGCCAATCAGTTCGCCCCGAAGATTGATCAAGGGTCCGCCGCTGTTGCCGGCGTTGATCGGGGCGTCAGTCTGCAGCCAGTTTGGGATGTCGAGCGGCGCGCCTTCCGTGGGCAGGGTGCGGCTTTTTGAACTGAGAATTCCCCGCGACACTGAACCGCCAAGGCCGAATGGATTGCCGAGCGCAATGACGGTTTCGCCCAGCAAGAGGTCGTCTTCTCTCGCCATGCGGATCGGCCGGAATTTTTCGCCCGGACGCGAATTCAGCTTGAGCAGCGCGACGTCGCGCCGCGCATCGCTGGCAATGAGCGTGGCTTCATACAGGTTGGTGCCCGTGTTGAACTTGACTCCAATGCGTCGCGCACGGCGGACAACGTGATCGTTCGTGAGCAGAAATCCATTTTCATCAATGATCACGCCGGAACCCAGGCTCGTGACCGTGTCGGTCGGTTGCTGGCCGTAGTATCCGCGGAACATTGCTTCGAACGGGTCTTGCACGGGAACGACGGTTTCCGTGTGAATGTTCACGACGCTCGGCATCACCTGCTCGATCACGCGAACCGTCGCATCGCGCCGAATGTCATCCTGCAGGATGGTCGCGCCGTGGGCGCTCGTGACCGCGGCGGCGGCCAATAGCATCAAAAAAACTCGTATCATTTGCATAGCGAATGCGCAGGAATCACGCTCAGGTTCGGCGCCCAGGGACTGTGCTCGATCGACCGGTCAGAACGTTCCCGGCGGCCAAAGGCTTTTTCCGACATCAGTCCGGTAGTAACTGCCGACGACCCGCAGGCGGCGGATATTCGAGTAGGCGCGCGAAATTGCAGAATCGAGCGTGTGCCCGAGGGCGATCACGTCGGCAATTCGCTGTCCCGTGCTGAACAATCGGTTGTCGGTTCCGCGCGTCACTTCGTTCCACCATACATCACAATCGAACGGGCCGATGATTTCGAGCGGCAGTTGCGGCCCGCGCACCTGTGTGAAGGGATAGCCGTAGCCAGCAAGGGTCAGGGAACACCCGAACTTCAATTCCTTTCGAAACACCGGATCCAGCTTTTCGTTGCGCGAGGTGCGAAGAACAGTTTCCACGGGGTTCGCCAGCATCCGAAGAATCATTGGACCGGAGGTCACCCCGATGCGGATGTTGTATTCGATCACGTGCCATTTACCGCGGCGCTTGATTGCTGTGACCTGCAGGGGGCCGTTGAATTTGACTTCGCGCAACCAGGGCAGCAACGGATGGATCAATTCACGGGCGAGGCCGAATTTGTCATCAGGATCCCGTTCCACCAAACCACCGAGCGGCGCCCCGGCGACAATTCCGAGATTCCCATTGAACGCGTATTTGTATTCCTGGTTTGTGACGAGCGAGTAGATTTCGCCGCCGCTGACCAGCGCGATATGGCCGGCCTCCGCGCGGCCGAGATATTCCTGGAGAAACACTCCTTCGGCGTAATTCACATTCCGCAGCCACGCCCGCGTGTCCTCGACGGTTTCACACAAGATCGTGTGAACCGGGCTGGTGGGGGAACAGAGCGGATTCTTGATGACGAAGGGCTGCGGATGTTCGCGAAGAATTCGTTCCGCTTCAATTCGGTTTGATGCGACGTACGCCTGGGGAAAGCGGATCCCGAAATCTGCGCACAGCTTTCGAGCAAAGTCGCGTTCCCGTTCGATCCGCATCGCTTCTCCGGTCGGGCTGAAAATCCCCGCGCCGCAACGAATCAGGTTCTCCGCCCAGGGCGCCTGCGCCCAATCGATCGATTGTGGAATAACTACCGAAAAGCCGTGTTCCTTGACGAGCGTCGCGGGATCAGGGATTGCATCGCGAGAGTAAACGGATCCAATCAAGCTCGGCGGAAAATGGCCATAATTGCGCGTCAAGTACGTGGCCACGGAGGCGCCGCCGTCCTTGAGCGCGGCGCCGATGCTATGCGCGAACGAGCCCACGCCGAGGATCAAGACGGACGCGGTTTCCTTCGCGGTTGCTCGGAGCATTTTTGCCATGGCTTGAAGTGTTGCGGGAGATTAAGAGCCCACCGCCGGGAAAACAAGATGGGAGAGGGGCAGGGAAAGCGCGTGCAAATTGAAGATCCGGAACAGTTTGATCAAAAGTGGGTGATCGAACTCGATTGATTTTAAACTCCCCCTCTTCTGAGCGAAGCCGGAGGAGGGGCTGGGGTGAGGAGGCGCCCACATAAACAGCAGGGTCGTTCCTCATTTCTGCTATCTGTGCGGCCTCCTCTTAAACGTGATTGCGGAGGGCGAACTGCACCCAATTATTTTAACCGGAGCTCGCAGAGGAAGCAGAGGTCCAGATTCAGAGACGATTTCATTCCCCCACTCTCCAACTCTCTCTCCGCTCGTGCCTCACGGGGCGAGAGGGTCGAGCGTTTACGGATCGCAGTGATCTCACCACTCTTGATCACACCCTGTCCTGAGCGAAAACAGACGTTCCGCTTGTCAGTGCCATGGAGATTTGATAACTCAAGTCTCGTTGGAGTTGGGGAAAGAGAATCTGGATGGCAAATCCCCGCACGCGCTTTGGTTACACCGAAATAACCCGGCTCATTCAAAGGAGTCGCCCGGGAATTCTCATGTTTTTTTGCCGCGCGCTTTTAGCAAAGGAAAAAGGCCCCGCAGTTTTTCGGATTGGACCGTTTTTGTCCGTGGCTCAGTTGCAGACTCACGCGACGTCGAGAATGGCGTTCTTCTGTGTTGCGACGAAAACAAACACGGAGCCCGGCACAGGAACGGAGAGGCTTTGCGTGACCCCTCGAATTATGTGCTTTGAACCATGAACCATTGCCCGCCATCTGACCGGTTGAAAACTCCCACCGCGGAGGTAATCTATGCCCGATGAACTGGATCCAAAGCATCCACGAGTGGCGCCGGCTTCCGGCGGCGGAGAAACTCCGCCACCGCTGGCAGGCCATTCCCAAGGATGTGGCCCAGAGCATGGCCTTCGAGCGGGAGCCGGTGGAGATTCGCCGACTGCAAGAGATACTCGACCAGATCACGCCACCCGCTTCATCGAAACCACTCGCGGCATCCTCGCCTATTCCGAGTTAGCGCCGTTGGTGGCCGAACGCGTCCTGCGCGTTGAAGCCGCGCTCTACCAATTGGAGTTTTCCGCCTGGCCGCCGGATGAACGACTCACCACTGAATTCCACCGCCGCATCTGCGGTGATTTACTGCCGGATTGGGCGGGCCGCTGGCGGGCCATTGAAGTTCGCGTTGGCAATCTCACTCCACCGCCGCCCCATCAGGTTGCGCTGCTCATGCGGGAATATGGCGCAGACTTGACCGCCCGCTGGCCCGCTGCTGCTGCGTCCGTCAGCGGCCTCACGTTGGAATTGCTTGCCTTTGCGGAAGGCCGCTTCTTGAGTCTCCATCCCTTCCCGGATTTCAATGGCCGCACCATCCGGCTGTTTCTGCTGGAACTCCTGCGCCGCCTCGATCTCCCGCGCGTCACCCTGGCACCGGAATCGGAGACGGAACGCGAACAGTATTTTCTCGCCCTCGAAGCCGCCGACCAACTCGACTGGCAACCGCTCCTCCGCATCTGGCGGCACCGTTTTGTTGCTGCGGCCCCGAACCCGCCAAATCATTCATGAGAAATTACCCGTCATTTTGCCTGCCATGAAGCCCTATCCTATCCAACTTGAAATCTCCGGTGCCACCGCCATGTGGACGCGGCCTGACACCGGCTCGTCGCCTGTTTCCTACGTCGCGCCGACGTTCAGCGCGGTGAAAGGAATCTTTGAATCCGTGCTGCGCTGGAAATCGGTCAACCCGAAATCGTTATAAATATATGACATCCACTCCACTCCTCGCGCACCCGGAGCAATCGCTTGTCAGTCACCTCGTTGGGGTTGCGCAACTCGCGGAAGATTTTGCTAGTTCGTTTGGTGCACCCAGCCACGGAAAGCTTGCCGGACTCCTTCATGACGTAGGCAAAGCTGAAAGTGTTTTCCAAAGACGCATGGCGGCAATCAAAGCTGGCAATAATGACCCGGGCGGTAAAGAACCACACGCCCATCACGGCGCAGCACTCGCGCTCGCGCGGGATCATTGGCCCGTTGCGTTCGTCGTAAATGGACATCATGCGGGATTACACAATCGGTGGGATTTGGCGCAACGCGCCGATTATGCAGAACGTGCGACGGACTGCTTGGAGCAATTGGTACGCGAAGGATTCGGTCAGCTTCCCGACGAATTCCGCCCACTACCGAAATGTCTGGAAACCTTGGGCCACGACCCGCAGCGCCAAATGATGGCCGTGGAAATCTTTACCCGCTTTTTGTTTAGCGCGTTGGTGGATGCTGACCGCTTGGACACAGAACGATCTGACCCCGCATCCCTGAACGCCGTGCATGACCGACGGATATGGCGGACGTTTGACGCCGTGAAACTTTCGGAACAGGTGAACGAGTTCATCACGGGCAAGCATCGCGATCCAGCGTCGTTGGCCGGACGCGAACAGGATGTTCAGCGGGTGCGCGATGAAGTCGCTGATCTTTGCCGTGCGGTTGCGAATGAACCACGCGGCTTATTCTCCCTAACTGTGCCCACGGGTGGTGGCAAGACGCTCGCCTCAATGCTCTTTGCCCTCAACCACGCGAAGGCCCACGCTCAGGAAGCTACAGGCCAGAATGGAATCGCTTGGAAACCGATTCGCCGTGTCATTGTGGTGATTCCCTACCTCAGCATTATCCACCAGACCGCTGCCGTGCTTAAGGATGTTTTCAAGCACACGGAGGAGAGTCCCGTCGTCTTGGAACACCACAGCAGCGCCACCGACCCGGTGCTGGATGAGAAGAAGCTCGCCCAAGGCAAAGCCAGCGACTATTCGCGCACCCGCACACTCCGCCAACTCGCTGCCGAGAATTGGGATGCACCCATCATCGTCACTACCAGTGTTCAGTTCTTCAATTCGCTGTTCTCTCGAAGTCCGGCAGACGCGCGCAAACTCCACAACATTGCACAGTCGGTGATTATCTTTGACGAAGTGCAAACCCTTCCGCCACATCTGCTCCAGCCGATTCTCGACGTGCTCGGCGAACTCACCAACCGGGAGCGCCCCTACGGCTGTTCCGCCGTCTTCTGCACCGCCACGCAACCGGCGCTGGGTCACGACGAAAACGAGTTTCCCGGTGGTCTGAAGAACATCCGCCCCATCGTTACGCCAGCAATAGCAACGAAGCACTTCAATAGCCTCAAGCGCGTAGAGTATTCCGGAATCGAGAAGGATGCCGCATCCGAACCTCTCACCCCGGAGCAAGTAGCCAAGCAAGCAACCGCCAACGAACAGAAGCAATGTCTCGTCGTCGTCAACACGCGCAAGTCTGCCCGACAGGTGTTCGCCGAAGTTCAAGCCCGGGCCAAGGCGATGGGAACGCCGGATGCCGCGTTTCACCTGTCCACTTGGATGATTCCAGCGCACCGGCTGGAAGTGCTCGAAGCAGTCCGGCGGCGGTTGAAGGAAAAGAAACAGTGCTTCCTCGTCAGCACGCAATGCATTGAAGCAGGCGTGGACGTGGACTTTCCCGAAGTCTGGCGCGCTTACGGTCCTTACGATTCCATCGTGCAAGCGGCGGGCCGCTGTAATCGCGAAGGCAAACTCGACGGCCTGGGCAATGTTCATGTCTTCCGATTGGAAGGTGACGATCCCGAGGGTCGCGCCGGCATCTACGGCACGGCCACAACTCAAACGACCCTTCTTCGCAGAATGGGCCGGGCACTTCCTGAAGACCCAACCTCATTCATCGACTACTTCCGCCTGCTCTACCAAATCAGCGTGCCGGACGAGTGCCTGATCCAACAACACCGGTCCGAACTCCGCTTTGAGGAAGTCAGCAAGCTGTTTCAGTTCATCGAAGATAAAACTTTCCCGGTGTTGGTTCGCGAGTTCGTGGAAAATGGGGAACAGAGAAAGACCAAGTCGTTTGAAATCTACGAAAAGGCACGAGCGCGAGGTTTTTTCACGCGGGACGATTGGCGCATATTCCAGCGCGACCTCGTCACATTGCCGCTCTACAAGCAAAACGAACTCTTGGGACAGAAGCTGATTGTGGATTGTTTCGATGGCGAGCGACACCTGTTTCTTCTGGTCGGTGACGGTGCGTATCAAGGCGGCGTCAACGGCTTCGGCATTGACTTCAAACCCGACTATTCCGAAAGGACGATTCTATGATTTCCGATCCCATCTGCCTTCGCGTCAAAGGCCCGTTCGCCTGCTTCACCATGCCTGAGTTTCACGTCGAGCGCGTGAGCTACCCCGTCATCACACCGTCCGCCGCGCGCGGCATTCTGGAAGCCATCCTCATGAAGCCCGTGGAAAAACCCGATGCAGCGAAGCGGCAAAACAAAGCGGGATTCCGCTGGCACATTCTGCGGCTGGGTGTCATTCGCAAAGGCGTCCTCATGCCGATTCTCCGCAATGAACTCGGCTACGAAAGCCATCCCGCTTACGGCAATGCTCGCGGCTTCGACATCGCCGACAAGCGCGCTCAACGCCACAGCCTGATTCTTTCAGGCGGTGCGGATGGCAGCGGGAATCGCCGGATGCTCGATTACCTGATTGAAGCGTGCCTTGAAATCGAAGACGACCTTGGTCTTGGCGGCGTCCGCAATCGCCAACCCCGTTGGAAGACCGTTCAAGTCATGGCGAAATATCACCAGATGTTTCTGCGTCGCGCTCGCACCGGCCAATGTTTCTACCAACCGTTCTTCGGCTGCCGGGAATTCTCGCTAGCCAAATGGGAACTGGTGGACGATTTCGACAAGGAAACCCGCGACTGGCGGCTGCCCGCTGACGTTCAAGCGCAGATGCAGAACATGAACGACCACTTTGGTTTCACGTTCCGGGATTTCGATTTTGGGCGTTTCTGGAGCGACTTCGACGGATGCGCCTTCAACCCTGAAACCGGAATGCCGAGACTGGCCGCCGCTCGTTCGCTCAACGCGAAAGCCAACGCCGGTTGGATCGTCGTCAGTCGCGTCGAGAGCGGAAAGGTGGTGGCGGTATGATTTCCGAACTGATTCGTGTTGCCGAGTTGAACCGCATCACGGGATGGGAAGCAGTTCGTCGTCGCCCAATCCAATGGATCATTGATTTGGACAGCGAGGGTCGTGTGCTGAATGTCAGCCAGACCACAAGGTCTGTGGCGCAAACAAATACGGATGAGCGAAAGGATGTGCGTGGCAAGGAATTTCTTGTCTCAGCAAACTACTACATGCAGTGGAAGGATCTTCAGATTCAGTCAGTCGGAACGAACCAACACAATTGGCTGCCAGATTTCCTCACTGCACCGGCGGATGAAATGTTTGATGATGGTGTTGATGGCACGAATAAATTTCGCCACAAGCGGAAGTTGTTTTGGCGGCTTATCTTCAAAGCGCATTCCGAAAATCCTCAGAACAAGACAATTCGTTCTGTTTGGCGATTTCTGAAATCCCGCCCAAAACTCCTGAGCCTCCCGCTGCCATCTCAAGCGCGTCAGAATCTCGATTGGTTCAGAAAAAAACAGAGCAGAGAGGGGGAAACCATTTCTTTTCGAGTCAACGGTCGGATTGCGATTTTAGACTTTGATTTGCGCCGTTGGTGGGCTGAACAGGTGCGAAAGCAGAGGGCTGAGGTCAGGGAACAACTTCCCTGTGGCAAGGATGCGTATGAGCCCGGTGAGGGACGCATAACAAAATACTTCCCGAACGTGTTTACGAGTGTTCCGTTTGCATCTTTTGGCAGCGCGACTTTCACGAGCTACGGCCTCGGCAATCAAACGGCAACGATGCGACTTGAAACGGCAGAAAAACTCGCCGCAGGACTCAACTGGCTGTTATCTCGCGAAGACAGCAGTCTAAGACTGGCAGACGAGACTGCTGTATTTTGGTCCGTCCGTGCGAGCAAAACAACAGACGGCGTGGGGGTGTCGCCTGTTCCATTCGTCCGTTTGCTCGAGAAAGCTGATTCTCTGGCCGTTCGAGATTTCTTACGCGGGATTTGGGGTGGGCGACCGATCGAAATAAACGTAGGGAAATTTTTCGCAGCCACATTTGCTCCAGCCGGAAAGGGTCGTTTTTCCGTTCGCTCCTGGCACACGGACACGCTTCCACGCGCACAGGACAACCTTAAGAAATGGTTCACTGCTCTGAGCTTGGATTCGCAGGAAGAAGGGACTCCCACACTGAACCAACTCGCAGAAGCAACGATCTCGAAGGCAAAACGCCAAAAGTCGAAACCCGCTCCAGCTACCTATTCTGCCCTGTTCGAATCTGCTCTCTTTGGTCAACCGCTGCCGCATCAAATCTTCGCCGCAGCCATTTCCCGGCAGGAGGTTGAGATGGCTGGCCAGGATCACAACGCGAAACCTTTCAGTGAGCGCCTGCGCGCCCGCACGAGCCTGATACAACTCTATTTCACCCTCAACAAAGGCATCATCATGAACGAATCCTATGACAAAACCGCCGGCCGGCCTGAGCATCGCACGGCTTTTCTTTGCGGGCGCTTGCTCGCCGTGCTCGATCATATCCACAACGAAGCCCACGAGGGAAAGTCGGCGTCTTCGCCAGCCACCCGGCTTTACGGCGCGGCATCCAAAACTCCTGCGCTGGCCTTTCCTCAACTCTGCCAGCTTGTGCGCCACCACCTCGATAAGCTGCCAAAATACAAGCGTGACCGCTTCCAAGATGGTGTGCCCGCAGCCAAGCGCGAAGACGGCGTGAATGAAGATTTCGAGGGATTGTCTGATGTCGTCTCCCAACTCAACGAAGCGGCTGGTGGAGCTTTTCCCCGGATGCTCTCGTTGGAAGAACAGGGCGTCTTTGCCATCGGCTTCTATCACCAGCGCAAACGCTGTGAGAACTGGCCACACTTCAAGAAGAGCGAGAAAGCAAACCAACAACCTGAAACCTCAACCCCGACCATCTGATTTATGAACAACGAAATCCAATTGCATCACAAACTTATCACGCTGCCCGCCGGCAAGCGGGCTTCTGACTTCGTGGCCGAGCGTCACGACATCGTGTTTCTATTCGACTGCGCCAAGTCGAATCCGAACGGCGACCCCGATACCGGCAACATGCCGCGCGTTCAGCCGGATTCGCTCAAAGGTCTGGTCACGGACGTTTGCCAGAAGCGCAAGGCTCGCAACTTCTTTAGTCTCTATAATCCCGACGGGACACCGCGCCCCGACGCGACAACCGCATCTGGCTACCAGATTTTCATCCGCGAGAACGCTGTGCTCCAAGAATCAATGGAGTCACCCGAAATCGAATCGTTTGCCCGAAAAATTTTCGCCGAAGAACTGGGGCAGAAACCGGAAGCGTGGGATGCGAAGGGTAAGAAGAAGGGTGGCAAGGGTAAAAATACTCAGAAACAAGAACCAGAGCAGTCGGATGAAGCCGAGAAAGAGGAAGTGAGCCCGGCGGACGAGTTCAAGAAACAGGCGTACCGCGCTGCTTTACTCCGCACGTTTTTTGATCTCCGGGCCTTTGGAGGTGTTATTTCAACGGAAGGTCCGCTCAAGGGAAGTTTCTATGGGCAAGTCCGTGGGCCGATTCAGTTCACTTTTGCAGAGAGCCTGGACAAGGTGCTACAACTAGACTCGACGATCACCCGTTGTGCAATTGCGAGTGTAAAAGAGAAGGACAAGCAACAAAAGGAGGAGGACGGCGATGGCAGTGGAAATCGAACGATGGGCCGCAAGCACGGTATTGATTACGGCCTTTACCGCTGTCACATCCACTTCTCGCCCGCGTTCGCGGCCAAGACCGGTTTCACCTATTACGACCTGGACAACTTCCTCTTCGCGCTCGGCAATATGTTCCGTGACGACCCGGCTTCTGGCCGCTTCCTGCGCGTGGTTGGCCTTGTGGACTTTCAACACCAATCCGCACTCGGCAACGCGCCCGCCCACAAGTTGTTTGAGTTGGTGGAGGTAAAGGGCAAGAAGAAGATGCAGGACGGCAAGGAAGTCTTTGAATCCTCCGCCAGCGAATTCCCGCGCGCTGGCGAGGCGGGCAAGATTATTGATTACCACGGCTCTGCTCCGGGTGCATTGGACAAGCACGCGCCTGTTCCGGGTTTCGAGTCCAAAGGCATAACCGCCCGACAGATCATTTGGGAGATTCCGGAGGTGCAGGGATCCAAGTGATCGGGCTCCTGATAGGCCCGTGCGGAAGTGGGCATGATTGTTCATTCTACACTGCGTTCCAGGAAAGCTGGGGATTGCGAACTGATGAATACTCAATCGACTTTGTACCGTGATTTTCATGAGTGGAATTTTGCTATCGCGACGGAACAGCCGACCTGAATGTCTGACGACCCAATCCCTTTTTCCCTCCGGAACGACCTCCTCGACTGCCCGTGCAGGGGCGGCCCCGAAGCCGGTTTGGAAGGTGGCGTTGCCTGGAGAATTGAGCTATACACACTGACGTATGAGCACCAAGGAAATCCGGATTGAAGTGGCGGAAAAGCTTCCGCTTGACGCGACTTTGGCTGATGCCATTTATCAGCTGGAATTCCGTCAGGCGGTCGAACAGGGCCTCGCGGAACTCGATCGCGGAGAACGCATCCCAATTGAGCAGGTCAAAGCCAGGATTGCCGAATGGGCGCAAAAAGGTTCTGCATGGAACAGCCAATGAAATTGTTCTTCTCTCGTTGGTGGACGCCGCTGAATGATCCCGCAAAGCAACGGTCTGTCGAACCCACATCTGCTACGTTTATGCCATGAAAACCGAGAACTTGAAAGGCATCGTGCACTCGGATCCTGAAATCCTGGGAGGCACGCCGGTATTCACAGGCACCCGCGTGCCGCTCCAGAACCTCATCGATTACCTCCAAGGAGGGGAATCCATCGAGGATTTCCTTGACGGCTTCCCGGCCGTTAGACGTGAGCAAGTGATCGCGGTTATCGAGGCTGCCCGCCTCAAGATGCTGGAGACCGTCGAAGATGCGCAGCCTCGTTGACGAATGTTTGAACACATGAATCAAACGCGAGCGTTTATCGGAGCCGATCGCGAACAAGGCTGGCTGGCAGCCTCAATCGTCGAGCAAACCCATGAATCATTCGTCGTAAATCATTTGTATTCCTCAGTCTGGCCGCCGACGCCGGATTGAGCTATAGACAACAATATGAGCACCAAGGAAATCTTGATTCAGGTAGCGGAGAAGCTTCCGCCTGACGCGACTTTGGCCGATGCCATCTATGAATTGGAATTCCGTCAAGCGGTCGAGGAAGGAATCGCATCGCTGGACCGTGGCGAACGCATTCCGATCGAACAAGTCCGCGAACAACTGCCCGGATGGATTTCAAAGTATTCCTCTCAACCGAAGCGCTGAGCGACTTGGAGTTGATTGTCGCCTATATCGCGCCTCAAAACCCGGCGGCGGCGGAACGCGTGGGCGGCCGACTACTGGATGCCGCGTTTTCTCTCCGCAGGATGCCGGACCGCGGTCGCGTCGTCCCAGAATTTGCCAGACCTGACCTGCGAGAACTGATCGTTCGCTAATATCGAATCCTGTACCGCGTAAATTCGGGTGAAAGACAAGTCGAAGTCATCCGTTTTTGGCACGGCGCACGAGGTTTCCCGCATATCCCCAGGCGGGAGGAACCATGACCGACTCCCTTCCCCTCTCGCTCCTCAACGACTTCCTCTATTGCCCGCGCCGGGCCGCGTTGAAGGTCGTCGAAGGCTGGCGATCCGGCAACGAGCACACCGCCCGCGGCGATATCGTCCACGAACACGCTGATCTCCCCGGCCATGAAGTTGCCAAAGGCGTGACACTGTTGCGCGCTGTTCCTGTCTGGTCCGAACGCCGCGCTCTCCTGGGCAAATGCGACATCGTCGAGCGACGTCCGGACGGCAGCCTTTTCCCCGTCGAGTTCAAGCTCGGCAAACGCCGCCAATGGGAGAACGATGACGCCCAGGTGTGCGCGCAGGCGCTTTGTCTGGAGGAGATGTTCGATGTCGCCATCCCGGCGGGCGCGATCTTCCATGCCGACAGCAAACGCAGGCGCGAAGTTCCGTTCACGCCAGAGTTGCGGCAAAAAACGGAGAACGCCATCGCAGCCTTGCATGCCATGGCCGCGCAACTTTCAGTGCCGGCCCCTGAATTCTGCGACGCGTGCGAAGAATGCTCGCTATTCCAGATTTGCCTCCCGAAAGCCAGCAGTCGTGACAGCCGCGCCTCGCAATTGAGCCGCCAACTCTTCAAAACCTGATGCCCGAAGTCATCCAGAACACGCTCTATCTCACCACGAACAGCACATTCGTCAGCCGAGATCACCTGACGCTGCTGGTCGAAGTGCCTGTTTACCCTCCGGAGCTCGAACCTGAACAACGCGTCCGCGAGAAGGCCATTGATTGGCGCAAGCTCAGCATTCCCATTCATCACCTGGAATCGCTGTGTGCGTTCGGCCAGGTCACTGTCACGCCGCCCGCTCTCGATCTTTGCTGGGAACATGGCGTGGCGGTTCATTTCCTGAATGAATGGGGATACCTGCACGCCCGCATGACCGGAATTGCCGACACGAGCGTGACTCTGCGGCGGGCGCATTTTCGGATTGCGGATCAACCCGCTCGATGCGCCGCCCTCGCACGCCAGATCATCGCTGGAAAACTCCAGAATTGCCGAAATTCGCTGCTGCGCGGCGGACGCGAGAATGAATCCCCCGACGAACAGGCTCGGCTGAGCGCCGCTGCCGATGCACTGGCGAGGCAGATCGAGGATCTCGGCGCCTGGACGCCGGAACAACTCAGCGCACAGGGATCATTGGATCAATTGCGCGGCGCGGAGGGGATGGCCGCAGCGACATACTTTTCTGTGTTCAGCCTCCTGCTCAAGCAGCAGCGCGATTCGTTTGCTTTTGCAAATCGTTCTCGCCGTCCGCCGCGTGATCGAATCAATTGCTTGTTGAGTTTCCTTTACGCGATGGTCCGTCATGATCGCGTTGCGGCGCTCACATCGGCCGGACTCGATCCTTTTGTCGGATTCCTTCACGCGGAACGTCCGAATCGTCCAGCCCTGGCGCTCGATTTGATGGAGGAATTTCGTCCGTGGCTTGCGGATCGCCTTGCGATCACTCTGGTGAACCGCAAACAACTCGGTCCGGAGCACTTTCGGGAATGCGAAGGCGGCGCAGTGGAATTCACGGATGTTGGCAGGAAACATGTCATCCAGGCTTATCAAGTGCGAAAACAGGAAACGCTGCAGCACCCGCTGTTGGACCAGCAACTCAGGATCGGGCAACTTCCGTTTGTTCAGGCCAGGGTTCTGGCCAGGCATTTGCGCGGTGACATTCCGGATTACATTCCGCTTGTGCCTAAATGATCTTCTGTCTGCCGCGAACCTCACGCCCATGCTGATTCTCATCACTTATGATGTCTCAACGGCCGAGAAGGCCGGGATGAAGCGGCTTCGTCGCGTGGCGCGAGCCTGTGAGGACTACGGCGTGCGGGTGCAAAAAAGCGTCTTTGAATGCCAGGTTGGGCAAACGGAATGGGTGCAGTTGCGGGATCGGTTATTGAGGGAGATCAAGGCTGATGAAGATTCGTTGCGGTTTTATTATTTGGATGAAACAGCGAAGCAAAAGATCGAGCATCATGGAGTGGACAAGCCGATTGACCTCACTGAACCGCTTATTCTTTGAGAGCCTGTGTGAAGGCCAGCGCGAACCCCGAGTGCCGGGCGGAAGCCGGGAAGTTCGCGGAACGGTAAAATTGCGATTGATTTCGGGTTTTCTGATCTGTTCTTTGACAAACACATCAGCGGGCACTGATGTCATTTGTGAGGGTTCGCGGGATTGGGGATGTAAGTATTTGCGATTCAATCGGAAGAGCGGATCGCAGTCGCTCCGGGATCAAACCCGGAGCGCGGATTGAAACGACTAGATTGCTGAGCTTGTCACGCAAAGTGAAGGTCGCTCCGGGATCAAACCCGGAGCGCGGATTGAAACAAAATCGCGAGAGAACAGGTTCAGCATCGCGAGCGTCGCTCCGGGATCAAACCCGGAGCGCGGATTGAAACCTGAAGGAAGCTCGCTATTACAAAATTCCACACAGGTCGCTCCGGGATCAAACCCGGAGCGCGGATTGAAACACCAGAAGACCTCCGCTGGTCTGAAAAGGTAAGCGTCGCTCCGGGATCAAACCCGGAGCGCGGATTGAAACCCCGGCGATATGTCCTGTCAGGAGACCACTGCGCGTCGCTCCGGGATCAAACCCGGAGCGCGGATTGAAACGCTTTGTGTTCCTGTTCGGTGGTTGGGGAACCACTGGTCGCTCCGGGATCAAACCCGGAGCGCGGATTGAAACCTCTACGATACTGGTTCCAGGTTGATACAAACCAGTCGCTCCGGGATCAAACCCGGAGCGCGGATTGAAACATGGGATAAGAAATGAACATCAACACCCACTCCAGTCGCTCCGGGATCAAACCCGGAGCGCGGATTGAAACTAGGACTTGGAAAATGATCACCGTAGAAGTTGACGTCGCTCCGGGATCAAACCCGGAGCGCGGATTGAAACGCATACAAGCGACTGCACCGCAAGCTAACCGGGAGTCGCTCCGGGATCAAACCCGGAGCGCGGATTGAAACGTTCTCACTGCGGCACCTGCTCATGCTGTCGGCTAGTCGCTCCGGGATCAAACCCGGAGCGCGGATTGAAACCTTTTGGCGGCTCACAGTGTCACCCGTGACACTGAGTCGCTCCGGGATCAAACCCGGAGCGCGGATTGAAACTGGGAGAGTTCTCCCTTGCTGCGGTAACCGCCTTGTCGCTCCGGGATCAAACCCGGAGCGCGGATTGAAACGACAAGCCGCTTCGAGGTCTTGCGGAAGACATCGGGTCGCTCCGGGATCAAACCCGGAGCGCGGATTGAAACTGGAGCGGGCGGTTCGGCTTCGACAGGTGCGGGGGTCGCTCCGGGATCAAACCCGGAGCGCGGATTGAAACAGGACATGACCATCGCGCACCAGTCCGGCGTGGAGGTCGCTCCGGGATCAAACCCGGAGCGCGGATTGAAACTCAAGTGCGTCCGCGATGACCTCGGCCTCTCTTCGTCGCTCCGGGATCAAACCCGGAGCGCGGATTGAAACGGCATGTGGATGTCCACCCCACGCTCTTGGCCTGGCGTCGCTCCGGGATCAAACCCGGAGCGCGGATTGAAACTGGCAGGAGGACGCCGGCCCAGCGAACTGCCAGCGCGTCGCTCCGGGATCAAACCCGGAGCGCGGATTGAAACAGTTTGGCGATGTAAATCAAGCAACCCAGCCCAAGTCGCTCCGGGATCAAACCCGGAGCGCGGATTGAAACGGGACGAGGCGCAGGCGTGTGTCCCCGGTCCCAAAGTCGCTCCGGGATCAAACCCGGAGCGCGGATTGAAACGGTCATCTCCCGCGTGGTCACAATCCTGGAATCGTCGCTCCGGGATCAAACCCGGAGCGCGGATTGAAACCGGCAGGATTAGTCAGGCATCCCGACACGTTGAAGTCGCTCCGGGATCAAACCCGGAGCGCGGATTGAAACGCCCATTCCGCATCGCACAACGCCGAACTGGTCGCGTCGCTCCGGGATCAAACCCGGAGCGCGGATTGAAACACGCCCGATACTGGAACAAAGTTTGACCCGCTGTGTCGCTCCGGGATCAAACCCGGAGCGCGGATTGAAACGACGACAGAAGCGCGCGAACTTCGTTTTCACGCCGGTCGCTCCGGGATCAAACCCGGAGCGCGGATTGAAACCGGGGGGCCCTGCGGATGTGCAAAGCGAAAGCGATGTCGCTCCGGGATCAAACAACGGCTGATTCATCTGGTTTTGGGAATGGGCTGGCGTAGCCTGCTGATGGGCGGGCTTTGAATTAACCCATGAGAGTCGGCGTGCCGTTGGATTGGATAACCTGTTC
>Ga0196970_1000164_pt1 | contig 103613 bp, 99 predicted proteins | sample S1v_513CmetaG_FD_148672 | JGI IMG/M metagenome (GOLD analysis project Ga0196970, IMG submission 148672) | Soil microbial communities from Anza Borrego desert, Southern California, United States - S1+v_5-13C | ecosystem: Environmental > Terrestrial > Soil > Desert | place: USA: California...
TCGCCTCCAGCGCCACCTTCGCCTTGAACTCCGCCGAATACCGCTTCCGTTTCCCCGTCATCGGGTCCGTCCTTTCTGATGGGCGAACCAAGCTTATCCAACTGTCCGGGGAACGGGGACCAGCTCATCAGACGGTCGATGGTCGCCTGGACATCGCTTTGAAGATCATCCGGCAGCTCCGCCGCCGGCGCGAGGGATAATGCCCGCCGCGGTCGGCCCCACAACCCTGCCCCTGACGGGCCACCGCCGGAGGCGGCTTTAAGGTTGACCGGCCGCCGGGCGGCGGGCGCTTGGGGCTCGTCATGGCGACGACGGAGAACACCGCGCCGCGGCCCGCCTCTCCGCGGGGCTGCGGCCAGACGCCCTTTGGTCCAGCAGCCTTAGCCCTGAATGGCCCGACATCGATAAATAGCGAAACAGGCGCATTAACTAATCCTTGAGGAGATTTGAGCAGGATTGCCACGCCCAGTGATTGCCGATCGTTCGGAGCGAGGAGGTGTCAGATGGTGGGTGCTGTTCATGCGAGCATATCGGCGGCTGCGGCCGCCGCTTGGAAGCCGGTCGTGAACCCGTCGTCCGGCGGGACCTCCTCCGTGTTGCACGCTGGTTCGTCCCGAAGCGATACTGTGTCGGTCAGCGAACTCGGGCGAAAGCTGTCGGGCGTCGCCGCCGAGGTGTTTGCGCATTTCGACAGCAAGGCCAAGAGCGCGCTGGAGGGCTTGGTCAACTCGGGACGCATTTCCGCCGACGAGGCGGTTGTGGGGCTCCGCGCGCTCGCCACCGACGCCACGTTCAGCCGCTATCAGGACGAGCGGACGCTGACGGCCGAGGATACAGCCCTTTTCGCCGAGAACCAGGAACTCGACGAGCGACGGAGGCGCGCGCACAACGCGTTCGCGGAGGCGGGCCGACCTCATGACGAGGCGATCCGGGAACTCGATGCGAGCTTTAAGCGCGGCGAGATGTCGGAAGAGGAGTTCACGGAACGGCTCAATGCCGGGTTCGCCGACTTCGCTCGCGCCACCGAGTCTGCGATTGAGGACATGAGGCGGGTGCTGGAGGAGCGGTCCGCAAGAGGCGCGAAAGGCGCCAAGCTTCTAGGCGCGGACGAGTTCTCGGCTTTCGTTGCTGGTGACACCTCGGAAAACGGGTTCGTTCAGCGCGATTCCGAGGCTGGTTGGGCGGCAAAGCGGAAACTGGAGGCGCTCGGCTTCAACTCGCGCCTCTACGGCGAGGCAATGCGGGAATTCGCCGATACCGTCGATCTTCCGGGCGTTGGGCGAAAGGCCGATCCGTTGACCTCCTCCGCGGCCGGCGGGCCGGCGGCGACGGAAGCCGCCGGAGCGGGGCCCGGCGGACTCCTCCCGAATACCGTTGACGCCACGACAGTCGCGGCAACGGGGGCGGCCGGAGGCGCCCTTGCCGCGATCGACATGCTTCAGAGGTCCGTCGCCACGATGTCCGGCACTTTCGTGGTCGGCAACACCAACGCCGATCCGGCCGCCTTCGCCTCGTTGCTGGGCGCGGCAAGGAACACGTCGGCGCCGCGGGCGTAACGGGACGGGCTCAGGAAAGCGGCTGGCGTCGATCGAGCGCCCTTCACCGAAGCACTCAGCCGATCCCTGTTGTCTTCGGGCAGCGTGTCGACCCATTCTTATCTGACAACCCATTGTCGCCGGTGAACAGGTTGAGGCGCGGCGCCAGACGAACGCCCATGCGCTCCGCCGGCCCGACGTTTACCAACTCCAGCCGTTCCAACAGCCCCGCAGGCGCTACACTCATTGTCCGTGCTCCACTGTCCCGAACAGCCGGTACAGCGCCGCGTGGTCCAGCCCGCCGTCGCCCTGCGCGATGAGGTGCTCGTACAGCTCGCGGCACAGCGCCACGGCCGGCAGGTCGATGCCCGTCTCGGCCGCCAGCGCCAGGGCCTGGGTCAGGTCCTTGTGCTGCACCGTGGCACGGGCGCCGGGGGTGAAGTTGCCGGTCACCATGCGCTCGCCGTGCAGCTCCAGGATGCGGGATTCGGCGAAGCCGCCGCGGATCGCCTCGCGCACCTTCGCCGGGTCCACCCCGGCGGCGCGGGCCAGGGCCAGCGCCTCGGCCACGGCGCCGATGGTCAGGCCGACGATCACCTGGTTGGCGGTCTTGGCGACCTGGCCGGCGCCGACGTCGCCGACGTGCGTGATGCGCTTGCCCAGCGCCTCGAACAGCGGCCGGGCGCGGGCGAAGGCGTCGTCATGGCCGCCGGCCATGATGGTGAGCGTCGCCGCCTCCGCCGCCACCGTGCCGCCGGACACCGGCGCGTCCACCCACGCGCCGCCGGCCGCGCGCACGCGCTCGGCGAGGCGGCGGGTGGCGGCGACGGCGGTCGTCCCCATGTCGATGACCAGTCCGCCCGGTTGCAGGCCCTCCAGCACGCCGCCCGGCCCCTCGACCACCGCCTCCACGGCGGGGGTGTCGGTCAGCATCAGGATCAGCGTGCCGGCGGCCCGCGCGGCGGCGGCCGGGCTGTCGGCGGGGGTCATGCCCTCCGCCGCCAACTCCTGCACGGGGCCGGGCGAGCGGCTGTGCACGACGAGGCCCGCTCCCGCCTTGGCGAGGTTGCGCGCCATCGGCCGGCCCATGAGGCCCAGGCCGATGAAGCCGACGGCTCGCCCCGAAAGCGCGCCCACCGGATCACAGCCGCATGTGGCGGGCGCGGGCGCCGCGCTCGATGGCGGCGGCGCACAGCCGGTCGACGCCCAGCTTGTGGCGCAGGATCTCCAGCATGCGCAGCTCCTCCTGCGTCGCCTTGGCGTCGGCGGCGGCGATGTCGCAGGCGACCGCGTAGGCGGTTTCGCACAGCTTGGGGGGGATGGCCTGCTTGATCAGGTCCAGCGCCTTGTTCATGCCGTCGGCGTCGGACAGCACCTCGGTGCAGGCGCGGGTCACCTGGGTCAGGCGCTCGGTGTCGAAATCCTTGAAGATCGGCAGGTAACGGACGTTCTCTCCGATCGCGTCCAGCTCGTCGTCGGTCATGTCCGCGTCGGCGGCGGACACCAGAACCATGACGTAGATGAGCGCGCTGTGGTGGTCGATCATCGTGGATCCTTCAATTGGCAGCCGCGTCTATGTTGCCCGCCGCCGAAGCTCCGTCAAGGGTGGCCGTCAAGGGAGGGATGCCGCCAGGGGATACCTCCTTCGCTCGACAGGACAGCCCTGCTTGCCTAAGGTCGGCGGCGATGCACGCCGTCCTCAACGTCGCCCTCCCCGTCTTCGCCATCATCCTCGCCGGCTTCCTGTCCGGCAAGATGCGGCTGCTCGGCCCCGCCTCGTCGGAGGCTCTGAACAAGTACGTGTACTGGATGGCGCTGCCGGCCCTGCTGTTCGTCGGCACGGCGCGCCGGCCGCTGGCGGATCTGCTGAACTGGCCGTTCATCGGCGCCTTTCTGGGCGCCATGCTGGTGGTCTACCTGCTGGGCGCCGTCCTCGGCCGCCTTCTGCACGGCGAGCGGTCGTCCATCATGTGCATGCAGGGGCTCACCGCCTGCTTCTCCAACACCGGCTACATGGGCATCCCGCTGTTCCTCGCCGCCTTCGGCGCCGACAACCTGGGGCCGCCCATCCTCGCCACCGTGATCATGAGCGCCATCATGGTGGGCATCGCGGTGATCTGGCTGGAGCTGGCGCGCAGCCACGGGCACGGCATGGGCAAGACGGTCGTCCAGGTCGGCACGGCCATCTCGAAGAACCCGCTGATCATCTCCACCGCCGCCGGCATGGCATGGTCCTTCCTGCTGCCCGGCGTCGATCTGCCGCGGCCGGTGATCACCTTCTGCGAGCTGGTGGGGGCCGGGGCCGGCCCGTGCGCCCTGGTCGCCATCGGGCTGTTTCTGTCCACCCGCCGGCTCAACGCCAACCTGGGCGAGATCACGTGGATCGTGGCGCTGAAGCTGCTGCTGCAGCCGGTGCTGACCTGGTACCTGATCCAGGCGCTGTTCCCGATGGACCCGTTCTGGGCGTCCTCCGCCATCATCCTGGCGGCCCTGCCCACCGGCGCGCTGACCTTCGTGGTGGCGCAGCAGTACGAGATGTACGTCGAGCGCACCTCCGCCGCGATCCTGATCTCCACCATCCTCAGCACGGTGACGCTAAGCTTCCTGCTGGCGGTCTACGCCCCGCCGGCCTGAGCCGCGCCGCGCGTCACGGATCGATTGCGACGATTCCACCGCCCGCGGTGATCCAGCCTATTACTATCTTCGTACATCTTTCTGGTGGTGTCGGGATCCGTTCGCAAACGATCGGATCCGCCGCCCACCCCACGGAATGCGAAAATGGAGGGTGGCGTGATGTCGTTTCTGAGCAACCTGTCGATCCGCAGCAAGGTGCTCACCGCGTTTGCGGCCGTCCTGGCGATGACGGCCGGGCTTGGCCTGTTCGCCCTCGAACGCCTCGGCACGGTCAACGCCGATGCGGCGGAGATCCGCGACATCTGGCTGCCCAGCGTCGGCCTTATCGGCGCGATCAACACGGCGGCGCAGCAGTACCGGATCCAGGAGGCCGCGCACATCCTGTCCACCACGGACGAGGAGCGGACGCTTTACGAAAGCCGGATGGGCGATCTCCTCACGGAGATGGACGCGCTGCGCGGCCGCTACCAGCCCCTGGTCACGGCGGGGCGCGAGGCGGAGCTGTACCGCGCCTTCTCCACCGCGTGGGACGCGTACCGCGCCCTGGGCACCAGCCGGCTCCAGCCGCTGTCGCGCCAGCAGAAAGACACCGAGGCATCCGCCATCTTCCGCGGCGAATCGCGTGAAACGTTCCTGAAGGCCGCCGATCTGCTCAAGCAGCTCACCGACATGAACGTGGCGGGCGGCCGGGCCGTCGCCGATCATGGCAACGCCGCGTACCACACGGCGCGGCTGGGCATCGGCGCGGTGCTGGCGCTGGCGGTGGCGCTGTGCGCGCTGGCCGGCCTGTCCCTCGTGCGCTCCGTCTCGGTCCCGGTGCGGACGCTCACCGCCACCATGGACCGGCTGGCCAGGCGCGAGCTGTCGGCGACCATCGACGGCACCGGGCGCGGCGACGAGATCGGCGCCATGGCGCGCGCCGTGCAGGTCTTCAAGGACGGGCTGATCGAGGCCGAGCGCCTCGCCGCCGCGCAGGCCGCCGATCAGGAGGCCAAGCAGCGGCGCGCCGAGGCGGTCAACCGGCTGGTCCAGGGCTTCGACCGGACGGTGACCGGCGCCCTGGTGTCGGTGCACGCCTCGGCGAAGCAACTCGACGACACCGCCCGCGGCATGGCCGACATCGCCCGCCAGACCAGCGGCGAGGCCGCCTCGGCCTCGGCGGCGGCCAACCAGACCAGCGGCAATGTGCAGACGGTGGCCAGCGCCGCCGAGGAGATGGCGAGTTCCATCCAGGAAATCGCCCGTCAGGTCGCCCGCTCGACCGAGATCGCCGGCACGGCGGTGGCCGACGCCAACCGCACCAACGCCACCGTGCAGGGCCTCGCCGATGCCGCCCAGAAGATCGGCCAGGTGGTGCAGCTCATCCAGGACATCGCCAGCCAGACCAACCTGTTGGCGCTGAACGCCACCATCGAGGCCGCCCGCGCGGGCGAGGCCGGCAAGGGCTTCGCCGTCGTCGCCAGCGAGGTCAAGAGCCTCGCCAACCAGACCGCCAAGGCCACCGAGGACATCGCCACCCAGGTGGCCGCCATCCAGACGGCGACCGGCGGGGCGGTGAGCGCCATCCAGGGCATCACCGGCACCATCGTCGCCATCAACGACATTTCCACCGCCATCGCCGCCGCGGTGGAGGAGCAGGGTGCGGCGACGCACGAGATCAGCCGCAGCGTCCAGCAGGCGGCCGCCGGCACCCGGGAAGTGACCGGCAACATCGAACGCGTCAGCGCCGCCGCCGGCGAGACGGGCACCGCCGCCAGCCAGGTGCTGGGCGCGGCGGGCCTGCTCTCCGGTCAGGCCGAATCCCTGCGCGACGAAGTCGAGCGCTTCCTCGGCGCCATCAAGGCGGCGTAGGCGCCTTCACACGCAGACGGACGCCGTCCGCCCCCGCCTCCAGCCGCGCGCCGTGCCGCGCGGCCAGGGCGCGGGCGACGTCGAGCGCCGCCCCCTCCGGCAGGACGATGCCGTCCCCGCGCACGTCCAGGCGCAGCCCGCCGTCCTCCTCCACCAGCGACACCGCCAGCGGCACGGGCGCGGCGGGCCGGGCGGCGGTGCGTTCGCGCTGGGCGATCTGTCCGGCCAGGAGGCGGCCGATGGCCAGCGCCGCCAGGGCCAGGGCGGCGGCGATGCCGCCGACGATCCAGGCCTGATGGCGCCAGCCGGCCATCACGCCGTCCTCGCGCATCGACACGCCGACCACGATGGGCATGTTGGTGAGCCGGCGGTAGGCGAAGATCCGCCCGGTGTCGAAGGTGGTGTCGCGGTCCCAATACACCTTGTCCGGGCTTTCCGGCAAATGGACACGGAACAGCGAGATGTCGGCGAAGGATTGCCCCGTGCTCGCCTCGTGGTGCGGCCAGCGGATGAGGCGCACGCCGTCGTCGCGGAAGATCGACACCGCCCCGCCGGAGCGCAACTGGATGTCGCGGAAGAAGCCCTGCAGGAACTCCAGGTCGATCAGCGCCGCCGCCAGAGCCGCCGGCGCGTCCGGCGCCGCCTCGGCCGTGCGGACGATGACGAGGCGCCAGCGCCCGGTCTCATCGCGGAACGGGGCGCCGAACCGCAGGCGCGCGCCGGCCGTCATGCCGGAAGCCGTGCCCGATGCCAGTTCGGGCGGGACCAGGAACGGCAGGCCGGCGGCCGCCACCCGTCCGCCCGATTCGATGCGCAGCCCCTTCAGCGCGCCGCCGGTCTCCACGCGGCCCAGCAGCCGGGCGCGCAGGGCGCGGGCCGCCTCCCCATCGTCCGGCGGGGTGGCGCGCATCTCCTCGACGCTCTGGCGCAGGCTGCGGTCCACGAAGTCGAACAGGCGCACGACGTCGTCGGCCAGCACGTCCTTCAGGTTGGCGATGGTGGTGGCCGCCTCGCGCACCGCGATGTGATGCAGGTACCAGACGGCGGCCCCGCCCAGCGCGGCGGCCAGCAAAGCCAGCGCCACGCCCAACGCCGCCACGACCCGGCTGGGCCGCCCGGCCCAGGCGATCGGGTCCAGGGACCGGCGCGACGATGGCGGCCGGGAGATGTCGGCGGCGGGCAGCGTGGTCGGTTCGGCCACGGGCCCCTCCGGAAGGTGCGGGTATACTCAAGACTACTTAGCGACCAAGCAAACGGCCCGTCAACCGGTCGAACGGCATAGGTCCGGCCGGCGGCCGCGCTGCCTGTTCGTCAGCAATCCAATCCTTGGAAATCCGGCTATGGCGACAGCGGGTGCCGCGCCGTCGCCGCGATGATGCCTCCACGGGCCGATTCCGGCTCGCCCGGCGCGTGCCCCTGCCCCAGTTGCCGGCGCTGCCCTCCGCCAACCCGCTGTGCCGTACATTGACCTCGGCGGAGGAATGGTAACGCCGAGCATCCTGCCGGCGGCCTACGCCTTGGCCGCTTGACCGGCGTGGGGCTGCATCACCAGTCGATGAGCGCCAGCAACGCCTGCCGGCCATCGCTTGTTGACCACCCCAAAAGCAGATGGCGGTAATTGATCGGCGGACGGGACAGCCCGGTGAGGAGCAATCGATTGTACACCGGCTCACCACTCTCAATCGCGTCCTGGTACTCGGCGCCGATGGCACGAGCGAATTCCGTGTACTCGTCCTCACTATGGTAGCGTCCAATCAGCCCATCCGCCCATCGGTTGCCGAACACTCTGCGGGTCGGTTCGCCAATATAGCGAAAGCGCAGCGGCCCCCCGTCGTTCGACGACAGGAAAACACACCTGGACAGCAGGCCCGTCGCCACCAGCTCATCGTGAAACGCGGGAGAAAGAGTCGGGTGACGACGCCACAACGTCACGATCTTCTGCTGCCATTCCAGTGCATGTCGCACCGGCTGACGATGGATTTCCACACACGCCGCTGCGGGCTCCGGTCGCGGCGATGTCTCAAGGCGGTCGGCCGCGTCCACGCCATTGGCCGAAAAAGCGGACAGCAGCGTGGATGACGGCCTTGATCGATGCCCATGTTCAGCCAGCACGATGCGCTCCAACGCCGTCGCCGCCGTGGCGGTCAACTGACGTGGCACGCTCATGCTTCCCCTGGCCTGTGAAAGGCCGGCGAGGCTGCGTTCCAGCATTCGCAGCTTTACGAGCACCCCCCTCAAGGTCCGCGCCTCGGCCTCGGCAATCTGCCGTGCCAGCGCGTGCCGGCGCTGCGCCACCGCTCCAGCCTGGGTCACATCGTCCGGCAACGCCACATAGTCCGCCTCCAGCGCCAGCAGGCGGCCATCCTGGCCGTCGTCAGCCGGTCGAGGTGGGCCGGCGGCCAGCCCGATCCGCTCGGCCTCCCGTTGCAGCATGGCGATGAACACCGTCACCGCCTCGCCCAGCCGCGACGACGCGGCGTCGTCCACCACCTGACAGAGGCTGACGGTCTGCGCCGCCGCCGCCTCGCGCGCCGTGCGCAGCGGCAGGGCGCGCAGCAGGATGCCTTGCAGTTCGTGAATGCCGCCCAGCAGCAGCCGGTGGGCGTTCGGCCCGGCCGGCGGCCGGCGCAGCAGATCCTCCAGCGCGTCGACCGCACGCAGGAACGTCGTGTCGCGACGGTCGAAGGCAGCGCCGAGGCCGCCCGGCGGCCCGTCCAGACTGGTTCGTGAATCGCCGTCCGGCGTGGACTTCCCCATGCGTCTTTCTTCCCCCGTCCGCACCGGCCAACGCTCCAAAGCAGAGCAGTCCAACTGTCAGCCGTATTACAGAAAGGCTTGCTGCCGGTGTCAAGGCGACGAAACTCGGGCGATCACGCGAATATTGCAGCGAAGACACGGGGATAGCGCGGGTTTACATATGCGCATATGGCAGACGCAAGAAAATCGCCCTCACTCCGGCGTCAGGAACTCGCGCGTCAGGGCGATGGCCTGCTTCAAGCCGACGCGCTGCACCTCGACGCCCTCGGGAAAGGCACCGAACAGGCGCGACGGCATCATCGGGTCGAGCAGGACGAAGACGCCCATGTCGTCGGCCCGGCGCACCAGCCGGCCGAAGGCCTGCTTCAGGCGCAGCCGCGCGATCATGTCCTCGTACCGGCGCCGGCCGAAGGCGTCGCGCCGCGCGCGGTGCAGGATGTCCGGGCGCGGCCACGGCACGCGGTCGAAGACGATCAGGCGCAAGGACCGGCCCGGCACGTCCACGCCGTCGCGCACGGCGTCGGTGCCCAAGAGGCAGGCGTGCTCCTCGCCGCGGAAGATGTCGATCAGCGTGGCGACGTCCAGCGGGTCGACGTGCTGGGCGTAGAGCGGCAGCCCGGCGTGGTCCAGCGGGTCGGCCAGCCGGTCGTACACCGCGCGCAGCCGGCTGATGGCGGTGAACAGGCCCAGTCCCCCGCCGCGCGCCGCCAGGAACAGCTCGCGGTAGGCCGACGCCACCTGGTTCAGGTCGTCCTTGCGCACGTCGGTCACCACCAGCACGCGCGTGTGGTTCCGGTAGTCGAAGGGCGACGGCACCTGCGCGCGCAGCGCCGGTGCCGGCAGGTGGCAGGCGCCACTGCGCGCCTCGGCCGCCTCCCAGTCGAGCGCCACGTCGCCGGTACCGTCGGTCAGCGTGGCGGACGTCACCACGATGCCGTGCGCGATGGAACCGACGGCGTCGGCGAACGGCACCGTGGGGTCGATCCAGTGGCGATACAGGCCCACGTCGATGTCGCGCCCCTCCTGCCGCTCCACCGCGAACCAGTCGACGAACTGCATCGGCGTGGCGGCGGTAAGCGCCTTCAGCATGGAGCGCCACGCCTCCACCGTCAGCGTGCCGCGCCGGTGCAGGCTGCGGGCGATGGCGTCGATGCGGCGGCGCTGGTCGGGCTCCAGTTGCTCGGCCTCGTCGTCCAGACGCCTGGAGAGGCGCTGCGACAGCTCCTCGATCGGTTCGGCCAGCCGCTTCAGCGCCTCGTCCAGCGCGGCCGCGGCCTCCAGCAGCCCTTCCACCGGGTGGTCGGTGTCGGCCTCCAGGCTGTAGGCGCCGCCCTGCCCTTCCGTGCGGGCATGGACCTGCCGGCGCGCCAGCAGCAGGAAGCGTTCGGTCGGACCGGTCGGGTTCTCGGCGCCCAGGCGCGGCTGCCAGCCGTCGCCGGGCAGCACGCGGGCCCCCATCAGCACGGCGTCGAGCAGCGCTTGCGCCTGGTCGTCGCCCGCCACGAGGTCCTCGACGCGGCGCTTCAGGCCCCGCGCCCGGCCGCGCCCGTCCTCCACGCCCAGCAGCCAGCGGCGCAGCTCGTGCGTCTCGCGCCCCGTCAGGTGACCGCTGAAGGCGTTGTCGGCGGCGTCGAAGACGTGGTGCCCCTCGTCGAAGACGTAGCGGGTGGGCAGGCCCTGGTCGTCGCCGCCGCCCAGCGCCGCCTGCACCATCACCAGCGCGTGGTTGGCGATCACCACGTCGGCCTTGCGGGCGCGGCGGATGCTCTTCTCGATGTAGCAGCGGGTGTAGTGGTCGCAGGCGGAGAAGATGCACTCCCCCCGCCGGTCGGCCATCGCCGCCGTGCGCCCGCGGCCCATCAGATCGACCAGCCAGCCGGGGAAGTCGCCGCCCGTCAGGTCGCCGTCGCGCGTCGCCGCCGCCCAGCGCGCCATCAGCCCGACCGCGACGGCCGAGTGCGGCTGGCTGGGCAGCGCCCGCACGGCGTCCTCCAGGTTCAGCAGACACAGGTAGTTCTCGCGCCCCTTGCGCACCACCACCTTGCGCGCCTTGGTGGCGGCGTCGGGATAGAGGCGGTCCAGCTCGGCGTCGATCTGGTGCTGGAGGTTGCGGGTGTAGGTGGAGATCCACACCGTGCCGCCGTTCTTCTCCGCCCACACGGTGGCCGGCGCCAGATAGCCCAGCGTCTTGCCGACGCCCGTTCCGGCCTCGGCCAGCACGACGTTCGGCGTCTCCGGCGCCGGGCGGGGGGCGAAGGCGGCGGACACGGCGCTGGCGTAGTCGGCCTGCTGCGGGCGCGGCTCGGCCGCCTTGCCGGGCACGGTGGCCGACAGCATCTCGGCCAGACGGCGGCGCGCCTCCTGCGGGTCCACGGGGTTCTGGGCGGGCGGCGGCTCGGGCGCCCCCTCCTGCCATTCCTTCAGGCGCGTCCACACCTTGAAGCCGGCGAAGCTGCGCCCGCGCTCCGGCCCCTCGGGTTTCTTGAGCGCCGCCAGCACGGCCGGCGCCCAGGGCCAGCCGCCGCGCCCCATCTCCCAGGCGATGGAGACGGCGTCGGACGGCTCCTCCCGCCACGGCTCGGCGAGGGTGCCCAGCAGGCGGCGCGCGGCGCGCTGCAGGGCCAGCGCGTCGGCCTCCAGCCCCTCCGGGATTGGCAGGTCCAGCGCCTCGGCCAGCCCGCGCGGGGTCGGCACGCAAAAGCTGGCGGGGCGGACGAAGGCGAACAGCTCCAGCAGGTCCAGCGCCGGGAACGGCTCCGCGGCACCCAGCCGGCGGGCCAGCGCGCGGGCGTGGCAGACCAGCGGCACCTCGCGCCGGACACGGATGGCGGCGGCGGCCGGGGCCAGTTCCTCCACCTCGCCGTCCGGGGTCAGCCACACCACGTGCCGCGCGCCGGCGACGACGGCCGGGGCATTCTCGGGCAACAGGGCGGGCGACGCGGACAGGGACGGGTGCATGATCATGCAGTATAAGGACCGGGTGGCGCCGGTTCGACTCCCGGCGCCAGCCCCACCTCTAGCATTTTTTCCGGGCCGGACGATGGGAATCCTACGCAGGACGGTTGCATGCGCCGGCTGATCCGTGCGCTGGCCTGGACGGTTCTGGGACTGGCGGCATTCAGCGTCGCCTGGGTGCTGCTCTACCGCGTGGTGCCGCCGCCGGCCACGCCGCTGATGCTGATCCGCGCCGCCGGCGGGGCCGGCATGGCGAAGGACTGGACGCCGCTGGAGCGCCTCTCTCCCCACCTCGTGCGCGCCGTGGTGGCGTCGGAGGACACCAAGTTCTGCAACCACGCCGGCTTCGACTGGGCCGCCATCGAGGACGCGCTGGAGGACAACGAGGAGGGCAAGCGCCTGAAGGGCGGCTCCACCATCAGCCAGCAGACCGCCAAGAACGCCTTCCTGTGGCCCGACCGCACCTGGATCCGCAAGGGCGTGGAGGCGTACTTCACCGCGCTGGCCGAACTGTCCTGGCCCAAGCGGCGGATCATGGAAGTGTACCTGAACATCATCGAGTGGGGCGACGGCGTGTACGGCGCGGAAGCCGCCGCCCGCGCCCACTTCCGCAAGGCGGCCTCCGACCTGACCCGGCGGGAGGCGGCGCTGCTGGCCGTGCTGCTGCCGAACCCAAGAAACTGGACGCCGGCCACGCCCTACGTCCAGCGCCGCGCCGGGGTGATCGAGCGGCGGATGGCGATCGTGGACAGGGACGGGCTGGCGGGGTGTGCGCTGCCGTAGTCGTGGTGGACAAAGCCTGCCGCACCACCTAAAAAGCGAGCGTTCCACGGCGAGAGCGCGCGATGAGCGTACAGGACGTCAAACGCAGGCAACGCACCGCCTTCTTCGTCGGCGTCCTGGTGGCGGCCGTTCCGGTGATCATGCAGCTGATCGCGGCCGCCGTGATCCTGCTGTCGCCCGCCGAGGACTTTCCGAATTACGACAAGGGCCTGAGCGCGGCATCGTTCTGGCTGGTGCAGATCGTTCTGCTGGCCGTGGCGGTGTGCGGCAACACCTTCGTCAATTACTTCAGGGTCAGCATGGTCAAGCCGGTGAAGCACTGGGCGATCGTGGTGCAGACGGCCGTGATGGTGGTCATCCTCTTTGGCTTATCGACGGTCACCACCATATCCCTGTTGAACAGCCCGCATGTGGGATTGTGGTTGACGGCGGTCGCCATGCTCGGAATCATCAACTTGTTTCTGTCGTACCGGGTCGAGATCGACCTTGCCCTGACGGAAGCGGACCTGCTGTGAGGATCGCCATGTCCTTGACGTCCTGGATCTCGGTGGTATCGGTTCTGGTGACGGTCTGTGCCGGCCTGTTGTCCGTTTACGGCGCCTCCCGGACGCAGCGCGCCCTGAACAAGGGACACGAGCGGGACAAGCTCATCGACATCATGGCATGGGCCGACCGCCGCCTGTTCCACGGCGGCGAGGCGGCCGGCTCCCCACCCCGCTGACCGGGCTCACGGCGCATCCCCCCACGGCCCGCGGCCGCTGCCCGCGCTCGGCACGCTGCCGCGGCGGCGTACGGCCTCGGCCGGTGGCATGGTGGAGAAGGCTTGGCTGTGCGCGGGCTGCAGCACGGCCACGCTGGGGCGCTTGAAGAAGGGGATCAGCACCACGCCGGCCACGAAGCCGCCGACGTGCGCCCAGAAGGCGACGCCGCCGTCGTCGCTGGTGGGGGTGGACACGCCGCTCCAGATCTGGCCGATGAACCATACGCCCAGAACGATCAGGGCCGGCACGTTGATCACCGTGACGAAGATGATGATCCACATCAGCACCCGCACGTTGGCCCGCGGGTGCAGCACCAGATAGGCGCCCAGCACGCCGCCGATCGCCCCGCTGGCGCCGATCATCGGGACCTCGGAGGCCGGGTTGGCGAGGCTCTGCGCCAGCGCCGCCGCCGTGCCGCACAGCAGGTAGAACACCACGAAGCGGCCCCGCCCCATGCTGTCCTCGACGTTGTTCCCGAAGATCCAGAGGTACAGCATGTTGCCGATGATGTGCAGGAACCCGCCGTGCAGGAACATGGAGGTGACGACCGACGTCCAGGCCGGCGCCACCTGCAGCTCGCGCGGCAGTTCGGCGTAGCCGAACAGCACCGCCGGGATCAGGCCGAAGGAGAAGACGGCCATCTGCTCGCCCCTTCCCCCCAGCGAGAGTTGCCAGGCGAAGATCAGCGCGCACAGCGCGATGATCGCCATGGTAACGATCGGGGTGCGGACCGTGGGGTTGTCGTCGTACAGCGGGATGAAGAACATCGGCGGCGGCCCTCGCTGGGTTCCGGTCCACCGAGCTTACCAGAGGTGCCGGCCGGGCTGTGACGAATTGCTGGCCGCCTCCCTAGAACCGCCCCTCCTCGAAGTCGCGGAAAGCCTGCATCACCTCCTCGCGGGTGTTCATGACGAAGGGGCCGCCCCAGGCGACCGGCTCCCGCAGCGGGCGGCCGGCCAGCAGCAGGACGCGGGCTCCCTGCGGCCCGGCCGTCGCCTCGGCCTGCCCGCCCTCGCCCAGCACAGCGATACCTAGGGCCTCCACCCGCGTTCCGGCGGCGGTCAGCGCCCCCTCGAAGACGACCAGCGCGGCCGCGTGGTCCTCCGGCAGCGCCTCGGCGAAGGAGGCGCCGGGCGGCAGCGCCACGTCGAAGTAGCGGGCCTCCGTGGCCTCTGCCCGCACCGGGCCGGCGGTGCCGCGCGACGTGGCGCCGGCGATGACCTTGACCGTCACGCCGCCCTCGCGCGTCTCCACCGGGATGCCGGCGGCGGGCACCTCCTGGTAGCGCGGCTCGGTCATCTTCAGGCGGGCCGGCAGGTTGATCCACAACTGGAAGCCCTTGAGCAGGCCGTCCTGCTGTTCCGGCATTTCCGAATGCAGGATGCCGCGCCCGGCCGTCATCCACTGGATGCCGCCGGTCTCGATGACGCCCTCGTGCCCGTGGTTGTCGGCGTGCCGCATGCGGCCGGCCAGCATGTAGGTGACCGTCTCGAAGCCCCGGTGCGGGTGCTCGGGGAAACCGGCGAGGTACTCCTGCGGCCGATCGGAGCCGAAGAAGTCCAGCATCAGGAACGGGTCCAGCATGCGCAGCCGGGGCGTACCCAGCAGGCGCGTCAGGCTGACGCCGGCCCCGTCCGACGTCTCCATGCCCGCGGCGGCGGCCAGGACGGGGCGGGTTTGCGGGGCGGACAGCGTGCTCATGGCGGACTCCAGCAAGGATGAAGCGTACGCCCTTTACCTAATCCGCCGCGCCCGGCCGAAAAACCCCGGCCGGGCGACAACGCCGTTGCCGCCCCCGCAACAATCCATCCTTACCTGCATATCCTTACTTGGTGCCGAACATGCGGTCGCCGGCGTCGCCCAGGCCGGGGACGATGTAGGCGTTCTCGTTCAGGTGGCTGTCCAGCGCGGCGGTGAACACCCTGATGCGCGGGTGGGCGGCGTGGAAGGTGCGCACGCCTTCCGGCGCCGACACCAGGGCCATGAAGCGGATGTTGTCGTCGTCCACGCCGTGGCGGTTCAGCACGTCGCAGGCGTGCACGCCGGAATTGCCGGTCGCCAGCATGGGATCGACGACGATGAACAGGCGCCCCTCCGCCTCCGGCAGCTTGACCAGATACTCGACCGGCTGCTTGGTGTCGTGGTCGCGGTAGAGACCGATGTGACCCTCGCGCGCCGAGGGCACCAGCTCGTGCAGGCCCTGCGCCATGCCGAGACCCGCGCGCAGCACCGGCACGATGGCCAGCTTCTTTCCGGCGATGACCGGCGCGTCCATGGGGCACAGCGGCGTGTCGATCCGCTCGGTGGTCAGCGGCAGGTCACGGGTGATCTCATAGCCCATGAGCAGCGAGATCTCGCGCAGCAGCGTGCGGAAGCCGCCGGTCGAGCGCTCCTTGTCGCGCATCAGCGTCAGCTTGTGCTGGATCAGCGGGTGATCGAGGACGAAGAGGTTGGGAAACTCGGGAGTGGTGCGCATCGAAGCCCCGCCGCAGCGCCGGAAGTGGAACCCCGATCCTATCCCGCCCCGCCCCGCCGGCCAAGCCGCCTTGCGGGTAAATCCCTCACCACGGAAAGAATAAAATCTATACCATCCATCTGTTTTTATCTGTGTCCATCTGTGTCAAAAAATCTGCTTGCCGCCATCAGAACCGAACCGGCAAACGGGGTTTGAGACACAGATGGACACAGATGGACACAGATAAAAGGAAATAGGATTTATTGGGCTTCAGCCTTTCGCCCCTTCCACCTGCATGTCCAATCCATAGCGCACGGTGCGGTTCCGGCCGGTATGCTTGGCGTGATAGAGGGCGCGGTCGGCGCGCTGGATCAATTCGTCGATGCCGACGTCGGCGGTGGACTGGACGAGGCCGAAGGACGCCGTCACGCTGATCGACCGGCCGTCCGGCAGCACGACGGGGGAGCGCTCCAGATCCTCGCGCAGGCGGTCGATGACGCGGAAGCCCTCCTCCAGGATGGTTTCCTTCAGGCAGACCAGGAACTCCTCGCCACCCATGCGGAAGGCTTCGTCGAAGCTGCGGATGCCGCGGCTGATGACGGCGGCGGTGGCGCCCAGCACGCGGTCGCCGACGTCGTGGCCGTAGGTGTCGTTGATGCCCTTGAACTTGTCGATGTCGACCAGCGCCAGGCAGAACGGCTGCCCGGCGCGGCGGAAGCGGTTCTGCTCGCGCTCCAGCGCCTCGTCCATGCCCCGGCGCGAACGCAGGCCCGTGAGCGGGTCGAGGCCGGAGGCGGCGGCGCCGAAGGCGCGCTCCACCCGGCGCAGCAGCGCCACGAAGTCCTCGAACCGGCCGATCACCGATTCGTACTCGGCCTCCGACGGGCGCTCGCCGGTGGTGGCCTTGAGCAGAACGAGCTTGGCATGGCGGTGCATCTGCTCGTGCACGGCGGCCAGCTTCTCCACCGCCGGTTGCTGGGTCAGGTCGTCGCGCCGCGCCGACTTGCACCACGCCGCGAAGGAGGCCGGCGCCGACACGCGCTCGCCGCCCCGGCCCCAGCGGTAGAAGGCGGCGCGGTGCCACTGGCCGATCCAGCGCAGGTGCTCGTCCAGCACGACGCCCAGGCCCTCGGCGGGCGACAGGCTGTCGGTGGCCTCGACGGTGCGGTCAGCGGTTCGTTCGGCAGGTCGTTCGGCAGGTCGTTCGGTCATGGGCCTCCGCGGGGACGCACGTGGGTGTTCCGGGGCGGCTCCGGGGCGGTTCCGGGGCGAGCGGCCATCCTAACCGCACACGGGCTCGCCGGCCATGCGGCGTAGAGGGGGTGGCCGGAAACGGTCACGCCCGCTCTCGCTCCCACCCGCGCTCCGCGCCGCACAGGTGCAGCAGCGCCAGGCCGATGAAAGTGAGGAAGATCGCCGCCGAGCGCTGGCCGTTCCACGTCTGCGACTGCCACATGGCGAACCACTCGCCGCCCACGCCGATGAAGCCGACGGCGTAGAGCAGGAACCCGGCGGTCAACCCGGCGATTCCCGCCCGCTTCTCCCGCTCGAAGATGTCGGTGTCGAGCATGCGCACGCGCCACAGCCGCCAGACGCCCCACCAGCACAGCGCGGCGGTGCCGACCTGCCACGCGATGATCAGCGCGTAGGCGGCATGGTGCAGGGCCGGCGCGTCGATCGCCCGCCACATCAGCGCGGGGCTGCGGAACGTCGTGTCCATCATCAGCACGTGCTGGACGAACGCGAAGTTGGAACCGTAGTCGGTGACGTTGCCCAGTGCCACCAGGGTGAAGAACACCGCCACCGCCGCCAGCAGCACGATGCGCGACACCCGCGCGCTCACCCGGGCACCCCCAGTCCGGCCACCGTCTCCAGGAAGGCCCGCACCAGCTTGGGGTCCTTGTGCCCCGGCCGGTCCTCGACACCGGAGGAGACGTCGAGCGCCGGCGCCCCGGTCATGCGCAGCGCCTCCGCCACGTTGCCGGCGTTCAGCCCGCCCGACAGCATCCACGGCTTCGGCCACGTCCGGCCAGCCAGCAGCGTCCAGTCGAAGGCGATACCGGTGCCGCCCGGCAGCGTCGCCACCTTGGGCGGCGGCTTGGAATCGAACAGCAGCCGGTCCGCCGCCGCGGCGTAGTCCATGGCGCGGTCCAGGTCCTCGGGTGCCCCGACCTTGATCGCCTTCATCACCGGGATGTTGAAGGCGGCCTTCACGGCGGCGACGCGCTCCGGCGTCTCCTTGCCATGAAGTTGCAGCATGTCGAAGGGCACCTGCCCGACCACGTGCTCCAGCAGGTCGTCGTCGGGATCGACGAACAGGCCGACGGTGCGCACGCCGGTCGGCACCAGCCGCGCCAGATCCGCCGCCAGGGCCGGCGCCACGTAACGCGGCGATGCCGGGTAGAAGACCAGGCCGACCCAGCGCGCCCCGCCCTCGATGGCGGCGCGCAGCGATTCCGGCTCGCTCAGGCCGCAGATCTTGACCGCCACGCTCATGACGCGCCCCCTTCGATCTCCGCGACGATGCGGCGCGCCGCCGCCGCGGGATCGGCATTGCCGGTGATCGGCCGGCCGATCACCAGATGGTCGGCCCCGGCGGCCACCGCCTCGGCCGGCGTCATCACGCGCTTCTGGTCGTTGGCCGCGGCCCAGGCCGGGCGGATGCCCGGCACCATCAGGATGAAGTCCGGCCCGCAGGCCGCCCGGATCACCGCCACCTCATTGGGGGAGCACACCACGCCGTCCAGGCCCGCGCCCTTCGCCAGCACCGCCAGCCGCACGACCTGTTCACCCACCGGCGTGCCCTGCCCCACGGCGCCCAGGTCACCGTCGTCCAGGCTGGTCAGCACGGTGACGCCCAGGATCTTCGGGCGCCGCCCCCCGGCCGAGGCGGCGGCCTCCATGGCCGCGCGCATCATGGCCGGCCCGCCCGAGGTGTGGATGGTCATGAAGGCCGGCTGCAGCGGCAGCGCCGCCTTGATGCCGCCGGCCACGGTGTTGGGGATGTCGTGCAGCTTGAGGTCGAGGAACAGCGGCGGCCCGTCCGCGCCGATCACCGCGCGCACGCCGGCCGGGCCATGCGCGATGAAGAACTCCAGCCCCAGCTTGACGCCCCCCACGGACCCCGACACCCGCCGGGCGAGGTCGCGGGCGCTGTCCATGTCGGTGGTGTCGACGGCGCAGAAGATGCGCGAAGCGGCGGAGGTCATGCGGCGGGTCCCCTGATTTCGGATCCCGGGGACCCTAGCACGTCCGCCGCCGGGGGCTCAAATCAAAGCCCTTCCCCGCCTGCGCTGATGAAATCCGTAGGTTGGATCGCGACCCGACATCCCCTGCATCGCGGACACGTTGGGTTTTCGCTGGCGCTCAACCCAACCTACGACGCCCCCCGTCAGAACGCATAAATCCGCACGCGCGAGCGCGGCGGGGTGTCGTTGACGTCACGGATGCCGGCTGCGGCGTCGCGCGTGCCGGCGTCACGGCCAGTGACGTGCGCGGCCCATTCCGCGCGCGCCTGCTCGGCGTCGTAATCGGCGGCGGCCGGGTCGTAGCGGGTCCAGCCGGCGTCCTGGTAGGCGCGCACGCGCTCGTCCATATCCACCGGCTGGTAGCGGTCCATGATCGCCAGCGCGCGTTCGAAAGCCACGTCGTCCAGACGGCCGATCACCACCACCGCGCCCCGGCGTACCGCCTCGGCGAAGGCGTGCGCCTCGTCCTCCGGCACGCCGAAGCCCTTCAGCGTGTCGACGCGACGGTCGGTGCTGTCGTAGACGACGCGGTAGTTGGAGGCGAAGCCGCGTCCGGCTTCGTTCTCGCCGGCGAGCCCGGCGGCGGCCTTGGCGCTGGCGTTGCCGAGCAAGGTGAAGGCTTCGCTCAGCCCCTCCCCTTCCAGGTCGCCGAGCGCCCGCAGGGCGACGTCGATGTCGTGGTAGAGCGCCACGATGATGCGGTCGTGCATGACAAACCTCCCCTGTTGCCGCACACAAGCAACAGGGGAGGCGCTGCCGCGTTCCCGCTAGACGTCGCGATCGGTGATGGGCCGGTCGTCGGAGGCCGGACGGTCGGTGCGGTCGTCGTCGATCTCCACCTCCGTGCGGCGCACGGTGTCGGAGACGTTCTGCGCCCGCTCCTCGACGTCCCTGCGGATCACCACCTCCTCGCGCACGCGCGCTTCCTTGTTGACCACCGCCTCCTCGCGCCGCTCGTTCACGTCGATGGTGCGCTCCTTGAAGGCGTCCGGCGGCACCTCGCCGGCCGGGTAGTCGACCGCGCGCCGCTCGACCGAGACGTGCTCGTCGCGCAGGTTGACCGTCTCGTTGACGGGCTGCTCGACGACGTAGCTGCGCACGCGGATGTGGCCGCCCTCGACGGTGCGCTTGCCGATGTTCACCGCCTCCTCGGCCACGGGGATGCGTTCCTCGTTGTCGCTGCCCAGGCCGGTCGAGCGGGTGTCGGTGCTCTGGCGCCGCGTCTGCGCGGTGGTGTTGGCGTCGCGCATCGCCGAGGCGGCGGCGCCCAGGCCCGTGCCGGTCCCCATGCCGGTGCCGTAGCGGGTGCGCTCCTCGTCGATCTGCGTGGCGTCGTAGTCGGTGGCGGTGGCGTCGTAGCCGGTCCAGCCGGATTCGCGGTAATGCATGTGCCGCTCGTCCGGGTCGACCGGGTTGTGGCGCTCGATGATGTCCAGCGCTTCGTCGCAATGGTCCTCGTCGACGCGGCCGACCAGCAGCACGCCGCCCCGGCGCACGCCTTCGCAGTAGACCTGCGCGTCGTCGTGCGGCACGCCGACGCGGGCCAGCGTGTCGACGCGGTTGGACGGCGAATCATAGTCGGTGCCGAGGTCGGAGCCGAGCGAGCCGGCGCGGCCGGTGCTGGTGCTGTCGCTCCACCCCGCCGTGGTCCTGGCGTGCGCGCCGCCCATGACGGTGAAGTCGTGCCGCAGGCCGGCCGTGTCGAGATCCGACAGCACGCGCTGCGCGGCCGTCAGATCGTCGTAAAGGGCGACGATGGTCTTTTGGGTCATGGCTCTCCTCCTGAGGGGGATTCGGGTGGCACAGCCGCGGGCGCGTCGCGCGTGACGACAGCCTCTTCCGAACGCAGCGTGGCGGTGATCCGCTCGGTGCGCGTGGTGGTGCGTTTGCGGATGTGCAGTTCTTCCTTGAGGACGAGCCGCTTGGTGACGACCAGCTCCTCCTCGACGACGGGGACGATCAGCACGTCGCCCTCCTGGCGCGTCTCCGGCACGGCGTCCACGGGACGCCCGACCGGCACGCGCACGACTTCGACCTCTTCGCTGTCCAGGTCCTGTTCGGCCGTCTGCTCGCGCTCGAGGACGCGCGTGGTGATGCGCACGCGGTCGCCCTCGACCGTACGCTTGCCGACGGACAGGACTTCTTCGTGCAGCGGCAGGCGCTGCTCGTCGGTCATGATGGCGCCACCCCGTCAGAACAGGAGGAAGGCCAGCAGGACCAGCAGGATGATCAGCCCAAGGATCCACCAGATGGATTTGCCGCCGGCCTGTCCGGCGACACCTCCGACGCGGTCGTACACGCCGACCTTGCGGGGTTCGTCTGCCATGGGGGTGCTCCTGTCGGATAGGTTTCGTGTCCAAACCAACAGAAGCCTAAGGATCCCGTTCCGCCCCGGGCCGGGCTTATACCGACAGGACAGGTGCCCCCGGCGCGGCGCTCAGCGCAGCGTCTCCCGCTCGGCGCAGCGTCTCCCGCTCAGCGCAGCGTCTCGTTGTGCATCACCATCTCGACCGCCAGTTGCGCCGCGCACAGGTCCTCCAGCGCGGTGCCGACCGACTTGAACAGCGTGATCTGGTCATAAAAGCGCCGCCCGGCGCGCTCGCCGCGCGTCAGGTCGTAGAGGTCGCCGGCGATGTCGTCGCGGGTGATGATGCCGGCGTTCAGCGGCTGCACGATGTCGCCCGCTTCCTTGCAGGCGCCCTCGCGCGTGTCGACGAAGACGCGGGCCTTGCGGATGCAGTCGTCGTCGGCTTCGCGCATCTCCGGCGTGAAGCCGCCGACGAGGTCGATGTGCTGGCCGGGCTGCAGCCATTCGCCCCTGATCAGCGGCTCGCGCGCCAGCGTGGCGCAGGTGATGAGGTGGGCGCCGCGCACGGCACCCTCCAGGTCGTCGGTGGCCTCGATGCGGAACTTCGGCCGGTGGAAGCGCGCCGCCACCTTCTTCGCCTTCTCGATGCTGCGGCCCCAGACCAGCACGTGCTTGATCGGCAGCATGGAGGTGTGCGCCTCGATCAGCTCGGGCGCCAGCGCGCCGGTGCCGACCATCAGCAGCCGTTCCGAATCCGGCCGCGCCAGATAGGTGGCGGCCAGCGCCGAGGCGGCGGCGGTGCGCCGCTTGGTCAGCGTGGCGCCGTCGATGAAGGCTTGCGGCAGGCCGGTCTTGCCGTCCAGCAGGATATAGACGCCCTGGACGGCGGGCAGGTCGTGCTTGGCGTTGTCGGGGAACACCGTCACCACCTTGATGCCGATGTTCTTGCCGGTCTGCCACGCCGGCATCAGCAGCAGCGTGCCGTCGTGCTCGCCGTAGGTCTGGACGGTGTGGTGGTGCCGCATCGGCACCTCGACGCCGGCGCGGAACGTCTGCCGCAGCCGCTCGATCAGCATGCGGTGGTGGAGGACCGTCTTCAGCTCCGCCCCGGTGATCGTGCGCATGGGCAACCTCCTTGCTGGCCTTTCCCCATGAACGCGTACGGAGGGCCTTCCGCCCCCCATACGTCGTCCGACCGCGTCAGGCCGCTTCCGAGGACGGCAGCGCCGGCACGCGCGGCTGGCCGGCGGCCGGCCTGGTCAGCTCGGCGATGCGCTTCTCGGCCGCAGCGGCGCGGGCCTGCGTCTCCTTCAGCTCGCGCTCCAGCGTGTAGGCGCGGTCGCTCTGGGCACGGGCGCGGCGGCGGTGGCGGCCCTGGCCCATCCAGGTGATGACGCCACCGGCGATGAAGCCGACCAGCAGCGCGATCAGCGTCGCCAGATAGACCGGCGCCTCCACCGTGAAGGGCAGCGGCCACAGCGACAGCGTCACCGCCTCGCGGTTGGAAATGGCGAACAGGACCGCGGCGAGCGCGATCGGCAGCGTGATGATCCAGGTGAGATAGCGCACGGGCATGTTCCTGATGGACGGGGGGTCAGTCGGTGTTGAGGCGCTCGCGCAACTGCTTGCCGGTCTTGAAGAAGGGGACGCACTTCTCGCCCACGTCGACCGACTCGCCTGTGCGCGGGTTGCGCCCGGTGCGGGCATCGCGCCGCTTGACGGAGAAGGCCCCGAAGCCGCGCAGTTCGACCCGGTCGCCGCGCGCCAGCGCGTCGGTGATCTCGTCGAAGATGGTGCCGACGATTTTCTCGATGTCGCGCTGGTAGAGGTGCGGATTGCGTTCCGCGAGCCGTTGGATCAGCTCGGACTTGGTCATGGCGTCGGTTTTCCCCCCGGGGGTGGCCGGCACGGTTGTCCCGCGCCGTTCGCGCCAGCGTGCCAAAAGGCATCCGCCCCCGTCAAGGTAAGCCGTTATGCTGGAACCATTTTCCGGCCCGAATGGTTCGTTGCGCGAACGCGCGCCCCGGCGGAAGTCCCTTGCCCCCTAATTTAATAGTGTCTTCATGGTTTCGAATCTAACCTGTTTCGCTCGCCCTTCGGAACCACCCCATGATGCCCACCTCCGCCCCCGGCACCGCCCCCACCACAGCCCCCAGCGCGGCCGAAGGCAAGTTGGCCGCCTTCCAAAACCTGTGGGAGGCGCGACGCGCCGGTCGCACCCTGCCGGAGCGCCGCGACTTCCTGGCCGAGGACTTCCGCCCCTGGTTCGGGCATGTCTGCATCGCCCGCCTGGAGCCGGAAACGGGCCGCCATCGCATGACGCTGTGCGGCACGACGGCGGCGGAGTACTTCGGCGTCGACCTCACCGGCAGGCTGATCGACGACGTGTTTCCGCGCCAGCGCTTCGGCTGGCTGTTCGACATGTACCGGGAATGCGAGCGCACGCGGCGCCCGGTCTGGCGCACCACGCCCCCCTTCACCTACCAGGGCACCTACAGCGCGCTGAAGCGCGTGCTGCTGCCCTGCGGGAGCGGCGAGTCGGTGGACACGTTCCTCCTGTGCATCTACGCGGTGCGGTAGGTTCGACGTTGGGTTTTCGCTGCGCTCAACCCAACCTACATGGAACGCGCCGGTCGGTTGGGTTGAGCGCAGCGGAAACCCAACGTCCACCCCCATCCCAAACGAAAAGGGGCCGCCCGAAGGCGGCCCCTTTCCCAACTCTTCACGAGAGAAGGCCGAAGCCTTACTCCTCGCCGGTCGTCTGCTTGCGGCGGAGCGCCGCACCCAGGATGTCGCCCAGCGAGGCGCCCGAGTCGGACGAGCCGTACTCGGCCATCGCCTGCTTCTCCTCCTCCATCTCGCGGGCCTTGATGGACAGCGAGATGCGGCGGGAGCCGCGGTCGATCTGCGTGACCTTGGCGTCGATCTTCTCGCCCACCGCGAAGCGGTCGGGGCGCTGCTCGGCGCGGTCGCGCGACAGGTCGGACTTGCGGATGAAGCCGGTGAAGCCTTCCGTCACCGACACCTCGATGCCGCCGTCGGTCACCGCCGTCACCGTGCAGGTCACCACGTCGCCCTTCTTCAGGCCGGCGGTGGCGGACTCGAACGGATCGGAGGCGAGCTGCTTGATGCCGAGGGAGATGCGCTCCTTCTCGACGTCGACGTCCAGCACCTTCACCTTGACGCGGTCGCCCTTCTTGTACTCGGCGATCGCTTCCTCACCCGACTTGTTCCAGTCGAGGTCGGACATGTGAACCATGCCGTCGATGTCGCCCGGCAGGCCGACGAACAGACCGAACTCGGTGATGTTCTTGACCTCGCCCTCGATCTCGGTTCCCGGCGGGAACTTGTCGACGAAGGTCTCCCACGGGTTGTCCAGGCACTGCTTGAGGCCCAGGGAGATGCGGCGCTTCTGCGGATCGACGTCCAGGACCATGACCTCGACTTCCTGCGAAGTCGACACGATCTTGCCCGGGTGGACGTTCTTCTTGGTCCACGACATCTCGGACACGTGCACCAGGCCTTCGATGCCCGGCTCCAGCTCCACGAAGGCGCCGTAGTCCGTGATGTTGGTGACGCGGCCCTTGAACCGGGCGCTGACCGGGTACTTGGCTTCCACACCTTCCCACGGATCGGCTTCCAGCTGCTTCATGCCGAGGCTGATGCGCTGGGTCTCCGGGTTGAAGCGGATGACCTGCACCGTGACGGTCTGGCCGATCTGCAGGGCTTCCGACGGGTGGTTGATGCGGCGCCACGCGATGTCGGTGACGTGCAGCAGGCCGTCGACGCCACCCAGATCCACGAACGCGCCGTAGTCGGTGATGTTCTTGACGACACCCTGGAGGACCTGGCCTTCCTTGAGGTTGGCCACCAGCTCCGAACGGGCCTCGGCGCGGCTCTCCTCGAGCACGGCGCGGCGCGACACGACGATGTTGCCGCGCGAGCGGTCCATCTTCAGGATCTGGAACGGCTGCGGCGTGCCGAGCAGCGGGCTGATGTCGCGGACCGGACGGATGTCCACCTGCGAGCCCGGCAGGAACGCCACGGCGCCGTTCAGGTCGACCGTGAAGCCGCCCTTGACGCGGCCGAAGATCACGCCGGTGACGCGCTGCTGGTCGTTGAACGCCTTCTCGAGCTGGGTCCACGCCTCTTCGCGCTTCGCCTTCTCACGCGACAGGACGGCCTCGCCGTTCTTGTCTTCCATACGCTCGAGGTAGACCTCGACCGTGTCGCCCGCCTTCAGCTCGGGGGGCTGGCCGGCGACCGCGAACTCCTTGAGCGCGACGCGCCCTTCCGACTTCAGGCCGACGTCGATCGTCACCATGTCGTTCTCGACGGCGACGACCCGTCCCTTCACGACGGTGCCTTCCAGGGACTCGCTGGTGCCCAGCGACTCCTCCAAGAGCGCCGCAAAGCTTTCCTTATCGGCGGTCCGGGCCAGTGCTTGTGCCATTGAAACTCCTAAGGTTGCGCAAAAAGCGGTGCCAGCCCCCGGTCCGCCACGGCATCATGGCGAAAAGGGCCGATCCACCGCCGCGCCGGGCCCCACGCCCGGCGACTTGGGTTGAAAGGTTTCCCGAAAGGGCGTTCGGACCCGTGATCGCGATCAGCGCTTGGAGCCAAGACCGGTTTTCGAACCGATGTAGGCAAGGGCCGCGGCGAACGCCTGTTCGGGGTTCATCGCGGACGTATCAAGCACAAATGCGTCGGCAGCCGGCTTGAGCGGGGCCACCGCTCTCTGGCTGTCGCGCGCATCACGGGCCTTCATGTCCTCCAGGACGTCGGAGGGTATAGCCGGAATCCCACGTTCCCGCAACTCCTTGAGTCGCCGTTCGGCCCGCACCTCCACCGAAGCGGTAACGAACAGCTTGGCGGCGGCGTCCGGGCAGACCACCGTGCCGATGTCGCGCCCGTCCAGCACCGCCCCCGGCGCGCCGGCCGGCGGCACGGCGGCGAAGGTGCGCTGGAAGTCGAGAAGCGCCGAGCGCACCTCCGGCACCACGGCCACCTTGGAGGCCGCCTGCGCCGCCTCGTCCGAGCGCAGCTCGGGATCGCTGAGGATGCCGTCCTCCGGCCGCAGGGCGCGGGCGACCTGCGCGGCCACGGCGGCGTCCGCCGGGTCCTTCCCGGCGCGCAGCACGGCCACGCCGACCGCGCGGTACAGCGACCCGGTGTCGAGGTGCGCCAGCCCCAGTTCGGCGGCGATGCGCTTGGACAGCGTGCCCTTGCCGGAAGCGGCGGGGCCGTCGATGGCGATGATGATGGATTTCGGCATGCACGCACACTCGATAAGTCGATGTCGGTTGGGTTGAGGCACAGCCGAAAACCCAACATTCCCGCCACGGACGGCACGTTGGGTTTTCGCCTGCGGCTCAACCCAACCCACGCATTCACGCGATCTTGGCGCCCAGCCCGTTCATCAGCGCCACGAAGCCGGGGAAGCTGGTGTCGATGAAGGTGCCGTCGTCGACCTGCACCGGTTCGGCCGTGGCCATGCCCAGCACCAGGAAGCTCATGGCGATGCGGTGGTCCATGGCGGTGGCGACGGTGGCGCCGCCCTGCGGCGGCTTGCCGGTGCCGTGCACGGTCAGGCTGTCGTCCGCCCCCACCTCGACCTTCACGCCGCAGCGCGTCAGCCCATCGGCCACCATGGCGAGGCGGTCGCTTTCCTTCACCCGCAGCTCCTTCAGGCCGAGCATCACGGTGGTCCCCTCGGCGCACGCCGCGGCGGCGGCCAGCACCGGGTATTCGTCGATCATGCTGGGCGCGCGCTCGGCCGGGACCACCACGCCTTTGAGCGCCGAGCCGCGCACGCGCAGGTCGGCCACCGGCTCGCCGGCCAGGTCGCGACGGTTCAGGTATTCGATGTCGCCGCCCATCTCGACCAGCGTCTCATAGATGCCGGCGCGGCGCGGGTTGAGGCCGACGTCGGTCAGCAGCAGCTCCGACCCCGGCCGCAGCAGCGCCGCCACCGCCGGGAACGCGGCCGAGCTGGGATCGGCCGGCACCACGATCTCGCGCCCGGTCAGCTCCGGCTGGCCGGTGACGGACACGGCCAGCGCGCCGTCCTCCAGCCTCTCGGTGGTCACGGTGGCGCCGAAGTGGCGGAGCATCAGCTCGGAATGGTCGCGGGTCGGCTCCGCCTCGATCACCGTGGTGACGCCCTGGGTGTTCAGCCCGGCCAGCAGCACCGCCGACTTCACCTGCGCCGACGGCACCGGCAGCCGGTAGGTGATCGGCACCATCCGGTCCGATCCCACCACGGCCAGGGGCAGCCGCCCGCCGGCCCGGCTGACGAAGCTGGCGCCCATCTGCTCCAGGGGCGTGATGACGCGCGCCATGGGGCGCTTGTTCAGCGAGCCGTCGCCGGTGAAGAACGTGGTGATCGGGTGCGCCGCGACGAGGCCGATGAGCAGCCGCGCGGCGGTGCCGCTGTTGCCCATGTCCAGCACCTGCGCCGGCTCGCCCAGCCCGCCCACGCCCACGCCGCGCACGCGCCACACGCCGTCGGTGCCGCGCTCGGCGAAGGCGCCGAGTGCGCGCATCGCGGCGGCGGTGTGCAGCACGTCCTCGCCTTCCAGCAGGCCGTGGATGACGGTCTCGCCCACCGCCACGGCGCCGAACATCAGCGCCCGGTGCGAGATCGACTTGTCGCCCGGCACGCGGGCGGTGCCCGCCAGGGCGCCGGTGGAGGACGAGCGCAGCGGCTTCGCCTGCGGCATGGGAAAACCCTCGACTGCTATGACTTCGGCCGGAGTTCGTAGCACAGCCGCACCCATGATGCGAGAGGGGGCAGGCAGGGCGCGCAAAGGGCGGCCGTGAAGCCTTACCCCCATTCCCCGTGCAGTCTTTCCCGGCACCCCTTTGCTACTGTTCCGCCCAAGCCAGACGGAGCCCGGCATGAAGACCCAGCGCTTCCCCACCCGTTCGGAGGCCGAGCGGTATCTGGCCGCGCAGGGCTACCGCTTCCAGGGCGCCCCCAGCCGCTGGCGCAAGCCCCTGCCCGGCCGCGTCGTCTACGCCGCCGTCGTGCAGCGCGGCCAAGCGGCCATCGTGGTGTTCACCGACCCGAAGGACGCGCCGCAGGCGTGAGGAAAACTTGCCTCTTGAGACCCCGCGCACTAGGATCATCATCCTCATGGTCACGAAAAGGAGCACGCCGCGGACCATTGTGCAATTGGGCACATCAGCCGGACAGCACAACACAGCACAATACCCCACAACGGCGCATGATGACGGGCATCAATCCCCCACCGCCACGCCCTCGCGCCGGCTGTCGGCGCCGCCCAGGAGGCCGTCGGGCGTCACCACGATCGCCTGCGCGCCGGACGTCATCTCCATGAGCGCCACCGTGTGGCCCTTCGCCCGAAGGTCCGCCGCCCAGGCGTCCGCCTCGGTGCCGGCCTCCAGCTCGGTCGGGCCGTTGCGGCTGCCGAAATTGGGCAGGTCCACGGCCGTCTGCGGGTCCAGCCCCCAGTCGAGGAGGGCGACCAGCACCTTGGCCACGTAGTTGATGATGGCGCTGCCGCCCGGCGAGCCGGCCACGGCGTACAGCCGGCCGTCGGCGTCGAACACCAGCGTCGGCGCCATGGAGCTGCGCGGGCGCTTGCCGGGCTCCACCCGGTTGGCGACCGGCTTGCCGTCCACCTCCGGCAACGCGCTGAAGTCCGTCAGCTCGTTGTTCAGCAGGAAGCCGCGCACCATCTGGCGCGAGCCGAACCCGTCCTCGATGGTGGTGGTCATCGACACGGCGTTGCCGGCGGCGTCGACGACGGCGATGTGGCTGGTGCCGTTCTCCATCGCGTCCGCCAGCCCCCAGGCGCGCGTCTCCTTGTAAGGCGGGTCGCCGGGCCGCGCGGTGCCCATGGAACGCGCCGGATCGACCAGCGCAGCGCGGCTGCGGATGTAGCCGGGGTCGGTCAGCCCCTTCACCGGCACCGGCACGAAGTCCGGGTCGGCGAGGTACAGGTTGCGGTCGGCGAAGGCCAGACGCCCGGCCTCGGCGAACCAGTGCACCGCATCCGGCATGCGCGCCCGCAGCGCCGCCATGTCCTGCGTCTCCAGCACGCCCAGCATCTGCCGGATCGCCACCGCGCCGGAGCTGGGCGGACCCATCCCGCAAACGGTGTAGGCGCGGTACGGGCCGCACAGCGCCGGCCGCTCCTTCACCCGGTAGCCGCGCAGGTCCGCCTCCGTCATGTCGCCGGGGTTGGTGGGGTGGGTGCGGACGGTGCGCACGATGTCGGCGGCGACCGGCCCTTCATAGAAGGCGTCCGCCCCCCGGTCCGCCAGCAGGCGCAGGGTGGCCGCCAGCTCGGGGTTCCTCAGGACGCTGCCCACCGGCTTCGGCGTGCCGTCCGGCTGGTAATAGAGGGCGGCCGCCGCGGGCGTCTTCCTCAGGTGCTCGTCCTTGCCCAGCAGGCCGTTGAGCCGCGGCGACACGGTGAAGCCGTTCTCCGCCAGCGCCACGGCGCGCTCGAACAGGCGGGGCCAGGGCAGCACGCCGTGGCGCCGGTGCGCCGCCTCCAGCAGCCGCACCGTGCCGGGCACGCCGACCGACCGGCCGCCGACCACCGCCGCGGCGAACGGCAGCGGCTTGCCGTCGGCGCCCAGGAACCGGTCGGGCCGGGCGGCGGCGGGTGCCGTCTCCCGTCCGTCGAGGGTGGAGACCCGGCGCTGCGCCGCGTCATAATGCACAAGGAACGCGCCGCCACCCAGCCCGGAGCTTTGCGGCTCCACCAGCGCCAGCACCAGTTGCACGGCAATGGCCGCGTCCACCGCGCTGCCGCCGGCGCGCAGGATCTCCCGTCCGGCCTCCGCCGCCAGCGGGTTGGCGGCGGCCACCATGTATCGGCTGGCGGTGCCCATGGCGTGCGCCGCGCGGCCGGTCGCCGCCTCCGGCGCCTTGTCCGGCACGCCCTGCGCCAGCGCGGCGAAGGGCAGCAGCGCCAGCAGCCAGACGACGGCCAGACGGTGCCAGCCCGTGCGGATCGACATGACCAAACTCTCCTCCCTGCAAGCGTTCGCCGGTTGCCCCGGCGTTTCGAACAGCAGGATACGGCCACCGGCGCGGTCCCGAAAGGTCTTCGCACGGCCATCGCCGGGCACGGCTTCTCCTTTTGGTCCCAAGTTTTTTTTGACAACGGCCCCGTGGCATGGCAAAGGGCCGGCCTTGAGTTTTTTTGACAGGGACGAGACGGAGGAGTTCGCGGTGGCGAAACCGGAATGGGGCGTCAAGCGCATCTGCCCGAGCTGCAGCACGCGCTATTATGATCTGCGCAAGGAGCCGCCCGTCTGCCCGTCCTGCGGGACGCAGTTCGATCCGGAGGCGCTTCTGAAGTCGCGCCGTGCCCGGCCCGTGCCGGTGGACGACGTGGTGAAGAAGACCCCCGCCGTGGCGGAGGACGAGGACGTCGAAACCGGCCTGGACGAGGACGAGGCCGCCGAGATCGAGGAGGTCGAGGACGAGGTCTCGGTCGACGACATCGAGGAGGAGGGCGACGAGCCCGCCGAGGACGAGGATGACGTGCTCATCGAGGACACCTCGGAGCTGGGCGAGGACGACATGGACGAGGTCGTCGACGTCGAGGGCGAGGACGAGGAGGAGCGCTGATCGGCGCCCCCGCGCCGGCACCGGGAACGGGGCTGGAATCGGGGCCTGAATCGGCCTGAGAAAAAAGGTGGAGAGGGGCGAAATTTTTCGCTTGCATGACGGGCCTCCCCGGCCCTATATCCCCCTCCACCGAGGCCGCCGGCCACCACGAAGACCGGCAGCATCCCAGAGTTTCGGGGCCATAGCTCAGCTGGGAGAGCGCTACAATGGCATTGTAGAGGTCAGGAGTTCGATCCTCCTTGGCTCCACCAAACAAGACAAGGGCTTGGCTCAGAGATGAGCCAGGCCCTTGTCGTTTTGAGGAGGCGGTCTCGGCGGGCCGGTTGAGCCGGCGGGAATCAGCCGCCCCGCACCTTGGTGATGAAGCGCTCGACCTCGGAGCGCAGCATGTGCGACTGCCCAGACAGGTCCGACGCGGCGCCCAGCACGTGGCTGGCGTGCGTTCCGACTTCCCGCGCCGCCACGGTGACGCCGCCGATGTGGGTGGTGACCTGCTGGGTGCCGGTGGCGGCCTGCTGGATGTTGCGGGAGATTTCCGCGGTCGCCTCCCCCTGCTGCTCGACCGCCGCGGCGACGTTCGCCGAGATGTCGCTGATGCGCGTGATCGTGCGCCCGATCGCCTGGATGGCGGCGATCGCGTCGCCGCTGGCGCGCTGCACCTCCGCGATCTGCCCGCCGATCTCCGCCGTCGCCCGCGACGTCTGGTTGGCCAGCGCCTTCACCTCGCTGGCGACGACGGCGAAGCCGCGTCCGGCCTCGCCGGCCCGCGCCGCCTCGATGGTGGCGTTCAGCGCCAGCAGGTTGGTGCGGCCGGCGATGTCAGAGATGAGCTTGACGACCGTGTCGATGCGGCTGGCCGCCACCCCCAGGCTGCCGACGATGGCGTTGGTCTGGTCGGCCTGCGCCACCGCCTCGTCGGCGATGCGGGCAGCCTGGGTGACCTGCTCGCCGATCCCGCGGATGGAGGCCGACAGCTCCTCCGCCGCCGAGGCGACGGCCGCGACGTTCCCCGCCGCCAGGTCCGAGGCGCCGGCCACCGTGGCCGCCTGCTGCGTGGTATCCTCCGCCACCTGCGAGAACGACTGGGCCGTCGAACGCAACTGCGTCGCGGCGGAGGAGACGGTCTCGACCACGCCGCTGACGCTGAGTTCGAAGGCCAGCGCCAGTTCGGCCATCATCCGCGTCCTCTCGGCGTCGGCGCGCGCCTCCTGCTCCTCCCGCTCGGCCTTGAGCCGCTCGGTTTCCACCAGATTGTCCCGGAACACCCCGAGCGCGCGGGTGATGTCGCCAAGCTCCCGGGCGCGGAAGTCGGGAATGCGCGTGTCCAGCGCGCCGTGCGCCAGTTCGCCGGTGGCGCCGGCGACGGCGGCCAGCGGGCGCAGGATGCCGCGCAGGACGAACAGCGTGACGGCCACGCAGGCCAGGAGACCGATGCCGGCCGCGGCCATCATGACCCGGGTGAAGCCGGTCATCGCCGCGTCGTTGCGGTCCGCCATGGCGGTAAGGTCCAGCCTTTCCCGGTTCGCCAGGAGGCTCACGCCCTCCGCCATGCGGTCGAGGTGCTCGAACAGCCCGTCCACCCGCGCGCTGATTTCCAGCATGGCGTCCGGCGGCACCGCACCGCCGTGCCGGCCGGCCGCCTCGATGGCCGTCATCGTCCGGGCCTGCAGGTCCTTGAACGACACCCCCGCCACCTTGATGCGGTGATCGACGTCGTCGATTCCGCCCAGCGTCGTCATGTGCCGTTCCGCGGCGATCTTCGCCAGGGTCGCGTGCGCGGCCAGATAGTCGTTCGCCACCTTCTTCAAATCGATCCGCACGTTGGCGAGATCATCCGACGCGGCGGTCGCGACCTTGTTCTGCGTCGCCAGCGCGTGGACCTGCATGTCCTTGATGGTGCGCAGCAGGTCGAGGTCCGCCATCAGGGCGGCCACGGACTCGCCCGTCGCGGCGCTCATGCCGCGGCTGCGCTCGGCGACGCCCCAGCTCAACGCGCCCTGAAGAACGACCAACGCCACCATCAACGTCGCGAACAACAGGAACCTGCGACGCAAAGACGCCGTCAGGAAAAACCCGGACCTGTGGATGAACGAGGGAACCCATGCGGGCAGTACCCAAACCTTACCCCCGCCATCAGTGGAGTCCAAAGCTGCGGATCCGGCTTTGTTACAATTACCTGCACCCATGAATCCAACTCCATCACAGGAAAGGACCACGATCTTCTGGTGACGCGGCCTCAGGAGCTTCGGGTTCCAGGTACAACCTTGAGCGCACGAAATACAGTGACGTTTCCATTAAGATTTCCGCGTCCGGCGTTCGGCCTTCCGAACGGTGGCATCCGGCCTGCCGCGACAGCCGGCCCGGAACCTTCGCCGCCGGAGAAGCCGCGGGCGAAGGACCTCGATGCGGCTTGACGCCCGCCTTATTATTCGATAGTCGTCAAAACATGGAACAGAAGCCCGCCATCGCCGCGCTCGCGGCACTCGCCCAGGATTCCCGGCTGGAGGTCTTCCGGCTGCTGGTGCGCCAGGGCCCGGACGGCCTGCCGGCCGGCGCGATCGCCGAACGCCTCGGCGTCCAGCCGGCCACCCTGTCCTTCCATCTGGCGCAGCTCAGCCACGCCGGGCTGGTGACGTCGCGGCGCCAGGGGCGCTCCATCATCTACAGCGCCGACGTCACGACCATGAAGGACCTCATGTCCTTCCTGCTCCACGATTGCTGCTCCGGGCACCCGGAGCTGTGCGGCGTCGGCGGGGCCGCCGCGCCGGCGGAGGCGCCCCGCTGCGCTCCGGCACAACCGAAAGCCGCCGGAACGGCCTGAAGGGGAGACGATCATGACGGTGCGCGTCGGCATCAACGGTTTCGGGCGCATGGGGCGGCTGGCCTTCCGCGCCGCCCACGGCAACCCGGACTTCCAGGTGGTGCACGTCAACGAGGTGAAGGGCGGCCCGGCCGCCGCCGCGCACCTCATCGAGTTCGACAGCGTGCACGGCCGCTGGCCGGTGCCGGTGGCGGCCGGGGACGACCACATCGCGGTGGACGGCCGCCGCGTCGGCTTCACCGAACACGCCCGGCCGGCCGACATTCCCTGGCGGGACCTGGGCGTCGAGGTGGTGATCGAAAGCTCCGGCAAGTTCGTGAAGACCGACGCGCTGCGCTTGCACTTGGACAACGGTGCCCGCAAGGTGGTCGTCGCCGCCCCGGTGAAGACGCCGGGGGCGCTCAACATCGTCATGGGCATCAACGACCACCTGTATGACCCGGCAACGCACGATCTGGTCACCGCCGCGTCCTGCACCACCAACTGCCTCGCCCCGGTGGTCAAGGTGGTGCACGAGGGGCTGGGCATCCGCCACGGCGTCATCACCACCATCCACGACGTGACCAACACCCAGGTCATCGTCGACGCGCCGCACAAGGACCTGCGGCGGGCGCGCTCGGCGCTGGCGTCCCTGGTGCCCACCTCGACCGGTTCGGCCACCGCCATCGGGCTGATTTACCCGGAGCTTCAGGGCAAGCTGAACGGCATGGCGGTGCGCGTGCCGCTGCTCAACGCCTCCATCACCGACTGCGTGTTCGAGGTGGCCCGGCCGACGGGCGCCGAGGAGGTCAACGCCCTGTTCGAGGCCGCCGCGGCGGGACCGCTGAAGGGCATCCTGGGCTACGAGACGCGGCCGCTGGTGTCGGTCGACTATCGCTCCGACCCGCGCTCCTCCATCGTCGACGCGCTGTCCACGCTGGTGGTGGATGGCACGCAGGTGAAGGTCATCGCGTGGTACGACAACGAGATGGGCTACGCCCACCGCCTCGCCGAACTGACCGCCAAGGTCGCCCGCCTTCTGGAGCGCTGAACGCCGATGGAAAAGGCCGGGTCGGATCTTCGCAACTACGCCATCGTCACGGCGGCCTACTGGGGCTTCACGCTGACCGACGGCGCCTTGCGGATGCTGGTGCTGCTGCACTTCCACACGCTGGGCTATACGCCGTTCCAGCTCGCTTTCCTGTTCGTCCTGTACGAATTCTTCGGCATCGTCACCAACCTGCTGGGCGGCTGGATCGGCAGCCGGCTGGGGCTGAAGGTGACGCTGTTCGCCGGGCTGGCGCTGCAGGTGGCCGCGCTGGTCATGCTGTCGGCGGTCGATCCGGGATGGACGATGGCGCTGTCGGTCGCCTGGGTGGTCGCCGCCCAGGGTCTGGCCGGCATCGCCAAGGACCTGACCAAGATGTCGTCCAAGAGCGCCATCAAGCTGGTGGTTCCGGACGGCCTGGGGTCGACGCTGTTCCGCTGGGTGGCGCTGCTGACGGGATCGAAGAACGCGCTGAAGGGGGTGGGCTTCTTCCTGGGCGGGCTGCTGCTCGCCGCGCTGGGGTTCGCGTACGCGCTGTGGGCCATGGCGGGCGCGCTGGCGCTGGTGCTGCTGGCCAGCGTCACGCTGCTGAAGGGCGACTTCGGCCGGTCGAAGGCCAAGGTGAAGTTCACGCAACTGCTGTCCAAAACGCCGGCCGTGAACCTGCTGGCGGCGGCGCGCTTCTTCCTGTTCGGGGCGCGCGACGTGTGGTTCGTGGTGGGCGTGCCGGTGTTCCTGGCCGAACGGCTGGGCTGGGGCTTCGCCGAGGTCGGCGGCTTCCTGGCCGCCTGGGTCATCGGCTACGGGGCCGTGCAGGCGGCGGCCCCGGCCTTCGTCCGGCGCTCCACGGATGGGCTGACGGGCGAGGTGCGGGCAGCGCGGCTGTGGGCGCTGATCCTCGCCGTGATCCCCGCCGGGCTGGCCGGGGCGCTCGCCGCAGGGGCCGATCCGGGGGTGAGCATCATCGTCGGGCTGGGGCTGTTCGGCGTGGCGTTCGCCGTCAACTCCTCCGTTCACTCCTACCTGATCCTGGCCTACACCGACGCCGACACGGTGGCGGTGAACGTCGGCTTCTACTACATGGCGAACGCCGGCGGGCGGCTCGCGGGCTCGCTGCTGAGCGGCCTGTCCTATCAGGCGGCGGGCGTCGTCGGCTGCCTGGCCGTGGCGGCGGCGCTGGTGGCCGCATCCTTCCTCCTCGCCCTCTTCCTGCCCACGCCAAACGCTGAACGGAGACTGCCGGCATGACCGCGCACACCGACATCGCGGCCCCCGAGGCCGCCGCCCCCGCGCTGGGCCTGTTCGAGCGCTATCTCAGCGTCTGGGTGGCGCTGTGCATCGTCGCCGGCATCACGCTGGGGCACCTCGTGCCGGCGCCGTTCCAGGCGTTGGGGCGGATGGAGGTGGCGCAGGTCAACCTGCCGGTCGCCGTGCTGATCTGGCTGATGATCGTGCCGATGCTGCTGAAGATCGACTTCGGCGCGCTCCACCAGGTGAAGGAGCACTGGCGCGGCGTGGCGGTGACGCTGTTCATCAACTGGGGCGTCAAGCCGTTCTCCATGGCGCTGCTGGGCTGGGTCTTCATCGCCACGCTGTTCCGTCCGCTGCTGCCGGAGGCGCAGGTCGACAGCTACATCGCCGGGCTGATCCTGCTGGCGGCGGCGCCGTGCACGGCCATGGTCTTCGTCTGGTCGAACCTGTGCCGGGGGGAGCCGCACTTCACGCTGACGCAGGTGGCGGTCAACGACGCCATCATGGTGGTGGCCTTCGCGCCCATCGTCGGGCTGCTGCTGGGCCTGTCGGCGATCACCGTGCCGTGGCAGACGCTGTTCCTGTCGGTGGTGCTGTACATCCTCATCCCGGTGATCGTGGCGCAGGTCTGGCGCAAGCGCCTGCTGGCGGCCGGCGGGCACGCCGCGCTTGATCGCACGCTGAAGGTGCTGGGGCCGGCGTCGCTGCTGGCGCTGCTCACCACGCTGGTGCTGCTGTTCGCCTTCCAGGGGGAGCAGATCATCGCCCAGCCACTGGTCATCGCGCTGCTGGCCGTGCCGATCCTGATCCAGGTCTATTTCAACGCGGGGCTGGCCTATCTGCTGAACCGCCGCTTCGGCGTGGCGCACTGCGTGGCCGGGCCGTCGGCGCTGATCGGCGCGTCGAATTTCTTCGAACTGGCGGTGGCCGCCGCCATCGCGCTGTTCGGCTTCCAGTCGGGGGCGGCGCTGGCGACGGTGGTCGGCGTCCTGGTCGAGGTGCCCGTCATGCTGTCGGTCGTCCACCTCGTCAACGCCAGCCGGGGCTGGTACGAGCGCCGGACGGGTTGATCCGGTGCCGGTTAATCTTTTGTGACGGGCGCGGCCCCGGCTTGACCGGCCCCCATCGTCTCGATAATCAAGCAAGTATCGAAACGATGGAGTCGGCCATGATGCCGGACAAGGTCTACAACGTGCTGTTTCTGTGCACCGGGAATTCGGCGCGCAGCATCATGGCGGAGTGCATTCTGCGCCGCTGGTCGAACGGGCGCTTCAACGCCTTCTCCGCCGGCAGCATGCCGCGCGGTTTCGTCGATCCGCACACGCTTGATCTGCTGAAGCGGCTGCACCACCGCACCGACGGGCTGCGCAGCAAGGGCTGGGACGAATTCGCCCGGCCGAGCCCGGACCTCGACTTCGTCTTCACCGTCTGCGACAAGGCCGCGGGCGAAGCCTGCCCGATCTGGCCGGGCCAGCCGATGACGGCCCACTGGGGCGTCGACGACCCGGTGCATTTCGAAGGCTCGGACGAGGCGCGCGCCAAGCTGTTCCAGCGCGTCTACTTCGAACTGGACAACCGCATCAAGATCTTCACCAACCTGCGCATCGAGAAGCTGGACCGCCTCACGCTGAAGCGCCGCCTGGATGAGATCGGCGCCGTCCACCTGGCGGACGCCGAGACCCGCTGATCCGACGGCGGGCCGCCTCGTTGGCGCCGACAGGAAGGCAGGGCGAAAGGGTGACAAGGATGACGCCTTCAGGCGCCGTCCTTGTCATGCCCTTTCTCCGCGCGGGGCGCAGGGCACGGCGTCGCGGCCGAGGTCGAGCCGGCAATGCCGGCCCAGCCGCTCACGCAGCGCCGCCCGCGCCCGGTGCAGCAGCACGCGCGCGTTGCCTTCGGCGACGCCCAGCGCCTCGGCCACCTCGGCGTGGCTGGCGCCGCCCACGTCGTGCAGCGTGAGGACTTCGCGCTGCCGGTCCGGCAACGCCAGCAGGTGGTCGGCGATGCACGCCCCCATCTCGTCGCGCATCAGCACCAGCACGACGTCGTCGCCGTCGGCCGGCATCTCTTCCAGCGCGACCGCGTCGGCCTCGGCGCGGGTGGCCGGTCGACGGTAATGGTCGCGCAGCACGTTGAGCGCGATCGCCGATAGCCAAGTGAGCGGCTTCGAGCGGCCAGCGAAGCCCGCCGCCGAGGTGATCGCCCGCAACAGCGTCTCCTGCACGACGTCCTCGGCGAGGTCGGCGTTGCCGACGACGCGCAGGACGAAGCGGTGCAGATCGGCGCGGAGGGCGGCGAGATCCAGGGTGATCGCGGAAGCGGTCATTCCATCCTCCTCAAGGTCCGATGGGGCATGCCGCCCTCCGTTGTTCAGGCGGGCCCGGCGGCCCACTCCCCCATGGGACGAAGCGGGCGGCGGAAACGTTACACGCCGACCGGCCTATCCCTTCGCGGGCGGGCACAGGGCCGCGCCCCAGAAGGCCGCGGCGACGACGAGGGAGCCGGCGAGCGCCGCCAGCAGCACGGCATCATAGGAACCGGCCGTTTCCCACAGCAGCGCGGCGCACAGCGGCGCGGCGGCCTTGGCGACGATCGAGGGAAGGGCGAGCGCGCCGTTGATGGCGCCGTAGGCCTGCGGCGTCAGCATTTCCGGCACGGCGAGGCCGCGCACGATGGTCATGATGCCGTTGGCCGCCCCGTACACAACGGCGAAGACCGCCAGCGCGGCGAAGCCCGGCGGCAGCGCCAGAAGCAGCAGCAGCGCCGCCGGCAGGCCGAGCACCGTCACCACGCCCACCGCGCGGATCGACCGCCGGTCCGCCAGCAGCCACACGGCCACACGGCCGGCGACCTGCGCCGGACCGACCACGGCGATGGCGCCCACCACCGTCGCCGCGTCGTACCCGCGCTCCAGCAGCAGCGGATAGAGGTGGAAGGTCAGGCCGGAGAAGACGCCGTAGTACACGGTGAAGGCCACCGCCAGCCCCCAGAAGGCGGGGCGGCGCAGCGCCCAGCCCACCGCGTGCCGCCCGGCGATGGGCGCCGTTGCCGGGGCCGGCGCGTCGGCGGCGCCGTCGATGGCCAGCCGGTTGGGAAGCGCCGCGAACAGCAGGGTGAGGGCCGCCAGCGCCAGCAGCGCGCCGCGCCAGCCGACGTGGTCGAGCAGGAACTGGATCACCGGCACGAAGACCGTGCTGGCGAAGCCGCCCCACAGGGTGAGCGCAGTGATGCCGGCGCGCGCGTCGGCGCCGTAGCGGCGGGCGACCACGGCGAACGCCGGCTCGTACAAGGTCATCGCCTGCGCCAGCCCGATGCCGATGAACAGCGGGTAGAGCGACCACAGCCCGCCGGTGAACGACCACGCGGCCAGGAGGAGCGCCGCCAGAAGCGCCCCGCCCCCCATGACGGCGCGGCCCCGGCCGCGATCGATGGCGGCGCCCACCGGATAGGCGGCGAGGCCGGCAACGACCAGCCCGAGCGTCGCCGCCCCGTACACCGCCGGCTTGCCCACGCCGAACTCCTGCGCCATCGGCCCGGCCAGCAGGGGGAAGCTGTAGTAGAGCGTGCCCCAGGAGACGATCTGGCCGACGCCCAACGCGGCGATGAACCGCCGCCGGTCGCGGCGCTGCGTGGACTGCGGCGCCTCGACGGCGGCGGTGCCGGTCATGCGCTCCTCGTGCAGCAGCCCGTGACCTTGACCGGCGGGACCACGGCGGGAGCCGGCGTGCCGCAGCAGCCGCCCGCCGCTTCCCGTTCCTCGGAAAGCAGGCTGTCGGAGCTGCAGACGCCCGTTTCCGGCAGCACGAGGTGGACGTCGCGCGCGGCGGCATGGTCGCCGGCGATCTCCGCCACGACCGAACGCGCCTGTTCGTACCCCGTCGCCATCAGGAAGGTCGGCGCGCGGCCGTAGCTCTTGCCGCCGACGATGTAGAAGCCGGGCTCCGGGTGCGCCAACTCCTCGACGCCGTGCGGCGGTACGGTGCCGCAGGAGTGCAGGTTGGGGTCGATCAGCGGCGCCAGCTTCGGCGGCGCCTCCACCAGCGGATCCAGCTCGACGCGCAGCTCGCGCAGGATGGACAGGTCCGGGCGCAGGCCGGTGGCGACCACGACGCGCTGCACCTCCATCACATGCGGCTGTCCGCCCAGGCGCCCGGCGATGCGCAGACCGTCGGCGGTGCGGTCGACGCGCTCCGCCGCGTAGGGGCTGAGCAGTTCCAGCCGCCCCTCCTCGATGGCGCGCGTGGCGGCGATCCCCAGCGCGCCGCGCGCCGGCAGCTTGTCGTTCAGGCCGCCACCGAGCAGCCGCGCCAGACGATTGCGGCGCAGCGCCCACAGCACGCGCGTGCCCGGCGCCTCGTCCTGGAGGGCCAGCAGGTCCAGCACGGCGTTCATCGCCGAATGGCCGGAACCGACCACGACGACCGTGGCCCCGGCGTAAGCCGCGCGCGCCGCCCCCCGCACGTCGGGGATGCCGTAGGAGATGCGGTCGGCGGCCTCGCGCTCGCCGGGCACCGGCAAGCCGTCGACCCCCATCGGGTTCGGCGAGAACCACGTGCCCGAGGCGTCGAGCACGGCGCGGGCGCGTGTCCGGTGCTCCACGCCGGCGCGGTCGCGCCAGCTCACCACAAGGGGCGCCTCGGCGCGGCCGGGCGTGGTGAGCTTGTCAAGGCCGTCGCGGGTGATCGCCAGCACCTCCGCACCCAGCCGCAGGTTCGGCGCGATGGCGGGAAGGGCGGCCAGCGGCTCCAGGTAGTCGCGCACGATCTCGCCGCCGGTGGGCAGGGCGTCGTCATCCGGCGCGCTCCAGCCGGCCTCTTCCAGCAGCGCGCGGGCGGCGGCGTCGATGTTGTGGCGCCAGGGCGAGAAGACGCGGACGTGCGCCCATTCCCGCAGCGAGGCGCCGACAGCCGCGCCGCGCTCGAACACGACGGGCGTCAGGCCACGCCGCGCCGCGTGCGCGGCGGCGGCGAGGCCGACGGGGCCCGCGCCGATGATGGCGATGGGAAGGTCGGACAGGGAGACTTGGGCCATTCTCAGGGTTCTCCTACACCTTGGTTGCCGATGCCTCGATGGGCGATGTATATAGCCAAAAAAAGGGGGGGTCAGCCGCAGCAGCCGCCCGGCGGCTGGTCCGCGACGCGCTTGCTGTCGACGAGGATGCCGGTGATCTCCATCCAGGCGTCCACGGCGACCTTGAAGGCTTCCCGACCGCGTTCGGTGAGCGTGTAGACCCTGCGCTCGCGGCCCGACACAACCTCGGACTCCGACGTGACGTAGCCGCCCTCCTCGAACTCCCGCAACGCCGGATAGATGGTGCCCTCGGTGGGGGAACAGCAGCCGTTGGTCGTGCGCTCCACGGCACGCGCGATGTCGTAGCCGTGCATCGGCCGCTGGTGCAGGACGCTGAGGATGAAGAACTTCGACAGGCTCATCTTGATCGTGCCGTTCCAGTAGGCCCGGCTGGTCAGGTCCGGGGCCGGCTTGGAAACGGGACGGGGGCGTGCGGCGTTCATGCTCATGGGGACACCATATACCTTGCCGGCCGATGCATCAAGGGAAAAAGAACAACTCCGGGCGAAGCGGCACGCCGTGGCGTTCCGCCGCGCCCGGAGCCGGATCACGGCGCAGCCAGCCACGTCTCGATCGCCTCCGGCTTCGGAACGCCGCCCGCGTGCACGACCTTCTCGTCCACGACCACGCCCGGCGTGCTCATGACGCCGTAGCCCATGATCGCGGCGATGTCGGTGACCTTTTCCACCTGCACGGCCACGCCCAGGGCCGCGGCCTTGTCCTCGATCAGCTTGGCGGTGGTGACGCAGTTCTTGCAGCCGGAGCCCAGCACCTTGACGGTCTTCATGGTATCCTCCTTGTCCGGAACGTCCGGACGGTCACGGGGTCAGGTGAAAAGCACGTTCAGCAGATAGCCGACCAGCACGAAGGCCACGGTCAGGAAGCCCCCGAAGAAGACCAGCATCGGCACCTTCAGCACCTTGCGCAGCATGATGAACTCGGGTGGGGAGATGGCGACGACGCTCATCATGAAGGCGATCACCGTGCCGACGGGCACGGCTTTGGCGAGCAGCGCCTCGGCCACCGGGATCACCCCCGTGGCGTTCGAATAGAGCGGCAGCCCCATCAGCACCGCCACCGGCACGGCGAAGGGGTTGTCGGCCGCGGCGTAGCGGGCGAACAGCTCCTGCGGCACGTAGCCGTGCAGGGCGGCGCCGATGCCGATGCCGACGATGACGTACAGCCAGATCCGCCCGACGACGTCGCGCACCTCGCCCCAGGCGTACCGCACACGCCCCGCCGGCGAGGTGTCCACCTCGACCTGCGCCAGCGCCCCCATGCGGATCTTCCAGACGTAGTCCTCGACGTAGCGCTCCATGTGCAGGCGGTCGATCAACACCCCGCCGATGATGCCGATGCCCATGCCGGCAGCGACATAGACGCCCGTCAGCTCCCAGCCGACGATGGAGGCGAGGATGACGACCGCCACCTCGTTCACCAGGGGCGAGGTGATGAGGAACGCCATCGTCACGCCCACCGGGATGCCGCCTTCGAGGAAGCCGATGAACAGCGGCACCGAGGAGCAGGAGCAGAACGGCGTCACCGCGCCGAGCACGGCGGCGAGCACGTAGCCGACGCCGCGCGATGTTCCCTCGATGTAGCCGCGCACCTTTTCCGGCGACAGCAGCGTGCGGAACAGCCCCATCACGAAGACGATGACGACCAGCAGCGCGAAGATCTTGGTCGTGTCCTCGACGAAGAAATGGACGGCGTCGGCGAGCTTGCTGTCCGGCGCGAGGCCGAGCAGGCGATAGGCCGCCCAGTCGGCGAGCAGGGTGAAGACCTCGAACATGACAGCCTCCTGGACGCCGGTCAGGCGGCCCGGTTTCGGGAAGGACGGCCGGCCATGCCGCGCAGGCGCGCCTGGTCCGCCCGATGCCCCGCGTCATCCTCCAGCCCGTCCGCCGCCGCCGCCACGACCGTGCGCGCCCACGGCGGCAGGTCGCCGGCGACGGAATAGAGCATCCACTGCGCGTCGCGCCGCACTTGGACCAGCCCGCTGTCGCGCAGCACGGCCAAGTGCTTCGACACCTTGGGCTGGCTTGTCGCCAGGGCGTGGGTCAACTCGCACACGCAGAGTTCCCCCTCTCGCGCCATCAGCGCCAGGGCACGCAGGCGGATCGGGTCGGAGAGTGCGGCGAAGACGGCATTGACGCGTTCCATCGAAAGAATATGCGCTTTTTCGGATATGGATGGTACAGCATATCCGAAAAAGCGCATGTGACATTCCGACGCAGGAGCTGCGGGCACACGCGCCGGCACCTCGGTCCCGACTTTCTGCCCGGCCCCGGATGCCGCCCCGTCGAACGGACGGCATCCTCAGGCGGGCTCTTGCCAAACGCGGACGCGTGGTCCAGTTTCCATGCCCTTATCGTTCACAGACACTGTCCGGCCGGGGAATTCATCCTGTGCGACGCAGCCAGATCGACGCCGCCTGGAAGGGAACCGCCGAATGCCGCAATTGCGGCATTCGCGACCTGGTTCTCTTCGCCGACCTCGCCGCGCCGGACTTCAACCTGATCCACCTGCCCATCGACGAACTGGTCTTCCAGCCGGGAGCCACGCTGTACGACGCGGGGGACGACGGGCGCTCGCTGTTCACCATCCGCAGCGGGCTGGTCAAGCTGGTCCAGTACCTGCCGGACGGCACGCAGCGGATCGTGCGCCTGCTGCGCCGGGGATCCGTGGCCGGCCTGGAGATCCTGGTCGGGGCGCCCTACGAACACACCGCCATAGCCTTGCAGTCGGTCAGCGTCTGCCGCATCCCGCACGACGTGGTCGAACGGCTGAACCGCGAAACGCCGCGTCTCCACAACCAGCTGATGCAGCGCTGGCATCAGGCGTTGCGCCAAGCCGACGAATGGCTCACCGAGTTGTCGACCGGCAGCGCGCGCCAGCGGCTGTCGCGCCTGCTGCTCCAGCTCTCGGCCGACGAACCGGAGCGGCCGGTGCGCATCTTCGGCCGCGAGGACCTGGGCGCCATGCTGGGGATCACCATGGAGACGGCGAGCCGCACCGTGGCCGAGTTCAAGCGCGCCGGGCTGATCACCGAGACGGCGCCCAACATGGCGGTCTGCAACGTCCCGGCGCTGCGCGAGGCGGCCGGCGCGGAGTAAGGCTCAAACGAAGCTGCGCTCCAGAAAGCGCCGGAACGGGCCGTCGCGGCCGGCCAGCGCCCACGGCGGCCCCTGCTCCAGCACCCGGCCGCGGTCCATCATCACCACGTGGTCCATCCGTTCGAGACACGTCACCCGATGGGTGATCAGCAGCACCGTGCGCGTTCCCGGCGACGACAGCACGCCGTCCAGCAGGCGCCGCCCGGTGGCCGGATCCAGCCCCTCGCCGGGTTCGTCCAGCACCAGGATGGGGCCGGAACCGAGCAGCGCGCGCGCCACGGCGAGGCGCCGTGCCTCGCCACCCGACAGCGGACGGCCACCTTCGCCGATGGCCGTGTCGAGCCCCTCGGGCAGGCCGGCGAGCCAGGGGCCGAGGGCGGCCCGCTCGCAGGCATCGACCAGGGCCGCGTCATCCGCCCAGGGCGCCGCCACCTGAAGATTGCGGCGGACCGATCCGGCCAGCAGGTGCGGCGTCTGCGGGGCCGCCGCCAGCAGGCCGGCAAGGGCGCCCGCGTCGCCGGGCGCCACCGGCCGACCATCCAGCAGCACCTCTCCCTTCTCGACCGGAAGGAAGCCGGCGAGCAGCGCGGCGACCGTGCTCTTCCCCGACCCGCTCGGCCCCACCAGGGCGACGCGGGCGCCGGGAGGCAGGTCCAGCGTCAGCCCGTCGAGGGCGCGGCCGTCGCCGGCGGGGTAGCGGACGGCGACGGACCGGAGCCGCACATGCGGCGGCCGCGATCCCGACGGCACCGGGAGGGGGGCCGGCGGCGGGGGCGCGGCCAGCAGCGGACGGATCCGGTCCGCCGCCGCCGCCATCGCCCCCCACGCCTGGAAGGCGCCGGCCAGCGGCCCCGTCACCTCGACGCTGGCAAGCGCCAGGAAGGCGAGCATGACGAGATCGGGTGCCGCCAGCGTGCCGGCCGCCACCAGCGGCGCCCCGGCCACCACCGCGCCCCACAGGACGCCCCACAAGACGAGGGAGCCGAGCGACTGGCCGACGGCGGCGCCGACGGCTTCCTGCCGCGCGGAGCGGGCCTGGGCGGCGGCGAGGCGTTCCTGTTCCCGGATCAGGCCGTCGCCGTGGCGCGCCGTGGCGCCGAACGCCTCCAGCTCGTCAAGCCCCTGCGCCCGGTCGACCGCCCAGGTCCGCAGCGCGCTCGCGGCGGCCACCGCGTCCCGTCCCGGCCGTCGACCGGCCAGGGCGAGCGCACCGGGAAGCGCCACCCCGCCCAGGACGAGGCCGCCCGCCAGAAGGATGGCGACGCCCTGGTCCCTGGTCGCGGCGTAGCCGACGGCGGCGGCGCCCACGATCGCCGCGGTAAGGACCGGCACGGCGACCTGAAGGTAGACCCGTTGCAGGCTGTCCAGGTCGGCGCCCGCACGCGCCGCCAGATCGCCGCTGTGCGCCCCCGGCAGCCCGAACGGCAGGCGCGGAGCCAGGGCCAGGAAGACGCGGACCCGCAGGCCGCCGATCAGGCGGAACGTCGCCTCGTGCGTCACCAGCCGTTCGAGGTAGCGGCCGGCGGTGCGGGCCATGGCGCAGCCGCGAATCACCGCGGCGGGGAGGAAGTAGTTGAAGCCGGCCGCCCCGGCGCCGGCCAGACCGGCGGCGGCCATGCCGGTGATGAACCAGCCGGAGACGGCCATCAGCGCGATGTTGGCGAGCGCGGTCGTCACGGCGAGCGCCACGCCCGCCAGCACCCAGGCCCCCTGCCCCTTCAGCAGGCCGAACAGGAAGGCGAGGCGCTTCATGCCACGACCCTCCCCGCCCCGGCCGCCAGCAGCGGCGACGCCGATCCGGCGAGGCGGGCGAAAGCGCCCTCCCTCCCGGCAAGGTCGGCGAAGCGGCCGGCCTGGACGATGCGGCCAGTGTCGAGGACGAGGATCCGGTCGGCCGTCCGCACGGTCGTCAGCCGGTGCGCCACCACCAGGATGGTGCAGGCCCGACGCAGGTCGTCGAGCGCGGCGACCAGCGCCTCCTCGCTGTCCTGGTCCAGGCTGGCCGACGGCTCGTCCATCAGCACCAGCGGCGAGCGCATGACGAAGGCGCGCGCCAGCGCGATGCGGCGGGCCTCGCCGCCCGACAATCCCGCACCCCGCTCACCCACCCGCGTGGCATAGCCGTCGGGCAGGCGCTTGATGAAGGCGGCGGCGTGGGCGCGCGCGGCGGCGGCCCGCACCGCCTCGTCCGTCGCGTCCGGCACGCCCAGGCGGATGTTGTCGGCGATGGTCCCGGCGAACAGGTGCGGCTGCTGCGGAATCCAGGCGGGCCGGAGAGCCGGCGGCCCGGCGGCGGCATCGCCGATGCGCACGCCGCCGCTCCAGGGTGTCAGCCGCCCGCGCAGCAGCGCCATGACCGTGCTCTTGCCGGCCCCGCTCGCCCCGACGAGCGCGGTGAGGGTGCCGGGCTCCAGGGTGAAGGACAGGCCGTCCAGGATCGGCCGGCCGGGGTCGTAGCCGAAGCGGACGCCGTCCACCGCCACCCGCGGCGGCTCCCCGTCCGGGACGGCCACGGCCGGCGCTGGCGCGGCGGCGTCGGTTCCGCGAACGGCGTCCCGCAACAGCGGCGCCATCTGTTCGGCGGCGCCCAGCGCCTCCATGCGGGCATGGTACTGGGCGCCGAGCGCCCGCAGGGGCAGGTAGAATTCCGGCGCCAGCAACAGGATGAACAGGCCGCGCTCGTAGGCCATTTCCCCCCACAGCAGGCGGAAGCCGATGAACACGGCCACCAGCGCGATGCTGACCGTCGCCAGGAACTCCAGCGCCAGCGCCGACAGGAAGGCGACGCGCAGCACCCGCATGGTGTCCCGGCGGTAACGTTCGGCCACCCCGGCCACCCGGCGCGCCTCGCGGTCCACCGCGTGGAACAGCCGCAGCGTCGGCAATGCCTGCACCGCGTCCAGGAGATAGGCCGCCATGCGCGTCAGCGTCGCCCATTGCGCGAGGTTGAGCTTTTCCGCACCCCGGCCGATCAGGATCATGAACAGCGGGATCAACGGCGCCGTCAGCGCGAACACCGGCGCCGACAGCCAGTCCAGCGGCAGCACCACCGCCAGGATGGCGAACGGCAGGAAGACGGCCTGCGCCATGGCCGGCAGGTAGCGGGCGACGAACGGCTCCAGCGCCTCGACACCCTCCACCATCAGCCCGGCGTAGCGCCCGGCCTCGGGCCGCGGATGGCCGGCGGGCAGCCGGCCCAACGCCTCGGACAGGCGGTGGCGGACCATCCCCTTGACCGCGATCGCCGTGTCGGCGGCCAGGACGTGCGCCAGCCACAGAATTCCGGCGCGCGCCGCCAGCACCGGCAGCACCGCCGCCAAGCGCGCGGCGGACGGCGGCGCCGGGCCGAACACGGCATCATCGAGGATGCCGGCGACGAGCCACGCCTGAAGGATCAGCAGCGCCCCGGCCGCGCCATGGCAGGCGGCGGCGAACAGCAGACGCCGCCGGTGCGGGCGCAGCGCGTCGGACAACGGATGAGGGATGCCGGGCATGGGAATCGCGGTGGTGGGAGGGCCGCCCCCTCCCGCGGGAGGGGGCGGATCGGACGGACGCTTACGGCCGCCGGCCGGCGGCGGCATCCTCGGCGTCGAGCCAGAGCACGTTGATGACGCCCAGCGACAGGGCGGCCGTCAGGCCCAGGATCCAGGTGAAGTACCACATGGCAAGTCTCCTTCCCGCCGCTCAGTAGGCGGTCGAGCTGTTGGCGGCGATGTCCTCCACCGTGACCTTCCCCCACATGCGGGCGTAGCACCACACCGTGTAGGCGAGCACCAGCGGCAGGAAGACGACGACGGCCCAGAACATCACGGTGAGCGTCAGGTGGCTGGACGGCGCGTCCCACACCGTCAGGCTGGAGCCCGGATGGCTGCTGGACGGCATGACGAACGGGAACAGCGACAGGCCCGCCGTGCCGATGATGCCGGTCATGCCGAGCGCGCTGGCGACGAAGGCGAGGCCGGGCCGGCCGAACCGGCTCAGCGCCATGGCCAGCGCCGCCCCGCCGAAGCCGGCGGCCGGCGCCAGCAGCGCCACCGGCATGCGGCCGTAGACGTCCAGCCAGGCGCCGGAGGCCGCCACCACCGTCTTCGCCAGCGGATTCGGCAGCGCGCCGGGCGCCGGCTGGCTGACGATGCGGTAGCCGTCGATGCCCAGCGCCACCCACAGCCCGGCGAACGCGAAGCCGGCGATGACCACCACGCCCATGACCTGCACCGCGGCCCGTGCCCGCCCGGCCACCGGGTCCACGGTGCGCATCTGCAGCCAGATGGCGCCGTGCATGGTCAGCATGGCGAAGCTGATGACGCCGGCAAGCAGCGCGAAGGGGTTGAGGAGCGGCAGCAGCGCCGTCAGCAGCGATCCCTCGTAATGCGGACGCAGCAGCGAATCCAGGTGGAAGGGCACGCCCTGCAGCAGGTTGCCGAAGGCCACGCCGAAGATGATCGACGGGATGGCGCCGCCCGCGAACAGGCCCCAGTCCCAGGCCCGCCGCCAGCGGTCGTCGCCCAGCTTGGAGCGGTAGTCGAAGCCGACCGGGCGGAAGAACAGCGCGAACAGCACCAGCAGCATGGCCATGTAGAAGCCGGAGAACGCCGCGGCGTACACGGCCGGCCACGCCGCGAAGATCGCGCCGCCGGCGGTGATCAGCCACACCTGGTTGCCGTCCCAGTGCGGGCCGACGGTGTTGATGATCACCCGGCGCTCGGCGTCGGTGCGGCCGACGAAAGGCAGCAGGTTGCCGACGCCCATGTCCATGCCGTCGGTGATGGCGAAGCCGATGAGGAGCGCCCCGACGAGCACCCACCAGACGAGCTTGAGCGTTTCGTAGTCCAGGATCATGACAGGGTCCTCCGCGTCACTCGGCCGGGGTGGGCATGGGGGTGGCGCCGGGACCGGCGTGGAAGCGCCCTTCGCCCCCGTGCTCGCCCCCGTGCTCGCCGTGATAGCGGCCGGTGCCCAGCGTGGCCGGCCCCTTCCGGGCGAAGCGCACCATCAGGAACAGCTCGATGACCAGCAGCGCCGTGTAGAACGTCAGGAAGCCCGTCAGGCTGAAGATCAGGTCGCCGGTCGTCAGCGAGGAGGTCGCCAGGAAGGTCGGCAGCACCTCGCCGATGGCCCAGGGCTGGCGGCCGAACTCGGCGACGAACCAGCCGACCTCGCAGGCGATCCACGGCAGCGGGATGGCCGCCACCAGCGCGCGCAGCAGCCAGCGCTGTTCCGCGATGGTGCGGCGCATGTTGAACCAGAAGGCGGCGGCGATCAGGAACATCATGAGGAAGCCCAGCGCCACCATCAGCCGGAAGCTGAAGAACAGCGGCGCCACCGGCGGAATGGTGTCCCGCGCGGCCTTGGCGATCTGCGCGTCGGTGGCGTGCGCCACGTCGGCCGTGTGGCGCTTCAGCAGCAGGCCATAGCCGAGATCGGCCTTGTGCGCCTCGAACGCCCGCACCACCGGTTCCGAGCGGTCGCCGGCGCGCAGCTTCTCCAGGTTCTCGTAGGCGATCATGCCGCTGCGGATGCGGGCCTCGTGCTTCGCCATCAGGTCGGCGATGCCGGTGACCTCCTTGTCGGTGGAACGGGTGGCGATGAGGCCGAGCAGCCAGGGGACCTTCACCGCGTAATCGGTGGTCATGGCCGCGTCGTTGGGCAGGCCGAACAGGGTGAAGGGGGCGGGGGCCGGGGCCGTGTGGTACTCCGCCTCGATGGCGGCCAGCTTGGTCTTCTGCACATCGCCCAGTTCGTAGCCGCTCTCGTCGCCCAACACGATCACCGACAGGACGGCGGCGACGCCAAACCCCGTGGCGACCGACAGCGAGCGCTTGGCGAAGGCCATGTCGCGACCCTTCAGCAGGTACCACGCGCTGACGCCCATCACGAACATGGCCGCCGTGACATAGCCGGCGGCGACCGTGTGGACGAACTTCACCTGCGCCACGGGGTTGAAGAGGACCTCGGTGAAGCTGCTCATCTCCATGCGCATGGTCTCGGCCGAGAACTCGGAGCCGACCGGATTCTGCATCCAGCCGTTCGCCACCAGGATCCACAGCGCCGACAGGTTGGAGCCGAGCGCCGTGAAGAAGGTGACCGCCAGGTGCTGCACCCTGGTCAGCTTGTCCCAGCCCAGGAAGAACAGGCCGATGAAGGTGCTTTCCAGGAAGAAGGCCATCAGCCCTTCGATGGCCAGCGGAGCGCCGAACACGTCGCCGACGTAATGGGAGTAGTAGGCCCAGTTGGTGCCGAACTGGAACTCCATCGTCAGGCCGGTGGTGACCCCCAACGCGAAGTTGATGCCGAACAGCTTGCCCCAGAACCGCGTCATGTCGCGGTAGATCACGTTGCCCGTGATGACGTAGACGGCCTCCATCATGAACAGGATCCACGACAGGCCGAGCGTCAGGGGCACGAAGAGGAAATGGTACATGGCCGTCGCGGCGAACTGCCAGCGCGACAGCTCAACGAACACGTCGTCGATCATGCTCTGCTCCTTGCGGGGACGCGCGCCGTACGGTCGAGCGGACGGCGGCGTGCTTGCCCCAAGGCTGGACGATCGGGCGGACGCCGGCATTGAAATGTGCGGCGCGCGCGACGGCTATTTTTGAAGAATTCTCAATGATCGTACAACTGGGTCTCCGGAAAGGAAAAACGCCCCGCCCGGCGGGAAGCCGGGCGGGGCGCTGGTCCGCTGGTCGGCGCGCCGGTCAGGCGGTCTTCAGGCCCAGGACCCATCCCCGCATGGTGTCGTTGGCCGGGGTCAGCGGGGCTTCCTGGAAGCTGACGACGAAGCGGTCGCCCAGATCGGCGATGCCGATCGCGCGCGGGCGCAACGCCAGCATCCGGGGGTCGGGCAGCGCCGGGCCGAAGCAGAACACCAGGTTCTTGGCCGCCTGGATCTCCGGCGCGATGGCGCCGCCCCGGCGCGTGGTGTGGGCGTGGTGGTCGAAGACGGCGATCAGCGCCACGTTGGGGTCGGCCTCGATCTTCGCGGTCAGCGCCGCGATGACGTCGTCGACCGTCCGGCACTCCGTCTCCGTCTTGGCGATCTCGGTGTTGAGGACCGTGTACTTTTCCATGAACTGGGTGGTCTTCATGATGCGCGTTCCTGCCTTGTCTCAGAAGGTGAAATAGCGGACGTTCGGCTTCAGCATGTATTCGGCGACCACCGGCGGGCGCGTCGGGGTCACGCCCTCGACCAGATCGGCCTCGGTCTTGCCGCCGCTGTTGGGCAGGTAGAGGGCGCACAGTTCCACCTTGGCGCCGCCCTGGATCAGGCCCTGCATCATCTGCTGCGGCGTCTTGCCGGACGGCTTCATCGCCGGGGCCGCGTTGCCCTTCAGCGCGAGGTCGCCGCCAGGGCCGCACAGCAGCATGCGGACCGGCACCTGCTTCTTCGCCGCCTCGCCGGCCAGGATCATCGCCATGGCCTGGGTCTGCGCGTCGGGGCTGGTGACCACGACGAACAGCGCCTGATCGTCGGCGCGCGCGGGCATGGCGGCGGTTGCGGTGGTCGCGGCCAGCAGCGCCGCGGCGAGAAGTCTTCCCTTCATCGTTCCGTTCCTGTGTGGGTGTGAAGACGTGGCCCGGCGGTTCATTCCGCCGCGGCCGGGTGATGGGGTTTGCCGTCGGCGGGCGGCTCCTCGTCGAGGTCCTCCCAGCCGGAGATCATGGCCTTGATGTGCGCGAAGACGGTGTGGCCGGTGGTCGTCAGGTAGACGTGCACGCCGACGAAGGCCGCCATCAGGAAGGCCGCACCCGTGTGGACGAGCGCCACGGTCTCCAGCGGCAACCCGCCGAGACCCCAGGCCGTCCAGTCGTTGACGTACAGGTACAGGAGCCCCGAGACGATCAGCAGCGGGTTGATGACCAGCTTGAGGAACAGGTACGCCAGCCGCTGCAGCGGGTTGAGCTTGGCGGCGGCGGTCTTGTGGTAGGGGTGGTGGTCGCCCCGGAAGATGCCGAACGCGTAGAAGCGTCCGATCTCCAGCAGCCGGTGCGTGGTCGGCACGTACTGCTTCCACTCCCCCGTGGTGAAGTGCCAGAAGATGGCGAAGGCCCACAGGCCGAGCAGCGCGTAGGCGAGCAGCGTGTGCACCTGCGCCGCGCGGCCCCAGCCCAGCAGGTGCCAGGTTCCGTGGACCTCCCCGCCGGTGGCGAGCAGCGACAGCACCAGCGCCGCCTGCGACCAGTGCCAGAAGCGTTCGAAGCGCTTGTAGACGTAGACCTTCATCACGACCTCCGGCGGAACAGACGGGACAGGATGCGCAGCAGCGCGTGGCCGGCGACGCCGGCGCCGACCAGCCCGGCCAGCGCGAAGCCCGCCAGGTCGAGCAGGGCGTTGCGGTCGCGGCCGGGCATGTAGAAGCCGCCCAGGTCCGCCAGCCGGCCGTCGCGGGCGTGGCATTCCTCGCACGCCACGGCGTCCTCCTTCGGCGCCACCATGTGGGTGATCGGCCAGTACATGCGCGTTTCGATGAAGCCGTACGTACCGCTGTACGGCATGCCGGCGTACGCCATGCCGGCCTTGATCGACTTCTCGTAGTCGAAGCCGTTCCAGAACGCGGTGTCGTCGCCCTTCGGCCCCCAGACGTGGTTGACGACCAGCGTCTTGTTGACCGGGTCGTAGGGCTGCTTGCCGCGCATCTCCTTGAAGGGCCAGATGCGCGCCTTGGGGTCGTCCGCGCCGCCGGCGAAGCGGTTGAGCACCAGGATATCGCTGTCGTCGATCTTCTCGGTCAGCGTCGTCTGATCGGTCACGCCGTTGAACCAGGCGTAGTGCGGGCGGACGTTCTCGCCGTAGGCGAAGTCGCCCTTTTCCGCCGAGTAGATCAGATGGCCGTGGTCGTCCTTGATGAACACCGGCTTTCCGTTGGCGTCCTTGCGGCCGCCGGTCGACCAGTCCCACAGCATCTTGGTGGCCACACCGCCGCGGGCGAATTCCGGAATGTGGCAGGTCTGGCAGGCGACGCGGTCGGTGTGGTCGTCCAGCTTCGGCTTGCCTTGGGCCGCGTGCGGGCGGTCGCCGTGGCAGGATTCGCAAGTGGCGCGGTTGTGGTCGTCGTGCGGCAGGTCCTTGCCGTGCGTGTCCTTGGCCGTGGTGGCGTAGCGGCTGCCCGACGGGATGTGCGCGTTGAAGGTGTGGCAGTCGGAGCAGGCCATGTTCGCCCCGTCCGGCGACATGTGCACGTCGACGTGACGGGCCGGCTTCACCAGCGAACTGTCCAGGTCGCCGTGCTTCACGCCGTCCCCGCCACCGCCGTTGAAGTGGCAGGCGCCGCAGTTCTCGCGGCCCGGATCACCCACGCTCTGCGCGACCTTGGCGAGGTCGGGCGGATTCATGATCTTGCCGCTGCCGGCGGGGAACTCGGTCGGTTCGTACACCGGATGGCCGGCGCCGTGGGCGATCTTCTTGTAGGTGCCGGTCTTGTCGTGGCAGACGAGGCAGTCGACGTTCTCCTGCTTGGCGAAGTCGAAGCTCTTGTCGGTCCAGCCATAGCCCGCGTGGCAGGAGGTGCAGCGCGGCTCGTTGGACAGCGGAGAGCCGCAGAAGCTGTTCATGGTCCGCGTCTTGCCCAGACGCTCGCCGGTCTTTTCGTTAAGGTAGTCCCAGGTCCAGTGGACGGACTTCATGACCTGGTGTCCGGCCTCGTTGTGGCAGGTCAGGCATACCTTGGTGACGTCGGGGCCGTCCTTGAACGGTCCCTTCAAAGCCTCGAAACGGCTGTGGTCGGCCGTGCTGGAGCCGGCCGTGCCGGGCGACGGGGCGGAGGCGGGCCGGTCGGCGGCGCGCGCCGCGAACGCCAGCAGGAACACGGCCAACAGGGTCAGCAGGGCGGGGAACAGACCGGGCGCACTGTGTCTTCGGTGGGGCGGCATCGTGTGGGGCTCGGAACTCGACGTTGCGATATTAGAATTGTCTCATGTCCTAGCGTCGGCCGCGTTGACGATCCGCAATCCCCCGCGATGCCGGTCCACGGACGGCCAGCCGCCGGCAAAAAGACAGGCGCCATCGCCCGCGGGAGCGGTGGCGCCCAAGTACTGGGAGAGATTCGTGCTGGGAGAGATTCGTGCTGGGAGAGGCCGTATCAGTACCGCATGGTCACGGTGATCGCGCCGCCGCCGTCCGGAAGGGCGAAGGCGGAGTCCTCGAAGGCCGGCGGGCCGGTAACCTCCGGGTTGTTGGACAGGCCGTAGCCCTCCGTCGGGATCATGCCGAGAAAGCGGTCGAGGGCGCCGTCGCCGTTCTCGTCGTGATAGGCCATGACGGCGTACCGGCCGGGCGCCAACCCCTCGAAGGTGACGGCCACCGTGCCGGGCGACGCCGCCGCCTGCCGGATGGCGAGGCTTTTCTCCTCCTTGCGGAAGCCTTCCGCGCGGTCGAACAGCATCACGCGCACGCTGCCGGACGCGCTGTGCACGCCGTCCAGCCGGACGGACAGGTCCGCGGCGGAGGTCGTCGCCACGCCGGACACAAGGCCGCCCAGGACGAGAACGCCGATGAGGAGAGGGGCGGGACGGACGTGGAACATCGCGCGAGGGCCTCGATACGGCGGAACGGGGAAGAGCGGGGATCGATTTAGAGTGCTTCTAATGAGCCGTGCGGCGGCGCGACATGACAATTCGCAAAGCCCCCGCCGTTTTTGCCGATGTCCCCGAAGGCGGCCCCCGTTACTCCGGGGCGCGGCGGCCGCGGCGCCGTCCCCCCGGGCCGCCGCCGTGAGCGCGGCCCGGCGCGCCCGCCCGCCCCTCGGCGCAACGCCGGAAGGCCGGCAGGTGACGCTCCTGAGAGGCACGGCGCAGGTTGTCGAAGACGCGCAGCACCTCGGCGTCGTCGGTCATCGCCATGATGCGGCGGTACAGGTCGGCGTTGGCGATTTCCGCCGCCACCCCGGTTCGGCAGGCCTCGGCCATGGATGCGGGCGCGCGGACGGCGTCCGCCCAGCGGTCGGCCGGCGGTTCCCAGCCGAAGCGGTCGAACTGGCGCTTCAACGCCGCGATGTGCCGCTCCTCGGAGGCCAGGATGTTGACGAAGGGAGGCACCGGGCCGAACGTCTCGATGACCCGGCGGTATGTGGCGCGGGCGTGGTGCTCGTCGTCGATGGCATCGCACAGCGCGGCGCGGGTTCCGTCGGCGCGCGCGGACTGGGACGTGGCGAAAGGCATCGCTTCGGTCCCGCCCTGACGGGGGCACGGCATGGTCAATGGTGTCCGCAGTCGTCGTGGCCGGCCGCGGGCCGGAGCGTGCCGTCGAGGTAGGCCGCGACCGCCGCCTGCGGGTCGGTCTCCACCGTGGCCACGGTGACGATGCCGCGCTCGCGCATGCGGGCGACGAAACCCGGCCCGGCGCTGCCCGCGATGACCACATCGACCGCGTCGAGCGGATGCGGGCCACCCGCGAAGCCGTGGAACGCCAGTTCCTTGGGGAGATCCAGGCGCCCCGATTCCACGGGGGGAGCCCCGGCCCCCGCCTGGAACAGCAAGAACCGCCGGGTCTTGCCGGCGTGCGGGGTGATGGTGCGGAAATTCTGGCTGGCGACGGCGAACTTCATGGCGGGACTCCTGCGGAGATTTTCCGGAAGGCTATCGTCCGCGGAACGTCCTTGTCTTTGCGGATCCGCAAGGCATGCGGCGGACGCGCGACGAACGGACGGGACAGCGAAGCACCTCGGCCCGCCCCCGCCGCCCCTCCCCCGTCGCGAACCGTGTGATTGCGTTGCTTCGCCCGGGGATCCGGCGGTACCATGTGGACGGCAGACGCGCCGCATCTCTCCGATGGAGGGATAACATGGCCTTCTCTTTCCGGATCGCCGCAATCGTTCTGGTCCTGGCGCTTGCCCCTGAAAAAGCAGCGTCACCGCAAGAAAGGCTGGAGAACGGCGAGGCGTGTTCGGACGGACGCCCCCGGAGCATCCCGACCGCCGACGCGCGCTGCCGTTCCGGGAAATGCCGGCCCGGCCCCGCCATAAACGCACAGGAGCCGGACTGGTACTGCCTCGATTCATTCATGCAATGCGCGCTTCCCGGCACCGATGGCAGAAGGGAAAGCGCTTTCATCGATCTGAACGGCACCAGATATCAGTGTCTCGATCCCGGCACGGGGAGTCCGCACCGGTTCGCACCGATCCGTTAGGGAACGCGCGACGTCGAACGCGCCATCACGGCGGCACGAACGGAAACCCGGGCCGCGCGCACGGCCATCAGGCCTCTCCGGAAACGCCCCACCCGTTACCGTTTGCGCACCAGGGAGTAGGTCTCGTCCGGCGTCAGCGTCAGGTCGACCGCCATCTTGATGGCCACGCCCACCACCATCAGCGCCAGCAGGATGCGCAGGGTGCGCGCCGGCACCTTGCTGCTCAACCGCGCGCCGATCTGGGCGCCGATCACGCCGCTCATCAGCAGGAACACGGCCAGCACGGCGTCCACCGTGTGGTTCATGGTGGCCTGCAGAAAGGTGGCGTTGGCGGCGACGAAGATGATCTGGAACAACGACGTGCCGATCGTCACGGCGGTCGGCATCTCCAGCAGGTAGATCATCGCCGGCACCATGACGAAGCCGCCGCCCACACCCATGATGGCCGACAGGATGCCGACCGCGACGCCGATCACCACCGGCGGGATGACGCTGATGTAAAGGCGCGAGCGCTTGAAGCGCGTGCGGAACGGCAGGCGGTGGATCCACGGGTGCGCATGCTTCTTGCGGCGCAGCGCCGGGTTGGGGCCGCGGCCCATCAGGTCGCGCACGCCGTCGCGCAGCATGATCGCCCCGACCGTGCCGAGAACCAGCACGTAGCTGAGCGCGATGACGATGTCCACCTGCCCGAGCGAGCGCAGCAACGCGAACAGCCAGACGCCGGCCGACGATCCGGCGAAGCCGCCGGCCAGCAGGATCAGCCCCATCTTCACGTCGACGTTGCCGCGCCGCCAGTGCGTCAGCACGCCGGAGACGGAGGCGCCGACCAGTTGGTTCGCCCCCGTCGCCACCGCCACCGACGGCGGGATGCCCAGGAAGGTCAACAGCGGTGTCAGCAGAAACCCGCCGCCCACGCCCAGCAGCCCCGACAGGAAGCCGATACCGCCCCCCAGGGCCAGCATGACGGGAACGCTGACCGAGATGCCGGCGATCGGGAGATAGGCGTACATCGCACGTCCTGCGCAGCTGAAGCGGGGCCGGCTCTTTCCATAACGCATCCCCGTTCGCACTGCAATATGAACAATAGCTAAAATTCGGCCGGCGGTGTGTTCCCGTCGCCGGGAGTCAGTCGTTCGCGATCGACCCCGCGCCGGCGAATTCCAGAAGGGCGGGAGCATCCTTGCGCGCCTGATCCCAGGCCAGTTCGTGACCGAAGTACAGGAGGCTGTTGACGACCGCCCCGGTCGCGGCGAGTCCCCCGGACAGCAACGGATCCCCGGTGAACGCGTAGGCGAGCCCCACGTCGGCGGCGGTTCCGACGATGCGCCAGCTCACCATCTTCATGAGGCCCACCCCCCATGCGGGTGTACCAGCATCGTCGCCCTTCACCACGGGAGGCGACACCCGGTACGGGGCCGACGCGACCGAAAGCAGGGGCATGGCAAGCGGCCCGTCGCCCTCCAGGCGGCGGCGCAGACCGCGCTCGGCCTTCGCCAGCGCCTGTTCGGTCCAGGCGGCGGCGATTTCCGGAACGCCTCCGAGGAAGTGGTAGCGGACGTCCACCACGTCCCGCCGGTCGGTGATCCGTACCCCCGCCATCAGCCACAGGGACGGCAGGGTCCAGTCCTTTCGCGCCGCCGTCTCCGCCGCGGCGATCCACGCGGGCGAGGAGTCCGGACGGGCGCTGGTCGTGACGCGGTTGACGAAGCGGCAAGCACCGTCCATGGCCGAGACGTACTGGATGGCCGCGAAGTCGAAGTCCGACCGCGAACAGTCGCGGGTCAGGCCCCAGCCGGCCTCCGCCGGCTCCGTGTTGGTGGTGGCGATGACGAAGGCGCGGACGTCGCCTCCGGAAAGCTGCACCAGAACCGCGCTCTCGAACGGTGCCGTACCGCCCTGGCCGGCCAGCACCCATTCGCCTTCCGGCAGCGGGATCTGTTTGCCGGCGAGGGCGAAATGGCCGGCGTACCGCTCGTCACCGGCGGCGGCTGGTGCCGAAGCGAGCGCGACGGCCGCCAGGCTCATGACAAATGGGCGCAGCATTCCGTTTGTCCCGATGCCCCGACGATCATTGGCCCACACTATCATCGCACCGCCACGCGGGCCACGCTTATGAGCACATCTGTTCCCCCCGCGAGTCTCGGGGAGCCAAACGGAGTGTAACGTTACGGCAAACGTCCCCGTCCAACGGACATCGGGCGCGGATCGGCCGCGCCGCCCAACGGATGGAAGCGACAATGTCCCTGACGATGCTGGAAAAGGAACTGGTGGCGGTGGCAATCTCGGTGGCGGCGGGGTGCCGGCCCTGCACCACCCACCACCTCACCGCGGTGAAGCGGGCCGGTGCCACCGAGGCGGATATCGCGAAGGCGGTGGCGGGTGCGGTGTGCGTGCGGACCAGCGCCACCGAGGGGATGCGCCGCCATGCCCTCGGCCTGGAACCGGCGCAGGACGGCTGCGGCTGCGGCTCCACCGCTCCGCTGGCCGAACTGGTCGCCATCGGCGCCTCGCTGGCCGTCAACTGCACGGCCAACCTCGACAAGCACCTCGCCGCGGCGAAGGCCCTGAGCGTGCCGCAGGAGCACGTCGACGAGGTCGTCGCCCTGGCGGCCATGATCCGCTCCGAAGCCATCCACCATGCCGAGAAGCGCCTCGGCGCCACGACGGCGCGGGGTCCGGTCGGCGGCTGCGCGCCGACGGGGGCATCGGCCGGCTGCGGCTGACGAACACCCTCCCTCAACCGGACGAAGCAACTCCCGGCGCCCGCACCTTGCGTGCGGGCGCCGTGACGCCGACGCTCGGCCCTGTCCATCGCCCTGCGAACCACGTCGGAGCGCACGCCGGAAGGGCGCGATGTCGGGCCGGAGGCAAAGCCGGGGCAGGCCACCGGTCTTCCAGGCTCACCACGGTATCGGGCTGGTTCCCGGTATTGCAAAGAAGATGTTCCACCCCTTGTCGGCGCCGCACCGATCCCCATCTAGGAGGTCCTGCCGGAAAGGGTCGGACGGCGCCGTTAAAAATCGCCCCGGCCTTCTTGGCGAGAACTGCCCACGGTCACCCGGTGACGGTTTCTTGCCGGCATCTTCGAGGAAATCGACGGCGAATGATCCGGCCTCCTCTTGAACAGGGCGGTCGAGTGCTTACATAAAGCTCCGTGCGTTGAGCCTTTCTTGAAGGCATCCCCTGCCTCTCGCCAACAACCCAACCAAGCACCCCAACGGCATTCTTTCCCTGCGCGCAGGGCATCCCAGGATCGGTGTCGCCGGCAACGGCGCGCCCACCCCCTCCTCTCCGGCCCGTGCCGGCTGGCCGCCTCTGCGCCCCCGTCCTGGCGCCGCCGGTGCGGCGCCGGAGAGGTCCCTGAACCTCGCATCGCCCATTTGGCATCGCTCCTTCAGCATCGCCCAGGCGATGCACGCCCGGTCGGCAGCGTCGAATGCCGGCTTGTCTCGAACGCCTGTCCAGAACCGTCGCAACGACGCCCGACGCGGAGCGCCACCCCCATCGGGCATGGGAAAGGTCTGCATGCAACGTCGTTTCACCTCCGCCGAGCCGATGCAGCTCTACCTGCGGGAGGCCCGGATCTACACCTATCTCACCCCCGAACAGGAGCACGGCTACGCCACGCGCTGGCACGACGCGCAGGACCGGCGGGCGCTGGACGCGCTGGTCGGCAGCCACCTGCGCCTCGTCGTCAAGATGGCGCGCGGGTACCAGGGCTATGGCCTGCCGCTGGCGGATCTGGTTGCCGAAGGCAACGTGGGCCTGATGCAGGCGGCGCAGAAGTTCGATCCGGGCAAGGGGTTCCGCTTCGCCACCTACGCCACCTGGTGGATTCGCGCCGCCATCCAGGAATACGTCCTGCACAACTGGTCGCTCGTGAAGATCGGCACCACGGCGGCGCAGAAGAAGCTGTTCTTCAGCCTGCGCCGCCTGAAGGCCCGCATGCAGGAGCTGGAGGGCGGCGACCTGCCGCCGGAGGCCGTGGCGTCAATCGCGACCGAGCTGGACGTGCCCGAGGCGGAGGTGGTGGCGATGAACCGCCGCTTGTCCGCCGACAGCTCGCTCAACGCGCCCATGGGCGAGGACGGCGGCGAGTGGCAGGACCATCTCACCGACGACCGCATCAACCAGGAGACCACCTTCGCCGACGCCGAGGAGCGCCGGCAGCGCGTGGACTTCCTGAAGCTCGGCCTGGACGTGCTGAACGACCGCGAACGGGCGATCTTCGTCGCGCGCCGCCTGGCCGAGAGGCCGCTGACCCTCGACGAGCTGAGCCAGCGCTTCCAGGTGTCGCGCGAGCGCGTCCGGCAGCTTGAGGTCCGCGCGTTCGAGAAGGTGCAGAAGGCCGTCATGGCCCACGCCAGGGAGCAGCAATTCCCGGCGTCCGAAAAGAGCCGTGCATTCGCCCGCGCCTGACGCGCGGGCACTGACAAAAGGATCACATGGGTACCCATCACGCCATCGAAACACAGCGCCCAGGGTCCGGCCGCGCCCTCATCCTGCACCCCGTCCTGCGCGGCACCGACGCCGGCCGCAGCCCCGAGGCCTCCCTTGACGAGGCCGTCGGCCTGGCGGCGGCCATCGACCTGGACGTGGCGCACGCCGCCGTCGTGAAGGTCAACCAGCCCCGCCCGGCCACCCTGCTGGGCGGTGGTGCCGTCGAGCAGTACGCCGCGCTGCTGGAGACCGCGCGCGAGGCGAGCGAGACCATCGACCTCGTCGTCGTCGACCACGCCCTCAGCCCGGTGCAGCAGCGCAACCTGGAACGCGCCTTCAAGGCCAAGGTCATCGACCGCACCGGCCTGATCCTGGAGATCTTCGGCGAGCGGGCCCGCACGCACGAAGGCCAGCTTCAGGTCGAACTGGCGGCGCTGACCTACCAGAAGTCCCGCCTCGTGCGGTCGTGGACCCACCTTGAGCGCCAGCGCGGTGGCTTCGGCTTCCTCGGCGGCCCCGGCGAATCGCAGCTTGAGATGGACCGCCGTCTGATCGGCGACCGCATCACCCGCATCAGGAAGGAACTGGAGGAGGTGCGCCGCACCCGCGGCCTGCACCGCAAGGCGCGCGCCAAGGTGCCCTACCCCGTGGTGGCGCTGGTCGGCTACACCAACGCCGGCAAGTCCACGCTGTTCAACCGCATGGCCGGCGCCGACGTGTTCGCCCGCAACCTGCTGTTCGCCACGCTGGACCCGACCATGCGGCAGGTGACGCTGCCGTCCGGACGCAAGGTGATCCTGTCCGACACGGTGGGCTTCATCGCCGACCTGCCGACGCATCTGGTCGCCGCCTTCCGCGCCACGCTGGAGGAGGTGCAGGCGGCGGACGTCATCCTGCACGTCCGCGACGTCGCGCACCCCGACACCGAGGCGCAGAAAGCCGACGTGGAGGCCATCCTGCGCGACCTCGGCATCGATCCGGACCGCGATCCGCGGGTGGTCGAGGTGGCCAACAAGATCGACCGGCTGGACGGGGAGGCGCTCGACGCCGTCCTGGCCCGGACGGCGCGGTCCGACGGCGCCTGCGCGGTGTCGGCGGTGACGGGACAGGGGCTGGACACGCTGTTCGGCATTCTCGACCGCCGCATGACCGCCGGCCGCGCGGTGGTGGAGGTGGACGTGGAACACGGCGACGGCGCCACGCTCGCCTGGCTCTACGCCCACGGCGAAGTGATCGGGCGGCGCGACGACGACGGCCACGCCCACCTTCGGGTGGCGATCGAACCGGCGCTGCTCGCCCGCATGGGGCACCGGCGCGGGGAATGGGCGGCCGCGTAAGGACGGGTCGAGCGAACGGGAAAGGGGCTGCCGGAAACGGCAGCCCTTATTGCGTTTCGGCGCAGGCCCGCATCGGCCGCCGTTCGAGGAACCAGACGAACGCGCCCGGGTTTCTCCGTCATGACGAAAAAGCCGGACGACGCGCCGACGGCAGCGCAACTGGAGCGGGTCCGCCGCTATCAGGAGATCCTGAACGACTTCGGGCGGGCCGTCCTGGAAACGAAGCAGCTCAACCAGCTCCTTCACCTGGCGTGCGTGCAGAGCGCGCGCGGCATCGGCATCAAGCACACCAAGGTGATGCGCTACCGCCCGGCCAAGGGCGACCTGCTCGTCGAAGCCGGCGTCGGCTGGAAGCCGGGCGTGGTCGGGCACACCAGGCTGGGGACCGATGTCGCGTCCGCCCCCGGGCGCGCCCTGCAGTCCCGCCAGCCCGTGCGCGTCGACGACCTGCCCAACGATCCCGCGTTCCGCTATTCGCCCTCGCTGCGGGACCATGGCATCGTCTCGGTGCTCAACGTGCCGGTGGCGATGGACGGCGTGGTGTGGGGCGTCCTGGAGGTGGACAGCGACATCCCCCGTCACTTCGCCGAGGACGACGTCGTCTTCCTGAGCGCCCTGGCGAACATCCTGAGCCTTGCCATTCAGGGCATCCTGCACGAAAAGCGCGCCGAGGACGCCACGGCGCGGGCGCTGCGCGATGCCGAGCGGCAGAAGATGCTCATGCGCGAGCTGGCGCACCGGGACAAGAACGACTTCCAGATGGTCATCGCGATCCTGCTCATGCAGATGGGCAAGCAGCAGGACCCGGAGGCGGTGCGCGGGTTCAAGCACTGCATCGACCGGGTTTCGGCCATCAGCATGGCGCACGACCAGCTGGCCATGCGCCCCGACCAGCCGACCATCGACATCGCCGCCTACCTGGAAGCGCTGTGCGGCAACCTGAGGCACCGCAACGGCGGCATCGGCGTCGAAACGCGGATCGACAGCGCCCAGTTGACGCATGAACGTGCGGTGTCGCTGGGCCTGATCACCAACGAACTGGTGACCAACGCGCTCAAGTACGCCTTCCCGGACGGCAAGGGCACGGTGCGGGTGGAGTTCACCGCCGATCCAGACAGCGGGCAGGGCTGCCTGATCGTCGCGGACGACGGCATCGGCCTGGGACCGCCGCGCCAGGGGAGTTCCGGGCTGACGCTGGTGAGGGGGCTGGCGCAGCAGATCGGCGGCTCGGTCGAACAGGAGCCGGTGGAGCACGGGACGACGTTCCGCATCTGCTTCCTGATGGTGCGCTGACCCGCCTCAGGCTCCCGAGCATCGCTCAGGCCGAAACGGACCCTGGAACCGGAAGGTCGGCGGTTCCGTCCCCGCGCCGATTGCGTTATATAGTCTCGGTACACATCGCCTTGGCCGCCGATCGGAGAAGGAGATCCGGGAATGAAGAAGCTGCTGCTCGCCACCGCCCTGCTGCTGTCGGCCGCCACCGGCGGCGCCACAATGGCCCGGGCCGGCGAGACCAACGTCGCCGTCGCCGCCAACTTCACCGAGCCGGCCAAGGAGATCGCCAGGGCATTCGAGGCGAAGACCGGCCACAAGGCGGTGCTGAGCTTCGGCGCCACCGGCCAGTTCTACGCGCAGATCAGGCAGGACGCCCCCTTCGCCGTGTTCCTGGCGGCCGATGACGAAACGCCGAAGAAGGCGGTGGAGGAAGGGCTGGCCATCGCCGACAGCCGCTTTACCTACGCCACCGGCCGGCTGGTGCTGTGGAGCAAGAGCCCGACCGCGGTGACCGGCGAGGAGACGCTGAAGACGGCCGCGTTCGAGAAGGTCGCCGTCGCCAACCCGGCCACCGCCCCCTATGGCGCCGCCGCCGTGCAGGCGATGAGGAAGCTGGGCGTCTACGAGGCCCTGCAGCCGAAGCTGGTGCGGGGCAACACCATCGCCCAGGCCTTCCAGTTCGTCGAGACGGGCAACGCCGAGGTCGGCTTCGTGGCCCTCTCCCAGGTCATCACCAGGAACGAGGGTTCGCGCTGGCCGGTGCCGGATCTGCTGCACGAGCCGATCCGCCAGGACGCCGTCCTGCTGAAGAAGGGTGCCTCGGACGACGCGGCCAAGGCGTTCCTCGCCTTCCTCAAGGGGCCGGAGGCCGGCGCGGTGATCGCCAGGTTCGGCTACGGCACGGCGGTGGCGAACTGACGCCGCGCCGGACTGCCGGACTCCGCGACCCGTTCAGGCGTCGTTGGCCGGATGTCCGATGCGGGTGGCGAGCACGGCGGCGATCCGCCCGTCGGTCGGCAGCGGCCCCTGCCCTTTCAGGGCATCGCGCATCATGCGGTTGATGGTGTCGTCCGGTCTCTTGTCCCAAAGCAGCGCGTTGAACGTGTTGCCGAACACGGTGCGGTAGAGGCTCAGCAAGTCCCCGTCGATCATTCCGGCCCTCCCTTCGAACAAGGCCTATGATCCGACTTTGGAACGCGCCGCAGTCCGATCAAGCCCTCCGAACGAGGAAGAGGAGAGCCGCCCGCCTCACACCGGGCGGGCGGGAGCGAGCGTCCCCAGTGTGCGCAGGAAGGTGGTGGCGCCGCTGCTGCGCAGCGGGATGAAGGGCTTGCGCATGCGCCGGCACAGCCCCTTCACGCGCAGGCAGGCGTCATGGCTGACGCAGTCGATCGGGCAGACGACGAGATCGGCCCGCTCCACCAGCCCTTCCAGGCAATGCGCGGCCTGCTCGACGCCGCCGTCGTGGTGCAGCAGGTCGCCGTTCAGCGTCTGCACCGTCTCGCGCAGGCGCGGCACCAGGTTGGGCCGGCCGCCCACGTAGAGGATCGCCTGCCCGCCGAGGTCCGGCGGCGCAGCCGGCCCCGTCACGGCCGGGCGCGGCCCGGCGGCCGGTGTGGTGGATGGTGTGGCGGATGGCGCAGCATCGAGCAGCGCGCGCAGGCGGGTGGCCTCGCCCTCCGCCGCGCGGGCGCGGGCGCGTTCGGCGGCGACACGGCGGTTGGCGCGGACGAGGCCGCGCTCCAGCCGCTCCGCCGAGGCCGCCCGCCGGGCCGGACGGGCGGAAGCGGTGACGGCCGTGCGGGCCTGGGCCAGTTCGGCCTCCAGCGCGCGGATGCGGGCGTCCTTCTCGGCGATCCGCTCGGCGGTCGAGCGCTCGGCGCGCGCCAGCCGGTCCTCCAGCTCCGCGCAGCGCGCCTCCAGCGAGTGTTGCTGGCGCAGCGTGCGGCGGTTCTGGGCGCCCAGCAGGTGAGAGAGCATGTGCACGTCACCATAGGCGCGCATGGCAACGCTCTCCGGCACGCCGGCGTGGCTCAGCACCGCCCAGTAGGCGGCGGCGACGCTGCCGGAGGCGACCGCCTGCTCCCACAGGGCCAGCCAGCCGGCCTCGTCTGTGGCGCGGGCGAAGCGGCGGACCTCTCCGGCGTACTTCTCGTCCAGGCGCTTGTGCAGCAGCCGTGCCGGCGCCCCGCTGCCGCCGACCTGCTCGACGAAGTAGCGGTGCAGGTCATAGTCCCGCAGCCCCGCCGGCCGCTCGATGCCCAGCCGGCGGCAGGCCCACTCCAGATCCTCATGGCTGAGGCAGGTGCCGACGATGGAACAATGATGTTTGCGGTCGATCTGCCAAATCTTGCGGCGCTTGGCGTGGCTGATCAGGCGCGCCGGCTCGGTCTTCCTGCACTGCTCGCACATCGTCGCTCTCCACAGACGGCCTCGGCCCCTTCTTGATAATGCGACTGATTTGCATTTGCAAGCACGAGAGCGCGCCTGCGACATCGTGCGTTGACGCGGGTCAAGGCGATGCGGCACACCGGCGTGCCACAACGCCGCCCACCATCGTTCACAAAGCCATTCACAAGGACCCCGTCATGACCGAGCCGCTCGGCGCCGACACGCGCCTGGACACTCTCGCCGCCAGCGACCCCGCCGCCATCGCGCGGCTGGCGCAGCTCCATCCCGCCTTCCACCCCGAGACCGGCCGCGAGATGGGCGTCCCGCCCGAGGCGAGCCTGGGCGACCTGGCGCGCGCCATCGGCCTGCCCGTCGACGCCGTGCTGTCGATCGCCCGCGGCGAGATCCGCGTGCAGGTGCACGAGGGCGGCGGCTGCGGCTGCTCCTGCGGCGGCGGCAAGCACTAGCCCCGGCGGCGGCAGTCCCCACCTTCGGGCGGGTTGGCAGGCGGGCGCGTCCGCTTCATCGTGTAAGGATGCCGCTCGTCCACACCGCCATCGTCCTCCTCGCCGCCGCCGTGCTCGCGGTGCCGCTCGCCAAACGCATGGGGTTCGGCAGCCCGCTGGGCTATCTGGCGGCCGGGCTGGCCATCGGACCCAGCGGGCTCGCCCTCGTCACCGACGTGGAGGCCATCGCGCACGTCTCCGAACTGGGCGTGGTGATGCTGCTGTTCCTGATCGGGCTGGAGCTGCGGCCGCAGCGCCTGTGGGTCATGCGCAAGGCGGTGTTCGGCCTGGGCGGCGCGCAGGTGGCGCTCTCCGCGGCGGTGCTGGCCGGGGGTGCCCTGGCGCTGGGCCTGCCGTGGCCGGCGGCGATGGCGGCCGGCGCCGGGCTGGCGCTGTCGTCCACGGCCATCGCGCTGCCGCTGCTGGCCGAGCGCGACCTGCTGGCCACGCAGGCCGGACGCGACAGCTTCTCCATCCTGCTCTTCCAGGATCTGGCGATCATCCCGCTGGTGGCGCTGCTGCCCCTGCTGGGCAACGGCGGCGCCATGCCGGACCACGGCGACGGCCTGGGCTGGTCGGTCGCCAAGGCGGCGGGGGCGGTGCTGCTGGTGCTGGCCGGGGGCCGGCTGCTGGTGCGGCCGGTGTTCCGGCTGGTGGACGCCGCCAGGACGCCGGAGATCTTCACGGCCACGGCGCTGCTCATCGTGCTGGGCACGGCGGCGCTGGTGGACGCGGCGGGGCTGTCGATGTCGCTGGGCTCCTTCCTGGCCGGCGTCCTGCTTTCCGACTCCGAGTACCGGCACGAGGTAAAAGCCGACATCGAGCCGTTCGAGGGCCTGCTGCTGGGCCTGTTCTTCGTGTCGGTCGGCGTGTCGGCCGACGTCGCCGGCTTCCTGGCCGATCCCGGCGGGATGCTGCTGCTCGCCGCCGTCCTGATCGCGGTGAAGGGGGTGGTGCTGGCCGCGCTCGCCCGCCTCGCCGGGCACCGGCCGGGCGGCGCCTTGCGCATGGCCGCGGCGCTGGCCCAGGGTGGAGAGTTCGGTTTCGTGCTGTTCGGCGTGGCCGTCACCGACGGGGTGATGACCCAGCCGCAGGCCGGGACGGCCATGCTGCTGGTGACGCTGTCGATGATCGCCACGCCCTTCCTGTTCGCCGCCGAGGAGCGCTGGCTGGCCCCGCGGCTGGTGCGCAAGCTGGCCCGGCCGTTCGACACCATCGACAAATCAGCCGACGACGCGGTCTCGCCGGTCATCATCTGCGGCTTTGGCCGGGTCGGGCAGATCGTCGGCCGCATCCTGCGGCTGCGCGGGATCCCCTTCACCGCGCTGGAGAAGGACGCGGGTCAGGTCGACTTCGTGCGCCGGTTCGGCAACCAGGTGTTCTACGGCGACCCCTCCCGACCCGAGTTGCTGCGCGCCGCCGGGGCGGACACCGCGCGGCTGCTGGTGGTGGCGCTGGCCGACGTGCAGGAATCGCTGACGGTGGTGGACATGGCGCGGCGCCTGTTCCCGCACCTGCGCATCGCCGCCCGTGCCCGCAACCGGCGGCATGCCCACCTGCTGATGGACCGCGGCGTCGAGGTCATCGTGCGCGAAACTTTCGACTCGAGCCTGCGCCTGACCGAGCGGGTGCTGGAGTCCTATGGCCTGCCGCCCGCCGAGATCCGCCACACCATCGATACCTTTCGCGCCCACGATGAACGGGCGCTGGTCGCCCAGCACGGCGTCCACCACGACGAGGCGCGCCTGATCCAGAGCGCGCAGGAGGCGGCGCGCGAGCTGCGCGAGCTGTTCGAGGCCGACCGCCCCGACGACTGAGGATCCGGCCATGCATGCATTTGCATGCAGATCCAATGGGCGCTCCGATAGCATCCTTAGCTTTCTAAGGGATGCTTTCAATAAACATCAAACGAATCAGGGGTAGCTATAACGCAGCCCCCGCGCCTCCGCAAAATCTGCAATATTAGTGACTGTTAAGCGCATGAGGTCCGCCATAACGGACAACGCATAATGAGACACACCGCTCATCTCTGGATTGTTGCGCTAGGAACGACATTTCCCGTCGCCATTTTGGTGACGATCGGGCTCCTGTTGTTCGGCAACCAGCATGTGGGCGCGGTCCATCGGCAACTGGCGCAGGCCGCGTATTCATCTGTTGCGGCCGTGGAAAACAAGATTTCGAGCGACCTCGATCTCCTGGAAACGTTGGCGCTGGACGCCGGGCAATCCTCCGCGGATCTGGCCGCCCTCTACCGCAGGGCGAAACTGGTCGAGGCCCGGCGGCCGGACTGGCTGGGCGTTGTGCTGACCAACCAGCAGGGGCAGGTCCTCAACACCAGCTTGGCGTTCGGGACGACGCTGCCGCCGCTCATCGATGCACGCGGCATCGAGACGGTTTTGCGCACCGGCCGCCCGCACGTCAGCGGCGTGCTGCGCAGCGCCGCGACGATGAACGAGCCGGTGATCATCCTGCGGGCGCCGGTCACCACCGATGGAATGATCAGCCACACGCTGGCGGTGCTGGTGCGCGCGTGGTCGTTCGCCGAGCTGCTGCGCGAGCAGGGCCTGACGCCGGAGGGCAGCATCCTGTTGGCGGACCAGGATCACCGGCTGATCGCCCGCACCGGCGCCACCGATCCCCAGGAAGGCGCCATCGGCTCGCCGGTGTCGCAATCCATGATCCAGGGCATCGAGCAGGTGCGCAACGGCTACTTCTACGCAACCACGCTCGACGGCACGCCGATGATGGGCGTCAGCGCCCGCGTGACGGCGACCGGCTGGACCGTGCTGACCGTCATTCCCTCCGCCGCGCTGGTGTGGGAGGCGCGCTGGTCGCTGCTGCTCGCCGTCCTGGGCGGCGTCGCCGTACTGGCGACCGCGCTGGCGGTGACGGCGGTCATGCTGCGGGCCCGGCAGCGGCGGATCGCCGCCGAACGCGAACGCCTGGGGTTGGAGGCGGACCGGCAGGCCGAACGGCGCTTGGCCGAGATCGCCGCCAACTTTCCCGGTATCATCTACCGCCGCGAGCTGCGCCCGGACGGCCGCATGGCCTACACCTATCTCAGCCCCAACCGCGAGCTGGTGGAGACCGCCGGGCGTCCGCCGCCCACCCTCAACGATTGGCAGCCGCTCGACCGCGTGGTCGAGATCCTGCCGCGCGAGATGCGGTTGGAATGGCTGGCGGCGCTGCGCCGGTCGGCGGAAACCCTGACGCCGTTCGTCTTCGAAAGCTCGATCACCGACGTGCACGGGCATGTGCGCTGGGTGCGCAGCACCGCCGGCGTTCACCGGCGCGGCGATGGCACGGTCGTGTGGGACGGTGTCCTGCTGGACGTCACCCACATCAAGCGGACGGAGGACGCGCTGGCCACGGCCATGCGCGAGGCGGAGCGGGCCAACACCACCAAGTCCCGCCTGCTGGCCGCCGCCAGCCACGACCTGCGCCAGCCGTTCCAGGCGATGAGTCTGTTTTCCACGCTGCTGCTGGCGCACCTGCCCCAGGGCGAGCCGCGGCGCATCGCCGAGCGCCTGGACGAGGCGGTTCGCACGGCGATGGAGCTGTTGAACGCGCTGCTCGATCTGTCCACCGTCGAGTCCGGCACCTTCACGCCGGTGATCGGCCCGGTCGTGGTGGAGGACCTTCTGGAGCGGCTGCGGCGCGAGTTCGAGCCGCTGGCGACGGCCAAGGGCCTGATCCTGCGCGTGGTGCCCTGCGGCACCGGCGTTCTGAGCGACCGGGTGCTGCTGGAGCGCATGCTGCGCAACCTGCTGGTCAACGCGCTGCACTTCACGGAGCGCGGGTGCATCCTGGTCGGCTGCCGCCGGCGCGGGTCGGAGCTGGCGATCGAGGTGTGGGACACCGGCCGGGGCATCCCGGACGAGCAACAGGACGCCATCTTCGAGGACTTCTACCGCATCGACGGGCCGGAGCCGGTGCGCCACCGCGTGCGCGGGTTGGGCCTTGGGCTCGCCATCGTCCGCCGGCTGGCGCAGTTGTTGGGGCACCGCGTCGGCGTCCAGTCGCGGCCCGGCCGCGGCTCCTGCTTCCGCATCCTGGCACCGAGGGTCGGGGCGCCGCCACGGACACTCCAGCCGCCGGCCGCTGAGCGCCCGGCGCGGATCCAGCGCATCCTGCTGGTGGAGGACGACGAGGCCCAGCGTTCCGGCCTGCGCCTGACCCTGGAGACCTGGGGGCACGTCGCCTGGGCGGCGGCCGACGCCGACGGGGCGCTGGCCCTGACCCGCGGCGGCGGGGAGCGGCCCACCCTGATCGTCAGCGACTACCGCCTGCCGGGCGACCGGTCCGGCGCCGATCTCGTCCGGCAGATCCGCGGCGAGCTGGGAGAGGACATCCCCTGCATCCTGATGACCGGCGGCGAGGACGCCGCGCAGATGGCCGCCGCGCGGGGGACCGGCTTCCGCCTGCTTCGGAAGCCGTTCCGGCCGGAGGACCTGGCCGATGCCTTGTCCTCCACGACCACCACGCCGCGCGATCGCCCGTTCTCTTGACCGTGGTCAAGTCCACTCCATCAGGCTATCCTAACATACAAAGAACAATGTCGGATTTGGGAGGACGACATGCCCGGAGCCTTGCCGCGCACCGATGATGAAGGTTATTTGATCGACCCCGGCGACTGGACGGACGAGGTCGCGAAGGAGCTGGCTCGGCGCGAAGACATAGATCTTACGGACGATCACTGGGAAGCCTTGATGTTCATGCGCCGTTACCTTGACGAACATCAGGTGGCGCCGGACGCCCGCCACGTCATGAAACATCTCACCCAGACGCGCGGTGCGGGCCGCAACCGCCTGTTCGAACTGTTCCCCTACGGTTACGTGCAGCAGGCCTGCAAGATCGCCGGCATGAAGCGCCCGCGGGCCTGGAGCACGGGGTGATCACCGCCTGAACCCCAGCGCCTCCAGCGCCGCCGCGATCTCCGGCGCATCGAGGGCGGCGAGAAAGCGGCGGACGGGGGCGCGGTCCAGGCGGTCACGGGGGATGGCGAAGTCGTAGTGCTCCTCCTGCAAGGGCAGGAAGCCCAGGCCGTAGAGGCGCGCCACGCTGTCGATCGCCACGCCCCAGTCGGCGCGCCCCTGCGCCACCGCGGCGGCCACCGCGTTGTGCGACTTCGCCTGCGTCCAGTAGCCGGCGGGCCGTAGACCGCCCAGAGCGCGGTCCGTCAGGATGCGCGTGCCGCTGCCGGTGTTGCGGTTCATCATGATGCAGGCGGCGTCCGCCCCGGCGGCGGCGATGGCCTCTTCCGCCGTGCGGCCCTCGAACCGGGCGTCGCCGGGGCGGTACACCACGCCCTGCAGGCGGCGGTAGCCGGCCACCAATTCCAGCGCCGGGGTCAGGAACGGGCGGTTGTAGGCGCCCGAGGCCGGGTCCATCAGGTGGATGGGGGCGATGTCGCACTCGCCGCGCCGGGCGGCGTTGAGGCCGCCCATGCTGCCGACGTTCAGCGCCTTGACGCTCACGCCCTCTTCCACCAGCCGGCCGACGACGGCGTCCAGGCCCACGCAGTGGCTGCCCACCACGATGAGGTCGGCCGGTTCCACCCGGCGGCCGATGAGCTGCACCGACACCGGCGTGCCGGCCTCCACCGCCTCCGCCTGGGCATCGACGGCGATGAAGCCGTCGGCTTGGGAAAAGGCGGTGACGGCGCCCGAGCCCTTGCCCATCGGGTAGGCCGCCAGCCCGTCCGCCCCGCGCACCAGCGAGACCATGACGTATTCGGTCCGCCCCCGTTCCGAGGCGAGGCGCAGCGGCAGGGTGGCCGGCACGCTCTCCTTCGCGGCGGGGGGCAGGCCGGCCAGCGCGCGGATCACCGGGGCCAGGAACTCGTGGAAGGTGAACATGGCCGAGGTCGGGAAGCCCGGCAGGATGGCCACCGGCTTGCCGGCGCTGACGGCGAGGCAGAGCGGCTTGCCCGGCTTCAGCGCCACGCCGTGCGCCACGATGCCGGGGTCGGCGAGGCGGCTGATGATGCGGTAGGACAGATCCCCCGCCCCCTTCGACGTGCCGCCGGACATCAGCAGCACGTCGTGCTTCAGCCCTTCCTCGACGAGGCGGGCCAGCGTCGCCTCGTCGTCCGGGCTGACGCCCAGGCGGACGGGACGGCCGCCCAGCTCCTCCACCGCGGCGGCCAGGATGGCGCCGTTGGAGTCGTAGACGGCGCCCGTGCGGATCGGCTCGCCGGGGGACACGATCTCGTTGCCGGTGGAGAGAATGGCGACCGTGGGCTTGCGCACCACCGGCACGGTGGCGCGGCCGACGGCGGCGAGGACGCCGATCTCCCGCGCGCCAAGGACCTGTCCCTTGCGCAGGACGGTCTCGCCCCGGCCGATGTCGGAACCGGCGGCGGCGACGAACTGCCCCGGAACGGCGGTCTTGCGGATCTCGACGCGGACGGCGCCGCCGTCCTCGCGGATGTCGGTGTGCTCGACCATGACGACGGCGTCGGCGCCGCGCGGCAGCATGCCGCCCGTGGCGATCACCGTGGCGGTGCCGGGGGCGACGGTGCCGCGCGGCACGGTGCCAGCCGCCAGCACCTCGTCATTGAGCGCCAGCAGGACCGGGCTGTCCTCGCCCGCACCGGCGGTGTCGGAGGCGTGCACGGCGAAGCCGTCGACGCCGGAGCGGTCGAAGCCGGGCACGTCCACCCCGGCCACCACGTCCCGCGCCAGCACGCGGCCGAGCGCCAGGCCAAGCTCCATGTCCTCCGCCCCGCGCGGGGTGAGGTCGAGGTGGGCGGTGAAGCGCGCCCACGCCTCGTCCCGGCCGATCACCTCCAGGAACTGTTCCTGCCGCGCCGCCTGATGGACGAACCGCCGGACATCCTCGTTGGACACGCTGTGCTCTCCCGAACTGCGCCTACCGTTGTTCTCCAATCAGCATAGCGCGTTCGGCGACGGATCATAGAGCCAGACATTGGTCTCAGCCCCCGGCGCCACCCCCTCGCTTTCCGCCGGGATCAGCACGAATCCGTCGGCCCGCGCCGCGGCGGCGAGACCGGGCACGGCGGCCGAGGCCAGCGGCTCGACCCCGCCGTCGGCGGTGAGGCGCACGCGGTACAGCTCGGCCGTGCCGATCTCCGACACCAGCTTGCGGGCGGCGATCCGCCGCACCACCGTGTAGGGCGGCCGGCCGTCGAGCCCGGCGCAGCGGCGCACGGTGCGCCCCCCCAGCAGGTCGTAGGTGGCGAGGCAAGCCGCCGGCTCGCCCGGCAGCAGCACGGCCGGCACCGCGCCGGCCAGCCCGAGCCCGGCCGAGTCGCCGGGGCGCAGCGCCACGCCATGGATCGCGAGGGTACCGGCGTCGGCCAGCGCCAGCGGGGCCACGTCGTCCTCGCCCACGCCGGTGCGGCCGCACACCAGCACAACGTCGGCGCCCGGTTCGGCCAGCGCGGCGGCCAGCGCCGCGCGGTCGGCGGGCAGCGGCCCGCGCACCTCGGCCAAACCGCCGTCGCGCGCCACCAGGGCGGCCAGCAGTGGGCCGTTGACGTCGGGGCCAACGTCGGGGCCAACGTCGGGGCCGCCATCACGGGGTCCGCCGACGACCAGCACGCGCACCCACGGGCGCCGCACCACGGCGACGCCGTCGAGACCCAGCGCGGCGAGCAACCCGACGTCCTGCGGCCGCAGCACCCGCCCGGCGGGCAGCAGCGGCGCGCCGGCCCGAGCCTCCTCGCCCCGGCGTTCGACGCCGTCGCCGACGGCGAGCGCGGCCAGCACCTCGACGCCGAGCGGCGACGCCTGCACCGCCTCCACCGGCAGCACGGCGTCCGCCCCCGGCGGCAGCGGCTGCCCCGCCGCGACGGGCGTGGCGGCGCCGGCCATCAGCAGGACGGGGGCGTAGGCGCCGGCCCCCAGCGTCTCCTCCGCCCGCACGGCGACGCCGTCGCGCGTGGCGCGGTCGGCGGCGGGACGGTCGACGGGGGCCGCGACGTCCACCGCCAGAACGCGCCCGGCGGCGGCGGCCAGCGGCACCGTCTCGCCCGGCAGCGGGGCCGTGCGGGCGTCGATCCAGCGCACCGCGTCCGCCAGCGTCGCGCGCGCGGAGAAGCCGCGCCCGCGCACGTCGTTTACCGGGTTGGGGGCGTCGTGTTGCGGCATGGCGTCACCGTCCGTCTCTCGTTCGTCGTGCGCCATTGTGCACCGTTGTGCTGTCCGCGCGGAACGCACCGTTTGCACAACGCCACCCGGCCCCAACCACCGGGACGGAGGGAAACGTAGCGGGGGAATGGGAACTTTTCAAGAACGATGGGGTGTCGGCGACGATGTTGGGTTTTCTCCTTCGGCTCAACCCAACCTACGAAGGTGCCTGTCGGTTGGGTCGAGCGCAGCGAAAACCCAACGGTCGGCCTCACACCTCGCGCAGCGCCGCCAGGGCGCGATCGGCGGCGGCGGCAAGGGCGGCGGTGAGGGCCGGCGCGTCGGCGTCGCCGGTGCGCAGGGCGGCGCAGAGCGCGCGGGCGGCCGAGGACAGCTCCCACAGGCCGACGTTGGCGGCCAGCGAGATCACCGCGTGCGCCTCGAAGCCCTGGCGTTCCGGGTCGTCCACGGCGGCCCGCACGCGGGCGACGCGGGCGGGAAGGTCCGCGGCGAACTCGGCGACCAGGGCGCGGCCGCGCTCCGGCCCGAACTCGTGCTCCAGCGTGCGCAGGACGGATGGGTCGAGGACCGGCGGTGGCGACTCGTGGACCGCGGGGACCGCGGGGACGGCGGGAGCGCGGGCCGCGAGGGCGCGGTCGACGGCCTCCAGCAGGTCGTCGCGCTCGATCGGCTTGGCGACGTGGCCGTCCATGCCGGCGGCGTGGCAGCGCGCCACCTCCGGCGGCAGGGCACCGGCGCTCATGGCGAGGATGGGAATGGTCCCGGCCGGCGGCGGCAGCGCGCGGATGGCGCGGGTGGCCTCCAGCCCGTCCATCACCGGCATCTGCACGTCCATCAGGACGAGGTCCCAGGCGCCGCCGCGCACCGCCTCCACCGCGGCGCGGCCGTCCTCCACCGCCTCCACGGCGTGGCCGGCGTTGCGCAGCAGGGTCACCGCCAGCTCGCGGTTCATCGCCAGATCCTCGGCCACCAGGACGCGCGCGGCGCGGCGCCCACCACCCGCCGTCCCCTCGCCGGGATCGGCACGGCCGGCGGCCGGCAAGGCGACGGTGAACCAGAAGGTGCTGCCGATGCCCGGCCGGCTCTGCACGCCGATGGCGCCGCCCATCCGTTCGACGATGCGGCGGCTGATGGCGAGGCCGAGGCCGGTGCCGCCGCGCGTGCGGTCGATCTGGACGAAGCGGTGGAAGAGCTGCGCCTGCCGGTCCTCGGGGATGCCGATGCCGGTGTCGGAGACGCGCACCATAAGGCGCGCGCCGTCCGGCGCGGGCGAACCGTCCGGCGCGTCCTCCACCCGCGTGACGTTGACGAGGATGCTGCCCCGTTCGGTGAACTTCACGGCGTTGCCGAGCAGGTTGAGCACCACCTGCCGCAGCCGGTCGGGGTCGCCGCGCAGCCGCTCCGGCACCTCGGGCGCCACGGCGACGTCGAGGGCGAGGCCCTTGGCGGCGGCGTCCGCGCGAACCATCGCCTCGCACCCCGCCATCAGCTCGCGGATCGGGACGTCGACGGCGCGCAGCTCCAGCGTGCCGGCCTCGATGCGCGAGAAGTCGAGGATGTCGTCGATGACGGTCAGCAGCGCCCGGCCGGCGTCGCGCACGTGCGTGGCGTAGCGGCGCTGCCGATCGTCCAGCGGCGTGCCGAGCAGCAGGTCGGCGAAGCCGACGACGCCGTTCATCGGCGTGCGGATCTCGTGGCTCATCGCGGCCAGGAAATCGTCCTTGGCGCGGTTGGCCGCCTCCGCCTCGATGCGGGCACGGACCAGGGCGCGCTCGTCCTCCTTGCGGGCGGTGACGTCGTCGATGACGCTGACGAACGCCTGCAGGTGCCCCTCCGCGTCGTGCACGGGGGAGGCGTTCAGCTTGGCCCAGAACGGCCGGCCGTCCTTGCGGTAGCACAGGATCTCCACCCACACGGGGCGCCCGGCCTCGCGCGCCTCCAGGATCCGCGTGGCGGCATCCGGGTCGGTGTCGGCGCCGTGCAGCAGGAAGCCGCCGCGGCCCAGCGCCTCGTCGGCCGCGTAGCCGGTGATGGCGGTGAAGGCGGGGTTGACGAAGACGATGGGGTGGTCGGCCCGGCGGGCGTCGGTGATGACGACGCCGGTGCCGGTCGATTCGATGGCCTTGGCGAAGCGGGCGTTGAGGCGGCTGGCGCGCTCGGCCGTGTCCCTGGCCTCGCGCAGTTGCTCCTCCTCGCGCTTGCGGTCGGTGACGTCGATGAGGATGCCGTCCCAGACGATGTCGCCGTTGGCCCGGCGGTAGGGGCGCGCGGTGGCGCTCAGCCAACGCACCTCGCCGTCGGGCCGCAGCAGCCGGAACTCCTCCCGCCATGGCGACAGCGTCTTGGCGGACGCCTGAACGGACGCGATCAGGCGCTGGTGGTCGTCGGGGAGCTCGACGGCGGCGAGACGCTCGACCGTCACCTCCTCCCCCTCAGGCACGCCGACGAGGGCGTGGAAGCCGGGGCTGCAGAAGGGAAAGGTCAGCCGGCCGTCGACGCCGAGCACCCGCTGGTAGACGCCGCCCGGCACGTTGGCGACGGTGGCGGCGAAGCGGCGCTGGCTTTCCGCCAGCGCGTCGGCGAGGCGCTGGCGCTGCACCTCCTTCATCAAAAGCCCGCCCAGCATCAGGATGCCCAGCGCGTTGGCGATGATGAGCGCCACCAGGACGGAGTGCAGCATCCGCTGCGGTATATCCGGCGGCAGCAGCAGGAAGGCCGAGGGCGTGACCAGGGTGGCGGCGGCGGCGAGCAGGACGAGGTGCCGCCAGCCGAAGACCCGCCCGGTGCGCCGCAGCCACACCTCCAGCGCGATGCCGATCACGGCGATCAGCGTGATGGAATAGACGCCCGGCCAGGCGCCGCCGCCGCCGAGCCACAAGCGGTAGCCGCCGATCGCCAGCGCCGTCACCACGCCGGCCAGCGGCCCGCCGAACGGCCCGGCCAGCGCCGCCATGACGTTGCGCCCGTCGACGATCAGGCCGGAGGCGAGGCGCACGGGGTCCATCATGCCCAAAATGGCGACGCCGCCGAACACGCAGCCCAGCAGCGCCTGCCGCAGCAGCCCGCGCAGGCCGTCCGCCGGGGCGCGCAGCTGCAGGAACACCAGCACCACCAGGGCGAACAGCCCGATGTTCTTGGCGAGGTCGAGGAGGAAGATCCTCACCGATTCATCCATGCCCGGCTTCCCCCCTCGTCCCGTTCCGCGGACGGCCGGCCCAGCGGGCCACCGTGTCCAGCAGCGCCTCGCGCTCGACCGGCTTCACCACCACGTCGTCCATGCCGGCGTCGCGGCACTTGGCGACCTCGTCGGGCATGGCGTTGGCGGTCATGGCGACGATCGGCACGTCGCGCGCCGGGCCGGACAGCGCGCGGATCGCCACCGTGGCCGCCAGCCCATCCATCACCGGCATGCGCACGTCCATCAGGATCAGGTCATAGACCGTGTCGTGCACGGCGGTCACCGCCGCCGCCCCGTCCGGCACCACGTCCACCGCATGGCCGGCGCGCCGCAGCATGGTGGTCGCCAGCTCCTGGTTCATCGGCAGGTCCTCGGCCAGCAGGATGCGGGCCGGCGCCGCGGCGCGCGGCGGGTCCGCCGACGGCGCATCGGCCTCGGCGCCGGGGGCGGCACCGGGGGTGGCGCCGGATCCGGCAACCGGCAGCGGCACGGTGAACCAGAAGGTCGAGCCGACGCCGGGCGTGCTGAGCACGCCGATCTCGCCGCCCATCAGCCCGACCAGTTGCCTGGAGATGGCGAGCCCCAGCCCGGTGCCGGGATGCGCCGGGTCGAGCTGGGTGAAGCGCTGGAACAGGCGGGGCTGCTCCTCTTCCGCGATGCCGGGGCCGCTGTCGGTGACGGCAAACTTCAGCACGGCGACGCCGCCACCGGGATCGCCACCGGAACCGGACGACACGGACAGCGCCACGCCGCCCTGGCGGGTGAACTTCACGGCGTTGCCCAGCAGGTTCAGCAGCACCTGGCGCAGCCGGTCGGCGTCGCCCAGCACGCGGTCGGGCACCTCCGGCGCCACGGTGACGCGCAGCGCCAGCCCCTTCGCCCTGGCGGCGTCGCGCAGCACGGCGCCGCAGGTGGACGCCACGTCGCGCGGGCTGAGCGGGGCGGACCGCAGGGCCAGCCGCCCGGCCTCCAGGCGGGAGAAGTCCAGCACGTCGTTGATGACGGTCAGCAGCGCGCGCGCCGCGCCGCGCACGTTGTCCACGTGGCGGCGCTGTTCGTCGCCCAGCGGCGAGTCGAGCAGCAGGCCGGCGAATCCCAGGATGCCGTTCATCGGCGTGCGGATCTCGTGGCTCATCATCGCCAGGAAGTCGGACTTGGCGCGGTTGGCGCGCTCGGCCTCCTCGCGGGCATGGGCGAGTTCCTGCTCGATGCGCTTGCGCTGCTCGATGTCCCGCACGCCCATGACGAACTCGTCCGCCTCCCCCCCGGCCGGGCCGCTGACCAGCCGGACCGCCGCCTCCACCCAGGTGAAGCGGCCGTCGCTGCGCCGCGCGCGGTACTGGATGGTGGCGCGCTCGGCCCCCGGCCGCAACGAGCGCAGAGCCGCCACCATGTCCTCCAGATCGGCGGGATGGCAGTACAGCGACACCGCCCGCCCCTTCAGATCGGCCGGCGGATAGCCGAGGATCTCCTGCGCCGCCGGCGAGGCGTAGAGGAAGCGCAGCTCCGGGTCGAGCCGGGCGACCATGTCGGTGGCGTTCTCGGCCAGCAGGCGGTAGCGCCCCTCGCTGGCGCGCATCGCCTCCTCGGCCAGGATGATGTTGGTGATGCTCTCGTGGCTGACCACGGCCCGCACCGGGCCGTCGCCGGCCAGCCGGCGGACGCGCAGATTGAACCAGCGCGGCTCCAGCCCGGCGTGGCTGGCGTAGGGCAGCAGGAACTCGTTGCGCCGCCCGTCCAGCACGGCGCGGATGCCGGCGGCGGCGGCGCGCGCGCCGGCGGCGTCCGGATTGCCGGCATCCAGGCCGGCGGCATCGCACGCGGCCAGGCAGTTGCCGCCCGGCGGCGCCGCGCCGAGAAGCCCGCCGTCGACGGCGAAGCCGTGCCACGCCTGGTTGGCGGCGATGATGGTGCCGTCGCGGTCGAGGATGACGACCTGCGCGCTTATCGAGTCGAGCACGGTGCGCACGAAGCCCGCCCCCTCCTCGGCGGTGCGGCGCGCCGCGTCCTCGCGCCCGATGCTGCGCAGGCCGAGCCCGGTCAGCCCGCCGAAGGCGAACAGCCCGATCAGCAGGATGCCGCCGTTGCGCAGCGTGCGCAGCCGCCAGTCGGCGAGCACCGCGTCGAGGTCGAGGCCGACGGTCATCACCATCGGCAGCCCCGCCGCCCGGCGGTAGGCCAGGACGCGCACCACCCCGTCGTGCGGCGAGGGGCCGACGAAGGTGCCGTGCGGCGCCCTGGGCAGGTGGACGCGGAGCAGCTCGCTGCCGGCGATGGTCCGCCCGACATCGGTGTCCTGCATGGGCTGGCGCGCGATCACCTCGCCGGTGTCGCGGTACATGTTGATGGTGGTCGGCACGCCGATGTCGAGTCCGGCGTAGAAGCCGCCGAAGTAGTTGACGTCGAGGAAGGCCACCACCACCCCGGCGAAGCGCCCCTCGGCGTCGGTCAGGCGGCGGCTGACGGTGAAGGCGCGGGCCTTCAGCACCCGGCTGATGACGGCGGGGCCGAGGTAGGCCTCCTCGCCGCGGTCGCGGTGGGCCACGACGTACTCCCGGTCGGGCACGGACAGCTTGGGCGGCGGAAACGACACGCCGGTGACCAGCACGCGCGCGCCCGCGTCGACCACCACCAGCGAGCTGACCTGCGGCAGCGAGTCCACGCTGCGGCGCAGGCGCTCCCACTCCTGGCGCGACTCGGCGAAGCGCTCCAGGCCCTGCTCGCGGATTCGCTCGGCGACGCGCTGGATCAGCAGGTCGCTGGCGTCGAGCGCGCGCAGCGCGTGCTCCTCCAGCAGGCGCACCGTGTTCTCCGCCGCCAGCGAGGCGCGGTCCACCGTCTCGTCGTGGTCCGTCACCGTCTCCAGCGCCACGGCCCCGATGCCCAGCGCGGCGCCGGCCAGGAAGACGGCGAGCAGGACGCCGCGCGGGCTGGGATGTCTCAGGCGGATCGGAAGCATGCTGTCTCGGAAGCTGGGGCGGCTCGGACGTTCAGCGGAGGCGGAGGCGGAGGCGGAGGCGGAGGCGGAGGCGGAGGCGGAGGCGGAGGCGGAGGCGGAGGCGGAGGCGGAGGCGGAGGCGGAGGCGGAGGCGGAGGCGGAGGCGGAGGCGGAGGCGGGCAGCGCCGACTATACCGTAGGGAATAGGCGCTTCGTATGCGTCACGATAACCGAAAAACGGAACAAATGCCTGTGGTATCCGGGTGCCCGGTCGCGGGCTTTTCCTGCGGGCTTTTCCACTGCCCCTTGCGCCGAAGCCCGGAATACGGCCACCTTGCGCGGCGGAATCGCGTTGAGAGGATGTAATGGAACGGGTGGAGTGCGTGGTCGTCGGTGCCGGCGTGGTGGGTCTGGCGGTGGCGCGCCGGCTGGCGCTGGCCGGGCGCGAGGTGATCGTGCTGGAGGCGGCGGAGGCGATCGGCACCGGCACCAGCTCGCGCAACTCCGAAGTCATCCACGCCGGCATCTACTACCCCTCCGGCAGCCTGAAGGCGCGGCTGTGCGTGGCCGGGCGCGAGGCGCTCTACGCCTTCTGCCGCGAGCACGGGGTGGAGCACAAGCGCCTGGGCAAGCTGATCGTCGCCACCGACGACACGCAGGTGGCCAAGCTGGACGCCATCCGCCGGCAGGCGGCGGCCAACGGCGTGGACGACCTGCGCCCGATCGACGCCGCCGAGGCGAAGGCGATGGAGCCGAACCTGCACTGCGTGGCGGCCCTGCTGTCGCCGTCCACCGGCATCGTCGACAGCCACGGCGTGATGCTGGCCCTGCAAGGCGACGCCGAGGAGCGCGGAGCCATGCTGGCGTTCCACAGCCCGCTGGCCGCCGCCCGCCTCGATGACGGCGGCATCGTCGTGGAGGTCGGCGGGGCGGAGCCGATGCGCATCGGCTGTTCCGTGCTGGTCAACGCCGCCGGGCTGGGCGCCTGGGACGTGGCGCAGGCCATCGACGGGCTGCCGGAGGGCGCCGTGCCGCCGAAGTTCCTGGCCAAGGGCAACTATTACGCGCTGGGCAAGGGGCGCTCGCCCTTCACCCGCCTCGTCTACCCGGTGCCGGAGGACGGCGGCCTGGGCGTGCACCTGACGCTGGACCTGGGGGGGCAGGCGCGCTTCGGCCCGGACGTGGAGTGGCTGGCCGGGTCGGCCTTCGACTATTCGGTCGACCCGCGCCGCGCCGACGGCTTCTACGCCTCCATCCGCCGCTACTGGCCCGCCCTGCCGGACGAGGCGCTGGTGCCGGCCTACTGCGGCATCCGCCCGAAGCTGAGCGGGCCGGGCGCGCCGGCCGCCGACTTCCTGATCCAGGGCCCGGCGGACCACGGGGTGCCGGGGCTGGTCAACCTGTTCGGCATCGAGTCGCCCGGCCTCACCTCCTGCCTCGCCATCGCCGACGCGGTGGTGGAGGCGCTGGGGTGAGGCCCGCCAACCGACGGTGCTCCGCGCCGCAATCTTGACCGGGGGACCCGCCTCCCCATCTAATGGACCATGGGCAGCGCCGCTTTCGCGCGGGCTGCCTCCCACCGGGCGCCGGAGCACGGGCCCACGCTGCAACTCGCTCACGTCCGAGGAGGATGCGCCATGTCGACCCGCCTCTCCCTGTTCAACAGTCCGCTGCTGCTCGGCTTCGACCAGTTCGAGCGCACGCTGGACCGCATCGCCAAAAGCTCGGCCGAGGGCTATCCGCCCTACAACATCGAGCAGATCGGCGACGACGGCCTGCGCATCACGCTGGCGGTGGCCGGCTTCACCAACGACGACCTGTCGGTGCAGATCGAGGACAACCAGCTCGTCATCCGCGGCCGGCAACAGGACGACAGGACGCGCGTCTACCTCCACCGCGGCATCGCCGCCCGCCAGTTCCAGCGCAGCTTCGTGCTGGCGGAAGGCATCGAGGTGGTCGGCGCCACGCTGGACAACGGCCTGCTCAACATCGACCTGAAGCGGCCCATGCCCGAGCCCAAGGTGCGCACGATCAAGATCGAGCGTCCCACCGCCCAGGGCGGCGAAGCCGCCGGCCCGCGCACCATCGACGTCGCCCCCGACCGGTCGGAAGGCTGAGCGTCCCGTCCTTGAGCCCCTTCCTTTTCAGAGAGACATCGACATGAACCCCGCCGCCACCCTCCTGCGCCAGTTGTCGCCCCAGGACTTCGTCGCCTTTGGCGTCGATCACGTCGCCTACGTCAAGGCGGTGGAGGTCGACGGCAACGCCGGCTTCGCCGTGCACGCCGCCGACGGCACGCCGCTGACCGTCCTTCCCAACCGCGACGTGGCCTTCGCCGCCGTCCGCCAGAACGACATGGAGCCGGTCAGCGTCCACTGATACGGCCGGCGCCTGAAGGCTTCGTCCGCATCACCCTCTCGCCCCTTGCCTCGCGCGCTTTCGTTTCGAAAGCGCCGGTATGACGCGACCGGTCCCGCGCCCCTCCTCCGTCCGCCACCGCCGCTTCCGTCCTCCGCGTTGCACGCGGGGCCGAAAAATATGCTATCCCCATAAAGGCGGACGCCCTGTTATGGGATGGCGTGGTCGTACCATCTTGTTTCGAGTCTCACCGCGATTATCTTGGGAGACATCGAGGGGGTACCCCGAACGGTTTAGAGGAGAGTGGCCGTGGACGGCGGTCATCCAGCGAGCGAGCCCGACGCCGCGCGCCGCAAGTCCTGGGAGGACGAGGCGCGCGACGCGCTGCACATCATGCCGCTGGCGGCGATTCCGCTGGAGACCCCCGGCCTTCAGCAGGCGCGCCTGATCAAGAACGTCCGCCTGCAGACGGTCATCGAGATGTTCAACGACGTCTCGGCCGGCAGCGGCCAGATCGCGCCGCGCGACATCGTCGTCTATTTCGAATCCTACAAGGAGCAGATCGAGCGCGACCTCGTGAAGATCGAGAAGATCGCGCAGGCCGCCAGCTTCGACGTCTACACGCTGCGGCTGGAACTGCGGCGGCTGAACATCAACATCAGCGACCACGCGGCGCTGACCCTGTCGGACCGGAAGAAGTCCGAGCTGACGAAGTACATGACGGTGTTCACCCGGCCGCTGATCGAACACGTCTACGGTTCGGAAGACGTCAACATCCAGAGCGTCGACGACATCATCCGCATGTTCGCCAACCCCAACCGGGAAGAGGCGCTGCAGAACCTGCGCATGATGGCCGACCGGCTGGACATCGGGCTGATGGACATCCCCAACTTCCTGGAGGAGTACGGCGACATCTTCCTGTCGCTGGCCTACTTCAAGAAGTGCCTGGACGATATCGTCCCCGAGGTCCAGAAGTTCCTGGCCTGGATGGCCGAGGTGCGCTCGTCCAACGAGATCAAGCGCGACTTCCGGCAGGCCCGCATGCTGGACGACATCTCGCGCGACCTGACGGACATCACCACCTCGATCACCGGGCGGTTCGAGAGCTTCGACAACCGCTCCAAGGACTTCTGGCGCGACATCAACGCCCAGACCTTCCGGTCCATCCGCGAATTGATCACCGCGCACCACGTGACGATCGGCGGCGTGCTGTGCGGCCTGGCGGTGAAGATGGACCTGTGGAAGGCCCGCTTCGCCCGCGGCGGCGGCGGCCCCAACCGGCGGCTGGAGTTCATCAAGTCGGAGATCCTGCCCGGCTTGTCGCACATCAAGTCGCTGGAGCAGACGGCCGCCCGCGGGCAGGTGGTGTAGGCGGTTCTTCCTCCTGACACCACGCTGTCAGGAGGGGTGTCGTAGAAAGGGGACGTGCCGGCACGATCCCCAACGACATCCCGCAAGGAAGGACACTCCCCATGAACACCCCCAACGCCGCCGTCTGGTTCGAGATCCCCGCCGACAACCACGACCGCGCCGTGCGCTTCTACGAAACCGTGCTGGCCGTCACCCTGAAGCCCGAGGCCTGCCCGAACACGGGCATGCGGATGGGCGTGTTCCCCGGCGCCGGCGGCACGGCCGTCAGCGGCTGCGTCGTCACCGGCGAGGGCTACGTGCCGAACCAGCAGGGCGCCATCGTCTACCTGAACGCCGGCGACGACCTGTCCGAACCCCTCTCGCGCGTCGAGGCGGCCGGTGGCAGGATCGCCGTGCCGAAGACGCTGATCACCGAGAAGATCGGCTACTTCGCGCACATCATCGACAGCGAGGGCAACCGCGTCGGCCTGCACTCGCGCCATTGACGGGACCCGCCATGCGCCGCGCCGACCGCCTGTTCGACATCGTCCAGGTCCTGCGCAAGGGCCGGCTGGTCACGGCCGCGGCGCTGGCGCGGCGCCTGGAGGTGTCGGAGCGCACCATCTACCGCGACCTGCGCGACCTCGCCGCCTCGGGCGTGCCGGTCGAGGGGGAGGCGGGGGTGGGCTACATCCTGCGCGAAGGGTACGACCTGCCCCCGCTCATGTTCACGCGGGAGGAGGTCGAGGCCCTGGTGGTCGGCGCGCGGCTGGTGCGCGCCTGGAGCGGCGGCGCGCTGGGCGGCGCCGCCGCCAACGCGCTGGAAAAGATCGAGGCGGTGGTGCCGGAGGCGCGGCGGCGCGAGCTGGCCGACATCCGCGTGTACGCCCCCGACTACGGCGTGACCGCCGAGGTCCGCGCCGCCATCGACGCGCTGCGCGCCGCCGCCAACGCGCGGCGCGTCGTCGTCTTCGACTACGCCCGCGAGGACGGCACCCCGTCGGTCCGCTCGGTCCGGCCGCTCGGCCTGTTCTTCTGGGGCCGGGTGTGGACGCTGGGCGCGTGGTGCGAGCTGCGCGAGGCCTTCCGCAACTTCCGCGTCGACCGCATGGCCGAGATCCGGCTGCTGGACCGGACCTTCACCGAGGAGCCGGGCCGCAGCCTGGCCGACCTGTTCGCCCTGTACGGGGTGGAGTAGCCGGTCACGGCGTCAGGCTCAGCGTGGTGGCGGCGGGACCGGTTCCCACGGGGACGGCCATCGCCTCGAACGACGGCATGCCGAGGCCCGCCGGGGCGTCGCGGCTGAAGCCGTAGGGCTCGGTCGGGATGCCGACGAGGTTGCGGCCGAGCTTGCCGTCGCCGTCCACGTCCTGGTAGACGGTCAGGGCGTAGGCCCCTTCCGGAAGGTTGTGGAACAGGGCGCTCACCTCGCCTCCCGTGGCGGGCAGCTCCTGCCCGGCGAAGCGGCGCTCGGCCTTGTAGGCGGCGGCGCTCTCGTACACGGCGACCATCACCTTGCCCTGTTGGGGCTTGACGTTGCGGATGGTTGCGCGAAGCTCTCCGGCCGCGGCCGGGGCCGCCGCCAGCATCAGGGTCAGGGCAACGAGGACGGTCTTGGACGCCATTCATGCCTCCATCGTGGACGATCGCCGTTTCATGCCGCACCCCGGCCGGCCGCGGCCAGCGCGGCTGCGCGCGCGGAGGGCGGAGCCTTCGCGAATCGCAGGGGACGGCGTCTGGCGATGCGTGAAATGACGGTGCGTGAAACGACGGAACCCGACATGACGGTCATGGACATGGCCGGACGGCCGCGCACCCCCTACCTTCGGCGGCTGTTCGCGCGGCGGCTGCCGGTGCTGGCCGCCACGGTGGCGGTGCTGGCGGTGATCGGCCCGTTCGGCACCTTCCGGGACATGACGGCGGTGCAGCGCCTGGCCTACTGGGGCGGGCTGATCGGGCTGGGCGCGCTGGCCTTCGAGGCAATGTCGCAGGCGGCCTTCCGCATCCTGAAGCGGCGGGCGCACGCGTGGCGGGCCATCCTGGCCGGCGTGGCGCTGACCGTGACCGCGCTGCTGACCGTGTGCGTCGCCGTGCTGGAGGCGACGCTGCGCGGCCTGGACTACCTGCACCCGCTGGGGCTGGCGGAGATGTTCGTCTATGTGGGCGTCATCACCGCGCTGGTGTCGGCGGCGCCGCTGTGGCTGGAACTGCGCGACCGCGGGCTGGTCGGCGTGCCGACGCCGGTGCCGGCGGATCCGGCGCCCGAAGCGGCCGCCGCGCGGGAGCCGGGCGAGCCCCGCGAGGCCCCCTTCCTGGCCCGCGTCCCGGCGCGGCTGGGCCGGTCGCTGGTGGCGCTGGAGATGGAGGACCATTACGTCCGCGTCCACACGGCGGAGGGCAGCGACCTGCTGCTCATGCGCCTGCGCGACGCGGTGGCCGAACTGGACGGCTTCGACGGGCTGCAGGTGCACCGCTCCTACTGGGTGGCGGCGGCGGCCGTGACCGGGGTGGAGCGCAAGCCGGACGGCAAGCTGACGCTGGTCCTGACCACCGGCCTGAAAGTGCCGGTGAGCCGCAGCTTCGCTCCCGCCGTGCGCGCCGCCGGCTGGCTGGAGCGCCACTCCGCCTGAGATGGGCCGGCCTGAGATGGGCCGGTCTGAGATGTTCCCGCCTGCCGGAAGCCGTCACGTATCGACGCAATTCGTCGCAAAGCGTGGTTGGGCGCCGCGGCGCGCGCAAACCCATACTGCGGTCAGGAGTGAATACCGGGGTATGAGGGCGACCATGCTGGGCAAGATCATGGACACGCTGTCGGTCGCCGTCGGCGCCGGCAAGGACGCCACCGGCCCCCGGCGCCCGAGCCAAAGCCAGGCCCAGCGGGGCGAGGTGCTGATCCGTGGCCGGCCGCACCGGCTCGTGGCGCTGGACCGCCACCGCTTCGTCGCCGACGGCTACCACGGCGACCTCGTGGTGCGGCAGAAGTTCGCCTGCATGCTGGTGCTGGACGGCTTCCGGCTCAGCCGGCCGCTGGTCTGCATGGCGATGGTCGAGCGCATCGAGGAGGGCCGCCTGCTGGCCGTCTACCTGCCCGACAACACCCGCGACCGCGCCGACCTGGACGCCTGGTGGAGGATGCGCGGCCCGTGAGGGCACGGCGGCGTTGTGCTGCGTTGTGCTGTCCGGAGGGGCGGCACCATCCGCACAGCGCGGGGACGGCGGCGTGATCCAGTCCTTCGACTCGTCGGCGCACCAGGAGGGGGCGACCGCGTCGGCCGCGGCGTTCAGCCGGGCGCGCGCCTCGCGCAGCAGGGCGTGGTACTCCCAGTAGGTGCGGACGCGGAAGTCGTCGTGCTCGACCCAGGCGTTGCGCAGCGTGCGGTCGCGCATCCCGACCCGCCGCGCCACCGAGCGCGGCGAGTGCCCGGCCGCCAGCAGCCGCGCCGCCTTGATCCAGTCGCGGTCGGACCGCGGCGACCGCGGCACGATGCGCCCCTCCTCGCACCGCGGCGCCGGCGGCTCGCCCAGCGCCAGCGGCCCGTCGAGCGCCGGCCGCCGCTCGCCCGGCGCGGGCGAGGACGGGTAGACGTCGCGCCGGTACGCCGGGTCGTACAGCATCCAGGGCGGCGGCCGCCGCTGCCGCTGCGAGCGCAGGCCCAGCGCCGCGAAGCCGTCCGTCGTGTCGCGCGCGTAGGCGCCCTTGGGCAGCCGGAACCCCGCGGCCATCGTGACCATGGCGACCTCTCTTCCTCGTCAGCGCGGCAACGGCAGGTCGGGCTTGAACGCGTCCTGCCAGTCGAGCGGCGCGCGGTCGGGACCCTCCTCCTCGGTCTCCGGCCAGGATTTCGGGTCGACCGGCTTTGCCGGGCCGGGCGGCGGCGCCAGCATGCGGGACGGCCCCAGCCGGTCGAGCACCCAGTAGCTGGCCTTCAGGTCGCCCTCCTGCACCGCCTTCTCGATGTTGGCGGCGGCAAGGTGGACGGCGGAGGCCAGCCGGGTTTCCGCCTCGTGCCGCAGGCACTCGCGCTCCCACGCCACGCGGGCGCGGAAATCCTCGGAGATCTGGAGCGCGCGCCACACCGTGTTGCGGTGGCAGCCCATGGCCTGCGCCACCTGCACCACCGGCCAGCCCAGCGCCAGCCGGTGCGCCGCCAGCGCCCAGTCGCGGTCGGAATACCGCGAGCCGGGAACCAGAACGCCGTCGGCGGGAACCGGCGGCTCGGACAGGGCGGGATTGATGGGCGGCGGGGTGGCGGTGGGGGGCATGGGCGGGGCTCCGGGGGCGGAAGGTTGATAAGGACTATTATCCTACAGAGCGGGAGGAGTTTTCGCAAGGGGCGGTGGTGGCCCGGTGCCCATCTGTGTCCAACTGTGTGGAAAACGCCGACTCCCGCAGGATGCGCGCCGCGGAAAGGGGATGCCTTGACACAGATGGACACAGATGGACACAGATGAAGATAAAGGATTTTTATCCTCCGGGGAATGCGCATCCCCCTTCAAGGACGCGGCGAAATGCGGCACACTGGCGGTGTCCGCGTTGAGGAGGGCACCCGATGGCCGAACCCGCGCCGCGCATCGACCCCGTCACCCTCGAAGAGTTCGAGGCCATGAGCTTCGGCGACCGCAAGGCCGAGCTGATCGACGGCATGATCGTCGTCGCCCACGCCTTCCCGTCGTCCCGGCATGGCGATGTCGCCGGTGGCATCCTGGTCGCCCTGGCGAATGCCCTCCGCAAGGCGAGGCGGCCCTGCCGGGCGCAGACCGGAACCGGCGTGCCCATCCGCCTGGACCGCGACTACAACCTCGACCCGGACGTGCTGGTGCACTGCGGCGGCGCCCGTGACACGGGCGGCAAGCCGGTGCTGGTCGTGGAGGTGCTGTCGCCGTCGAACAGCGCCACGGAGATGATGAAGAAGCTGCACGCCTATCAGGCCGTGGACAGCATCGCCGACATCCTGCTGGTGGAGCAGGACGCCTACGCCGTCGACCACTGGACCCGCGCGGCGGATGGCGCCTGGACCCTGCGCCCGCACCTGAGCGGCCCGGACGCCGTGCTGGCGCTGCCGGCCATGGGCGGGGAATGGCGGCTGGAGGAGCTGTATGGCGACGGGTGAGCGGCTTGCCGTCCGCCTTGAGGGAGCTGGACGTTGGGCTTCGCTGCGCTCACGCGGCCCGATGGCCGGTCCGTCGCACACACGGGACGAAGCCGCCCGGCCGCTGTTCCACCAGGGTTTGACGGTGGAGGGCGGCATGAGCGGGAAAGACGGCGTCGACGTTCCGGCCGGCAATGTTCAGCGCAATCCGGGCGACGAGGACCGGCCGGGGGCGCGGCAGACGGGAGAGCAGGTGTGCCCGCGGTGCGGCGGCACCGGACGCGCGGAGGCCGGGCCGTGCCCGGATTGCGGCGGCAGCGGGCGGATCGTCGCCATCGTCGGGGACGCGTAGGCTCCCCTCACCCCAGCCGGACGGCGATGATCGACTTGGTCATGCCGGCGAAGCGTTCGCGCAGGATCACCGCGTCCGGGAACAGCCGGCGCATCTGCCCCTCGTCGAGCAGGGTGATGCCGTCCAGCACGCGGTCGACCTCCGCCTGCTTCGGCCGCACGACCCATCCCCAGACGCTGGCGTAGCGCACCAGCCGGCGCAGCACCCGGCGCGGCAGGAAATGGATGAACGGCGCCATCAGGTGTGGCTCGACGACGAACCGCCGGTTGGGCGTCTGCACGTAATAGCGCGGCGCCATGCGCCGGACCTCGGCGGCGAAGCGCATCTGGTCGTCCCAGCCGCCGACGTGCTCGATCACCGAGTTCGAGTACGCGATGTCGAAGCTGTTGTCGGAATAGGGCAGGTCCCGGCCATCACCCTTGACCTTCCAGAAGCGCCCGTTCACCCGGCCTTTCTCGTCGGCGGCGATGTTGACCATGACGACCGAGGGCGTCCGGTCGATCAGCCGCCAATTGAACACGCCCCCGCCGATGTCGATGATCCGATCGGTGTCCCGAACATCGAAAAGCGCCTGGAACTGCCGCATCCGCCTTTTGCGGAAGTGCAGAAGAAATGGGCGGTAAATGTCGTGGATGTTCATGCCGCGCTTATACCACCGCGTCGGCCGGCCGGCAAACCGCGGGTGCACGCCCCAGGTGCAAGGTCGCCCCGGAATGGAAGCGACCTTGCCGGGGTCCCCTATGCCGCGAGATTCCGCAGCACGAAGTTCAGCACGCCGCCGTGGCGGTAGTATTCCACCTCGTCCAGCGTGTCGATGCGCAGCAGAAGGCTGTGCGTCTCCGTGCGGCCGTCGGCGCGGGTGATGGTGAGCGTCACGTCCTTGCGCGGGCGCAGGTCCTGCTCGATCCCCGTCACGTCGAAGGTCTCCGAACCGTCCAGCTTCAGGGCGTGGCGGGTCAGGCCGTCCTTGAACTGCAACGGCAGGATGCCCATGCCCACGAGATTCGAGCGGTGGATGCGCTCGAAGCTCTCGGCGATCACCGCCTTGATGCCCAGCAGCTTGGTGCCCTTGGCCGCCCAGTCGCGGCTTGAGCCCGTGCCGTACTCCTTGCCGGCGATGACCACCAGCGGCACGCCATCCTGGGCATAGCGCATGGCCGCCGTGTAGATGGGCAGGCGCTCGCCCGACGGCATGTGCTTCGTCTCGCCGCCCTCCACGCCGGGGACCAGTTCGTTCTTGATGCGGATGTTGGCGAAGGTGCCGCGCATCATCACCTCGTGGTTGCCGCGGCGGGCGCCGTACGAGTTGAAGTCCTGCGGGCGCACCTGATGGCTGATCAGGTACTCGCCGGCCGGGCTGGTCTTCTTGATGGAACCGGCGGGCGAGATGTGGTCGGTGGTGATGGAATCGCCCAGCACCGCCAGCACGCGGGCACCCCGCACGTCCGACACGGCACCCGGCGTGCGCGGCATGCCCTGGAAGAAGGGCGGCAGCTTCACGTAGGTGGAGCCGGCCTGCCAGGTGTAGGTCTGCCCCTCCGCCGTGGCGATGGAGCGCCATTCCGGCGGCCCTTCGAACACGTCGGCGTAGCGCGAGCGGTACATCCCGGCCGACAGCGAGGCGGCGATGGCCTCGTCCACCTCGCGGCTGGTGGGCCAGATGTCCTTCAGGTAGACGGGCCGGCCGTCCTTGCCGGTGCCGATCGGGTCCTTGGCGAGGTCCAGGTTCATGGTGCCGGCCAGCGCGTAGGCGACGCACAGCGGCGGGCTGGCGAGGTAGTTGGCGCGGGTGTGCGGGTTGACGCGCCCCTCGAAGTTGCGGTTGCCGGACAGCACGGCGGCGACCACGAGGTTCCCCTCCTCCACCGCCGCGGCGATCGGGTCGGGCAGCGGGCCGGAGTTGCCGATGCAGGTCGTGCAGCCGTAGCCGGCGAGGTTGAAGCCAAGCTGGTCGAGGTAGGTCTGCAGCCCGGCCTTGTTCAGGTAATCGGTCACCACCTGCGAGCCGGGAGCGAGCGAGGTCTTGACCCAGGGCCTGGTGGTCAGCCCCTTCTCCACCGCCTTGCGGGCGACGAGGCCGGCGGCGACCAGCACGGCGGGGTTGGAGGTGTTGGTGCAGGACGTGATGGCGGCGATGACCACGGCGCCGTGTTCCATCGCATAGTCGGCGCCCTGCACGGGCACGCGGGCCTTGGCGTTCTCGGCCTTGTAGGCGTCGGTCATGTCCCTGGCGAAGGACGACGCGGCGGCGGAGAGCGGCACGCGGTCCTGCGGGCGCTTCGGCCCGGCCAGCGACGGCTCGACCGTGGCGAGGTCGAGTTCGAGGGTGTCGGTGAACACCGGGTCGGGGGTGGCGGCGTCGCGCCACATGCCCTGCGCCTTGGCGTACGCCTCGACGAGATCCACGCGGTCGGCGTCGCGGCCGGTGAAGCGCAGGAAGTTGATGGTCTCGGCGTCCACGGGGAAGATGCCGCAGGTGGCGCCGTACTCGGGCGCCATGTTGCCGATGGTGGCGCGGTCGGCCAGCGTCAGTCCATCGAGGCCGGGGCCGTAGAACTCCACGAACTTGCCGACCACGCCCTTGGCCCGCAGCATCTGCGTGACGGTCAGCACGAGGTCGGTGGCGGTCGAGCCCTCCTTCAACCGGCCGGTCAGCTTGAAGCCGACCACCTCGGGGATCAGCATGGAGATGGGCTGGCCGAGCATGGCGGCCTCCGCCTCGATGCCGCCGACGCCCCAGCCCAGCACGCCGAGGCCGTTGACCATGGTGGTGTGGCTGTCGGTGCCGACCAGCGTGTCGGGGTAGGCGACGCGTTTGCCGGACGGGTCGGTGTCGGTCCACACCACCTGCGCCAGATATTCGACGTTCACCTGATGGCAGATGCCGGTGCCCGGCGGCACGACGCGGAAGTTGTCGAACGCCTTCTGGCCCCAGCGCAGGAAGGCGTAGCGCTCGCCGTTGCGTTCGAACTCCAGCTCGACGTTCTGGCGGAAGGCGTCCTGCGTGCCGAAGTGGTCGACCATCACGGAGTGGTCGATGACCAGATCGACGGGGACCAGCGGGTTGATCTTGCGCGGGTCGCCGCCGAGGTCGGCCATCGCCTCGCGCATGGCGGCGAGGTCGCAGACGGCGGGGACGCCGGTGAAGTCCTGCATCAGGACGCGCGCCGGGCGGTAGGCGATCTCGCGGTCCGAGCGCTTGTCGCGCAGCCACCGGGCCAGCGCCGTGATGTCGTCGGTGGTGACCGAGCGCCCGTCCTCGAAGCGCAGCAGGTTCTCCAGCAGCACCTTCAAGGAATAGGGCAGGCGCGACAGGTCGCCGAGCCCCGCCTCCTCCGCCGCCTTCAGGCTGTAGTAGTCGTAGCCGCGGCCGCCCACGGTGAGGGTGCGGCGGGCCTTCAACGTGTCCTGACCGGTGAACGTGGTCACGGGAACGCCTCCTTCTGGCTTCGTCGGAGCCGTCGTTGGGCCCCGGCGCAGCTCCGGGCGTCCTCTCGCGGGGCCAAGCCGTAATGTAGGCACGGCCCGGCGTTTAGCGAGTCCGCGTCAGCCCGTCACTTCACCAGTTCCTGGAGCGTGCCGTCCCAGATTTCCGAGTACATCTCCATCTGTTCGCTGCCGCAGGAGCGGAAGAACTGGATGCGGGCGCTGGAGGGCACCACCACCTCCGGCGCGTCGAGCAGAGCCGGGTCCATGTAGGTGTCGGAGCCGCGCACGGGGTTGGCATAGCGGGTGTAGTTGGTCTGCAGCGCGGCGTTGGCCGGCTGCAGCAGGAAATCGATGAAGGCCAGCGCCGCCTCGCGGTTGGGCGCCCCCTTGGGCACCGCCAGCACGTCCGACCACACGACGACACCCTCGCGCGGGTAGACGAAGCGCAAGCTCGGCTTCGCCTCGCGCGCCTTCAGCGCGTCGCCGTTCCAGGTGATCCCGGCGGCGATCCGGCCCGATGTCAGCGCCTCGACGATGGTGGAGATGGTGTAGATGCGGTCCTTGTGCAGCTTGGGCCGCAGGGTGGCCATCGCCTGTTCCAGGACGGCGCGGTCCGAGGTGCAGGCCGGCAGACCCAGGTGGATCAGCAGCATGCGCAGCGTCTCCTCCGCGCCGATCATGAAGCCCACCTTGTCCTTCAGCTCCGGTGGCGGGTCGAAGATCAGGCGGGTGCTGTCGATGTCGCCGTGGTAGACGCCGGTGTCGACGGTGAAGGAGGTGGTGCCCCAGTGGAACGGCACGCTCCATTCGTTGCGCGGGTCGTAGGGCGGCGAGCGCCAGCCGTCGAGGATGTTGGCGTAGCCGGGCAGGCGGACGGTGTCGATGCGCTCCAAGAGGCCCCTGGACACCAGCTCCGCCACTTGATAGTCGGCCGGGTTGACGAGGTCGTAACGCGTGGGATCGGCGAGGAAGCGGGTGCGCAGCTCGGTGTAGTCGTCGATGGTCTCCGGCACCACCGTGATGCCGGTCTCCTTGTGGAAGCGGGCGATCACCTCGGGCGCGATGTAGTCGGCCCAAGTGAGCAGCCGGAGTTCCGCCGCCGCGCCCGGCCGGGCCAGGAACACCAGACCGAGCAACACCGCGGCGGCCATCGCCGCCACCGCCGACGCCATCCGTTGCATCCGCGCCATGTCCCCTCCCCTATGACGAGTTTGTGGGTGACCCGTTCGCGCCGGATGATACGATGATACGCGCGATGCCCCTACCCCTTCGTTGGGCAGAGGGCGCCGGATACGGGTGTGAGGGGTATGGCCGAGCGCAAGCAGAGTGTGCGCATGACGGTGATCGCCGCGGCCTGCGTGGTCGCCGGCATGACCATCGTGGCCGGCGCCGCGAGCTGGCTGATCTACGCGCGCATCGAGGCGCTTCTGGTCAGCGTCGCCGACGAGCAGTCGACGGCGCTGGCGCAGGCGATCCGGCTGGCCGAGAGCAGCAACCGCTACGCCGCGGGCGGCGGCGAGCTGGAAGCGGCGCGCAACCAGCTCCAGCGGCAGAACGCCACGGTGGCGCTGGCCCAGCACGCGCACAGCCTGCAAACGGTGATCGCGTCGCTGCGCCGGCTGCGCCTGACCGCCGAGCACACCGGCCCCATCGAGCGGCTGGTGCAGGACCTGGAAAACAACCTGCTGACGCAGAACCAGCAGGTGGAAGAACGCATCCGCCTGGACGCCCGGGCGCGCCGCAACCTGACCGAACTGTCGCGCATGCAGGTGGCGCTGGACGCCCTGCTGGCGCGCACCGCCCTGCCGTCGCCCGACGTGGCGGCGGACGAGGCACCGCCGCGCCCGCTGGAAACGGCGGGCACGCGCATGCTGCTGCGCCTGACGGAGGCCGGGCAGATCGACCTGCCGGCGACGCTGCAGGCGGCCCGCGCCGACTATGAAGCGGCGCGCGGCCGCTTCGGCGCCGCCATGATGCAGCTTCCGCGCGACTCCCGCGAGTATCCGGAGGCGCAACGCCTGCTGGCCGCCATCGACGCCCTGGCCACCGGCCGCGACGGCGTGTTCCCGGTGCGCGAGGCGGCGCTGGCCGTGCGCACCGCCATCGACACCACCGGCGCGCAGGTGCGCGAGACCGTCACCCGGCTGGGCATCGCCGTCTCGCACCTCGTCAACGCGGTGGAGGGGGAGAACGAGCGCACCAAGCGGGCGGTCGGCGCGCAGATCGACACCGGGCGGCGCTGGCTGCTGGCCATTGCCGCCGCCACCTTCATCGGCCCGCTGGCCATCGTCTGGCTGGCGGTCAGCCGCACCATCGTGCGGCCGCTGGCGGGGCTGGCGGCGGCCACGCGGCGCATCGCCGACGGCGACCTGACCGCCCCCATCCCGCCGGCCGGCCACGCCGAGTTCCACGCCATCGCCGAGGCGCTGGCCGTGTTCCGCGACAACACCGCCACCCTGGCCGAGCGCACGGAGGAGCTGTCGCGCAGCGAGGAGGCGCAGCGCCAGGCGCGCGAGGCGGCCGAGCGGGCGCTGGCCGACCTGCGCGAAACGCAGGAGCAACTGGTCCAGAGCGAGAAGATGGCGGCGCTGGCCGCCGTGGTGGCCGGCGTGGCGCACGAGGTGAACACGCCGCTGGGCATCACGCTGACCAGCGCCAGCCTGCTGGCGGACGAGCTGAACGGCATGGCGGCGATGCTGGAGCGCGGCGTGCTGCGGCGCGCCGACTTCGAGGAGTTCCTGGGCCGCGCCCGCGAGATCGCCGAGCTGATCGAGGGCAACATGAACCGCGCCGCCGCCCTGGTGCAGGCGTTCAAGCAGGTGGCCGCCGACCAGTCGAGCGAGCGGCGGCGCGTCTTCGACCTGCGCGAGACGATCGAGCAGACGCTGACCAGCGTGAGGCCCGCCTGCGACAAGGCCGGCCACGCCATCGCGCTGGACTGCCCGCCGGGCATCGAGGTGGACAGCTACCCCGGCGCGCTCAGCCAGGTGCTGACCATCCTGGTGATGAACTCCCTCGACCACGCGTTCGAGGCGGGACAGCACGGCACCATGACGGTCACCGCCACGACCGAAGCGCACGGCCGGCTGCGCATCGACTACCGCGACAGCGGCCGGGGCCTGCCCGCGGCCCTGCACCGGCGCGCCTTCGAACCGTTCTTCACCACCCGCCGCGCCCAGGGAAACACGGGCCTTGGCCTGCACATCGCCTTCAACATCGTGCAGAAGAGCCTGAAAGGCCGCATCGACCTGGCGCCCGACAGCGGCCGTGGCGCGCATTTCGTGCTGTCCTTCCCCGCCCGCCTGCCGGCCGAGCAGACCGAGGAGGCGGTGGTGCAGGCGGATGGCTGAGCGCAAGCGAAGCCGGGTGGGGGCAGGTGCGCGGCGGTGAGCCCGCACCTCACGCCGGCTTGTAGGCCACGAAGCGGTAGAAGCCCAGGCCCTGGCCGAGCACGCGCAGGCGCGCCCACCACAGCGACAGTTCGCGCGCCAGCGCCTTCATCACCGCCGGCGGGGGCGTGAGGGTCTGCAGCGCGTTGGCGAGGCGGCGCACGCGCGCCACGATCTGGCGGCGCAGCACCGCCGTCAAATCCTCGGTGATGCGGACGTCCATGTTGCGCTGGATCAGTTCCTCCGCCGTGCGCTGGACGGTCCAGGGATAGACCTCCTGCGGCTCCGTCTTGCGCCAGTGGGCGATGATGTCGGGATTGGCGGGGGCGTCGTCGAAGGCGTAGTCCATCATCAGGACGCCGCCCTTCGGCTTGACGCAGGCGCACAGATTGTCGACGAAGGCTTCCTTGTCGCGCACGCGGTGCGTGATGCGGTCGGCGAGCACGAGGTCGTAGGTGCCCGACGGCTGGAACTGCTCCGGGTCATAGTTCAGGACCGGCGCCTTGCGGTCCAGCCCGAGGAACTTCGACCGCGCCATCGCCAGGTTGGCCAGCACCGGCGAGGGGTCGAGCCCGGTCACCCAGGTGTCAAAGGTGGAGGCGACGGCGCGCGTCGCCCCGCCCAGCCCGGCCGCGAGGTCAAGGACGCTGTTGGACGGACCCAGCCCGAAGGGGCGCACGAGGTCCACCGTCCATTCGGCATCGCCGGGGCCGATCGCGTCGTCGCCCCAGATCATCTCGGCGCCCTGCACCCGCTCCACCGACCACAAGGGCCAGCCGCCGCGGTCGAGCTGGAGGCATTCCAGGCCGCGCGCCTCGGTGAACCCGTCGGCCGGCGCGAGAGGGGGAACCTCGGCGGATGAGGGCGCGGCGGCGCCGATCGCGCTGGCCAGGGGGCGGCGCACGCCCGGACGATGGTCGCGGATGGACCGCAACGTGCGCGCGCGTTTCTGCAGGCCGCCGAGGTCGTACCCCTCCCACCACGCTTCCAGCCTGGCCCGCCAGTCCGGGTCCAGCCAGCGCTCCATCTCCCGCGGGGTCATGGCCTGCCTCCACGGAACGGAAACGAATCAAATTTTCGGAAACATCGCGGCCGCATGGGCGCCTTCCGAAGCGTCTTGGATTTTAGGGAAAGGCAGTCTTATCTTTCCCTAACCGTTATAAAGAGGTAACAACGGGCACCCGCTCTGTCAATAAATACTCTTTTAACTGAATTTCTCTTGGACTTGTCTTGCGCCGTGAAATGAATTTTGGGCATGCCTGCCCCTCGCGCCGCGCCGGGTCGGGCGCGCGCCGTCACACCGACGCCGGCGGGCTGCCGGCGGGTTACTTGATCAGCGCGTAGGTCAGGAAGGCCGCCAGCGCCGAGGCCAGGGCGCACAGCGCGACGTTCAGCGCGAGCGCCGTCCACCGGGACCGGCCGAGCGCCCGTTCCCAGGCCTCCCGGTCCGGCAGATCGGCGAGGATGCGGTCGAAGCGCAGGAGGAAGGCGTCGTTTTCCTCAAGCTTGCGGCGCAATCCGGCGATTTCGCGCTCGCGCAGTTCACCCAGGCCGGCGGCGAGCGCGGCGAGGTCGCCGCCCAGGCGCGCGACGTCCTGCCGCACGCCATCCACGCGTTGCGACGACGCCTCGGCGATCCGGCAGGCGTTGCCGCTCTGCGCGGCGAGCGCGCTGGCCACCCCCTCCAACGCGGCGATCCGGTCGACGAGTCCGTTGACGAGGGACGAGGACACCTGCAGGTCGCTGCGCGGCACCGCCTGCCCCGTCCCGGCCACGACAATCGACAGGTCGGCGGGCAGGACGTCCGCCAGTTCCGGCGGCAGCGGGCATTCGAAGGCGTGGCAGCCGTCGCCGACGCCGTTCGCCGCGAGGTCCGAGCGGGGGCGGTCGGCCGTGAAGACGGCGACGACCGTCGGGCCGTGGCGCAGTTCGAGGACCACCCGCGTGTCCGGCTGGTCCGGATACCACGCCCAGCCGTACACCCCGTCCCTGCGCCAGGTGTCGACGTGCCCGGCCAGGGCCGGCGGCGGCGCTTCCGTTCCGGCCGTCTCAGCTTCGGCCGTCGCCGCGTCTTTCACGGCCGCGCCCACGTCCGGCATGCTCACGGTTCGCTCCTCCGCACGGCCGCCACATCGTGGTGGCGGTCCCAGCAGCGCTCGGACAGCAGCGTGATGGACAGGCCGAGTTCGGCCGCGCGGTCCACCACCCAGCCCGGGCGCGTGATGGAAATCCCGTAGCCCTCATGGCCGGGATAATCGGCGTAGCCGTACCCCTGCCCCTCGAACGCCTGGAGCATGCCGCCGACGGCCTCGTCCGGGATGCCGTAGGTGCCACCGCGCAGGCGGCCGGCGACGAAGCGCCCGTGCAGCGTCACCACCAGCGTGCCGCCCTCGCCCAGCAGGCCGGCGGCGTAGGCCAGGAAGGCGCGCGAGCGCGCTTCCGGCAGGTGGGTGAGGAGCGACCCGACCCAGATGAGGTCGAACGGGTGGGGAAAGGTCACCGCTTCGAAGTCGGGGCGGCCGTGCACGGGCACGCAGCCGAACGTGTCGCGGCAGAAGTCGACGCCGTGCTGGTCGATGTCGCAGGCGGTGATCTCCGCCTCCGGCCAGGCGGCGCGCAGCACGCGCGTCACGCGCCCGTGCCCGCATGGCAGGTCGAGAATGCGCCCAGGCGCCGGCTGGCCGGACAGCGTCCGCGCGGCCTCGATCGCCGCCAGCGCGGATTTCCCGACGCCGAAGTAATGCGGCTCATGCCCGGCGTACATCGCATCCCGGTCGGAGATGTGACGGATGATGCGTTCGTCGTCGATCATGCACCTGCCCCAATGTCGCACCGCATCAGAATGCGCCGGACCGGGAGTGTCAACGACGCCGTGCGGGTATCCCCGGCTTTCGTGCGTGCATTCGCCGGATTGGACCGCGGCGCGGCGGCACGCTACAAGGGCACCATCCCTGTCAGGGTGCGCGTGGCCGCGCCCGGCACCCCGCAACGACACGAGACGGAGTTCCCCGGTGCCGAGCAAGCTGGCCAACCCCTGGACGGTCCTGTCCACCCAGCCGATCTACCAGAACCGCTGGATCCGCGTCGTCGAGCACGACGTGCTGAATCCGGCCGGCAAGCAGGGCATCTACGGCGTCGTGCACATGCAGCACATCGCCACCGGCGTCCTGCCCATCGACGCCGACGGCTGCACCACGCTGGTCGGGCAGTACCGCTTCCCGCTGGGCGTCTACAGTTGGGAGATCCCGGAGGGCGGCGGCGCGCTGGACGAGGACCCGCTGGAAGCGGTGCAGCGCGAACTGGCCGAGGAGACCGGGCTGATGGCCCGGAAATGGCACCCGCTGCTGCGCATGCACCTGTCGAACAGCGTGACCGACGAGGTGGCGCACTGTTTCCTGGCCTGGGAGCTGGAGCAGGGCATCGCCGAACCCGAGGACACCGAGGACCTGCAGGTGCGCCGCGTGCCCTTCCGCGAGGCCTACGACATGGCGATGCGCGGCGACATCACCGACGCCATGGCGGTGGCCAGCCTGATGAAAGCCCGCCTGCTGGCGCTGGACGGCAAGCTGCCGAAGGACGTGACGGCGCTGATCCTGAAGTGAGGAGTGAGCCCTCCCCTACCGCCGGCGGGGGAGGGCGTTGATCACGCCACCGCGCGCCGTTCGGGGAACAGGCCCAGGAGCCCCGCTTCGGTGGCCGGGCAGACGCCGCGTTCGGTGATCAGCGCGGTCACCAGGCGCGCCGGGGTCACGTCGAAGCCGTAGTTGGCGACCGGGCTGCCGGCGGGGGTGACGCGCACCGTCTCGATCCGGCCGTCGGCGGTCTTGCCGGTCAGGTCGGTCACCTCGCGGCCGTCGCGCTCCTCGATGGGGATCTCGCGCACGCCGTCGCGCATGCGCCAGTCGATGGTGGGCGACGGCAGGCCGACGTAGAACGGCACGCCGTTGTCGTGCGCCGCCAGCGCCTTCAGATAGGTGCCGATCTTGTTGCAGACGTCGCCGGTAGCCGTGGTGCGGTCGGTGCCGACGATGCACAGGTCGACCATGCCGTGCTGCATCAGGTGGCCGCCGACGTTGTCGGCGATCACCGTGTGGGGCACGCCGTGGTGGTTCAGCTCCCACGCCGTCAGGCTGGCGCCCTGGTTGCGCGGGCGCGTCTCGTCGACCCAGACGTGCAGCGGGATGCCCTGCTCCGACGCCACGTAGACCGGGGCCAGCGCGGTGCCCCAGTCCACCGTCGCCAGCCAGCCGGCGTTGCAGTGGGTGAGCACGTTCACCGGCTGGCCCGGCGCCTTGCGGGCCGCCGCCGCGCGGATCAGGGCGGCGCCGTGCTCGCCGATGGCGCGGTTGATGGCGACGTCCTCGTCCGCCACGGCCGCCGCCTCGGCATAGGCGGCGGCGGCGCGCTCGCCGACCGGCAGGGCGTGCAGGTGGCGGCGCATGCGCTCCAGCGCCCAGCGCAGGTTGACGGCGGTGGGGCGCGTCGCCAGCAGCACGTCGCAGGCGCGGTCGAGCGCCGCGTCGCCGGCCCCCTCACCGGAAGAGGCGGGGTGCAACGCCAGCGCCACGCCGTAGGCCGCCGTGGCGCCGATCAGCGGGGCGCCGCGCACGAGCATGGCGCGGATGGCGTGCGCCGCCTCGTCCAGCGTCGTCAGACGGGCGACCGCGAAGTCGTGCGGCAGCTTCGTCTGGTCGATGATCTCCACCGACCAGCCATCCGCCGCCGGCCAGATGGTGCGGTAGGCCACGCCGTCGATCTTCATATCCTCCGCCCTCCCGCGTGCCCCAATCCCCCGGCCGGGTACCGCTCCGAGAATAGGCGGCGGCAACCGGGGGATCAACCGCAAGCGCCCGCGCGCCCGGGAAAGAACCGGCGGAACATCGGAGGTGCGGGCGTGTTGGCGTGTCCATCGCCGCCCTGCCCGGCTTCGCCCGGTTTCCCGGCCCCGGTTTCCTGGTTGCCATGCCGCTGCGCACGCTGAGGTCCCATCCGTCACCCCTCTACCGCCTGCCCGGCACGGCGCTGGTGCTGATCGCCTGCACGCTGGCGGTGCTGCTGACCACGGCGCTGCTCGCCGCCTTCGCCTGGCGCGACCGCAGCGCCACGGTGGAGCGGGTGGCGACCATCGCCACCACCGCCGGCATGCTGGTGGCCGAGCACGCGGCGCGGCTGGTGGAGACCAGCGACCTGATCCTGCGGCGGGCCGTGGAACTCGCCGGCCCGCCGGGCGCGCCGCTGCCCGCCGACCGCGCCACGTGGGAGCGGCTGGCGGAACTGGCCCGCTCCACGCCCTACGTCACCGCCCTCTGGCTGGGCGACGCGCGGGGCAACGCCGTGCTGTCGACGCACGACTTCCCCACGCCGCGCCTGAACGCCGCCGATCGCGACTATTTCCAGGCCCACGCCGCGGGCGACGCCGGGCTGTTCCTCGGCCGGCTGGACTCCAGCCGCTACGACAACGCGCCGGCCGTGGTGCTCAGCCGGGCGTTGCGCAACGCCGACGGATCCTTGCGCGGCTTCGCCACGGTGACCGTCTCGCCACGCTATTTCCGCGAGCTGTACCGCGGCATCGACGTCGGCTTCCCGACGGTGGTGTCGCTGATGCGCGCCGACGGGACGGTGCTGCTGCGCGAACCGGCGGAGGGTGCCGGCAGCGGCGAGGCGGTCACCGCGCAGCGCACGATCGAGCGCTTCGGCCTGCGCACGGAAGTGGCGATCGGCCACGACGACGCCCTGATGCCCTGGCGCGAGCAGGTGGACACCTACATCTCCTACGGCGTGCTGGCGCTGTTGATCGTCGCCGGCATGGGCGCGCTCGCCTTGCAGCGGGCAAAGCGCGAGCGCGAGGCGGAGAACGCGCTGCAGCGCGCCTACGACACGCTGGAGGAGCGCGTGCACCAGCGCACCGCCGAGCTGCAGGACGCCAACGCCCGGCTGGAAGGGGCGGTGGCCGACAAGGAGATCCTGCTGAAGGAAGTGCAGCACCGGGTGAAGAACAACCTGACGGTGATCTGCAGCCTGCTGCGCCTGCAGGCCGGCCGCCTGGACGAGCGCGCGCGCTTCGCCTTCGACGAGAGCCTGCGGCGCATCCAGTCCATGAGCCTGGTGCACGAGCTGCTGTACCGCTCGCCCGAGCCGGCGCGCATCAACTTCGCCGACTACCTGCGCCAGCTCTCCGACAGCCTGCTGCGCGCGGCCGGCGCCACGCCGGTGCGCGTGGTGGTGGAGGCCGACGACTGGATCGTCGACGTCGACCGCGCCATGCCGCTGGCGCTGATCGCCAGCGAACTGATCTCGAACGCGCTGCGCCACGCCTTCCCCGGCGGCCACGCCGGCACCGTGCGCGTGGCGCTGCACCCGGAGGGCGACGGGGTCACCATGGCGGTGTCCGACGACGGCGTCGGCCTGCCCGCCGACCTGCCCGCCCCGGCCAGCGTGCGCCGGCGCGGCGGGCTGGGGCTGATGCTGGTGCAGGCGCTGGCCAACCAGGCGCACGCGGCGCTGACCATTGAGCGCGGCGGGGGCGAACGCGGCGGGGGCGAACGCGCGGGCGGTACGGCCTTCACGCTGACGCTGTCGACGGCGGAGCGGCGGTCGTCCAAGGCGGCGTGAGGGCGGCCGAAAGGCGCACCTCCAGACCGCGGCCGTCCCGGACGCGAACATTCTGACACTGGGCCTCGCCCGTCGGCGGACAGGGCGCCTGGAAATTCATTCCGCAAAGTTCGGGATCGCGGCTCTCTGGCCGCACCATGCCGCCAGGGGGATACGGGCCGCCAGGGGCATCCGGAGTGTGTCCCGATCAGGGGCGATGGTCGTCGTGCGGCACGCCGTGCTCCGCGCCACCGGGGTGGACCGGCCGCAACGCCCCGCGAGGAGCGGCGTACGCCCCGGCACCCACGCGCCGTGATGTCTCGTCCCGTATGGCATGGCGAAACGCCGCCGATGCGTGCACCCCGCTAAGAATCTATTCCAGTAGGGATCGTGGTGCGCCTGAGCTGTTGGACCTCCAGTGCATTCGGGCATGGGGGTTCCCATGGGCAAGTTGGTTCAAGACGATGGCTGGCGGTTGCCGGGTGAGTTGTGGGAGCGCATGGAGCCGCTGCTCCCCGAACGCCCGGCGCACCCGCTGGGCTGTCACAATCCACGGGTCCCGGATC
>Ga0196970_1000165_pt1 | contig 103171 bp, 82 predicted proteins | sample S1v_513CmetaG_FD_148672 | JGI IMG/M metagenome (GOLD analysis project Ga0196970, IMG submission 148672) | Soil microbial communities from Anza Borrego desert, Southern California, United States - S1+v_5-13C | ecosystem: Environmental > Terrestrial > Soil > Desert | place: USA: California...
GCCATTACGGCGGGTTGATGATCCGCATGGCGTGGCACAGCGCCGGCACCTACCGCATCACCGACGGCCGCGGCGGCGCCGGCACCGGCCAGCAGCGCTTCGCGCCGCTCAACTCCTGGCCGGACAACGCCAATCTCGACAAGGCGCGCCGCCTGCTCTGGCCGATCAAGCAGAAATACGGGCGCAAGCTGTCCTGGGCCGACCTGATGGTCCTGGCCGGCAACGTCGCTTTGGAATCGATGGGCTTCAAGACATTCGGCTTTGCCGGCGGCCGCGTGGATGCGTGGGAGCCGGAGGAGCTGTTCTGGGGTCCGGAAGGAACCTGGCTCGGCGACGAGCGCTACAGCGGCGAACGCCAGCTCGCCGATCCGCTGGGCGCGGTGCAGATGGGGCTCATCTACGTCAATCCGGAGGGGCCGAACGGCAATCCGGACCCGGTGGCGGCGGCCAAGGACATCCGCGAAACCTTCTACCGCATGGCGATGAATGATGAGGAGACCGTCGCGCTGATCGCCGGCGGCCACACCTTCGGCAAGACGCACGGCGCCGGCGACCCCTCCTTCATGGGTCCGGAACCGGAAGCCGGAGCGCTGGAGGACCAGGGCCTCGGCTGGAAATCCAAGCACGGAACGGGGTATGGAGCCGACGCCATCACCGGCGGCCCGGAAGTGATCTGGTCCCAGACGCCGACGACATGGAGCAATCACTTCTTCGACAACCTCTTCAAATTCGAATGGGAACTGACCAAGAGCCCGGCCGGTGCGTGGCAATGGCAGGCGAAAGATGCGGAGCCTTCGATCCCGGGCCCCTGCCCCGGATCGGCAAAGCGCCTGCCCACGATGCTGACGACCGACCTGTCGCTGCGCTTCGACCCGATTTATGAGAAGATCTCCCGGCGGTTCTACGAGAATCCGGACCAGTTCGCCGATGCCTTCGCCCGTGCCTGGTTCAAGCTGACCCACCGCGACATGGGGCCGGTGGTGCGCTATCTCGGTCCGCTCGTTCCGAAAGAGACGCTGATCTGGCAGGATCCGATCCCGCCGGTCGATCATGCGCTGGTCGACGATGCCGACATTGCGGCGCTCAAGGCGCGGATCCTCTCCTCCGGCCTTTCGGTTTCGCAGCTGGTCTCGGCGGCCTGGGCGTCGGCCTCCACCTTCCGCGGGTCCGACAAGCGCGGCGGCGCCAACGGTGCGCGCATCCGCCTCGCCCCACAGAAGGATTGGGAGGTGAACGAGCCGGCGCAACTCCAGACCGTGCTGCAGACGCTGGAGGCCATCCAGACCGACTTCAACGCCTCCGCCGGCGGCGGCAAGAGGATCTCACTCGCCGACCTGATCGTCCTTGCCGGCGGTACAGCGATCGAAAAGGCGGCACAGGATGCCGGCCTGACCCTGCAGGTCCCGTTCTCCCCCGGACGCATGGACGCATCGCAGGACCAGACCGATGTCGATTCCTTCGCGGCGCTCGAACCGCGGGCCGACGGCTTCCGCAACTATATCCACAGCAGGAAGCAGCAGTTCATGATTCCGGAGGAGGCCATGGTGGACCGGGCGGCACTGCTGCGGCTGACCGGGCCGGAGATGACCGTTCTTGTCGGCGGGCTGCGCGTGCTCGGCGCCAATTCCGGCGGCTCCAGGCACGGTGTTCTGACCGAGCGGCCGGAGACGCTGACGAACGACTTCTTCGTCAACCTGCTCGACATGGCCACGGAATGGCAGCCCCCGAACGCCGACGGCATCTATGAAGGGCGGGACCGCAAGACCGGGGAGAGCAGATGGACGGCCACCCGCGTCGACCTGATCTTCGGATCGCATTCACAGCTCCGGGCCTTCGCGGAGGTCTATGCGTGCGGCGATTCCCACGAGAAGTTCGCGAAGGACTTCGTTGCCGCCTGGACGAAGGTCATGAACGCCGACCGCTTCGATCTCGCCAGGCCTAAGCACTGACGTGTCTGGGGAGGCGGCCCGCCGAATGGCGGGCCGCCTCCTGGATATCCGGCCATCTTGAACTCGGGAGGGCATGCCCACAGCCGGAAACAATAAAGGAAAAGGGAGATTCGATCATGAACGACCGCGACATACAGACCGATCGCGACTGGCTGATGTTCATCGAGAAGGACATCGATGTTCTCGATCAGCAGATCTACCACGCGACATGGACGATCAGGCAGTCGCAAACAGCCCTTGAACGACTGTCGGCCGCGCGAGACTCGCTCCTCACCCAGGCGCAGGAGATTCTGGACCGTCTAGACGGGAAGCCGACGGCCTAGACATCGTCCAGCCGGCTGGCGCCCCCGGGTGCGGAGGCGCCTTTCACGGGCCGACGTCACGCGGCGTTCCGATCGGCTTTCGCGTACTGGGGCGCCGGATCCCCGGCTTTCCGCGACACGAGGCGCAAAAGCAGGGCGCCGGCGGTCGCGGAGAGAAGCGAACCGGTGAAGACACCGACCTTGACCGCATCGCCGAGTTCGGGCGACGTGGGGAAGGCCAAGGCTCCGATGAACAGGCTCATGGTGAAGCCGATGCCGCACAGCAGGGAAACGCCGAAAAGCTGCGCCGTGTTCGCATTGGCCGGCATGTCGGCGAACCCCAGGCGAATGGTGAGCCAGGCGGTTCCGAACACGCCGACCATCTTCCCCAGGAACAGGCCGAGCGCAATCCCCAGCGGGAGAGAGCCCGTCAGGATCGACGCGTCCATGCCGGCGAAGGACACGCCGGCATTCGCGAAGCCGAAGACGGGGACGATCAGGTAGGCCACCCAGCCGTGGATGCCGTGCTCCAGCCGGTGCAGCGGGGAGTGCATGTCGTCCGGCTTGCCCGGCGCGGGGCGAAGCGGAATCGTCAGCGCAAGGGTAACGCCCGCCAGCGTCGCATGGACGCCCGACAGGAGAACAGCACCCCACAGGCCCGCGCCGAGGATGAGGTAGGGCCAGAGCGTCTGGACGCCGAAGCGGTTCAAGGCGATCAGCGCCGCCAGGATGAGCGCCGCCGCACCCAGGGCCGGAATCGACAGGTCGGCGGTGTAGAACAGGGCGATGATGATGACGGCGCCGAGATCGTCGATGATGGCCAGGGCCGTCAGGAAGATCTTGAGGGAGGTCGGCACGCGCGGCCCAAGGAGCGACAGGACGCCCAGGGCAAAGGCGATGTCCGTCGCCGCCGGAATGGCCCAGCCGCGGATCGTTTCCGGATCGCTGCTGTTGAAGGCCACATAGATGAGGGCGGGCACCACCATGCCGCCAGCCGCCGCCACGCCCGGCAGAATCCGGCGCGACCATGAAGAGAGTTGCCCATCAAGCATCTCCCGCTTGATCTCCAGCCCGACCAGCAGGAAGAAGACCGCCATCAGTCCGTCATTGACCCAATGCCCGATGCTCAGCCCCAAGACATAGCTGTGCAGCGTGTCGAAATAGACTCCCGACAGGGGAGAATTCGCAACGATCAGGGCGAGCGCCGCGGCGACCATCAGAAGAATACCGCCCGACGCTTCGCTTTTCATGAATTCCCTGAAAATGGAAATTGGGCGCCGAAGAGAGGGTTGCGTCTTTTCCACCATGGAATTCCGTCCTTATACGATTTCTATCAGAGCTGCTCCATGCCTGCCATTTTGCCGCAGACAGCGTTTCTCCGACTATATGGGCCTGCGATCACGAAAAACAGGGTGTGGCGCCCTGAAATGCTGGCTCCAGAGCGTCACAAGCCGGGTTTCTACACGGCCTTGGGATCAGGTCAGGAATTATGGTCGGCAAGTACAGCACCGGCGAGAGGACCAGCGCCATCTCCGGGGCGACCCGGACCACCAAGAGCTCCGGCAGCGCTGGATTATGGGCGCTCTCGGAAGCGCTTATGGTTCCATCCGGATCAGACGCGGTCCTTCACCGCCCCGATCAGGAATTCCTTGTTGCCCTCCGGCCCGGTGATCGGGCTTTCGGTGATGTCCAGCACACGCCAGCCCGGCCTTGCGTCCAGCCAGGTGCGGATGCGGTCGCAGACCTCCCCGTGCAGTTCCGGTTCGCGCACCACGCCGCCCTTGCCGACGCGGCCTTTCCCGACCTCGAACTGCGGCTTGATCAGGGCGACCAGCCGGCCACCGGGCACGACCAGATCCAATGCGGCCGGCAGCACGATTTCCAGCCCGATGAAGCTGGCGTCGCACACGACGAGGTCGATCGGGTCGGGGATTTCGGCCGTGGTTAAATGGCGGGCGTTGGTCTTCTCCAGCACCACCACGCGCGGATCGTTTCGCAGCTTCCAGGCCAGCTGTCCGTGGCCGACATCGACGGCATAGACCTTGGCTGCGCCGCGGCTCAGCAGCACGTCGGTGAAGCCGCCGGTGGAGGCGCCGACATCGACCGCGGTCAGGCCGGCGGGATCGATGGCGAAGACGTCCAACCCTTTCACCAGCTTCAGCCCACCCCGCGATACCCAGGGATGATCCTGCCCCTTGACCGCCAGAGGGGCTTCCGCCGCGATCAGGTCGCCGGCCTTGTCGATGCGCTTGGTGTCGGAATAGACCAGCCCGGCCAGGATCAGCGCCTGCGCCTTGGCCCGGCTTTCCGCCAGCCCGCGCTCCACCAGCGCCACATCCGCCCTTATCCGTGCCATGCCGTCAGCCCTTCGCTCATGCCCTTTGCCGGCGCATTCCTGACGCGGAACGGCCGGAAGGGCAAGCCCCGGGGACCGGATTCGTCAGGCGGCGGGGAAGTCGACGGTCACACGGGTGCCATAGGGGCTGCTGTCCGCGGTCAGCTTGCCGCGCAGTTGGCCGACGAAGGCACGGACCACCTTCAGCCCCAGCGTGGCTGCACGGGTGATGTCCAGCCCGGCCGGCAGGCCGGTGCCGCGGTCGGAGATCTCCAGGCGGACGGTACCGTCGCCGGCTCGGCCGAGCCGCACATCGATGGTACCGGGCGCCCCGGCCGGAAAGGCGTGGCGTGCGGCGTTGCCGACCAGTTCGCTGACGATCAGGCTGAAGGGGATGATGGAATCCACCGGCATCTCCGTCGCCTCCGCGGCAACCTGGATGCGGTGGGCGCCGGGAAGCGTCGCCTCCAACTCCTGGCAGAGTTCGCGCAGATGCGGCGCCATGTCGACGGTGCCGGCGCGCAATGCGCCGTGGGTGCGCTGGTGGGCCTGGGTGACGATGCCGACACGGCCGCCGGCGCTCTGAAGGGCGCGGCGGACCTCGGGATCCTTGCTTGATAGCGTCTGCAGGGTCAGCAGGCTGGAGACGAGCTGCAGCGTGTTCTTCAGCCGATGGCTGACGTCGCGCAGGCGCCGGTCATGCTCGGCGACCGACTCCGGCGTCTCATCCGCAGTGACGATCAGGGCCCGGACGACACCGTTGAGGCCCAGCATCGGGGTGACGCGCACATCCCAGAACCGTTCGCCGTCAGGCGCGCGGTCGCTCGCGGCCCGGCTGCGCTGCGGCCGGCCGCTGTTGCGCGCTTCCGCCAGCAGCGCCGGGGACAGGGCGGGAAAGCTGTCCGTCATACCGGAGCCCGCAACCACTCCCAGGGCGCGGAAGGCGGCGTTGGCGAAGCTGCAGCAGTCGCCCTCCCCCTCCACCAGGGCGGTCGGGGTCGGCGTCTGGTCCAACAGGCAACGCAGCAGCGCCGGATCGTCGATGCCGGAGCCGCTGGCTTCCGCCGCCCGTCCCGCGCCGGGATCCGTCCCGAACTCCGCGTTCCGGTACGCCGTGACCGCCATGATGTGCGCCATCGCTCCTGATCCCGTAGCCGTCCCGCATGCTGCCGACGCATCCACCGTTACGGAGGAGCTACCATTCCAGCCCGGGCAGTGTAAGGCGTCGCTCGTGCTCGGCACCAGTCCAACAACCCGAAACTTCCCTAGACAAATGGCATTACGACATTCGGGTGGTTTCGGGTGGAATTGCGGTCTGGAGTGGCCGCCTGGAGAGGGGATCAGGCTCGTGCCGCTGCGCTCTCGATACCCAGAGCCTGCAGCGCGGTACGGACGATGTGCTGGGCGGTGAGGCCGGCCGTCTCATACTGCTTGGCCGGTGAATCGTGGTCGAGATAGAGGTCGGGCAGAACCATCGGACGGATCTTCAGACCGCCGTCCAGCAGGCCCGCCGTCGCCAGGAACTGCAGCACGAAGCTGCCGAAGCCGCCGACCGATCCCTCCTCGATCGTGATCAGCACCTCATGCTCGAGCGCGAGGCGGCGGACCAGATCCTCGTCCAGCGGCTTGGCGAAGCGGGCGTCGGCCAGCGTGGTCGACAAGCCGCGCGCCGCCAGCTCCGACGCCGCACGCCGGGCCTCGCCCAGCCGGGTGCCATAGCTGAGGATGGCGATCTTGGTCCCTTCCTGCAGGATGCGGCCCTTGCCGATCGGCAGGATGCTGCCGCGGTCGGGCAGTTCCAGACCGACCCCCTCCCCGCGCGGATAGCGCAGGGCGGAGGCGCGGTCGTCGATGGCGGCCTGGGTCGCCACCATGTGCATCAGTTCCAGCTCGTCCGCCGCCGCCATCATCACGATGTCGGGCAGGCAGCCGAGATAGGCGGTGTCGAAGGACCCGGCATGGGTCGCCCCGTCCGCCCCCACCAGACCGGCGCGGTCGAGCGCGAAGCGCACGGGCAGATGCTGCAGCACCACGTCATGGATGACCTGATCGTAGGCACGCTGCAGGAAGGTGGAATAGATGGCGCAGAAGGGCTTGAACCCCTCCGTCGCCATGCCCGCGGCGAAGGTCACCGCATGCTGTTCGGCGATGCCGACGTCGAAACAGCGGTCGGGGAAGCGCTCCCCGAACATGTCCAGCCCGGTGCCGGACGGCATGGCGGCGGTGATGCCGACGATGGTCGGGTCGGCCGCTGCCTCCGCGATCAGGCTCTGGGCGAAGACGCGGGTGTAGGTGGGAGCGTTGGACTTCGGCTTGGACTGGGTGCCGGTCACCACGTCGAACTTGGCGACGGCGTGCAGTTTGTCGGCCGACTCCTCCGCCGGGCCGTAGCCCTTGCCCTTCTTGGTGACGACATGGATCAGCACCGGCTTGTCGTCGTCGGCGTCGCGGACGTTCTGCAGCACCGGCAGCAGATGGTCCAGATTGTGGCCGTCGATCGGGCCGATGTAGTAGAAGCCCAGCTCCTCGAACAGGGTGCCGCCGGTGACCATGCCGCGGGCGTACTCCTCCGCCCGGCGGGCGGCGTTGCGCAGCGGGCGCGGCAGCTGGTCGGCGATCTCCTTCGCCAAGTGGCGCAGGGACAGATAGGGCTTGGAGGAAATCAGCCGCGACAGATAGGCGCTCATCGCGCCCACCGGCGGGGCGATGGACATGTCGTTGTCGTTGAGGATGACGATCAGCCGCGACTTGGTGGAGGCGGCGTTGTTCATCGCCTCATAGGCCATGCCGGCGCTCATCGAGCCGTCGCCGATCACGGCGATGACGTTGCGCTGCTCCCCCTTGATCTTGCTGGCGACGGCCATGCCGAGCCCGGCGGAGATGGAGGTCGAGCTGTGGCCGGCACCGAACGGGTCGTACTCGCTCTCCGACCGTTTGGTGAAGCCGCTCAAGCCCCCGCCCATGCGCAGCGTGCGGATGCGGTCGCGCCGCCCGGTGAGGATCTTGTGCGGATAGCACTGGTGCCCGACGTCCCAGATCAGCCGGTCATAGGGCGTGTCGAACACGTAATGGAGGGCCACCGTCAGCTCCACCACCCCAAGCCCGGCACCGAGATGGCCGCCGGTCACCGATACGGCGTCCACGGTCTCGGTGCGCAACTCGTCTGCGAACTGGCGGAGCTGCTCGGGCTTCAGGGCCCGCAGCTTGGCTGGCGTCGGACAAAGGTCGAGCAGCGGAGTCTTGGTGGCAGTCACGTCGTGATGGTCCTCAAGCTCTGGTCAGGCGCGGCGCGCGACGACGAAGTCGGCGACCGCCTTCAACATATCGGCACGCCCATCGAAAATGTCCAAGTGCTGCGACGCCTGATTGGCAAGCATTTCCGCCTGGGCACGGGCACGGTCGCGGCCGAGGATCGACACGAAGGTCGCCTTGCCGGCCTGGGCGTCGCGGCCGACAGTCTTGCCGGTCTCCTCCGCCGTGCCTTCCACGTCCAGCAGATCGTCGACGATCTGGAAGGCGAGCCCGAGGTCGTGGGCGTAGGCGCGGAGCGCCGTGCGCTGCGGCGGATTGGCCTTGCCCAGGATGCCGCCGGCCTCGCAGGAAAAGGCGATCATCTCGCCGGTCTTCATGCGCTGCAGCCGGGTGGTGGTGCCGAGGTCGAAGGTCTCATGCTCGGCAATCAGGTCCAGCATCTGGCCGCCGACCATGCCGTGGCCGCCGGACGCCTTGGCCAGCGCCGTCACCAGCTGGCAGCGGATGTTGGGGTCCTCGTGCGTCGCCGGATCCGCCAGCACCTCGAAGGCGAAGGTCAGCAGCCCGTCGCCGGCCAGGATGGCGGTCGCCTCGTCGAACTGGCGGTGGCAGGTCGGACGCCCGCGCCGCAGCTCGCCATCGTCCATCGCCGGCAGGTCGTCGTGGATCAGGGAATAGCTGTGGACCATCTCGACGGCCGCGGCGGCACGGATGGCGCAGTCCGGGTTGACGCCGAAAAGGGCGGAGGACTGCATCACCAGGAAGGGGCGCAGCCGCTTGCCGCCGTTCAGGCAGCCATAGCGCATGGCGTCGAACACCCGCGCCTCGGCCAGGTCGGTGGTCGGCAGCAATGCGTTGATCTTGAGCTCGACCGCCTCGGCGATGTCGGCCAGCGCGGCTTTGAACTCGGTCTGGGAAATGGTCTGCACGTCAGTCGATCCGGGCGGGTTCGGTGCCGAGGGAGCCGTCGGCGCTCACGGTGATGCGGTCGATCTTGGCCTGCGCCTCGCGCAGCTTCATCTCGCAATGGCGCTTCAGCGCCGTGCCCCGCTCGTAGGAGGAGATGGCGTCGTCGAGCTTGCCGCGCCCTTCCTCGAGCTGGCGGACGATCCGCTCCAGTTCGGCGAGCGCATCCTCGAAGCTGAGGGCGGCGATGTCGGGCGGAATGGCGGCGCCTGAAACAGGGGGCGAAGACGTCGTGGAAGGGGGCATGTGGGGCAGAACCATCGATGGGACCTCAAGCCCGCGAAGGTATGCCCCGCCCACGTCCGGCGCAAGGCCCGAGGCACTCCGCTACCCCGGCCATTGCGGCCTATGTGCGGCCTATGCGTTCGGGCAGCCCCTCCCCCTTTCGGGAGAATGGGGCGCCCGCCCAATAGGAACGCCGCCGGTCAGCAGTACATCAGTTCGCGCACATGGGCGGCGCTGGCGGAGGCAAGGGCGCGCAGGTTGTAGCCCCCCTCCAGCACCGAGACGATGCGCGCCCCGCAATGGGTGCGGGCCAGTTCGCCCAGCTTGCGGGTGGCCCAGACGAAATCGTCGTCGATCAGGTGCAGACCGGCCAGCGGATCGCGCGAATGGGCATCGAATCCGGCAGAGATGATCAGCAGGTCCGGCTTGAAATGGTCGATGGCCGGCAGGATGACGTGGGTCATGGCATGCCGGAACTCCGGCGATCCCGCCATGGCCGGCAGCGGCGCGTTGACGCAGTTGCCATACTCGCCCTTTTCACCCGCATCCCCCGTACCGGGATAGAGCGGCGACTGGTGGGTCGAGCAATAGAGCATGTCCGGGTCGTGCTGCAGGATGTCCTGCGTGCCGTTGCCGTGGTGGACGTCGAAATCCATCACCGCCACACGCTGCAGTCCGTGCGCGGCGCGGGCGTGATAGGCACCGACCGCGGCGTTGTTGAACAGGCAGAAGCCCATCGCCTTGTCCCGCTCCGCATGGTGGCCGGGAGGGCGCACGGCGCAGAAGGCGTTGCGCGACTGGCCGGTCGCCACCGCGTCGACCGCGGCGCAGACCGCGCCGGCCGCACGCAACGCCGCCTCCCCCGACCCGGGCGAGACCACCGTGTCGGCATCGACGCCGGCATGCTCCACCTCGGGGATCAGCGACAGCACGCGGTCGATGTGCGACTGCGGGTGTGCGCGCAGGAGCTGTTCCACCGTGGCGCACGGCGCCTCCTGCCGTTCCAGCATATGGAACTCCTCCGTCTCCAGCGCGGCGAGCACGGCGCGCAGGCGGTCGGAGCATTCGGGATGACCGAGACCCGTGTCGTGCTCCAGGCACGCCGGGTGGGTGAACAGGGTGGTGAACATCGATTTTTCGGTCGTTATCGTTGGTTTTCGGGCGGCGTTCGCAGCGTTTCCGAAAACCATTCTTCCCGGATCGCTAATGAAAGTACAGGCTGAATCCAGGACGATTCGTCACAGCCCACTTTCGGGAGCCGGGGCAATCCGTGACACGATACGATGGTAACGGCAACGATGGGGCGACGGATCGATGGGCCGACAGGAACGGCGGGCAGGAATCACGCCGTCCGTTCAATGACGAAGCGGAGGATGCCGCCCTCCTCCCCGACCGACAGCAGGCGGTTGCCGGTCGCCTCGCAGAAGGCGGGGAAGTCCTTGCGGGCGCCGGGATCGGTCGCCTCCACGGTCAGGGTGTCGCCGACGGCGATGGCCCTGATCGCCTTGCGGGCGCGCAGGACGGGAAGCGGGCATTGCAAGCCCTTGGTATCCAACGGATGATCGATCATGAACGAAATGCTATCCCACCTGAAAACCGGTGTCATCGGCCGATGATGGACATGGAGCGTCGGACTGACGAACGCAACCACCGGATGTCTCATCCTTCCGCCTATTGTTCCGTTATGCGAGAAAAAAGCGCTGATCGGCGGTAATGGCAACGCCCAAGTCGGCACGGTGACAATCAGTGCCAGCGTCGGAATGACGGAATCCCACAGGTGGACAATTCCCGTGCGGTACGAATATACTAGGATACGAGCATTTTTCTTTGCCGGGCCGCATAACGACAGCCCGGTTGTAAAACGAATCGGAACGGACAGGGCAACGGGAAAGCGATGAAGATCGAGGATTTGCAGGCAAACGCCCGCCGGGCGAGCGCCCTGCTGAAGGCGATGTGCAATGAGCGGCGCCTTCTCATCCTGTGCCACCTGAGCCAGGGCGAACGGTCGGTGGGCGAGCTGGAGGATCTGGTCGGGCTCAGCCAGTCGGCGCTGTCGCAGCATCTGGCCCGGCTGCGCAACGACAATCTGGTCCGCACACGGCGCAGCGCCCAGAACATCTACTACTCGCTGAACGGGCACGAGGCGCAGACGATCATGACGACGCTGCACGGCCTCTACTGCACTACGGCGGAGAATGCGGCCGACGGCCGCGACGGCGACTCCGCCAACGAGACTGCCAACGATCCCGGCAGCGACTGCTCCGACCTGCGTGCGGCCGCAGCCGGCTGAACAGCCGGACGGCACACCCTCATGAGGGGCGCAAGCCTCAGTCGCGCGCCAGCAGCGCCGCGGCCGCCAGCGCCACCCATCCCAGCATGAAGCTCCATCCTCCGGCTGGCGCCGTCATCGGCACCGGCAACGGCCCGACCGTGGCCAGCGCATAGAGCGTGCCGCAAAACAGCAGGATTCCGGCACAGAACAGCCACCCCGCGACCCGCAGGGCCAGCTTTCCACCCGCCCGGCCGCTCAGCCGGCCGGCAAGCGCCACCAGAAGCACCAGCGCCAGCGCATGCGCCATCTGATACATCCCGGCGGTGCGGAACCACTCCTGTGCCTGCGGCTGGCCCGCAAGTCCGTGGCTGGCATAGGCCCCGGCGGCGACCGCGACGGCGCCGTTCAGCGCAGCGAAGACGATCCAGATGCGGTCGGTCACTCCCACGGACGTTCTTCCCTTCCTTCCGATCACCACCGGCCCACGGGCGGTGCTATCCTGACGCCTGTCTACACGCAGGGCGCCCGCACGGGCAAGAAACGACCATGACCACGATCCCCTCCCCCGCTACCCCGCTCGTCAGCATCATCACGCCCACGTGGCAGCGGGAGGATTTCCTGCCCCGCCTGCATGCCTGCATCAAGGCGCAGACCCATCCCGAGATCGAATGGCTGGTGTTCGACGACAGTCCACGCCCGTCGGCCTATCTCAAACCGCTGGCGAACCCGCGGCTGAAGTATCTCTACTCCCCCAGCCGCTACGCGATCGGCGAGAAGCGCAACATCCTTGCCGAACATTCCAAGGGTTCCGTGATCGTCCACATGGACGACGACGATTTCTATGCGCCCACCTATGTGGAGCGGATGCTGGACCGGCTGGAGCAAGGCTACGATCTGGTGAAGCTGTCCGGCTGGTTCCTCTACAGCGCGCAGCACCGCCGGTTCGGCTATTGGGATACCGCGCAAGGCGGTTCACACCATCGCTGGGGACGGCAGGGCTGCAGCTATGTCGAGGCGCCGGACGCACCACCCTCCCCGGAGAATCTGGACGGTTACGGCTTCTCCTACGCCTACCGCGGTGCGGTCTGGGAAGCGGAGCGCTTTCCTGCGGTGAATGCCTGCGAGGATGCGCCGTTCGTGAAGGCCGCGCGCGAACGCTTCCGCGTCGGCATATTCCCGGATGCGGAAGGGCTATGCCTGCACACGCTGCACGCCCGCAGCACCAGCCTATGCCTGCCGCAGTACGAGCTTCCGCCGGTGCTGATGGAGCGCCTGTTCGGGCCGGACGTGGCGGCCTACACCTGAACGTCGAGGAACATGCCGCGGCGGTAGTTGCGCGGCAGGGTCAGCACCCCGTTGACCACCAGGGCTGCCAGTTCGCGCAGGCTCGGGATGCGCTGCCGCCCCTGCGGGACGATTCCGTCGGCCCGCGCACGCGCACCGGCCGCGGGAACCCGCCCGCCGCCGGGGTCGGGGCGGATCGGCTCGTTCGAACGATCACCAGTGCGTCGGGTCTCTACCATGTGCGCCTATTTACCATAAATGCGGCAGATGGGGAAGAGGGGGGGCTTTGCCGTCGTGGCACAGCCCCCCCCTACCGGTCTCAGGTTTCGGGCCAATGGTGGACGAAGCCCGCCTCCCGCTCCAACAGCCGTCCCAGGCGGATCAGGCGCCGCTCCTCGCCCGGCCGGGCGATCAGCTGGATGCCGAAGGGCAAATCCTCCCCGCCGACCGGCCCACCCACTGGCAGGGTCAGCACGGGGAATCCCACCAGCGTGATGATGGCGGTGACGCCGAGATAATCGAGGATGGTCTCCACCGGCCGGCCGTCGATCTCCGTCACCTCGCCCTCTGCGTTCGGCCAGGGCAGCACGCCGCAGGCCGGTGCCGCCAGCACGTCGATGTCCTCGAACAGCGCCACGAAGCGGCGGTAGAGAGCGGTGCGGGCGGCCTGCGCCTCCAGATAGGCATCGGCGGTGATGCCGGCGCCGGCCTCGATGTTCCAGCGGATGGTGTCGGTCAGGTCAGCGCCATGCTTCGCCAGCATCGGCCCGAAGGCGTGACGGGTCTGCGCGGCGCGCAGCGTGCGGAAGGTCGCCATGGCGTCGCCGCAGTCGGGGTGGCGGCGCGCCACCGGCCCGACGGTCCGCTCCAGCCGATCGACCGCCGCGGCGAAGCGCTCGCGCACGGCCTGGGACACCGTGGCCACGCCGAAATCGGCGGTGGCGCCCAGCCGCGACTCCGAGCCGTCATCCCGGTCGCCGAACAGGGAGGTCGGGTCACGCAGGTCGCTGCCGGCCATCGCCGACAGCAGCAGCGCGCAGTCCGCGGTGTCGCGTGCGAGGACGCCGTGGGTCGCCAGCGTGTCCCAGCCCAGCGCGCGGCCCGGTGCCGGGATCAGCCCCGGTGTCGGCCTGATCGAGGCGATGCCGCAGAAGCTCGCCGGAACCCGCACAGATCCGCCGAAATCGGTGCCGTGCGCCAGCGGCGCCATGCCGACGGCCACCGCCACCGCCGATCCGCCGCTTGACCCGCCGGAGGTCAGAACGGGATCGACGGGGTTGCAGGTCGGCCCATACAGGCGGTTGCGGCAGACGGCGCCGAAGCCGAATTCCGGCGTGTTGGTCTTGCCGATGACGATGCCGCCCGCCGCCTCGATCCGCGCGACGGCGATGTCGCTGGTGGACGGCACATGATCGGCATAGAGCGCCGAGCCGTAGGTGGTGCGGATGCCGGCGGTGTCGGTCAGGTCCTTCACCGCCACCGGCAGCCCGTGCAGCGGCCCCACCGGTGCCGGGGCTGCGTCCAGCGCCTCGGCACGGGTCAGCGCCTCGTCGGCGGCCACAGTGATGAAGGCGGACAGTGCCGGCTCCATCGCCGCGATGCGCGCCAGATGCGCCTCAACTGCCTCCCGCGCCGACAGTTCCCGCCGCGCCAGTCTTGCCGCCAGGCCGGCGGCACTTTCCCGCCACAGGGCGCTTCGTCCTTCGCTCACTGCATCCTCCCGTTTCCGGCCCGAACCGTAGCGCGAAACCGGTGGTATGCGAAACAATGCCGAGCGCCGTCAGCGCTGGCTGCCGGCCGATGCGCGGCAGTCGTTCAGGATGTTGCCGACGGTCACCCGTTCCCGCTCATCCATGGTGAGGCCCCAGCGTGCCTTCACCAGGATCCAGTCGGCGACATAGAGGCAGATGCCGTCGCGCTTCGGCGGCAGCCAGTCCTCCGGCCCCTTGGAGCCCTTGGCGCGGTTCGCCTCCCGGCCGGAGACCAGCAGAGTCAGCGGATCGCTGGTGTCGTTGGCGTAGGCAGCGCGGCGTTCCCGGCTCCAGTCGTAGCCGCCGCTGGCATAGGCCTCCTGCAGCGGCACCCGGTGGTCGATGTCGACCATCTGCGGATCGGTGAAGCGCTCTCCGGTGTAGGGGTCGAGCCAGTCGCCGGACTTCACGCTGCACCCCTTGGCGTCGAGCGTCGCCGGGCGGCGCGAGTCGCGGATCAGAACCTTTTCGCGCGCATTCAGGCAGCCGCCCTCCAGCGCCAGCCAGTGCGGCCATTCCGAGCGTTCGTAGCCGCGGCCCCGTTCGGGCTCCACCCGGATGGAGTCGAGCCGGCGGGTCACCTCGGCATAATCGATCCGGTCGGATGCACGGGCGATGATCGGCGGCGGCGGTTCGGCGGTCTCCTGCTTGCGCGGCTGGCGGGGGCGCTGCGTCTCCTGACCCAGCAGACCGTCGAGCGTTCCCGGCGGCAGGATATGCAGCCGCTCCGCCAGCGCGACGGCAGCGAGCACGGCGAGGACGACGAACAGGCCCCGCAGGGTCAGGGAGCGGCGGCGGGCCACGTCAGCGCACCCAGGACCGATCCCCTCTCCCCCCCGGGGAGAGGGTTAGGGTGAGGGGGGTCCGATGGCCGAACGCATGTCGCGGCGCATCCCCCTCACCCCGACCCTCTCCCCGGCCCTCTCCCCAGGAGGGAGAGGGGGATTCCGTCGCCGCCCTCGTCATGCTCTGCTCACCTGAATCTTCCGTCCCCCTCATACTCCGGTAGCGGTCCCGACCTCAAGGCATGCGGCCGGTCAGGGTGGCGCTCAGCCCCTGGAGAAGGCCGACCTGACAGACGGTGTCGAAGATGGAGCGCATCAGCGACGGGTCGCCGATCGACACGCGGATGTCGCCGGCCCGCGGTTCCGAGTGGCGGCGGCGGACCTGGCTGCCGCACAACTCCTGCAGGACGTCCAGCAGCATCACCAGCGAGGTCGCGCGGCCGGTACAGAGGTTGAACACCTGCGCGCCGGCGAAACGCCGCTCCATCGCCAGCGCCAGGATGCGCACCACATCGCCGACGAAGACGAAGTCGCGGACCTGCTGGCCGTCGCCGTGGATCTCCACATCCTCGCCGCGCGCCACCCGGCGGGCGAAGATGGAGATCACGCCGCTGTAGGGCGACATCGGATCCTGCCGCGGTCCATAGACGTTGAAGAAGCGGAAGCCGACCGTCGGCACCCCCTGGATCGACCATGCGACGCGGGCATGCATCTCGCAGCCCAGCTTGTCCACGCCATAGGCGGACAGCGGACGCGGAAGCTCGTCCTCCTTCAGCGGCGTGTTGGTGTTGTCGCCGTAGATGGCGGCGGACGAGGCGTAGACCACGGGGATCGGGCCGCCGCGCTTGGCATCGCGCGCCGCCTCGAACACGGTGACGGTGCCCAGCAGGTTGGTGCGGTGGGTCTCCGCCCACAGCTCCCGCGATTTCTGCACGGAGGCGACGGCGGCGAGGTGGAAGACGCCGTCCACCCCTTCGCCATCGTCGCCGGCCATCGCCTCGCGCACCGCATCTGGATCGGCCACGTCGCCCACCACCAGCTTCGCCGCCTCCGGCTTGTTGTCCAGCCGGCCGCTCGACAGGTTGTCGAGGATCGTCACCCGATGCCCGTCGGCCAGCAGCCGGTCGGCCAGATGCGAGCCGATGAAACCGCAGCCGCCGGTGATGAGGTAGTGCGCCATGGTCCGTCCAAGCCCTTCCTTCGTTGTGACCGGCCCCGCCGCAGCGCAGCAGAGCCGCCGGAATTCCCACCCTAAGGGTCGGGACACAACCGCAGGATCGCCAGCCCATCTTCGGGATAGGGCTGCGCCTCAACCGGAGATCCGCGCCGCCCGTTCGGCGACTCAGGGGGCGAATCGGCCCCGCTTCGGCCACTGCGGTTTCCGGATAGGCGCGATCGATGGTTCAACAGGGTTATCCACCACCTTGTCCACGGTTCTGTGGATAACCATGGTCAAGCTTGCCAGCCCGCATGCCGCGTCGGGCCGGACACACTGGTGCAGAAATGCTGCTGTGTACGTATGGTTCCTTGGCCGGATCCTTTGCTGCACAGCACAAAAACGCTCAACGCAAAAGGCCCCGCTGTGGCATTCACGCCACGGCGGGGCTCAGGATCCGAGTCGGACAGGCCTGTGGACTAAGGCCCGGCTTACGCTTCGTGCTTTGCTGCGCGCTGCATCAGGCCTGCTTGGGGCCGAGCATCTCCGCCTTGACGGTGGCGAAGGCCCAGTCGAGCCAGGGCAACACTGCCTCCATATCGTCGTTCTCCACCGTCGCCCCGCCCCACAGACGCAGGCCTGGAGGGGCGTCGCGATAGGAACCGGCGTCGAAGGCGGCCTCCTCCTTCTCCAGAAGCGCAGTCAGCTTCTTGGCGAAGGTGGCCTGGGCTTCCTCCGACAGGGCGGTCACCTCCGGATCGGTGAAGCGCAGGCAGATGGAGGTGCAGGAGCGGGTCGCGGTTTCCTTGGCGAGGAAGCCGGCCCAGCTGCTGGCCTCCGCCCACTCCGCGACGATGCGCAGGTTCTGTTCCGACCGGCGGATCAACTGGGTCAGGCCGCCAACCGACAAGGCCCAGCGCAGGCTGTCGATCGCATCCTCGACGCAGAGCATCGACGGCGTGTTGATGGTGTCGCCTTCGAAAATGCCGTCGATCAGCTTGCCGTTCTTGGTCAGGCGGAAGATCTTCGGCAGCGGCCGGTCGGGCTGGAAGCTCTCCAGGCGCTCCACCGCGCGCGGGCTCAGCACCAGCATGCCGTGCGCCGCCTCGCCGCCCAGCACCTTCTGCCAGGACCAGGTGGCGACGTCGATCTTGTTCCAGGGCATCGCCATGGCGAAGGCCGAGGAGGTGGCGTCGCAGATGGTCAGGCCTTCGCGGTCGTCCGCGATCCAGTCGCCGTCGGGCACGCGGACGCCGGCGGTGGTGCCGTTCCAGGTGAAGACCACGTCGCGGCTGAAATCGACCGCCGACAGGTCCGGCAGTTCGCCATAGGGGGCGATCAGGTTGCGGACGTCCGGCAGCTTCAGCTGCTTGGCGACATCCGTCACCCATTCCTTGCCGAAGCTTTCCCAGGCCAGCATGTCGACGCCGCGGGCGCCCAGCATCGACCACAGCGCCATTTCCACCGCACCGGTGTCGGAGGCCGGGACGATGCCGATGCGGTAGTCGCCGGGGATGGCCAGAACCGCGCGGGTGAGGTCGATGACCTCCTTCAGCTTGGCCTTGCCCGGCTTGGAGCGGTGGGAGCGGCCGAGCAGCGCGCCATCCAGCGCATCGAGCGACCAGCCCGGTCGCTTCGCGCACGGACCCGAGGAGAAGAGCGGATTGTTGGGGCGGCGGCTGGGCTGGCTGATCTTCATGGGCGGACTTCCTGTCCCGGAACGGGAATGTGCGGAGGTCCGGACCTTAAAAGCTGCGCCCCCGCCCGTCAATCGACGGGCAGCGACCCCCAGCCACACCGGATGCGCAGCCCTGCCGACACCTCTGCCCGTCGACTACTTCGTGCGGCCGATCTTGCCGTTGCGGTAGGTCCAGGCGGCTTCACCGCCGCCTGCCGGCTGCGGCATCGAGACGGTCAGCATGTCGTTGTCGATGGTGACCTGGGCGGCGTCGCTGCAGGAGCCGAAGGGATAGGAGACCACCGGCTGCGGCCCGCCGACCTCGAGGATGCGGAAGCGGGTCGGGCAGTCCTTGGCGCCGGTGTCTGCCTGGAACAGGGCGATCCAGCGGTCTTTCAGGGAATAGGCGCCGACGAAGGACAGCATGTCGCTCTCCTTGTCCTCGAAGACCGGCTTGTCGTTGACCGAGACCTGCGTGTGCTTCGGCCCGATGTCGGTCATCGTCAGAATCGTGTTGCCGAGCGCCGCCATCAGGCGGGGCTCCGCCGCGCCGGCGGAGGTGGCGATCAGAAGGCTTCCCGCCACCGCGGCACACACACTAAGAACCCGCAAAGGCCGTCTCCCTGGCTGCTGCGCCCCGGCGGGGCGGCTGTCCGAACCGGGCGCACCATAATGCGGCACGCGCCCGGCCGGAAGCCGTCCTTTTTCGCCGGTGGAGGCCGGCCGCCCGATCAGCGGATGTTGACGCTGAAGCCGAATCCGGGGGCGACGGGTGCCGGCGCATAGATGACCGGCGGCGGCGGCGCATAGATCACCCGCGGCGGCGGGGGCGGAGCGTAGATGACCGGCGGCGGGGCATAATAGACGTCGCGCTCGCGCCAATGCCTGTGGTGATGGCGGGGACGATCCCAGCGGCGCCACTCCGGGCCGCCACGGCCGGGACCATACCATTCGCGGCCGTGATCGCCGCGCCCGCGCCAGCCGTCATGCGCTTCCGCTTGGCTGACGGTCACGCCCAGCATCGATCCGGCGACCAGAGCGCCCAGAACCACGGCTTTCAATCCAAACCCAAAACGGCCAGTCATTCCGGCGTCCTCCTGGTGTCGGGAAGCGGTTGTTCCCCTTTGATCGGATGAACGCGAAGGCCCCCGCTTTCATTCCACCTCTGCGAAAAAGATTTCTTCCTACGACCTTGGTCGGAGCGGTCAGACCCGGCTGTCGGCGAAGCCGGGGCGCGGGCGCGGCGGAGTGAACAGCCCAGGTGCCTGATACACGGGCTGGTCGGCGGGCCTGCCGAAGTGATAACCCTGGGCCAGTTCGAAGCCCCAGGCGTTGAGCTGCGCCGCCTGATCGGGGGTTTCCACCATCTCGGCGATCACCTGCACGCGGACTTCCCGGCACAGCCCCACCATGGCCCTCAGAATGGCGTCGTCGCGCGGACTGCCGCCCAGCCGCTTCACATAGCTGCCGTCGATCTTCACGAAATCGACCGGCAGCGCCTGGATATAGGGGAAGGAGGCGGCACCGGCGCCGAAATCGTCCAGACAGATGCGGTGCCCGGCGCGGCGCAGATCCTCCAGGATGCGGGCGGCGCGCGGCAGGTCGGTCAAGCCGGTCGACTCCGTCACCTCCACAAGCAGGCGGGACCGCAGCGCCGGATTGCGGGCGACCAGTTGCTGGAAGGCGACGACGAAGATGTCGCTGCCCAGCGACGCCGCCGACATGTTGACGGCGATCTGCAGGCCGGGATCGGCGGCCAGAACCTCCAGCGCCTTCTCGCAGACCAGCAGGTCGACGTCATGGACCATGCCCACCTGCTCGGCGAAGGCGATGGTCGGGCCGGGGGCGCCGTTGGGAAAACGGGCCAGCGCTTCGTAATGGTGCAGCCCGCGGGTGGCGAGCGAGACGATGGGCTGGAACTGCAGCTTCAGCCGGTCGTCGGTCAGGGTGGAGCGCAGGCTGGTCACCCGCGTCACCGTCTGGTCGACCAGCAGCTTCACCGCGTCATGCATGGTGGCGATGTCGAAGCCGGTGCCATCCTCGGCGAAGCTCTTCACCGTGAACATCAGCACGCGCCCGGCATCCTCCCGGCTGAGGCCGGGCGCCGCCATGTCGAGCGTCAGGTTCTCCGAAGCCACGGGCAGGCCGTCCGGCAGCAGGCCGGCTCCGGTCACCGCGATCTCGCTCGCCAGCGCGCCGGCCGATACGTCGCTGCCATGGACGAGGCCGAAGCGGTCCTCCCCCAGCCGGGTCGCCAGCGTGTCGTCGGCGGCGTGGACGCGCAGCAGCGCCCCCACCTCCCCCAGCAGGCGCAATGTCAATTCGGGTCCGAGCCGCGACTTCACCTCGCCGAAATCGGCGATCTTGATCAGCGTCAGCTTCGGCGGCGCGTTGCCGACATGGACGCCGAACCGCTCGCCCAACTGCGCCTGGAAGGCGTCGGGGTCGAGAAGCCCGGTCTCCGCATCGCGGGCCGGCTGCGTCGTGCTGCCGGCGCCGCTCTCCGACCGCGTGAGCGTCAGTTGCACGTTCGGGGAACGGCCCAGCCGGTAGCCGGACAGATTGGCTTGGACGCCGCCGGCAAGCTCGACGGCACGCGGCTGCAGCCGGCGGTTGGACCCGGCGGTGCGCAGCAGGCGCCGCACCAGCCCGCGGTCGCCGGCCGCCACCACCCGGTCGATGGGCTGGCCGATCAGCTCCGTGTCCGTGATGCCCAGAAGATTCTGCAAGGCCCCGGCGGCAAATCCGATGGTCCCGCGCGCATCCACCTCGATCAGCACGTCCGCGTTGGCGAACGCGAAGCCAAGGAAGCGTGCGACGTCCGATGTCATGGGGCCTCGACAGGGATCGCTGTGGGACAGGCGGTTTCCGACGCATCATATCGCCGGGAGCGAAATAATGTGTCTACTTAAGGTTCGCACCCTAAACGTAAAGGAAACCCTACCACTATCTAAATTTCGCGGAGCCTGTCACCGGAAGCGCGGATGTGTTGCGGCGGTCGGAACCAGCCGGATGGTCATTCTCGGCCGTAACCGCCGCAGTGGCGCTACAGGATGCACACAACTCAGAGCGATAATAAGTCTCTGGAATAAAAGGAACTTTTCGTCATCCCCGCGAAGGCGGGGATCCAGGAAGCTCCGCAATGAAGCGGCTGAAACGGCTGGATTCCCGCCTTCGCGGGAATGACGGCCAAGAAACGCTCATGATCAGAGCCGATGCCAAGCAGTTCAAACGCAGGGCTTCTCTCAGACAAGCGCCGCCCACAATCCGCCGGCGTCTCAGGCCGGAACCATGCTTTTGCCGAGGAAGGCTTCGAACTGGTCGACCGGCAGCGGCCGGCTGATCAGGAAGCCCTGGATGCGGGTGCAGCGCTGCTGGCGCAGCATGTCGGCCTGCTCCTGCGTCTCCACCCCTTCGGCGATGGTGTCGAAGCCCAGGCTTTCGGCGAGGTTCACGATGGTGCCGACGATGGCCGGATCGGTGGTGGACTTGACGATGTCGCGGACGAAGCTGCGGTCGATCTTCAGCGTGTCGATGGGGAAGCGCTTCAGATAGGCCAGCGAGGAATAGCCGGTGCCGAAATCGTCGATGGACAGGCGGACGCCGATGTCCTTCAGCCCGTTCAGGATGGTCACCGCCTTTTCGATGTCGCCGATCATGGCGCCCTCGGTCAGTTCCAGTTCCAGCCGGCCGGGCGGGATGCCGGCCGACTCCACCACGCTGCGGACGAAGCCCACGAGGCGGGCGTCCTGGAACTGGCGCGGCGACAGGTTGACCGAGACGGAGGGGATCGGCAGGTCGCGCCTTATCCAATCGGCCAGCCGGCGGCAGGATTCGATCAGCGTCCAGGCGCCGATTTCCCAGATCAGGCCGGTTTCCTCGGCCAGCGGGATGAACTCCGCCGGGCTGACCATGCCGCGGATCGGGTGGCGCCAGCGGATCAGCGCCTCCGCCCCGATGGTGCGGTTGCCGGCAAGGTCGATCTTCGGCTGGAAATGCAACTCGAACTCGCCGCCGCCGCTGGCGCGGCGCAGGTCGCTCTCCAGCCCCAGCGTGAAGCCCGACCGCTCGCGCATCCCGCCGTCATAGAAGACGTATTTGTGCTCCGGGTTGCGCTTGGCGTGATACATGGCGAGGTCGGCGTTGCGCAGAAGCTGGTCCGCCGTCTCGCCGTCGTCGGGATAGAAGGCGATGCCGATGGACGCACCGCAGAAAAGCTCCTGATTGTGGACGGCGAAGGGCTCGTCCATCGAATAGAGCACCTTTTCCACCAGCCGGGCGCCGGCAGAGCGGTCGGCGGCGTCGGGTGCGACGATCAGGAACTCGTCCCCGCCCAGCCGGCCGACGGTGTCGGTCATGCGGGTGCAGTTGCGCAGGCGCCGCGCCACCAGCTTCAGCAACTCGTCGCCGGCATGGTGGCCCAGCGTGTCGTTGACCTGCTTGAAGCGGTTGAGGTCGAGGAAGGCGACCGCGACCTTGCTCTTGCTGCGCTGGGCGCGGACGATCGCCTCCTCCAGCCGCTCGCAGACCAGCCAGCGGTTGGGCAGGTCGGTCAGCCGGTCGAAGCTGGCCTGATAGCGGATCTGGTGTTCCTGCGACTTGCGCTGGCTGATGTCGGCGATGGTGAGGACGTAATGTTCCAGCACGCCGTTCGGCGCCCGGACCGACGTCACCGACAGGGCGGCGGCGAAGGCGTCGCCGGAATGGCGGAAGCTGGTGACCTCCCCCTGCCAGCGGCCGGACTGGCGGGCGGTGGTCCAGATGGCGTCGATGAAGTCGCGCTCGTGCGAGCCGGGGGCGAAGAGGACCAGCGGCCGGCGCAGCAGTTCCTCCCGCTGGAAGCCGGTCATGATCTCGTAGGCCGGGTTGATCGCCTGGACGGTCAGTTCCGGATCGACGATCAGGATGCCGTCGGCGACGCTGTCGAACACGGTGGCGAGCAGCCGGATCTTCTCCTCGTGCTGCTTGCGTTCGGTGATGTCCTGAACGGTGCCTTCGTAATAGCGGATGCGGCCGTCGGTATCGCGCACGCAACGCGCGCTCTCCGAAATCCATATGATGGATCCGTCGCGGCGGAAGACGCGCGCCTCGAAACTGTGGACGCGGTCCTGGCGGGCCATCAGCTCGGCGAAGGCCTCCCGCTTGCCGGGATCGACGTAGAGCTGGCAGGCGATGTCGGTGAGGTTGGCGATCAGGTCTTCCGGCGACGCGTAGCCATAGATGTCGGCAAGCGCCGGATTGACCCGAAGGTATCGCCCGTCGACAGTGGTCTGATAAATGCCCTCGACGGCATTTTCGAAGATGCTGCGGTACTGCTCTTCCGTCTCGTGACTCATTGCACGCGCCTCATCCGACGCCAATCCCGAACCGCCTGGAAACAACATAAGCGTACAACTCAAACAACGATTGTGGAATCTCCACCTTTCCGCAATGCGGCAAAGTAGACGTCGGCCCGACAACGCCCGTCAAGCGTCATCGGTCATACTGTGGCATAGTACGAAGGGAAAATATAACAAAAAGGTAACCCATCCTGTCCAATGAGCGCGGGTCTTGCCGATGCAAGGAGGCAAGCCGTTGATCGGTAAAGATCATTTGTACTCACTATATTGAAAAACTGAAAGACTTGGTCCCGAGGAGGGGATGGCGCCCCCTGCCCTACGATCACAGTCATTCCTATGCGAATGGCTGATTTTTACTCACCACCGCACAGTGTTTGAGCAATCGCCACAGCCGGCGTCGGCATCGACAATCCACCCGGCTGTGGAAATCGCTCCATTTCCGCGCATTCGGCGGACTGGCATGCCCCGTGCAGGGTTGTCGGCGGCAAGCCAACGGCGGCTTGACCAGCGCGAGGCCAAAGGCTCGGCTCGCACCCAAAACCACACGCAACGCGTCTGCCATTCCCTGGCCCCCGCACCGGACCGGTGCCGCGCGGGCCGGACCCGACGCTGCTTGCCGTTCCTTCAGCACATGTTCCAAGGGGACTTGTCATGTCGTATTTGGTGCCCTCCGAGTTCGTCACCAAAATGGTGGATGCCGGCGAATCCAAGATTTTCATGTCCACCCGCGACACGGTCATCCGGGCCTTCATGGCGGGTGCGATCCTGGCGCTCGCAGCGGTCTTCGCCGTCACGGTCACGGTCCAGACGGGGTTCCCGATCATCGGCGCCATCCTGTTCCCGGTCGGCTTCTGCATGCTGTATCTGCTGGGCTTCGATCTGCTGACGGGCGTGTTCGTGCTGACGCCGCTGGCGCTGATCGACAAGCGGCCCGGCGTGACCGTCGGCGGCATCCTGCGCAACTGGGGGCTGGTCTTCCTCGGCAACTTCCTGGGCGCGCTGACGGTGGCGGTGATGATGTCGATCGTCTTCACCTACGGCTTCTCCACCCCGCCGGACAAGGTCGGCTCGGTCATCTCGCACATCGGGGAGAACCGGACGCTGGGCTACGCGCAGTATGGCGCCGCCGGCATGCTGACCATCTTCCTGCGCGGCGTGCTGTGCAACTGGATGGTCTCCACCGGCGTGGTGGGGGCGATGATCTCCACCTCCGTCAGCGGCAAGGTGATCGCCATGTGGATGCCGATCATGCTGTTCTTCGGCATGACCTTCGAGCATTCGGTGGTGAACATGTTCCTGTTCCCGTCGGCGATGCTGATGGGCGGCAACTTCTCGGTCATGGACTACATGATCTGGAACGAGCTGCCGACGGTGCTCGGCAATCTCGTCGGCGGGCTGGCCTTCACCGGCCTGACGCTCTACGCCACCCATGTCCGCACCGCGCCGAAGCGCCGCCTTCAGCAGACCGGTCTGCAGCCGGCCGAGTAAGGCCCCTCTTCCAGCTTTTGAAACGACCCCGGTCCGGTTCGGGCCGGGGTTTTCGTGACGGGGCCGGCATCGTGAAAGAGTTGCGAATCTCCATCGGCCAATGGTCCGACAAGGGGCGGAAGAACGCCAACCAGGACTTTCACGGCGCCTTGATCCCGGTGGCGCCGCTGTTGGGAATGAAGGGCATCGCCGTTGCGCTGGCCGACGGCATCAGCAGCAGCCCGGTCAGCCACATCGCCAGCGAATCCGCGGTGAAGAGTTTCCTGACCGACTATTACTGCACGCCGGAAAGCTGGTCGGTGAAGACGGCGGGGCAGCGCGTGCTGACCGCGACCAACTCCTGGCTTCACGCCCAGAACCGGCGCAGCGAATACCGCTACGATCAGGACCGCGGCTATGCCTGCACGCTGAGCGCGCTCGTGCTGAAATCGGCCACGGCGCACCTGTTCCATGTCGGCGATTCCCGCATCTACCGCATCGCCGGCCGGTCGCTGGAACAGTTGACCACCGATCACCGGGTGGCCGTCTCGTCGGAGGTCAGCTATCTCGGCCGGGCGATGGGCGTGGCGCCGCATCTGGAGATCGACTACCGCGAGGTGGCGGTGGAGCCGGGAGACGTCTTCCTGCTGGCGACCGACGGCGTCTACGAGCATATCGATGCCGATTTTTTAATCAGCACGATCGCCGAAAACCCGGACGATCTGGACCGGGCGGCGCGACTCGCGGTCGAGGAGGCGCTGCGGCGCGGCAGTCCGGACAACCTGACGATCCAGATCCTGCGCATCGATGCCGTGCCCGATCCGGATGCCGGCGACCTGTTCCACCGCCTGTCCGACCTTCCGCTGCCGCCCCTGCTGGAGCCGCGGGCGGAGTTCGAGGGGTACCGGATCCTGCGGGAGTTGCACGCCAGCAGCCGCAGCCACGTCTATCTGGCCCAGGATGGGGAGCGCGGCCCGGCGGTGGTGCTGAAGGTCCCGGCCATCGACCGGCGCGACGACCGCGCGCACCTGCGCCGCTTCCTGATGGAGGAATGGATCGCCCGGCGGGTGAACAGCCCCCATGTCCTGAAGCCGCCGCCGCAAAGCCGTCCGCGCCGTCACCTTTATATCGCGACCGAGTATATCGAGGGGCAGACGCTGACCCAGTGGATGCGCGACCATCCCAGCCCCGACCTGCCCACCGTGCGCGCCATCGTCGAGCAGATCGGCAAGGGGCTGCAGGCCTTCCACCGGCTGGAGATGCTGCACCAGGACCTGCGGCCCGACAACGTGATGATCGACCGCACCGGAACCGTGAAGATCGTCGATTTCGGCTCCGTTCTGGTGCCCGGCATCCTGGAGACCATGCCCGATGCCGACCGCGGCGAAATCCTGGGCACCGTGCAGTACACGGCGCCGGAATATTTCCTGGGGGAAGGCGGGACGCCCGCGTCGGATCTCTATGCGCTGGGGGTGATCGCCTACCAGATGCTGACCGGCCGCCTGCCCTATGGCGGCGATGCGGCGACGGCCACCACGCGGGCGCGCCAGCGCAAGCTCGTCTACCGCACCGCCCTGCACGACGAGCGGGACATTCCCGTATGGCTGGACGGGGTGCTGCGCAAGGCGGTCCATCCGGACCCGGCCAAGCGCCATCAGGAATTGTCGGAGTTCCTGTTCGACCTGCGCCACCCGCGCAAGCATGGCCAGGGCGCACGGCACCGGCCGCTAATCGACCGCAACCCGCTGGCCTTCTGGCAGGGGCTGTCGGCGCTGCTGGCGCTTGCCGTGCTGGTCCTGTTGGCCGGCCGCCCGTAACCGGGGCGGCCCGGCCGAAGGCCAGTTAATGCCCTTGGGTCAATGACCGTGGGCGACCTTGGCGCCTTCCTTCAGCTTGTAGATGCGCGAGCAGTAGGGGCATTCCACCTGCCCTTCGCGATCCAGCGTCAGGTAGACCAGCGGATGGCCCAGCGCGCCGCCGCCGCCGTCGCACCCGACGGTCGAGGTTTCAACAAGGATCGTCTCGGTCGGCTGCATGGCAGTCATCCTCTGTTTTGACAGGCGCGCCGGTTCACGCCATCGTGGACACGCCCGCTGTCCGGGCCCCCGTTCAGGGTTCCGCGCGCGCGGGCCGGATGATACCCATCGCGCGCCGCGGATCAACGGGGGAAACCACCGGATCGCCGGGCTTTTTCGCCAACCGCAATCATCATGGTTCAGGATCAATGGCCGCGCCCACCGATACCCCCACGCCCGTCTCGCTCCCGGCCAACGCGGTGGAGCTGCGCGGCCTGACCAAGATCTACCAGCCGACCGGCAAGGCCGGGCCGAAGCATGCGCTGAAGGGCATCGACCTCGCCATTCCGCGCGGATCGCTGTTCGGGCTGCTCGGCCCCAACGGCGCCGGCAAGTCGACGATGATCAACATCCTCGCCGGGCTGGTGAACAAGACCGGCGGCACCGCCAGCATCTGGGGCCACGAGGTGTCGGAGCAGCCGCGCCGCGCCCGCGCCTCCATCGGCGTGGTGCCGCAGGAGCTGAACATGGATCCCTTCTTCACCCCGCGCGAAATGCTGGAGCTTCAGGCCGGCCTCTACGGCGTGCCGAAGAAGGAGCGCCGGACGGAGGAACTGCTGGACGCCGTCGGGCTGGCCGACAAGGCCGATGCCCATGCCCGCTCCCTGTCCGGTGGCATGAAGCGCCGGCTGATGGTGGCGAAGGCGATGGTGCACACCCCGCCGGTGCTGATCCTGGACGAGCCGACCGCCGGCGTCGACGTGGAGCTGCGCCGCCAACTCTGGGACTATGTGCGCACGCTGAACAAGTCCGGCACCACCGTGCTGCTGACCACCCACTACCTTCAGGAGGCGGAGGAGTTGTGCGACACCATCGCCATCATCAACCATGGGCAGGTGGTGGCCTGCGAACCGAAGCGGACCCTGCTGCGCCGTGTCGACAACAAGGCGCTGTGCCTGACGCTGGAGCGCGACCTGTCCGCCGCCCCGCCCTCGCTGGAAGGCTACACGGTTGAGTTGCCGGAGCCGCGGCGGATGGTCGTCCGCTACCAGCCCAGCCGGCAGCGCGCGGGCGCCATCCTGTCGGCGCTGGCCGCATCGGGCATCGGGATCATCGATGTCACGACCGAGGAATCGGATCTGGAGGATATATTCCTCCAACTGACGGGTGGTGCACACGGCAACACAGGGGTAGTCCATGCGGCGTAGCGGATTGGCGGCTGTTCTCGGGTTGGGACTTCTGCTTGGCGGCTGTGCCGCGAATTTCCAGCCGATGGGGACGGCCGTCGTCCAGCCGCAGTTGAATGACAAGGTGCTAATCGCCGCCGACGGCTTCGAGTTGCCGATGCGGTCCTGGCTTCCGGCCGGGGGCCACGTGCGGGCCGCCGTGGTGGCCCTGCACGGCTACAACGACTATTCCAACGCCTTCGACGGCGCCGGCCGCGAATTCGCCACGGCCGGCATCGCCACCTACGCCTACGACCAGCGCGGCTTCGGCGCCACCCGCGACCGCGGCGTGTGGGCCGGCACGCCGACCCTGGTCAGCGACGCCGGCACCGCGGTGGAGATGGTGCGCAAGCGCCATCCCGGCGTGCCGGTCTACCTGATGGGCGAAAGCATGGGTGGAGCTGTGGTGCTCACATCCATGACCGGTCCCACCCCGCCCAAGGTCGACGGCACCATCCTTGTGGCTCCCGCGGTCTGGGGCCGGCAGGCGATGGGCTTCTTCCCGCGCGCCGCCCTGTGGGTCACCTACAATCTGGTGCCCGGCATGGTGGTGCACCCGCCGCGCGACATGAACATCAAGCCCTCCGACAACATCGAGATGCTGCGGGCGCTGGGCCGCGACCCGCTGGTCATCAAGGGCTCGCGCGTCGATGCGCTGGAGGGGCTGACCGACCTGATGGGGGCCGCGCTCGACGCCTGCCAGCAGTTGCAGACGCCGTCGCTGGTACTCTACGGCGCGCATGAGGAGGTGCTGCCGACGCGGCCGGTGGAGCGTGCGCTGAAGGACTTCGAGGCCGGCGGCCGGCACGTCGTCGCGGTCTATCCCGACGGCTATCACATGCTGCTGCGCGACCTGAAGGGCGGGCTGGTGGTGAACGACATCGTCGCCTGGATCGGCAACCCGAAGATGCCGCTGGCGAGCGGCGCCGACCGCGCCCCGCGGGCTCTGCTTGCCGCCAAGTGAGAGGCTGTGGGACAAAGCTGCGACATGGTGACATGCTCCGATAGAATGTTCGGGCAATCGGCCGTCGCCACCATGCCTAGGCACCTCGGTCAGCGCATTGGAAACGCTAATATTATCTGATCCGCCTATCCGAAGGATGCCCCGGCACCATTCGGCTTTGCAGCCAAAGGTATAGTACCCGTTAGGACCAAAGCAACTCTGCCCCTTCCGGCGGTTGAGGGATAAGGTACCGCGCAGGCGGACACCGAATGTCCCCGTTGGGAGGAACCATGCACAGCGTCGAATCCCAGGTTACCCCGTCCGGTGCGGCCCGCGCCGGCGCCACGACGACTGCCCAGACGACCATGACTTCTACCCTGGATGTTCAGGTTATCGCCGACCGTTACGGTTGGACGACGCCAATGGCGCGCTGGTGGATGGCCTTCGCCGCCTCTTCCGTGGGCCACAAGCCGGACACCATGATCGCCTTCCTCGACAAGACCGTTGGCGGCGTGACGATGATCCGCCGCCGCTGATCGGTGGGTGGAGCGAACTGGAAAGAACGGCCCTTCGGGGCCGTTTTTTGTTGAAGGTCTTGCGGCGGTTGCCCCCTCCCCATCCCTCCCCCGCCCTCGGCCGGCCGTAGGCCGGTCCGATCGCGGGAGAGGGGGTAGGAGCTTTGCGGGAGAGTTGCGGCAGTCCCCTCTCCCGCGCAAGCGGGGGAGGGTTAGGGAGGGGGCAACCGCCGCCAGAACCCTCACACCCCCGGCGGCACGATCCGCCAGATCGCCGCGGGGTTGCGGTGGGGGTCCAGCCAGACATGCTGGAACTTGCCGATCCAAGTGAAGCGGTGGCCGCTGAACAGATCCTCCACCTGGACATGGGCGCCGTCGGGCAGGCCCAGTTCCCACAGCGGCACCTCGATGGTCCCGCCATGGCCGTTGTGGGGGTCGAGGTTCACCGCGATCAGGATCACATTGTCCTTGGCCGCCGTCATCTTGCCGTAGAGCAGGATGTTGTCGTCGAAGGCGTTGTAGAAGCGCAGGTTGGTGAACTGCTGCAGCGCCGGGTTCTCGCGGCGGATGCGGTTGATGGCGGTGACGTAGTCGCGGATGTTGCCGGGCTGGTTCCAATCCCAGTGGCGGACCTCGTACTTCTCTGAATGGTTGTATTCCTCCTTGCCGGGATAGGCTTCCGCCTCGCACAGCAGGTAGGGACCGTACAGGCCGTAGACGCCGGCCAGCGTCGCCGCCAGCACCGCCCGCATCATGTGCGCCGGCCGCCCGCCCTGCGTCAGGATCTTCGGCAGGATGTCGGGGGTGTTGGCGAAGAAGTTGGGGCGCATGTACTCCTTCGATTCACCCTGCGTCAGTTCGGTCAGATACTCGGTCAGTTCCGGCTTGGTGTTGCGCCAGGTGAAGTAGCTGTAGGATTGGGTGAAGCCGACCTTGGCCAATCGCTTCATCAGCTTCGGACGGGTGAAGGCCTCGGCCAGGAACAAGGCGTCGGGATAGCGGTCCTGCACCTCGCGGATCATCCATTCCCAGAAGGGGAAGGGCTTGGTGTGCGGGTTGTCGACGCGGAAGATGCGCACACCCTCCTTGCACCACATCAGAACCACGTCGCGCAGCGCGTACCACAGGTCCGGGTAGGACTGGCGGTAGAAGCTGACATTGACGATGTCCTGGTACTTCTTCGGCGGATTCTCGGCGTAGCGGATGGTGCCGTCCGGCCGCCAGTAGAACCAGTGCGGATGTTCCTTCACCCAGGGATGGTCGGGGGAGCATTGGACTGCGAAATCCAGCGCGATCTCGATGCCGTGCCGCTTGGCCTCGCGCACCAACCGGCGGAAGCCGTCGAAATCGCCGATCATCGGGTCGATGGCGTCGTGCCCGCCCTCCTCCGCGCCGATGGCATAGGGCACGCCGGGATCGTCGGGGCCGGGGTTCAGCGTGTTGTTCCTGCCCTTGCGGAAGGCACGGCCGATGGGGTGGATCGGCGGGAAATACAGCACGTCGAATCCCATGTCGCGCACCATGGGCAGCAGGTTCACCACGTCGTCGAACGTGCCGGGACGCGACGGATCGGGCGAGGCTGACCGCGGGAAGATCTCGAACCATGCCGAATAGGCGCCGGCAGTGCGGTCGACATAGACCTCCAGCTCGCGCACATAGCGGGACTTGTACTGCCGCTCGCCATAGAGCGCCATGACCCGGCGCGGCTCGTCCGACAGTGCGTAGTCGATGGCCTCGCGGCCGGCCAGCGACTGCATCCGCTCGATGACCGCCTCAAGCGCGGCGCGCCCGTCACCATGGTTCAGGTCCAGCGCCTGCTCGACGAAGCGGCGGCCCTCCACCAGTTCCAGGTCGACGACCATGCCGGCATCGACCTTCTTCTTGAAGTCGGCGCGCCAGCTTTCCCAGACGTCGCGCCAGGCTTCGATGCTGTAGGTGTAGCGGGCGTTGCGGGTCAGCGGCACCCGGCCGACCCAGCGGTCGTTCTCGTGGAAGCGCATCGGCGCTTCGCTCCACTCGTCATCGCCATCCGCCTTGTACATGACGGAGGCGGCGAGGACGAAGGTGCCGTCGGTGTAGATGTCGGCCCACACCTCCATCAGGTCGCCGACCGCCCGCTTTATGGGGAAGCGGCCGCCGTCCAGCTCCGGATAGACGTTCTCAATGGTCATGCGGCCGGCCGCGATGGAATCCATCCACTCCCGCTCCTCCACGTCGTGGAGTTCGACCGGGTGGCTGCGGGCGGCGCGGGCACGGAAGACGCGCAGTTCCATCGGGCGCAGCATCATCGGCGCGCCGGGTTCCATCGGCAGCGGATCGGCCTCCGGCGTCACATCCTCGAACGCCTCATAGGTGCCGCCGGTGGCGGCCAGGATCGGGCCGACGTCCAGCGTGTGCGGCCGGTTCTCGTCCGGATTCAGCACCAGGATGGCGCAGCCGTCGGGCTGGTCGAGCGCGGCGCCGTCCACCTGCCGGATCAGCCCGAGCACCGGGCTGTGGGGGGAGGTCACGCGGCGCTGCGGACCTTCGACGTTCAGGGCGGGGGTTGCGGCCTTCATCGCATTGACGGCACCGATGAAGCCGGTCAGGTCCAGCTTCGGCTGTTCCCAGTCGGCGGGGCTGCTGCGCACCACGTCCAGCTTGCGGGTGAAGCCGTATTCATAGCCGACCGGCATCAACACGCCGGTGGAGAAGCTGGCGGCGAACAGGTAATGCATCTTCAACTGGGCGGCGAGCCGCACCGCGTCCTGGCTGCCGACCTCCGCCGCCAGTCGGTCGGTGTCGTGGCTTTCCGGGAAGGCGATGGACGGCGCGATCCAGCGGAACTCGTCATACTGGTCCAGCAGCCAGTCTGCCTTGAAGTCCCACCATTTGGCGCTGTTGAACAGGAAATCGAAGCCGGCACCGCACAGCTCGCGCACCTGTTCCACCGTGCAGCCCAGCGTCTCGGCGAAGAACTTCACCTCCGGATTTACGGCGTGGGCGGCGTCGATCAGGCTCTTCCACACCTCGGCCGGGACCTGATAGGCGGCGTCGCAGCGGAAGCCCTTCACGCCCAGCCCGATGTAATGTCGCAGATAGTCGGACCAGTAGCCGATCAGCCCGGCGCGCGAGTCCGCCCGGTCGTAATCCAGCGAGGCGAGGTCGCCCCACACCGTGACATGCGCCGTGTTGTTGGGATCGACTGCGCCCGGGCGATGCAGGTCGCCATCCGCGCCGCGCTTGTACCAGTCGGGGTGGCGGTCGACCAGCAGCGCATCGCGGGAGGTATGGTTGATGACGAAGTCCATCATCACCGACTGGCCGTGCGCCCCGGCATCGGCCGTAAAGCGGCGCAGCAGCTCGTCGTCGCTTTCGTGCGATCCGCCGCGGAGCGCGTCGTGCAGCCGGTAGGGGTCCTTGACGGCATAAAGGCTGCCGGAGAATCCCGGCTGGTGGATCGGGTTCAGGAAGATCCAGTCGAATCCCATCCCCTGGATCCGCGGCAGGTGCCCGGCCCAATCGCGCACGGGACCAGCCAGGGTCGGAAACAGGTTGTAGATGCGCGGTCCGGCGATGCTCATGGAACCCCCTTACTTGGCCTGCTTCTCCGTTGACAGCCCGCCGGTCCCGTTGTGGGATCAACCGTACGGGTTGTACTCCTCTCCCCAGCGGAGGCACCCGGACCGGCGCCACGGCCGGCACATGCCCCCGCCGGACAACCCGGCGGGGCGGTGAAGGTTCCGCCCGCCGCGCGCGACACACCAACCGAACCCACCAGAACAGGATGCCCCGCATGGCCGAGAAGCCCGGCAAGGTCGCGAAGATCCGCCTCGGTAAACTGGACCAGAACACGACGAGGTACGACAGCGCGGAAGAATACGACCGCCGACTCGGCAAGCTGCAGAAGGAACTGCTGCGCATCCAGCAGACCTATTGGCATGAAAAGCGTCGGGCCATCGTGGTCTTCGAAGGCTGGGATGCCGCCGGCAAGGGCGGGGCAATTCGCCGCATGACCGAGCCGCTCGACCCACGCGGCTTCCATGTCTGGCCGATCTCCGCCCCGACGGCGGACGAGCAGAGCAAGCACTATCTCTATCGCTTCTGGACCAAGCTGCCGGGCGCCGGCACCTTCGCCATCTTCGACCGGTCCTGGTACGGCCGCGTCCTGGTGGAGCGGGTGGAGAAGTTCGCGACCAAGGACCAGTGGCGGCGCGCCTATGACGAGATCAACGAGTTCGAACGGCTGCTGACCGACGACGGCGTGCGCATCGTCAAGCTGTTCCTGCACATCACCCCGGAAGAACAGTTGGAGCGCTTCCGCGAGCGGATGAAGAACCCCTACAAGCGCTGGAAGCTGACGGAGGAGGATCTGCGCAACCGCGCCAAATGGGACGACTACGTCAAGGCGGCGGAGGCGATGTTCGACCGCACCTCCCCCCCCCACGCGCCCTGGCATGCGGTGGAGGCGAACTCCAAATGGCATGCCCGCATCAAGGTGCTCGAGACGGTCACCGCCGCCCTGAAGGAGGGCGTCAACATCGCCCCGCCCCCGGTCGACAGCAACGTCGCCAGGATGGCCGCGGAGGTCCTGGGCATCCACCCCGACCTTGCGGGCGTGGACGGGCAGAACGGGTAGGATACAGAACGGGTAGCCGCCCGAACGGCGGTGGATGCTGGCTTTACAGGTTGGAAAGCGCCAGATCCACCGCGGCCTCGGCGTGGATGGCCGTGGTGTCGTAGAGCGGCACCCGGCTGTCTTCCGGACGGACAAGAAGCATGATCTCCGTGCAGCCGAGGATCACCGCCTCCGCCCCACGCTCGACGAGGCGTGCGATCACGCCGCGGTAGGCCTCCCGCGATGCCTCCTCGATGCAGCCCTGGACCAGTTCGTCGTAGATCACCCGGTGCACGGTGGCGCGGTCCGCATCGTCAGGGACCAGGACCTCCAGCCCATGCTTCTGCACGAGGCGGCCCTTGTAGAAGTCCTGTTCCATCGTGAAGGCGGTGCCCAGCAGGCCGACGCGCCGCAGGCCGGCGGCGCGGATGCGCTCCGCTGTGGGGTCCGCGATGTGCAGCAACGGCAGGCCGATGGCCGCCTGCACCTGATCGGCCATGCGGTGCATGGTGTTGGTGCAGATGACGACGAAGTCGGCCCCTCCCCGCTCCAGCCGCCGGGCGGCGTCGATCATCAGGGCCGTCGCGTCGTCCCAGCGGCCGGCATGCTGGAGCGCCTCGACCTCGGCGAAGTCGAAGGACCACATCAGACAGCGAGCGGAGTGCAGCCCGCCCAAGCGGTCGCGAACCCGCTCGTTGATGATGCGGTAATATTCGGCCGAGCTTTCCCAGCTCATGCCCCCGATGAGGCCGATGACTTTCTGCGACACGCTGTTCCGCTCCGCAACCGACGACGTCACCGGACCTTGCCTGCGACGGAGGAGGCTTGCAACGGGCTGAAGGGTGGTCTTGCCGTACGCAACCGTCCCGGCGGTCAGTAGGCGCCCAGCGAACGGGCGATGGCGGTGAATTCCTCCGCCACCCAGCCTTCGCGCTCGATCAGGTATCCCATCAGCTGCTTCAGTGCCGCTTCGCAAGCCTCCGCACGCTCGGCCTCGGACAGGCCGGCGCCGGCCAGACGGGCGACGACGTCATCAACGACCTGTTGGGCCTTGCTGGAATCGGCTTGGCTCATGACGGGGAACAACCTGAGGGTGGTGTCGGCGATTTGCTGCGGGACCATGGGGGCGGCCTTCATGCTGGACGCGTTGCCTGCCCTGATAATGGGCTTACAACCACTGCGCGGGAAGGCGCGATTTAGCACTTAAATGAAATAAATTTAGGCAGCATTTGATACAAGTCGTTTCAGTGCCGCCCCACAGGTGCCGAACGGCCGCCACGTACACCGCGCGGCGCCGATCCGACACAGCTCGACAGAATATGTCACCACATATCAGTAGCAATAATCGCTGCTTGTACCTAAAATTGCGCCAATTCAGCAGCGCCCGTGAACGCCATGGCCGGCCGCCCCAACCGCAGCGCCTCCCTTCAGACCGTCCCGCTTCACGCTGCCGAACCCGATCCGGCGGCCGTGAGCCTCGACAAGGTCAAGGCGATCCTGGCCCCGCTCGACCGCGCGCAGAAATCCAAACTGTTCGAACTGGTGCAGGCCGGGCATCTGGAAGACGACCAGATGACGGTCGAGATCGGCCGCCTGATCGTCGCCATGCTGAACGGCCCGCGCACCGAACATGCCCGCCGCATCTGGACCGGCTGGTTCGATCCGGTGATGCTGCGCACCGATGCGCTGATGCTGGCGGAAACGCGGCCGCCCGGCTGCATGCATGTGGTCGATGCCAGCGCCTGGTGGTTCGCCCTGCTGCCGCACCTGCGCGAACTGGCCGGCCGGGTGCAAACCGACATCGCCGCGCGAGCCAGCGAGCATCCGCTCGATGCCGTCCTCGCCTCCCCCGCCGCTGCGGACTGGGCGGAGGAGCTTCGCGTCCGTTCCCTTGCGGTTCTGCGCCAGCGCGGCGGGGCCGGCACGCTGCTGGCGACAGCCAATGCCGAGCGGATCACCCTGCTGCGCAAGCGCGGCCTGGCCAGCGTGGCGCCGCTGTCGATGGGCGATCTGACCATGCTGGACGCGATGCTGGAGCACGCGCCGCTGTGGCGCGGCGCGGTGCGCCCGCGCGACACCATCGGCATCCTTCACGCCGTGTCGGAGATGGCGCAGCATGCCGGAACGCCGGATGGCGCCCTGTTCTACGCCCTGTCCCTGGTGAACGGGTCGCGCGATCCCGACCAGGCGCTGGCGCTCTACGGCCTGTTCCCGAACTCGCCCCTGGTGGAGGCGGCGGTGGGCCATGTCCAGTTCGCCTGGCAATGCCTGCGCCAGAAGCTGGAGGATCTCCATCTCGGCCGCGCTGCCCCGCCGCAGCTGACCGCGGGCGAGACGGTGGACCGACTGCAGGAACGGGCCTTCCGCTGGTACGACGCGCTGCAGAGTTTCGGGGTGGAGCGCGGCGGCCGGAACTGGGCCGCGGTGTCCGCCGCCGTCGGCCGCGTCACCGGTCTGGTGGAGGGAGAGGTGGTGCCGGTGCTGAGCCATCGCCTGCTGACCCTCAACGCCAGCGCGTCGGCCCGCCCGCTGATCGAACCGGTGCGCTTCATCAACGGCTTCAATCACCGGCTGCGCCGCCGCGGCATCGCCGCCTCGACCAACCCCTGGCTGACCGCCATCGGCGAGCATCTGGCCGGCCTGTTCCGCCAGATCGGCAGCTATGGGCGCGACGACGCGCTGTCCGCCATGGCCGAGCTGTGCGAGTTGGCGGAGGAGACCGGCTACCCCATCGAGATCACCGCCATCGACAAGACGCTGCTGGCCATCGTCGAGCGGGCGCTGCGCGACGGGCGCGAACTCAACGCCGGGGAAAGCCGGCTGATCGAGCGGGTGGTGACCGTCGCGACGGAAGAGCGGCGCAAATGCCGCTGGTGGGTGTCGGGCGAACTGGTCAGCCTGCTGGACGCCGCCCAACAGCGTGGGATCGGCCCCATCGCCTCATAAGGGCAGCGTCGTCAGGTACGGTGCGGATCAGGACTGCAGCTTGATTCCCGCCCGAACGGTGGCAAGCGCCAGCTGGGTGCGGTTGCGCACGCCCAGCCGCTGCATCACCGTGCGCAGATGCACCTTGATCGTCCCCTCCAGCACGCCCAGGGCACGGGCGATCTCCTTGTTCGACTGACCTTCCAGCAGCAGCCGCAGCACCTCGCGCTGGCGGTCGGTCAGGCCGTTGACGGCGTCGATCTCGGTCTTCACCGGCGCCGATGCGGCCATGGCGATGCGCACCGGTCGGCCGTCGCGCGCTCCCGGCGGCGCCGGGGCGAAGATGCCGCCGTCCAGCACGATGGGAAGCGCCTGGTCCAGCACCACCCCTTCACAGCCCTTGTGGACGAAGCCGCGGGCGCCGGCACGGATGCAGGACGCGATGACGGTGCCGTCGGTCGCCCCCGACACCACGATCAGCGGCACATCGCCCGCCGCCTCCAGCATATCGGCAAGGCCGCTGTGCTCGTCGCTGTCGCCCATCTGCAAGTCGTAGAGAATGGCGGTGAGGTCGCTTTCGGCCTTGACCTTGCGCATCGCCTCGGCCAGCGATCCCGCCTCCACGATCACGGCTCCCTCATAGCGCTGCCTCAGAGCCAGCGACAATCCGTATCGGACAAGGGCATGGTCGTCGACGATCAGGAATTTGAAGGGATCGTCGGACGGGACCCGGCGGTCGGACACCAGTTCCAGTTCCGCAGAGCCATGGACATGCTGTGCATGATGATCCACGTTTGTTCCCTTTCATTCATCCAAAATGCCGACACCCGCTGGACAACCGAGGGGCGTAGCAACCTCAGTGCCAACAGATGTACAGGATGGACCTTTCCTTCTGCGAACCTAAAGGTGCATAGGGATAGGAACTACTCAAACCGAAGGTGACAAGCCGAAGGAGGCAGTACCGGTTCCGGGCACTCTCGCTTCAGCTGGCCTGTCCTGCGCGTGACCGGCCACGGCTGGTACTGTGCTTCGGGGCAAGTGGAACAGTCACCGAAAAGACGGACCCCCGCCCAGGCCATGACCGCACACCGATCCGATGGTTCAACTGCTTGGCCAGCCGTGCCACGATCGCAAGGCCAAGCCCCACCCCGCGCGTCTGGTTCCGGTCGCGGTTGTCGAGCTGCCGGAACTCCTCGAAAATGGCCCTCAGGCTGTTCTCGGCGATGCCGGGGCCGGTATCCCAAACTTCGATGCGCAGGTGCCTGCCGCCTTCCGCAGCATGGCACTGGCGGCAACCCAGCAGAATACCGCCGGTGGTGGTGTATTTCAGCGCATTAGCGACGAGATTCCGCAGGATGCGCTCCAGAAGCTGGGCGTCGCTGGACACGGTCGCGGTGCAGGGCATCACACGCAACCGGAGCCCACGCATCTCCGCCTGAAGCATGAACTCGCCTTTGATGACGTCCAGCATGACTGCGATCGGCACCGGCTCGATCGTCGGATCCAGTGCACCGGCGTCGAGCCTCGCGGTATCCAGCATACCGTCCAGCAGGGTGCGGATTGAGACATGCGAAGCTAACAGCCCGCCGAGAATCGGACGTTCGGCTTCGCCTATACGATGGCGCAGCACATCCAGGAACAGCCCCATCGACATCACCGGCTGGCGCAGGTCGTGGCTGGCCGAGGCGAGCAGTTGAAGCTTGTCGGCGTCCGCGGCCCGCAAACGGCGAAGTTCCTCGTTGGAGCGGGCCAGATGCACATTGGTCACAGCCAATTCGCTTTGCTGCCGCCCGATCAGGTCATTCGCCTTGGTCAGGTGCCTTTCCAGCGTCTGGATGCGCGTCTGCGCCTGTTCCAGTTCATCCGAATCACGCCGGAGAACGGCGTGCGAAGGGTTCTCCTTCAGGTGTTCGGCAACACAGATGAAATGCTCGGTCTCACCCGTCGGCCCGATCAGCGGGGTGATGACCAGGGCACACAGATAATCGGTACCGTCCTTGCGGCGGTTGGTCAGCGTGGCGCGGCAGAAATCACTTTCGTGCAAGTCGCGCCTGATCGTCGCCACCACCCCCCGATCGGTGCGGGAGCATTGCAAAAGGCGAGGCGACCGGCCGATCACCTCGTCTGCCCGGTAGCCTGTAAGGCGGGTGAAAGCGCGGTTCACGTAGCGGATGGTGGGACCGGGTGCCGTCAGTTCGCAGTCCGTCACGATGACCGCATGGTCGAGCCGATCCCAGATCGGCTGGACGATCAACGGCTTAGCTTTCACAGCACGGCCGGCCTTCAGTCCATGCGTGTCCGACATGCCACCACGCTCCTTCCGAACCGATGTCGGTCGACGGTGCACCAGGCGTTCAGCTTAAGCCAACGTATATTGAAATATCCAAACCATTCATGTGAACTAAAGTTTCTACGTTGATCCGGCGGCCATGCCGGTCCATCGCCTCCACCCCATCGGTTCGGCGGGAGCCTGGGTTTTCAGAATGACACGGAGCAGACGGCGTAGCAGTTGCACCGGCAGGCCGATGTCGAGGTCCAGGAACAACTCGCCCGTCACCTCCTCCTTCCGCAGTCCGGAAATCTCCTATGGGCCGACCTGAGAACTCACGAGCACGGCGTGGCCGGGAATCGAAACGCCGGGAGCCGGGCCGCATTGCCCGGCCCCCGGCACCCGGCTGGTCAGCGCTTGGCTTCGGCGGGCGCCCCGGCTTCCTGGCGCGTCAGGAAGGTTTCGGTGACCTGCGGCAGGCGCTGCTCCAGCCAGGAGGCCATCTCGATCTCCTCGTCCAGGCTCTGCTGCAGCGTGCGGGCGATCTCCGGCTCGCCGGCCCGGTTGGCGGCGGCGATCAAGGCGCGGTAGTTGGCGATCTCGAAATGCTCGAAGGCATAGTTGAAGATGCCGGCCTTCACGATCTCGTCGTCGGCGAACACGCCCGACAGCGACTGCGCATTGCCGATCAGCATGCCGACGCCGGTCTTGATCGAGGAGGTGCTGCTGCCGAGCGACTGCAGGCACTGGCTCAGGCGTTCCGCCTGACGGTTGGAAACGTCGATATGCTCCTGGGCCTTCGCCAGCATCTCCGGATAGTTCTTGATGCGGTCGACCTGACGCTCAAGCATCTCGACCGCCTGGCTTTCCATGGCGTGGGCGTCGCGCAGCCACGCGATCAGGTTGTCTTTGGCGTTGGGCATGAATGGTTCTCCACTGACCTGAGGATTCTATTCCGGGGGTTCTTCCCTGGAGGCCACCGCGACCATTGCGGGGGCCTGTCCCCCTTGCCAACAGGACCGGACCGGCTCCATTGCGCCCGGTCCCTGCTCAACGGGGAGGATATGCCATCAGGGTAGCGTGGGCTTCGGGGTGCGGAGGCTCCGTCCGTCCGGCGGCACTGCGGAACCTGTCGTCACCCGTCCGGTTGGACTTAACCGGGAGGCCGGCGGCCACGCCGCCCCAAAGATCATGCCCGGCCTGACCTTAAGACCAATCCGCTGAAAGACCCGCGCCATGAGCATCGACGGACTGTCGGACGACGAGAACACCCCGCATTACGACAAGCCCGCCGGCGGCTGGGGCTCGGTCGGCTCCATGGCCCGGATCATGGGGGAGGAGCGGCCGACCCCCGCCGTGCTCGACACGCTGCGCCGGCAGAACAAGCCCGGCGGCTTCATGTGCGTATCCTGCGCCTGGGGCAAGCCGGCCGAACCGCACACCTTCGAGTTCTGCGAGAACGGCGCCAAGGCGACGATCTGGGAGCTGACCAGCCGGCGCTGCACGCCCGACTTCTTCGCCCAACATTCGGTCAGCGAACTCAAGGGCTGGAAGGATCACGACCTGGAGCAGCAGGGACGGCTGACCCATCCCATGCGCTACGACCGCGCCACCGACCGCTATGTGCCCTGCAGCTGGGAGGAAGCCTTCGCCGCCATCGGTGCGGAACTGCGCGCCCTCGATCCGGAGCAGGCGGTCTTCTACGCCTCCGGCCGCGCAAGCCTGGAGACCTCCTACCTCTATGCGCTGTTCGCGCGGCTGTACGGGCACAACAACCTGCCCGACAGCTCCAACATGTGCCACGAGACGACCTCTGTCGGCCTGAAGAAGGTGATCGGATCGCCGGTCGGCACCTGCGTGCTGGACGATTTCGACAGCTGCAACGCCATCTTCTTCTTCGGCCAGAACACCGGCTCCAACAGCCCGCGCCTTCTCCACCCGCTGCAGCAGGCGGTCAAGCGCGGCGCGAAGATCGTCACCTTCAACCCCGTGCGGGAAAAGGGGCTGGAGAGCTTCCGCAATCCGCAGAGCCCGCTGGAGATGCTGACCGGCAAGGACACGCAAATCTCGACGCTCTATTTCCAGGTCAAGGCCGGCGGCGACATCGCCGCGATCATCGGCCTGATCAAGCATGTGCTGGCCGCCGAGGATGCGCGCTGGTCCAGCCAGAAGCGGCATGTCGTCGACCCGGACTTCATCGCGCAGCACACCGTCGGCTTCGACGAGATGAAGGCGCGGGTGGAGGCCGTCGGCTGGGACGAGATCGAACGGGAATCCGGCCTGACACGCGAAGACCTGAAGCAGGCCGCCGACATCTACATCGAGGCCGACCGCTCCATCGCCATGTACGGCATGGGCCTGACCCAGCATGTGCGCGGCTCCGAAACGCTCGCCGCACTGGTGAACCTGTGGCTGCTGAAGGGCAACATCGGGCGCGACGGCACCGGCGTCTCGCCGGTCCGCGGCCATTCCAACGTCCAGGGTCAGCGCACCGTCGGCATCTCCGAAAAGCCGGAACTGGTGCCGCTCGACCGGCTGGCCGGACAGTTCGGCTTCGAGCCGCCGCGCAAGGAGGGGCTGAACACCGTCAAGGCCTGCGAGAAGATCCTGTCGGGCGAGGTCAAGGCCTTCATCGGGCTGGGCGGCAACTTCGTCCGCGCCATTCCGGAACGCGACCGGATGGAAGCGGCATGGCCCCGCATGCGCCTGACCGTCCAGATCGCGACCAAGCTGAACCGCAGCCACCTGATCAACGGCGAGGTCGCCTTCCTGCTGCCCTGCCTCGGCCGCTCGGAAGAGGATTTGCAGGAAAGCGGCGCCCAGGCGGTGACGATGGAGGACAGCCTGAGCTGCATCCACGGCTCGCTCGGCAACAACACGCCGGCCAGCCCCGACCTGAAATCGGAGGTCGCCATCGTCGCCGGCATGGCCAAGGCGACCCTGCCGCCGAACCCGAAGGTGAAATGGGACGAATGGGTGGCCGACTATCGCCGCATCCGCGCCCTGATCGAAGAAACCTATCCCCAGGAATTCCACCGCTTCAACGAACGGGTCTTCACGCCAGGCGGCTTCTACCGCGGCAATCCCGCGCGCGAACGGATCTGGAAAACCCCGTCGGGCAAGGCCCACTTCACCCCGCCGGGGCACCTGCGCGCGATCGGGTTCGAAGATGCGCCGGGCCGCTTCCGGCTGATCACCATGCGCTCCAACGACCAGTTCAACACCACGATCTACGGCTATTCCGACCGGCTGCGCGGGATCGAGGGCACGCGCGACGTGCTGCTGATGAACCCGGCCGACATCGCCGCGGCCGGTCTGTCGGAGGGGCAGGTGGTCGGGCTTGTCGGCGATGCCGGCGACGGCGTCGACCGCCGGGTCGACGGGCTGACGGTCACGCCCTTCCTGCTGCCGCGCGGCTGCATCGGCTCCTATTATCCGGAAATGAACCCGCTGATCCCGCTCTGGTACCATGACGAGGCCTCGGAGACCCCCGCCGCCAAGGGCGTTCCGGTTCGCATCGTCACCGACCCGCCGGCACGCCCCTGACCGGACAAGCGCTGGTTCAAACCATCGAGTCCAGCTCCCGGCGCCGGGAGTCCGACAGGCCGAGGCGGGCGGCGAGGTAGGCCAGATACTGGCGGTCGACCTCGCTGCCGCCGCGCACCGCCAGTTCGGAAGCGAGATAGACCTGCTCCGCCGTGTCGGGATCGCGTACCTCGCGGACGATGTCGTCCATCGGGCGCGGGGACCGCAACTCCGCCTCGACGATCCGCCGGTCCTCCAGATCGGCCTGGGCGGCGTCCAGGCTGTCGAGGATGCGGCGCTGCTCATCGGGCGATATCCGGCCATCCGCATTCGCCGCGGCGATCATGGCGCGGATCAGCAGAAGCGCCTTGGCATCGCCAAGATCGGGTTCCGGCGTACCGCCGCGCAGCACCCCGGCCAGACGATCGCCGAGACCACCGGCCGCACCGCCGCCCAAGACGCTGCCGCCCATGGCACCGCCCCCTATGGCACCGCCAAACATCCCACCCAACCCCAACCGGCCGAGGATACCCCCCAGCGGACCGCTGGCAGCGGGAGGAGGAGGCCGCGATCCGGTCGGCGCCGGCTTCTGGCTGTCCTGATAAGCGCGGTAAGCGAGATAAGCCAGCGAGGCGAGCCCCGCCTTCTGAAGCAGCCCCGAACCATGGCCGCCCGCCAATCCGCCGGCCAGCCCGCCCATCCCTGCGGCCGGTCCATGGGCAATTCCATGCGGACCACCATAGCCGTGGCCGTAGAAGTGCTTCTTTTTCTTCTTGCCCTTCTTGCCGAGGAGCAGAGGCATCGCAGCGGCAAAGGCCGGCCCCCGGCCCGTGCGGCCGGCAAGCCCGTTGGCCAGGATGACGCCGAGGACTTTGCTCAGATTGCTCATCGTTCCCTTCCTCGTTGGGGTTCAAGGGCTGACGCAGGAAAGACCAAGCCCGACCAAGGCCGGGAGCTCCTTAGTGGGAGCCCCTGATCGGAAGCCCCTGGCCGGGAGCCGTAGACATGGGGTCGTTCCAGGCCATTGAAACCCGCAACGTCTCAAGAATGACGAGTTCCTCCATCCAGGGCGGCCCGCCCGCTCGCAAGACAGCGCCACAATCGGCAAGATTGCGGGGGCAGGATTGGGCCTTTGCCGAACGGGGCCTCCCTAACGGACAGGCTTCAGGTCGAGGGGTGCCTCATGTCAGGCCGCGCGGATCTCCGCCAGAAATGCCTCGAGTTCATGCTTCAGCAAGTCAGCGTCGGCAGCCAAGGCGTCGGCCGACTGCATGACCTGCCTGGCGGCTATTCCGCTCTCCTGCTCAGCCTTTCGGATGTCGACCACGCTGCGTGAAACGTCATTGGTTCCGACCGCCGCCTGCTGAGCATTGCAGCTGATTTCGTCGGTTGCCGCACTTTGCTGCCCGACCGAGGCCGCCATCTCGGCGGCCGATTGGTCGATGTGCTGGATTTGGCCGATGATCGCGCGCATCCCTTCCACTGTCCGGTCGGACGCGGCTTTCACGGTGCTGATCTGCTGCCCGATCTGCTCGGTCATCGCATGCGTCTGGCTGGCCAGATTCTTGACTTCGCTCGCGACGACGGCAAAGCCTTTGCCGGCCTCACCGGCGCGCGCTGCCTCGATGGTGGCGTTCAGCGCCAGCAGATTGGTCTGCGAGGCGACCGCATTGATGGATGCGACGACCTGGTCCACCTGCTCGATGGCGGTCGACAATGCGTCCATATGACTGCGGGCCTGCTCCGCCCGTTCGGCGGTCGTCTTCGACCGCTGGGCCGCCTGCGCCACCCGTCCCGACAGATCGCGGATCGCCGTCGACATCTCCTCGGCGGCGGATGCGACGGCCTGGACATTGACCGACGCCTGTTCGGAGGCCGAAGCCACCGACGTGCACTCCTGCTCGGCCTTCTGGACCGCCATGGACAGGTGCGATGCAGTTTCCTGAAAGCCCTTGGCGGACTGGCCGAGCTGGTCGACGATGCGGCCGACCCGGCTCTCGAACCGGCTCGCCAGATCGAACACCGCTTCCCGCTTTTCCGCGGACGCCTGGGCGGCGACGCTGCGGCGCTCCTGCTCCATCTGCCGGTTGCGCAGGATGTTCTCCTTGAAGACCTCGAGCGTGCGCGCCATGCCGCCGATCTCATCCCGCCGCCCGCGTTCCGGCACCTCGGCATCCAGATCCTGCTCCGCCAGCCGCAGCATGACCCCATGCACGCGCGACAGCGGGCGCGTCACGCTGCGCGCGACCGCCCAACCCAGCAGCAGGGCCAGCGCCGACAGCCCGGCGACCACCAGTCCGAACACGGTCATCATGCCGAGGAAGGCGGAGCGCAGGTCGTCGGTGTAGACGCCGGTGCCGATGACCCAGTCCCACGGCTTGAAATGGATCGAATAGGCCAGCTTTTCGTAGGTCGGCCCCTTCGGATCGTTGGGCCGCGGCCATTCGTAGGTCACGAATTCCGGAACCGGCGTCAGGGCGCCGCGCACCGCCTCGCGAATGACATAGACGCCGTTGCGGTCGCGGATTTCGGCACCGCTCTTGCCGATCAGCGCCGGGTTGGCATGCATGACGTTGATGATCTGCGAGGTCCAGATCCACAGATACTCTCCGTCGGCATAGCGCATGGCGCCGATCGCCGTCCTCGCGCGCTCCTTGGCGTCCTCCTCGCTCATCACGCCGTCCTGCGCCAGCTTATGGAAGCGGGCGGCGATGCTGCCGCCGCTCTCGGCGATGAAGCGGACGCTGTTCATCCGCTGCTCGACCAGCGCACGGTTGACGAAATGGCCGCCGACCGCCGCCACCAGTCCGGCGGCGATGATCGACAGCGAGGCGAGAAATCCGATGCGCCACCGCAACGGCAGCTCCGACAAACGCATGATTTGAGTCTTCCCTCTTTCCGGCCTGCTCCAGCGGGGCCGAACCGACGTTACGAGCCGCGGCCTGCGCCAACGATTGTGCTGGTGACCGCTTCGACGGTGCCATGGTCCGCCGAATGGACCCGGTTCACCTCGTTGAACGCGGCGATCCGGGCATGGCTGACATGGCTGAACTGTTCCGCCGCCCGCAGGGCGAGGGCCCGCCCGTCGGGGGCGTCGGCGACCGCGATGCGCAGGGTGACGGACACCTCGACAATCTCTGCCATACTACCATCCTGCAACAGGGTACAAATGGTCGCGGAGCCGCCACCATGCTGGTGGGATCGGCGGCGGCTCCGCCTCTTGCCGGGGTCGATCTCTTGGATCAGCCGCGCTCGACGCAGAGGGCGACGCCCATGCCGCCGCCGATGCAAAGGGTGGCGAGACCCTTGCGGGCATCACGCCGGGCCATCTCATGCAGCAGGCTGACCAGGATGCGCGCGCCCGAGGCGCCGATGGGATGGCCGAGCGCGATGGCGCCGCCATTGACGTTCACCCGCGCCTCGTCCCAGCCCATCCCGGCATTGACCGCCAGAGCCTGCGCCGCGAAGGCCTCGTTCGCCTCGATCAGGTCGAGCTCGTCCACCGACCAGCCGGCCTTCTGCAGAGCCAATTTCGAGGCCGGGATCGGCCCGGTGCCCATGATGGCCGGATCGACGCCCGCCGTCGCCCAGGAGGCGATGCGCGCCAGCGGCGTCACCCCGCGCCGCTTGGCATTCTCCGCCGTCATCAGCACCAACGCCGCCGCCCCGTCATTGAGGCCGGAGGCGTTGCCGGCGGTCACCGTGCCGTCCTTGGCGAAGGCCGGGCGCAGCTTGGCCAGCGCCTCCAGCGTCGTGCCGTGCTTGGGATACTCGTCGCTGTCCACCACGGTGTCGCCCTTGCGGCCCTTGATGGTGACCGGCACGATCTCGTCCCGGAAGCGGCCGGCCTTCTGCGCCGCTTCCGCCTTCTGCTGCGAGGCCAGCGCGAACAGGTCCTGCCGCTCGCGGCTGAGATCGCAGGCGCGGGCGACATTCTCGGCGGTGGTTCCCATGTGGTAGCCGTGGAAAGCCTCCCACAGCCCGTCCCTGATCATGCTGTCGAGCATCTCGGCCGTGCCCATCTTGGTGCCGTTGCGCAGATGCATGACGTGGGGCGACAGGCTCATGTTCTCCTGGCCGCCGACCACCATCACCTCGGCGTCGCCGCAGCGGATCGCCTGCCAGCCGAGCGCTACGGAGCGCAGGCCCGAGCCGCAGACCTGATTGATGCCGAAAGCGGTCTTCTCGACCGGAATGCCGGCCTTGACCGCAGCCTGGCGGGCGGGGTTCTGGCCCTGGCCGGCGGTCAGCACCTGGCCCAGGATCACCTCGCTCACCTCGGCGGCGTCGGTGTGGGCGCGCGACAGCGCCTCGCGGATCGCGGCGGCGCCGAGCTCATGGGCGGGGACGGCGGCCAGCGCGCCGTTGAAGCTGCCGATGGCGGTGCGGACCGCGCTGGCGATGACGATCTCGGTCATGGAGGACTCCTCCGGAACATTGTGTCTTGCAGGAAGGAAGGCCGCCGCGTCCGTTCGGGAGCGCGGCGGCCGGTTGGTCGCAAAGGGTCAGAAGTAAAGGCCGATCAGGAAGATGGGCAGGGTGATGACCAGCGCCGTCGCGCAGTAACCCATGATGTCGCGCACCCCCAGCCCGGCGATGGCGAGCGCCGGCAGCGCCCAGAAGGGCTGGGCCATGTTCATCCACTCCTCGCCATAGGCGATGGCCATGGCGGCCTTGCCGAGATCGACGCCGAGCTGCTGGGCCGCCGGCATGATGAAGGGACCCTGCACCACCCAGTGGCCGCCGCCCGACGGGACGGCGAAGTTGATCAGGCCCGACGACAGGAATGCCAGGACCGGGAAGGTCTCCTTGTTGGCGATGTCGACGAACAGGTTGGTGATCAGACCGCCCAGGCCGGAATGCTCCATCATGATCTGGATGCCGGCATAGAAGGGGAACTGCACCATGATGCCGGCGGTGCCGCGGGCGGCGTTGGCGACGGCGCGAGCATAGGCCATCGGCGTGCCGTGCAGGATCAGGCCGGCCACCAGCATGATCAGGTTGACCGTGTTGATGTTGAGGTCGAAGCCCTTGGCCTGGAAGTGCAGGAACAGGTAGCCGATGCCGAGCGCCGCGACGACGAAGCCGAGGATGCGGCTCTCCTCCAGCTTTTCGGCCGGGCTGGCGTCGGGGCCGAGCACGCGCTTGGTCGAGGGTTCCGGCTTCAGCAGGGCCGGGTCGACCGCCACCACCTCATGCGGCTTCGGGTGCATCATCCAGCAGATCAGCGGCAGGACGACGATCAGCGCCAACGTGATGCCGACATTGTAGGTGGTGAAGATGGTGTCGGCGATCGGGATCAGGCCGACCGTCTTCTCCATCGGGTTGCCCTTGGTCGCGGCGACCAGCGGCACCGAGGCGGAGAAGCCGCCATGCCACGTCATGAAGCCGATATAGGCCGACGCGATCAGCAGACGGTAGTCCGATTTCGGGATGCGGCGCGCCACCTCGCGGGCGAACATGGCGCCGACGACGAGGCCGAAGCCCCAGTTGACGACGTTGGTGACGGCGGCGGCGAAGCAGACCAGCATGACGCCCTGGGCCGGCGTCCTGGCGATGGAGGCCACCCGGCCCATCACGTTGCGCACCGGCTCGGAACTGGCCAGCGCATGGCCGGTGACCAGCACCAGCGCCATCTGCATCGAGAAGGCCAGCAGGTTCCAGAATCCGTTGCCCCACATGCGCACCAGATCGACCGGCCCGCTCGGCGTCAGCCACCAGGCGAAGCCGAAGGTCAGCACGGTCAGGATGATGGCGAAGATCAGTGGGTCGGGCAGATAGCGGCTGACCAGCCAGGTCAGGGCGCGGGAAATCGGCGTGATCGGGTTGAAGCGGACGCTGGCGTCCGGCGCCGGCGGGGGGGCTGTGGTGACGCTCATGGTGGGTCTCCGGCACGAGGGGGGCGTTCCCGCGCCACCGGGCACGACGGCCGGGCGGCGCGGGGACAGCGGCTCCCCAATGCTCACGATGCTTGGATGGCGACGGTCAGGCTGCGACCGGCATGGTTGGTACGGCGGACGGGACGATCAGCTCGGCGCCGGTCTGGGCCAGCACCTCGGCGACCGCGACGCCGGGAGCGACCTCCCGCAGCACCAGCCCCTTGTCCGTCGGCTCGATCACCGCCAGTTCGGTGACGATCAGGTCGACCCGCCGCACCGAGGTCAGCGGCAGCTCGCAACGCTTGACGATCTTGGGCGTGCCCTTGGCGCTGTGCTGCATGGCGACGATCACCCGCTTGGCGCCGGAGACCAGATCCATCGCACCGCCCATGCCGGGAACCATCTTGCCGGGCACCATCCAGTTGGCGAGCCGGCCCTCCTCGTCGATCTGCAGGCCGCCCAGCACGGTCACGTCCAGATGCCCGCCGCGGATCAGCCCGAAGGACATCGCGCTGTCGAAGGAGGCGGCCCCCGGAACGGCGCCGATCGGGCTGCCGCCGGCATCGCTAAGATCCTCGTTCTCCGCCCCCGGCTCGGGCACCGGTGCCATGCCGATGATCCCATTCTCCGACTGGAAGAAGACGTTGACGCCGGCCGGCAGATGGGCGGCGACCATAGTGGGCAGGCCGATGCCGAGATTCACCAGGTTGCCCGGCCGCAGTTCCAGCGCGACGCGCTTGGCGATCAGGGTTTTCTCATCCATGGCGATGCTCCTTGGCGACCAGGCAGTCGACCAGCACATTCGGGGTGACGACGCTGTCGGGCGGAATGACGCCCACCGGCACGATGTCCTCGGCCTCGACGATCACCGTTCCGGCGGCCATCGCCATCAGCGGATTGAAGTTGCGCGCGGTCAGCGCGTATTCGAGATTCCCCAGGTAATCGGCCCGCTTGGCGGCGATCAGGGCAAAGTCGGCCTTCAGCGCGGTTTCCAGCAGATAAACGGTGCCGTCCAGCTCGATGCGCTGCTTGCCCTCCTCCACCACCGTGCCGACGCCGGTCGGGGTCAGCACGCCGCCGAGGCCGAAGCCGCCGGCCCGCACCCGCTCGGCCAGCGTACCCTGCGGCACCAACTCCACCTCCGTCTCCCCGGCGATCATCTGGCGCTGGGTTTCGGGGTTGGTGCCGATGTGGCTGGCGATCACCTTGCGCACCGCCTTGGCGGCAATCAGCCGACCGATTCCCACGGCGGGTCGGGCGGTGTCGTTGGCGATCACGGTCAGGCCGCGCTTGTTCTGGCGCAGCAACTCGTCGATCAGGTGGGGCGGCGTGCCGACTCCCATGAACCCGCCGATCATCAAAACCGCGCCATCGGGAATCATGGCGACGGTGTCTTCCAGCTTTCGCACTTTACTCATTCGACGTCTCCCTTGGACGTCGGGGCGCAGCAGGGCATTCCCGCCGCGACCCCGCGGGCGCGGAGCCCGCTCCCCGGTCCGAAGCGGGACCGGAAAGACGAACCGCACGCTCATTCTTGGTTTCATAGCGCTGCGATCGGAAGGCCTGCGACCCCCACGCCGTTGCATGGGATGGTCGGGGCCAACCGGCATACCCACATATTTGCAATGGATGTGCCAGCCTGCGGGGCCATCGCCGATAGCGTGGAATCCAAGACCTCGGGCCACGGAGCGGGTCAGGCAGCGTGCGGAATCGTTGAGAACCGGCGCCATCGGGTGCGCAACTTTGTGCGTGCTGCGCAAAATTTTGCGCAGCGATGACGGAGCCCTGCCCTGTTCAGGAAATGGCGTATTCCTGGAGCTTGTAGAGCAGCGAACGACGGCTGATCCCAAGCTCCAGCGCGGTCTTCATGCGGTTGCCGTCGTTGCGGGCCAGCGCCTCGGCCACCACGCGCGCTTCGAAGCGGCTGACCTGTTCGCGCAGGGCACCACCGCCGGCAACGGACGCTGAGGCCTCGATCCCGGCCACGGGATCGGCATCGTCCACACGGCCGGCGATCTGTTCCGGAAGATCCTCCGCGACGATCATCGCGCCGGTGCTCATCACCACGGCACGTTCCATGGCATTGGACAGCTCGCGGATGTTGCCCGGCCAACGGTAGGCCAGCAGGCGCTCCATCGCCTGCTCGTCGATGCCGCCGACCTCGATCCGGTTCTCGGCGGCGAAGCGCTGCAGGAAGTGGGTGGCGAGCAGGCGGATATCCTCCGGCCGCTCGCGCAACGGCACCGTCTTCAGCGTCACGACGTTCAGACGGAAATAGAGATCCTGCCGGAACAGCCCCTGCCGGACCATCTCCTCCAGATTCCGGTTGGTGGCGACGACGACGCGCACGTCCGTGCGCACCAACTCGGTTCCGCCGACCCGCTCGAACTCGCGCTCCTGCAGGACGCGCAGCAGCTTCACCTGCAGGCTGGGAGAAATGTCGCCGATCTCGTCGAGGAACAGGGTGCCGTGCTCGGCCTGTTCGAACCGGCCGCGGCGGCGTGCCTGCGCACCGGTGAAGGCGCCCTTCTCATGGCCGAAGAACTCGCTTTCCAGCAGCCCTTCCGGCACCGCGGCGCAGTTGACCTTGACGAAGGGTCCGGCATTGCGCGGGCTGTTGTAGTGGATGGCCGCCGCCACCAGTTCCTTGCCGGTGCCGCTCTCGCCGGTCACCAGCACGGTCGCGTTGCTCTTGGCGACCTTGGCGATGGTCTGCAGAAGCTCGCTCATGCGCGGACTGGCGGTCAGGATGCGGTCGGTGTGATAGCTGCTGGACAGCTCGCGGTGCAGGGTCGCGATGTCGTCGCGCATCCGGCGCATCTGCAACGCCCGCCCGACCTGCAGCTGGATCTCCGCGATGTCGAAGGGCTTGATGACGTAGTCGAAGGCACCGTCCTTGATCGCCTGGACCGCCGATCCGACCTCGGCGAAGGCAGTCATCAGAATCACCGCGGTGGAGCGGTCGAGCTTCCGGATCTCCGCCAGCGCCTGCAGCCCGGTCATCCGCGGCATGCGGACATCCATCAGCACCACGGCATGCCGTTGCGCCGCGAAGGCGGCGACGGCCTCCACGCCGTCGGCGGCGGTGGTCACCGACAGCCCGTCACGCGACAGAACCGCCGCGAGCATCTCGCGGATCGCCTCATCGTCATCCACCACCAGGACGGCAGGCGCCGGCGTGGTCTGCACGGTCGGAAACGGGGTCGTCATACGTCAACCGTTTGGCTGTGAACGAAGGGAATCCGCAAGGTCACCGTGGTGCCGGCCCCCGGCACGCTGGCAATGGCGATGGTTCCGTGGTGAGCATCCACGATCCGATGTGCCATCGCCAGCCCCAGTCCGGTCCCCTGGGGTTTGGTCGAGAAGAAGGGATCGAACACCTTGTCGAGGTTTTCCGGCGCGATCCCGTCGCCGTCATCGGCCACTGTGACGACGGCCTCTCCCCGGTCCTGAGTCACGGCCGCCGTGGCGATGGTGATTTCCCCGGTCTCGGAGGTCGCCTGGATCGCGTTGATGATCAGGTTGAGCATGACCTGCTTCAGCGCCTCGCCATCGGCTTCGACCAGAGGCAGGTCGGGGGAAAGATGCAGGGCGATGCGCGCGTTTGACTTGCGCCCCGCCAGCAGCGACACCTCGCGAATGAGATCGTTCAGTTGCACCGGGTGGAAGGCCGGCGGGCGGGGCCGGCCGAACTCCAGCAATTCGGTGACGAGGCGGTTCAGGCTGTCGACCTGTCGCACGATCAGCGGGGCATAGCGCTGCCATTCCGCGACATCGTCCGAGCTTTCGAGGAACTGCATGAAGCCGCGGATCGAGGTCAAAGGATTGCGCACCTCATGGGCGAGACCGGCGACCAGTTCGCCGAGCGCGGCCAACCGGTCGGCGCGCATGATCTGGGTGCGGAGCCGCTGCTGCTCGGTCAGATCCCTCAGCACCACGACCGCGCCGATCGCATCCCCGCGGCTGTTGCGCAGAAGGCTGCTCGACACCGTGAGATGAAGCGTCTGCCTGGTCCCCGGAAAATCCAGCGTCACGCCGACATGGTGCCGGCCGGTCTTCAGCGTGTCGAGCAGCGGGCTGGCGAAACGGCCCTCCGGTTTGAACAGCGATTCGTAGGGCCGGCCGATCACGTCGGCCGCCGTGATCCCCAGCATCGCTTCGGCCGCCGGGTTCAACGCGGTGACCTGTCCGGCCCAATCGACGGCGATCACGCCGTCGGCGATGCTGTGCAGGATGTTCTCGGTCAGCGATCTGGCGTCCAGCAGGGCACGGGCCATGGCGTTGACCTCGACCGCGATGGCGCCGACTTCGCCCGGCGGCGGTTGGATCGGCTCTCCAAGATCGCTGCGCATGCGGAGCAAGCCGTCGATAATCTGCCTGATGTCGCGGCCGACCCCGCGCGCCAGCAGTTGCGTCAGCGCAAGTCCGAGCAGGATCCCCCCGATGCTGACCGTCAGAACCGCACGGTCCATGGCCGCCGTTTGCCGCTCCACATCATCGGAAAGCTCATTGGCCCAGATATAGCCGATCACGGCACCGTCACGGACGATGGGCAGCATCGCATTCATGATGAAGCCGCGCACCTGCCGACCGCTTTCGACCGATTGCTTCCCGCCTTCCAGCACATGCCAGCCCGGATGCTCCGGCGGTATGCTGGCGCCGACCGTCGCGGCGTAATCCCGGCTGGGTCCATAGGTGATGATGGCGTTGAGCGCCCTGCTGTAATAGCCGACACCCACGCCCGGGTTCGCCTCGGCGATCATGTCGGTGAAGGGAGTCAAACGACGTGAGAGCGCCCGGACGGCAGCGCTCCGGTCGCTGGTTTCGACGCCCATATCGGCCAGAAGAGGATCGAAGCCGGGACCGAGATGCACGTCAAGCAGGCGCGTCAGACCGAAGAGCTTTTCCGACTTTTCGTGAACCAGCGCCTGCCGCCCTTCCCGTTCCAACAGGTAGCCGGTCAGCGAAATGGGCAGAACCACCACGGCAAGGGAAAACAGGAGCAACTTGCCGCGCAGGGTGCTTGGCAGAGAATGGCTTATCCAGTCCAGGGGCCGCATGACGCCCACTCCTTTCGACCGGGCGAGGTCTTACTCCCGTCCGTCATCGCGGCCATAGCAGAATTGCGGCAGGTGAGGAAAGGAGGAACGCCGCTCTTGAGCCGCGATTGCAAACCGGCCCGACGATACCGGCCACTTCCGTGCAACGGTGGCTCCTGCGAAAAACACTGTTTCGGCGCGGGGGCATTTTGGGCAGGATTGCCCTAACGCTTTGGCGAAACAAGAGGAAGAACCGATGATCGGGACGGTGGCTGGGTTGGATGAACTGACGGCGGAGATGACGGCATGGCGGCGCGATCTGCACGCCCATCCGGAAACCGCCTTCGAGGAGCAGCGGACCAGCGACTTCGTTGCGGAAAAGCTGACCTCCTTCGGGTTGGAGGTGCATCGCGGCCTCGCCAAGACCGGAGTGGTCGGGATCCTGCGCAATGGCGACGGACCCACGGTCGGCTTCCGCGCCGATATGGATGCGCTGCACATCCACGAAGAAACCAACCTGCCCCACAGCTCGCGCAATCCGGGCCGCATGCATGCCTGCGGGCATGACGGGCACACGGCGATGCTGCTGGGCGCGGCGCGCTACCTGACCGAAAACCCCGACACCTTCCAAGGCACCATCGCTTTCATCTTCCAGCCGGCGGAGGAGAATGAGGGCGGCGGCCGCGTGATGGTGGAGGAAGGGCTGTTCGACCGCTTCCCCGTCGAAAAGGTCTTCGGCATGCACAATTGGCCGGGGTTGGAGGTCGGCCGCATCGCCCTGCGGCCGGGCCCGCTGATGGCTGCCTACGATATCTTCGAACTGACCTTGACCGGCAAGGGCACCCACGCGGGCATGCCGCATATGGGAACCGACACGATCATGGTCGGCAGCCAGATCGTGTCCGCCTTCCAGACCATCGCCAGCCGCAGCGTCCATCCCATCGATTCGGCGGTCGTCAGCGTCACGCAATTCCACGCAGGTGATACGTGGAATGTCCTGCCGGCCACCGCCGTGCTGCGCGGAACCGTCCGGACCTTCCGACCGGAGGTACAGGATCTGGTGCAACGCCGCATGGGCGAAGTGGCGACCGCCATCGCCGGCGGATTCGGAGTCGAGGCCAATCTGCGTTACGAGCGGCGCTATCCCCCCACCACCAACAGCGCCGCAGAGACGGAATTGGCCCGGCGGGCGGCGGCACTCACGGTCGGAGAGAATCAGCTCGATCTCGATCCGATGCCCAGCATGGGGGCGGAGGACTTCTCCTTCATGCTGCAAAAGCGCCCCGGCTGCTACGTCTGGGTTGGTGCGGGGCCATCGGACCAGGGGCGGAATTTGCACAGCCCGCACTATGATTTCAACGATGCGGTGCTGCCGATCGGCACCAGCTATTGGGTACGGCTTGCGGAAACCGTCCTGCCGAAATGATCCAAACCACGTACAAGCGGCTCCAATTCCCAAGCCGCGGGCATGACATGAAAAAATTTCCGCGGAAAAATCTTGGGAATTGCGTACGTGTGCCCATTGCCCCATAGTTCGGAGGGAAATGAACGGCCCTCATCCCGAAAGGAATAGGGCCCAATGGGCTTTAGCTGAACGGGGCGGGTGTTACGTGGCGAATCAAGCGGCGAACCAGGCGGCAGGCCAAGCGCAGGATCTTCCAGGCCGGGGCGGCATCTGGCAACGCCCGGACTCCCTGTGGGAGGCCACCGCCCCGCCGCCGCCGGCCCTGCCGGTGTTGCAGGACAGCGTCCAGGCCGACGTGCTGGTGATCGGCGGCGGCTTCACCGGCCTGTCCGCCGGCCTGCACGCGGCGGAGGCCGGCAAACGCGTGGTGGTGCTGGAGGCGTCCGAACTGGGCCGGGGCGCTTCCGGCCGCAACAACGGTCAGGTCATCCCGACCTTGACCCGTCCCGACCCTGCCAACCTCATCGATCGCTTCGGTTGGGAAACCGGGGAGCGCTTCGTCGGGCTGATCCGCGACAGCGCTTCCACCTTGTTCGATCTGGTGCGCCGCCTGGGCATCGATTGTGCCGCCGAGCAGACCGGCTGGGTCCAGCCGGTCCATTCGCCGGGCCGCATCAAGATCGCCGAGCGTCGGGCAACGCAATGGGGCAAATTCGGCGCCGATGTCGAGCTGCTCGACCGCGCCGCCGTCTCCGCCATCCTCGGCACCGATGCCTATTTCGGCGGCTGGATGAACAGGACCGGTGGGCACATCAACCCGCTGGCGCTGGTGCGCGGGCTTGCCGCCAAGGTGGTCGCGGCCGGGGCGGCGGTCTATGTCAACTCCCCCGCAGTGTCGGTGGAGCGCCGCGGCGAGTCCTGGGTTGTCCGCACCCCGCAGGGCGTGGTGACCGCCGACGCGCTGGTGCTGGGCACCAACGGCTATGCCGCCGCCGTCTTCCCGGAAATCCGGACGGAGGTGGTGCCGGTCCTGTCCTGGCAGATGGCGACCGCGCCGCTCGGCGACAACATCCGCAAGACCATCCTGCCGGGCCGGCAGGCGATGTCCGACACCCATGGCGACCTGCGCTTCATGCGCTACACCGCCGACAACCGGCTGGTGACCGGCGGCGCGCTGCTGAACCCGGTGAACGGGGCGGAACGGCTGAAGCGCATCGTCGGCACCCGTCTGGCCGGCATGTTCCCGGCGCTGAACGGCATCGCCTTCAATTACGTGTGGAATGGCCGCATCGCCATGACCACCGATTACTTCCCCCGCGTCCACCAGTTGGGTCCGAACGGCTTCGCCTGGGCCGGCTGCAACGGGCGCGGCGTGGCGCTGTCGATCTCGCTGGGACGGGAACTGGCGCGGGCGGCCATCGGCCAGGACCCGAAGGACCTTGCCCTGCCCTTCACACAGCCGACGCCCCTGCCCTTCAATGCTCTGCTGCAACGCATCGGGCCGCTGAAGATCCTGCAATACCGCTGGAACGACGCCCGCGAAGTATAGAGTCCGTCTAGTGCTTATCGAAGCACCAGACGGACTGTAAGCTTATGGTTTTCCCTGTGATTCACGCTTCAAGCGATTCCGCTTGAACCGATCGCACTCTGATCAAGGAGACGGCCGGCATGTCGGACACCCCCGATTACCCCACCCTTCTGCGCAATGCCTACGCGATGCGCGCGGCATCCTACGCCCACATGTTCGACGTGCTGCGCGAGCGCTTCGGCACCGACACCGCGCTGGAGGTCGGCCAGGAGGCCACCCGCCGTCTCGGCGAGGCGATGGGCGTGAAGTATGCGGGCCACGGCCCGGACGACCTGACCGGCCTGTGCCATGCGTTCCTCGACGGCATCCCCAACCGCGACAGCATGTTCGCGCCGGAGATCACGCGGTGCGACGGCGAGGCGCTGGAAATCCACTTCCACCGCTGCCCGCTGAAGGAAGCCTGGCAGACCCAGGGCCGCTCCGACACCGATCTGGAACTGCTCTGCAAGATGGCCGGCGCCATCGACGGCGGACTGTTCGAAGCGGCCGGCTTCGTCTTCAAGGGCGAAACCTGGAAGCCGGGCGACGAGGGCTGTTGCCGGCTGAAGGTCCTGCCGGGTGCCCAGCCTGCCGCCCAGTCCACCGCCAAGTCGGCCGAATAGACGCACATCGCCGCGAAGCCTGCAACGACGTACAAAAAGAGGGTGTCCCCGCCATGAATTTCCGCCGCCTCGCGCTCACGACCCTCACCGCCGCCGGAATCGCCGGTTCGGCCTTCGCCGCCGACACGGTCAAGCTCGGCTATCAGCTGCCGCTGACCGGCGACACCGCGCAGTATGGCCAGGATTTCCGCAAGGCCGCCGAGATCGCGCTGGCCGAATTCAACGCCGCGGGCAAGCCGTTCAAGGTCGAGATCGTCTTCGAGGACAGCCGGTCCGACGCCAAGGAAGGCACCAACATCGCCCGCAAGTTCGTGGACGACAAGGAGATCGTCGGCGTGCTCGGCGACTTCACCTCGGGCGTGTCGATGGCGGCAGCGCAGGTCTACAAGGACGCCGGCATGCCGCAGCTGTCGCAGACCGCCTCGCACCCGGACTATACCAAGATCTCCAAGTACCAGTTCCGCAACATCGCCACCCAGGCACAGGAAGGCCCCTACAACGCCAAATGGATGGCGGCCAAGGGCTTCAAGAAGGTCGCGGTGATCGCCGAGCAGACCGACTGGGGCCAGTCGGTGGTCGGCGGCTATTCCGAAGCCGTGAAGGGCAATGGCGGCACCGTCGTCTTCTCGGAGTTCTTCAACCGTGGCCTGAAGGACTACCGTTCGCTGATCAGCAAGATCGAGCGTGCGAAACCCGACGCGATCTACACCGGCTTCTTCTATGAGGACGGCGCGCAGTTCCTGAGGCAGCTGCAGCAGCTCGGCATCAAGACCCCTGTCTATTCGACCTCGGCCGCCTACAGCCCGAAGCTGATCGAACTGGCCGGCGAGGCGGCGGAGGGCGTGCATCTGACCTCCAACTTCCTGCCGACCGACCCGTCGCCGAACGTCCAGCATTTCGTCGACGAGTGGAAGAAGCGCTCCGACGGAGCCGTCCCCGGCCAGTTCCCGGCCCAGGCCTATGACGCGGTGCGCATCATGCTGGCGGCGGTGGAGAAGGCCCAGCCCAACCCGACCCGCGAGAAGGTGCGCGACGCGCTGGCCCAGACCAGGGACTTCCCCGGCGTGACCGGCAAGACGAGCTTCAGCGCCGACCGCGAGGCCGAAAAGGAACTGGTGAAGGTCGAGGTCAAGGGCGGCGCCTTCGTTCCGGTCGCCGACTGACGATCCGGCAACCGATCTCCAGCGCCCACTCCCCAACGACAGAGCCCGCATGTTCGATCCCTATTATCTCCAGCAGCTTGCCATCGGCCTGTCGCTGGGCATGACCTACGCGCTGATGGCGATCGGCTTCACGCTGATCTTCGGCGTGTTGAACGTCGTCAACTTCGCCCATGGCGAGATCTACACGCTGGGCGCCTTCGCCGGGCTGGTGCTGATCTCGGCCACGGCGCCGCCCATCGTGGCGGTGATCCTGGGCGCGCTGGCGATCGGGGCTCTGGCGGGCTTCTCGCTGGAGCGGATCGCCTTCAAGCCGTTCCGCCGCTTCACCGACGAGGCGTCGCTGAAGTCGCGGGCGATGCGGGAATCGACCCTGCTCTCCTCGCTGGCGGTGTCCATCGTGGTGCGCGAGGCGCTGGAGATCGTCTTCGGTTCGCAGATGCGCTCGGTCCCCTTCGACTACCTGATCAACACGCCGGTGCGCGTCGGCCCGGTGATCCTGGTGACCGGCGACTTCATCATCTTCGGCGTCGCCGCCGCCATGCTGATCGGCCTGCAGTATCTGCTGACCCGAACCCGCGTCGGGCTGGCGATCCGCGCGGTATCGAACAACCCGCTGGGCGCCAAATATGTGGGCATCGACACCGACCGCACCATCATCACGACATTCGTCGTCGGATCGATGATGGGCGCGGCGGCGGGCATCCTGATGGGGCTCTATTACGGCGCCGTGTTCCCGGCCATGGGCTTCACGCCCGGCATCAAGGCCTTCGTCGCCATGGTAATGGGCGGCCTGTCCTCCATCCCCGGTGCGGTGATCTGCGCGCTGATCCTCGGCATTTCGGAAAGCATGGCGACGACCTTCGTCTCGTCGGGCTGGTCGGACATGGTGGCCTACGGCTTCCTGATCCTGACGCTGATCTTCTTCCCCAACGGTTTGTTCGGAGCGCGCCGTGAACGCGTTTGAGACTGTCGCGCCGCCCGATGGCCTGACGCGGCGTAGGAGCCTGCTGGTACCGGTGCTGATCCTGCTGCTGGTCTTCGCGGCGCTTCCGGCTCTGCTGGCCGGCTTCGACAAGGGCTATTTCTACCAGATCGCCAATCTGGCGCTGATCTTCGTCCTGCTGTCGGCCTCCATGCATCTGGTGACGGGGGTGGCCGGGCTGCTGCATCTGGGGCATGCCGCCTTCTATGGCGTCGGCGCCTATACGGCGGCTCTGCTGACCTCCAAGCTGGGACTGGGCTTCACCGTCACGCTGCCGCTGTCCGGGCTGGTGGCGGCGCTGGTCGCCTTCCTGGTGGCGCTGCCGACGATGCGTCTGGTCAGCATCTATTTCGCCGTCGCGACTCTCGCCATCGGGCAGATGCTGTATCTGGTCATGCTGAACTGGGTGGACTTCACCAAGGGTCCCAACGGCATCATCGTCACCAGGGGGTTCGAGCTGTTCGGCATCAGTCTGTCCGGACGTCTGGCCGCCTATTATACGGTGGCTACGGTCGTGGCGCTCTCGGTCGTCGCGATCCACCGGCTCAGCCATTCCTATTACGGCAATGCCCTGCGCTCGATCCGCGAGGATGACCAATGCGCCGACGCCATGGGCGTCAGCACCGTGCGGCTGAAGATGGAGGCCTTCACCCTGTCGGCCTTCTTCGCCGGGGTGGCGGGCAGCCTGTGGGCGCACATGACCGGCTACATCTCGCCGGGCGATTTCAAATTTTCCGAATCCATCCTGATCCTGGCGATGGTGGTGGTCGGCGGCCTGGGCAGCCTGCCGGGGGCGATCATCGGCGCGCTGCTGCTGATCCTGCTGCCGGAAGGGCTGCGCGGCATGGGGGATTTCCGCAACATCATGGTCGGGCTGGTGATGTTCCTGTCCATCCTGCTGCTGCCGAAGGGCCTGCTGGGCGAGGTGTCCGCCCTTCGGCTCGTGCGCAGCCAATTGGGCGCGGCATGGCGCAGCACCGGCCAGGGCAACGGGAAGGGCGAAGGGATCGGCTGGCGATGACCCATCTTCTTGAAATTCGCAACGTCAGCCGCCGCTTCGGCGGCGTGCAGGCGGTCGGCGACGTCACCGCCCATGTCGACGAGGGCGAACTGGTCGGCCTGATCGGACCGAACGGGGCGGGCAAGACCACACTGTTCAACCTGATTTCCGGCTTCACGCCGCTGTCCGGCGGAACGGTCGCCTTCGCCGGCAAGACCATCAGCGGACTGAAGCCCAACCAGGTGGCGCGGCTGGGCATCAGCCGCACCTTCCAGAACCTGCGCGTCTTCCCGAACATGTCGGCCTTCGACAACGTGTCGGTCGGTGCCGTCGGCGCGCTGCCGCAGGGGGCGTTCGGCGCCCTCTTCGGCCCCTTCCACAAGGGCGGCCGGGCCCAATCCGCCGAGATCAGCCGCCGCACCTGGGAAGCGCTGGAGGCGGTCGGCCTGACGCACGCCGCAGCGGAACTGGCGGCCAACCTGCCCTACGGCCAGCGCAAATATCTGGAGATCGCCCGCGCGCTCGCCATGCGGCCGCGTTTCCTGATCCTGGACGAACCGGCCGCCGGGCTGAACGACACCGAAACGCGCGATCTGGCCGCCTTCATCAAGCGGCTGCACGGTCAGGGCCTGACGATCATGCTGGTCGAGCACGACATGACGCTGGTCATGGGCATCTGCCAGCGCATTCTGGTTCTGGCCTCCGGCCGCAAGATCGCCGACGGCACGCCCGACGCGATTCGCAGCGATGCGGCTGTCCTCGAAGCCTATCTTGGGGTGGACGAATGACCGCGCCTCTGCTCTCGATCGCGGACCTGCATGTCGCCATGGGGCCGCAGGAGATCCTGCACGGCGTCCGCCTGGACGTGGCCCAAGGCGCCATCGTGGCGGTGCTCGGCTCGAACGGCGTCGGCAAGACCACGCTGATGCGCACCGTGTCCGGCATTTACAGGGCTCGCCAAGGAAGCATCACCTTCCGCGGCCAGCCGATCACCAACCTGCCGGCCCACCGCATCGTCCAACTTGGCCTGTTGCAGGCGCCGGAAGGGCGGCAGATCTTCTCCAACATGAATGTGCGGGAGAATCTGGTGCTTGGCGGCGGCGACGTCGGGCTGGGCGAGTTGGACCGCGTGCTGACGATGTTCCCGGTGCTGGGTGAACGCCTGCGCCAGAATGCCGGATCGCTGTCCGGCGGCGAGCAGCAGATGCTGTGCATCGCCCGCGCCCTTATGCGCCGTCCGACGCTGCTTCTGCTCGACGAGCCGTCGCTGGGGCTGGCGCCGAAGATCGTCGCACAGATCTTCGATCTGATCGGCCGCATCCGGGCCGAAGGCGTGTCGATCCTGCTGGTCGAGCAGAACGCCCGCGCGGCGCTGCGCATCGCCGACCACGCCGCGGTGTTGGAGGATGGTAGGATCGTGCTGGCCGGTCCGGCCGACCAGTTGCGGGACGACCCGCGCATTGCCGAGGCCTATCTCGGCGGCCATGCCCATTGACGCCACCTGACGCAAGGAAGCCTGTCATGACCCAGTCCATGGGCATTCTGGAACGCCGCCGCATCGAAGCGGAGATCCTGAAGCCGGTCTATGAGGAGATGGTCGCCCGGCTGGGCGAGGCCACGGCTCAGGAAATCCTGGGTGCTGCGATCACCAAGGCGGCCCTGGCCGCCGCCAAATCCTTCGCCGCGACCGAGCCGGAGGGCACCAGCCTGAAGAGCTTCGCCGATCTTCAGCCGCTGTGGACCAAGGACGACGCGTTGCGCCTGGACGTGAAGCGGCAGGACGAGACCCATTTCGACTACAACGTCACCCGCTGCCGTTACGCCGAGATGTACCGGGAAATGGGGCTGGGATCGATCGGACATCTGCTGTCCTGCAACCGCGACGCCGCCTTCTGCACCGGCTACGACCCGCGCATCAAGATGGAGCGGACGCAGACCATCATGCAGGGCGCCGATCACTGCGACTTCCGCTATCGCTTCGAACCGAAGGAGTAGCCGTCCGGATCCGGTAGCTCCTGGCGCATCCGACGACCTCTATCGCTTCAGGTAGGCGACAAGGATCGTCGGGTGGTCGGAAGTGCGGACCGGCCGGCTACAGGACTGACCTGGCCGCCGTCAGGCAGCGCTGGCGCCTTCCCCTGCATGGGAATGCTCGACCTCCAGTACGGCGAGGGTTTTCGCCACTCCCTGACGCGTGAACCATGTGATGGATTGCCCCTCGGCGACGCCGATGAGCGCCGCGCCGATCGGGGTGAGCACCGACACCCGTCCGGCTGCAACGTCCGCCTCCTGCGGATAGACCAGGGTGACGGTCCGCTCCTGCCCTGCCACCTCATCCCGGAATGTCACGCGCGCGTTCATCGTGACCACCGATGGGGCGATTTCGCCGGGACTTACCACGACCGCGCGGTCCAGTTCCGCCGCGAGATAGTCGTGGACATCGGGCACCGTATCGGCGATGGCCTCGGCCAAGCCGGAAAGGCGATCATGATCGATCGCGGTGAGGGTGATGGGCGGAAACTGGCCTGCGGAACGCATCTTGGTTTTCCTGTCATTGCCGGTGATCGCACGCACCAGCGGCGCGGCGCGCCTCCCGGTGGGCGCCTGCTCAGCCGGCGGCAAATCATACTTGGACGCCCGGCCGCCCTGTCTGGGCGATCCGGAACAGTTGTAGTGGATGTTGCGAGTGCTTATGGCCCCGGACGGTCCGGGAGCCTTGCTTCAGGCGACCAGATCCGGGGCGGGCGGGCCTGCGTGGACACGACCGGCGCGCAGAAGAGTGCGGAAATGGCGGAAGGGCGACATCATGATTTTCCGACCATGGCCGGTTTCGCGTTGGACTTCAAGACTTACCCGATCACGGCGGAAAGCTGCGCCGCAGTTCCGCCAGGTCGCGGCACGAATCCCTTCCCGGCTGCGCGATCTGGGCTACTCTGGCGGGGTTGAACGCCACGCATCGGGATGCTCCGCCATGCAGACCGTCTCGCTCATGCCCCGCGTCTTTCTCTCGCATTCGCGGTGGACGGTCCGGTTCCTCGCCGTGGTGCCGCTTTTGCTGCTGGCGCTGCTGTCCACCGCCGCGGCATCGGCCCAGACGGAACCGCCGCAGGCGTCGACCGCCGCGTCCAATTCGAGCACGGCTGCGCCGGCCGTGGCAGTGCCGGGCACGACAGTACCAGGCACCGCCGATGGGATGATGATGACGATGCTCAGCCAGGGACGCGACCGCATGGCGGGGTTCCGCGGCAAGCTCGCCATGCGGCTGGGTGCCACGCCTGAAATTCCTACCGCTATTGCGGCGACCCTGACGGCTCAAAGCCCGACCGGCGAGCCCGGCTATTTCCTGCAGGTCATCGCCCTGTCGCTTGCCCTGATGGCGGCTGGTCACGGGGCGCAGCATCTTGTCTATGAACGGCTGATCGCCCGACGCCTGCTGCCGCGACGCACCGAAGCACGACCGGGCGGCTCGGCGCTGGCCGCCCGCTTCCCCCGTCTGGTGGTCCGCGCAGTGCTGACGTTGGGAGGCATGATCCTCGCCACCCTGATCGGGTTTGGGCTGGTCACCGCGCTTGTCCCGGATCCGACGCCGATGACCGAGAAGACCGTCATCCTCGCCGGCGCCGGCTATCTGCTGGCCTGGGCCATCGCCCTGTTCTGGCGGCTGGTGATGCCGCCCGATGAGGCGACGGACGCTGGGTTGTCTCCGTCAATCCGCCGGCTGCGCAGGGCCATGACCGCCAGCGGCGCCCTCGGCATCGCCCTGATGACCGGCACGATCTGGCTCGAGGCGCTCGGGATGCCCTATGATCCGCACGCGGTGCTGGTCGCGCTGTGCGGCCTGCTGACCGTGCTGGCGACAATCGGCGCGCTGTATGGCAATCGGCAGACGGTCGAGCGTGCGTTCCTCGCCGGCCGGCCGGCGAAGACGGTCGCTCCACTGGAACGGCTGAGCCTGCGCTTGTGGTTTCCGGTGGTGGTGGTCTATTTCGCCTACGCCTGGGGAGCGCTGGTCAACCGTCTCATCCTGGGCTCGCCGACCGAGCTGCCGCTGCTGCTCGGCGCCTACGCGGTGGCCGGGGCGATTCTGGCCGTCTACGCCACCGTCACCTACGCCACCGAATGGCTGTTCCACCAGCGGCGGAGCCTATGGCGGCCGGCCGACGACGGTCAGGACGCGGCACCGGACGGAAGCGCCCACCCCGCGGGCCTCCCGCAACCCACCTCCCTCGACAGCTTTGAGGCGCTGGCCCGGCGGGTGGCCGGCATCCTCGCCGCTGCCGCCGGGGTGGCCGTGACCTTGTCGGTATGGAACATCCCGCGCCTGCACGGCGATGCCGCCGATCGGCTCATCAGCATCATGACGGTCTGCCTGATCGGCTACGTCGCCTACCACAGTGTCCGCATCTGGATCGACCGCCGGATCGCGGACGAGGGGCCGGTGCCCGGCACCATTCCCGGCGACGAAGGGGGCGGCCACGCCTCGGCCAGCCGGCTGGCGACGCTGCTGCCGCTGGTGCGCAACGTCACCTTGCTGTCGATCGTGGGCACGATCCTTCTCAGCGTGCTGATGGACCTTGGCGTCAACATCGCACCGCTGTTCGCCGGGGCGGGGGTTGCTGGCATCGCCATCGGTTTCGGCGCACAGACGCTGATCCGCGACATCTTCTCCGGCGCCTTCTTCCTGATCGACGACGCCTTCCGCAAGGGCGAGTACATCGAGATCGGCTCCATCCGCGGCACGGTGGAGAAGATCTCGGTGCGCTCGATGCAGCTTCGCCACCATCGCGGCCCGCTTCACACCGTTCCCTTCGGCGAGATCCACCAGTTGACCAACTATTCGCGCGACTGGGTGATCATGAAGCTGCCGTTGCGCATCACCTACGACACCGATGTCGAAAAGCTCCGCAAGCACATCAAGCAACTCGGGCAGGCGCTGCTCGACGATCCGGAGTTGGGACCGAAGTTCCTGCAACCGCTGAAGTCGCAGGGCGTCATCCAGATGGAGGATTCGGCGATGATCCTGCGCGTGAAGTTCATGACCCGTCCCGGCGACCAGTGGGATGTCCGCAAGCGGGTATTCCAGGAGATCCACGCCCTGTTCCACCGGGAGGGCATCCGCTTCGCCCACCGCGAGGTGACGGTCCGCTTCGCCGGCGAGGCGACGGCGACCGGCCCCGCCAGTGGTCCGATCGGAGCCCCGGCTGGGGAGGAGGCTCGGACATTGGCCGCCGGCGCCGTCCTGCACACGCTCGACGAGGACGCGTCGGACGCCAAGGCCGGAGCCGATCGCCGCAAGAATGCGCTGTAGACCATGACTTAAACGCAGCACCCGCGCCCTTTACCGCACCGGGTTTGCTGGAGATCGTTTGGTTTGAGGTACATCTCATTGGAAATGTTTTTCGTTTTGGTACAACTTTACGCCTCAGATTCAGGGGGAGGAATGTTGTGGTCGACCGCGTCGTGCTGTCCCCCTGCCCCTCGGGCGCCGGGCTGGAGGCGCAGCTTCATGGCGACCTGCTGGCGATCCTGGAGGCGTGCGCCGAAGCGGACCCGAAACGCCGAAAGCCCGCCTCGTTGGAGGCGGGCTGTCAACCATCTTTGGTTGCGGTGGCAGGATTTGGCCTTTGCCGAACTCACATTCTGCGCTGAGAGACCGCCCCCGCCTCTTCCATCAAGTCAGTCTCCGGCGAATCCGGCACCGCTGCTTGGAATGTGATGGTGAAGAGTGGTAATGGCCTTGAACGGCGTCGGTCGGATCGGAGGCCGAAGTGAGCTCTCCTGCGTTGCCGCCCTACTATCCGCGATCACCGCCTCATTTAATAAAGGCACATGTCAATATCGGATGACTATCGCCTGATATGTACTGATGGGCAATTCAGTTCTATAGGTTATCTGTTTTAGAACCAAGTTAGATCGGATGGTAGAAACAAAATCTATTTTTGACAGTTTTCTTGCTATTAGCTGTTCAAGTTCCTCAACGTCTCGGACAACCACGCGCAGCAGGAAATCGCAGTCGCCTGTCATCCAGTTGCACTCCATTACTTCCGGGATCCTCTCGACAGCATCCCGGAAGCTCTCCAGCGCCGGTTGTGGCTGTTTATCGAGTTTGACTTGGATATAGGCATTGATTTCCAGCCCCATCGCTTTCGGATTCAGGAGGGTGACCCGTCGATCAATGATGCCGATCTGCTCCAGCTTCTTCACTCGCGTGAGGCAGGGTGAAGGAGACAGGTTGATTCTGCCGGCAAGCTCGACATTCGTCAGATTTGCGTCCTTCTGCAACTCGTTGAGGATCTTGATGTCCGTTCGGTCGAGCGTCAGCGTGTTCATCATGATGACTCCCTGTTGTATTCTTGACGGCTTGGCTTGGAACGGAAGCGAAGAACGGCAGGAAATTCCGCGGAACAAACCCATTTGAGTGCAGCGCGCATTCCCTTCTGCCATTCGAACTGTACACACGGCAGAGTGTATCCGAGGCCAACCGGTGGCAGAATCTATCGGATTGCCATTTTATGTCGCGAAACTGTCAAATTCGGACCGAGGTCCGCATGAGATGCACGGAGGCCGCAACATTGCCGAAGAGTGCGTGGATTGGTGCCAAGTGGCCGGAGGCCCCGGCAACCGGGGAAGCTCTCCCGATGCCGTGGGATCCCATTGGACTGCGCATCAGCTTCGCCGCGGTGGATCCCGACGAGTTTGCCCGTCCGCTGGTCTCTTTCCTTGTCCGACGCAATGTGGATGACGACGAACTGCCGATCCACCGGCACCGCAAAGGCCAGCTGGTGGTGGCGGCGGAAGGCTCGGTCATGTGCCGGACGCTCGACGGACTTCGGATCGTCCCGTCCAATGGAGCTGTTTGGATTCCGGGGGAGGTTCCCCACAGCGTTTCCATGTCGAACGAAGGCCGGTCATACTGCGTTTTCATCAATCCGGAGATTTCGCCCCTGCCGGATTCCTGTGCGACATTCTCGATCAGCCCGATGCTGCGCGAGATGATCTTTCACTTGGGCAACCTGCCGCCGCTTTACCCTCCGGAGGGTCCGACCAGCCGTCTGGTCCAGGTCATTCTGGACGAGCTTGCACAGATGAAGGCGGAGCCGCTCCACTTCCCGGTTTCCAACCATCCCAGGATACAGCGCATCGCCGCCCAGCTGTTGGAGGCGCCGGACGACCGCAGAACCATCCGGGATTGGGCGGCGGCAGTCGCGATGAGCGAGCGGACTTTGGCCCGGCTCATCCTGAAACAGACCGGGATGTCGTTCGGCCGGTGGCGCCAGCAACTCCATATCGTGATCGCGGTTCAACGGCTGTCGATGGGCGCCACCGTTCAGGCGATCTCCCAGGAACTGGGATATGATTCTCCGAGCGCCTTCACCGCCATGTTCAGGAAGCACATGGGGCAGCCTCCGCGCCGATACCTGCAGGATCGGTCCAAAGGCGCTACGAACTGATGCTATATCGCGTCGGCCCGGATATTGCCCGGGTGCCGCTGCCGGCTGAACAGGCGCAGCACCCTTCTCATGCCGAAGACCCTCGATCCTGCCTGCCGGGATCGAGGGCCGTCTGCATGTTCGTGGACAGGCGTTGCGTTATCGCGTGGATGCCTGCCGCTGCTTACCATGTCAGCTGACGATATCCCGCCTGATGCTCTTCCGCGCCACCATGAAGGCCGCCGCCGCCAGGACATAGACGAGAGACGTGCTGATCAGCGCCCACCGAATGGCGTCACCGGACCCCATCGTCCGCGCGAGAAGATCGCTGATCAGGCCGACCGACAGCGGTCCGAGGCCAAGCCCGATCAGATTGGCGAAGAACAGGAAGATGGCGGTGGCCGTTGCCCTGGTGCGCGGGCGCACCAGACTTTGTACCGCTGCGAAGATGGGGCCGTAGTAAATGGACTGTAGCATCATCGGCAAACCCATCAGGCAAAGCGCCGCCACGGTGTTCGAGGTGGTGTAAGTCGTGAAAAGCGCGAAGGGCAAGCACAGGGCGGCCGCCGCCGGAATGGTCGCATAGGCGTTCAGGTTGCTGCGCACGCCGCGATCCGTCGCCCAGCCGCCCAGCCAGGTACCGGCGGCTCCGCAGATGCCGACGATCAGACCCAGCACCGTGCCGAGAAAACCGGTGGTGCCCAGTCGGATTCCGGTTAGGTCGTTCAGCCCGACCGCCAGCGCACCCAGCCCTTCCGCGTGATTGCGCAGGAAATGGGAGCTTTGAAAGGCAAGATTGCTGTAAATCCCGAAACTCATGGCCACCATCGCGACAGTGAGCCAGATATAGGTCCGCTTGCTGCCGAGTTCGTCCAGTGCCTCCCTCAGGCTGGGCGCACTTTGCGCCTCGCTGGCAGCGAAGGAGGATTTTCGCGGCTCGGGCAGCGTGAAATAGGCCAGCAGCCCAAGGATGATTCCGGGCACCCCGACCAGCGCGAAAGATGCGCGCCAGCCGAGACTGTCCGCGATCAGGCCGCCGACCACCATCCCGACCAGGGAACCGGCTGGAATGCCCATGGAAAAGAAGGCCAGCGCGGACGCCCGCTTCTCTCTCGTCGTGTAATCGCTGATCAGGGATTGGGATGCCGGCGTGCAGCCGGCTTCGCCGACACCGACACCGACCCTGGCGAGAAACAACTGGGCAAAGGTCTGGGCTACGCCGCAGACCGCTGTGAAAAAGCTCCAGGTGATCGCCGACAGCGCGACGATCCTAACCCGGTTCGCACGCTCCGCCCACCGCGCGATTGGCAAAGCCAGCGTCGCGTAGAAGATGGCGAAGGACAGTCCGGTCAACGACCCCAGCTGCCAGTCGGTAAGACCGAGTTCGCGCTTGATCGGTTCCGCCAGGATGTTGACGATCTGACGGTCGACGAAGTTCAGCATGTAAACGAGGAACAGCATGGTCAGGGCATAGCGTCGATGGTGGATCGATATGCCCATCGGTTTCGGCTGCGGCACCGACACCGTGGTCGTTGCGTCTTCGATCATACGGCAGTCTCCAAAAAGACCGGGCACAGGGGGGCCGGGCCGGTTTCGGTCGGAACGCGGTGTCGGGTAAGTGCGGGGAATGCTTGCAGCCGGCCTGCGGCCCGGCATACGGTCAGCGTTTGACGCCCGTACTGATGAGAAACGCGTCATGGTCGGCGCGCCGGTCGCAGGGGCGGGCCAGGGTCGTCTAAGGTCAGGTTGAAGAGATAGCGGTCCTTGACCGTGCCATCGACTGCAAGCCGGAGGACTTGGCGCCCCTGATTGAACGCACCGTCACAGGACGTCCCTTTGACATCATGGGCGAACGCCGGCCGCGCGGAAACTGTTGTTGGGAGCCGGTTCCGAAGAAGTCAGACCGGCCATAGTGGCAGAAAATTGGGGTCCGGCACCTGGATGATGTGATGATGAGAAGGCAGAGAATCAGCCCTACCGGCCGGATTCAAAATATTCCATTCGCCCGAACTTGCCCGAAGAGTAAATCAGTGGAACTTTGCCCTGATTGTGGTTCTGGTCGACAACGGCACCGATCATAATCGTATGGGTGGCGACTTCCACGGTGTCCTGTAGTCTGCAATCGAAGCTGCAAACGGACTGGAGAAGGACGGGAACCCCGGTAATCATTTCGTCCCATTCGGCAGAGGAAAAACGGGACGCGCCTTTGCTGCCATCCAACGCCGCGAAACGTTCAGCCAATTGGACCTGATCGGCGGAAAGGACATTCCAGGAAAAGGCGCCGGTCCCGAGAATGACGTCGTGAGCCTCGGCACTGCGGTTGATGCAGGCAAGAACCATCGGCGGATCGACGCACAGGGCAACCGCGGCGGTGACGGTCAGTCCACGCCTGTCGGCACCCTGACCCGACGCCACTATCGCGACCGATCCTACGACAGCCCGCAATGCACTTTTGAAAGCGGCCGTCTCCACGTGGTTTGGAACAGGGAAATCGTGTCCTGACATGGCGAACCTCACGCAAGGCAGTGGAATGGCTTGCCGCCGACCCAGGTTGGCACCGCGGGACCGGTCGTTCGGCATCGGTGTTGGACGCGGCGCTACGGAACGGCGAAGGCGACCGGCAGCGTCCGGTGCTCGACGATGTTCAGCCCATAGCCCCTGAGCGCGACCGGGACATGCTGCGAGTTGGACAGGAGGATCATGTCGTGAATACCGAGATCCGCGAGAACCTGGGCGCCGACGCCGTAGTTGCGCAGTTCGGCCTTGTCGACGAGCGGCTCTCCCGCCTTCACCCGAAGAAGCTGTGAGAGCGGGACATCACGGTTGAACAGCACGATCACGCCCCTCCCGTCGGCGGCGATTTCCTGCATGGACCGGGCGACGATGTCCCCGCGCTCGCCAGTCTGGCCGAGCACGTCCGACAGGATGTCCAGCGCGTGCATGCGCACCAGGGTCGGCCTTTCGTCGATCACGCCCTTCACCAGTGCAATCGCTTCCGTCTCGATTGCCTTGATGCGGAAGGTGATGGCGCTCCACTCGCCGCCCCATCGGCTGTCGAACTTCGTGGTGACGACACGCTCGACGTCATGATCGTGGCGGCGGCGGAAGGCGATCAGGTCGCGGATCGTGCCGATCTTGAGCGCGTGACGCTGGGCGAAGGCGACGAGATCGTCGAGGCGGGCCATCGTCCCGTCCTCTTTCAGGATCTCGCAGATCACGCCCGACGGGTTGAGGCCGGCAAGGCGCGCGACATCCACCGCCGCCTCGGTATGGCCGGCACGGACCAGCACGCCCCCGGGCCGTGCCACCAGGGGAAATATGTGGCCCGGCGAGACGATATGGCCGGGGCCCCTGGCCGCGTCGATTGCCACCGCCACGGTCCGCGCGCGGTCCGCCGCGGAGATGCCGGTGGACACCCCCTCGCGCGCTTCGATGGAAACGGTGAAGGCCGTCCCATGGCGGGTGCCGTTTTGCATGCTCATCAATTTCAGACCGAGCTGGTCGACCCGCTCCTTGCCGAGCGCCAGACAGATGAGGCCCCTGCCATGCGACGCCATGAAGTTGATCGCCTCGGGCGTCGCCATCTGCGCCGGGATCACGAGATCGCCTTCGTTCTCCCGATCCTCGTCGTCGACGAGGATGAACATTCGGCCGTTGCGGGCCTCTTCGATGATCTCCGCTGTCGAGGACAGGAATGGATGGCGTGGGGTGCAGGGCAGCATCGTCATGATCTTCCTCCGATCACCGCATCACAGGTTGGACAGCGCCTGACGGATCAGCGAATCCTCGGAGTCGTCGTAGAGCGAATCGATCAGCACCGCGTAACGCTCGTTCAGCACCTTGCGCCGCTTTTTCCGGGTTGCCGTCATGACGCCATTTTCCGCCGACAGCTCTTCGGGAAGGATCCGGAACGACTTTATCTGCTCGACGGGCGCCAGCCTCTGGTTCGCCTTGGCGACCTCCCCCTCGATCAGGTGGATCACCGCTTCCGACGAACAGAAATCCGAATAGTCGTTGAGCGTTTCATTCCGCCCCTTCACCCAGTCGGTCATCGCGATGCGGTCGACCTCGATCAGCGCCACGAGGTATTTCCGCCCGTCGCCGCAAACCACGGCTTCCGAAATGTAGGGGCTTCGCCGCAACTCGTTCTCGATCTGCGCCGGACTGATCGACTTGCCGCCGGAGGTGTTGATGATCTCCTTTCTCCGGTCGATGATAGCCAGCTGGCCATCGGGCCGGACCTCGACGATGTCGCCGGTGTGGAGCCATCCGTCGCGCAGAGCCTCCAGCGTGTCGTCGGGCTTGTTCAGATAGCCCGTGAACAGGCCGGGTCCCGTAACCAGCATTTCGCCATCGCCAGCGATCCTCGTCTTCCAGCGCGGATCGGCAATCGGAATGCCGATGGTTCCGGGCTTCGACCAGTCCCGTATCTGCCCGGTGTTCGCTCCGACCAGTTCGGTCTGCCCATAGACCTCCTTGAGGTTCACCCCCCAGGTCTGCCACAGCTTCACGACGTCCGGCGGCATCGGTGCGGAGGCGGTGTAGGGGTATCTGAGCTGATCGAGCCCGATCTCCGCCAGGAGCGGCAGGAAGACCTGATCGCGGCAGGTCGCGAAAAGCGCCTGGAGAAAGGGATCGTCCGGACCGTCCGCCTGCCGGTCCGCCAGCGCCTTCTGGGCGATGGACATCGCGAAGCGGTAGGATTTCCTGCCGACCGTGGCCGACGCATTGATCCTGCTGACCAGTTCGGCGGCATAGCGCTGGTAGAAGCGCGGCGGCGCCATCCAATAGGTCGGCCTCACGTCGCGGATGGTCGTCGCGAAGTCCGCTCCGGTCTCGCCGAAATAAGGCGTGACCTCGCTGATGAGAGGAAGAACGATCCCCTGCCCGAGCCCCACGACATGGGAGAGGGGAAGATGGACGACCACCCGCTGGGGTTCGCGGAAAAGCGCCGGGCAAAAGCCTCGGATGGTCAGCAGCCCCTCGATCAGCGACCGGTGGGTGAGGATCGCGCCCTTGGGATTGCCGGTCGTGCCGGAGGTGTAGACGATGCTGGCATTGTCTTGCGCCCGCGCCTTGCCGGCCTGCTCGTCGAGCAGCGACGCACAGTCGGACGACGAGGCGGAAAACCGCGGCAGCGAGACGATGGTCTTCGATGACGGGACCGCCGGATCGAAGACCACGATCTTCTTCAGCGCCTCCGCCTGCCGGCTGCGGAGAAGGACGGCGAGTTCCTTCTCTCCGGCGACGAAGGCGAATTTGCTCCTGGAATCCTCCAGGAAATACTCCACCTCCTCCGTCGAAGAGGTGAAATAGATTCCGACCGCAACGCCGCCGGCACAGACCGTCGCCATATAGGCGACCACCCAGTCCTGCGAGATGTCGCCCATGATGGCGACGTGGTCCCCCCTCTCCAGACCATGATCGAGGAGGGCACGCGAAAGCGCCGCGGCGTCCCTGGCGAATTCACCCCAGGTCGTGGCGTGCCACGTGCCGGCACGCTTCTGGAAGAGCGCCACGGCCTCGCCCCTGCCGTCCCGGCGGTCGCGCAGCAGCGACGGCAGCGTCGCGTCATCATGCGCGGCCGGTGGAGGATCGATGGCGGATGAGGCGATCGTGGAGGGGGCAATCGGGGGCAGGACGGGCGGGAAAAAGGAATGCGGCCCGCCCATCTCAATTGCCGCCTTCTGCAAAGCGTTTGCGCTTCTCGCGGAAGGCGGCGACGGCCTCCTTGCGCTCCGGGCTGTGGAAGGTGAGCATCTCGAGCGCGCCGGCGGTGTCGAGATTCAGGTGCACCTGCTCCTTGATCAGCTTGTTGACGGCATATTTGGTCCAGACGATGGCGTCGCGGGGACCGGAGGCGAGCATCTCGGCGTAGCGGACCGCATGCTCGACGACGGTTCCTTCCGGCACGACCCTGTTGATCATGCCGGCCGCAGCTGCGTCCGCCGCCGAAATGAAGTCCCCGGTCATCAGATAATGCTTCGCCCGGACCGGCCCCAGAAGGAGCGGCCAGATCACCGCACCGCCGTCCCCGGCGACGACGCCGGCCGTCACATGCGTGTCGGCGAAGCGGGCACCGGGCTCGGCGAAGACGACATCGCAGAACAGGGCGAGCGTAGCGCCCAGCCCGACGGCGACGCCGTTGACCGCGGCGATCAGCGGGCATTCCAGTTCGAGCATGTTGCGGATGAGATGACGCCCGGAACGGGTGGGCGAAATCGGCCCCAGATCGTCATCGAGCGCAGTCTGATCGCCGCCGGAGCAGAAACCGCGACCGGCACCGGTCAGGACGACGGCCTTGACCGCCCGGTCGTTGTCGAGGTCCACGAACAGCTCTTCCAGCGCGGAATGCATCGGCCAGTCGATGGCGTTGAGGATTTCCGGCCGGTTCAGGGTGACGACGGCCACGCCGCTCGGGCGTTTCTCGACGAGCAGGCCCCTATAGGTCTTGTCGGTCATGTGGGACTCTCTTCAGATCGGTCGACAGGGGATCAGGCCGAAGCGTTCACCGTCCGCATCCTGCGGATCTGGTCGAGGATCTCATCGGTCGGACGCACCACATTGTTGCGGTCGTTGAAATGCGGGATGACGTAGCGTCCGACCAGTTCGATGGCCTTCATGATCTCGGCATGCGAAACAGAGTCGATGTGGAATAGGATTTCTTCGGCGCCGGTTTCGATGAAGCGTTCCAACTGGCGGATGACCGTATCCGGGCTGCCGCAAACCAGGCTGGCGGAGTCGTTCAGGAGATAATCCCAGTCGGTGGCCGCGCGCTGGAGCGCTTCCAGCCCCTCCCCCATGTAGGCGTAGTCGTCGGCGATCTTCGCCAGCCGCGGATAGGCATCGGTCGAGATGCGGGCGTACTGCATCAGCGGCTCGGCATAGATGTCCTTCGCCGCCTGATCCGTTTCGGCGATCCCGAGGAACACCGGCATGCCGAGACGCGGACGGTCTAGCGGGCCGTTCGGATCCCGCTGCCAGTTCGACCGGTAGGCTTCGACCATCTTCGCCTGGGCGTCCCAGCCCTGATAGAGCGTGTGGCTGAGGACGGCGAGCCCCTGGCGGGCCGCCCAGACGTGGCTGCGCTCGCTGGTCGCCGCGATGCCCATCAGCGGATAGGGCTTCTGGACCGGCTTCGGCACCAGCATGCGCGGCGGAACCTGATAATGCTTGCCCTCGAAGGTGAAGATGTCCTTGCCGAAGGCTTCGCGGATCAGCGCGATCCCCTCCTCCATCTGCTCGAGGGTTTCCGCGGGCTCCACATTGAAGGCGCGCATGGCGATGGTGGTGTTCGCGCGGCCGCAATACAGCTCCATGCGGCCGTTGGACAGGATGTCGGTGACGGCGGCACGTTCCGCCGTGCGGAGGGCGTGGTTGATCTTCTTGGGCATCAGGGAAACCGCCGGCCTCAGCCGGATGCGGGACGTGACCGCCGCGAGATAGCCATACACGACCTCGGGAGCCGAGCTGGAGATCCCGCCCAAGGCGACATGCTGCTCGGACAGGCTGACGATGTCGAAACCCATCTTCTCGGCAAACACCGCCTCTTCGACAAGCTCATGAAGCCGGCGCGAATAGCTTTGTCCGACCAGAGTTTCCTGCTCGGACCAGAAGCCGAACTTGACTGCCATTTGGTTGCCCTCTCGGGTTTGTTTTGGATGCCTCTTCGGTGATTGGAAGCTTGTCACGAAGCCGGCGGCAGAACCTGCCGAAGATCGGCTTCGCCGACTGTGCGCTCGGAACATTATTTTGTGTAGGAATGACCGGCTGGGTCGTCCTGGGAAAAGCGTTCGACGAGCAGCGAGGCGATGCGCTCGATGCAGTGCCTGCCGATGGTCGCCGAGGAACCGGCGGGGTCGCCGAGAATGCCGTTGGCGCTGACCGCCGCAAGCCCGTCGCGCCACATCAGTTCCAGGTCGCCTTGCGAAAGAAGCCCCAATCTGCCGGCCTCATAGCGCTCGGCGCGCACCCGCTCCGGGTGGATGTCGAGCATCAGCGAGGTTTCGGCGATGTCGGCATGGCCGCCGACCCTGACCGGCTCGCCGCCCGCCTCCTCCACCGCATCGCGCCAGCATTCCAGCCACGCCTTCGCATCGGTGAAGGCGGAGACGCGGCAGGGGGCGGGCACGGCCGACCGCAATCGTGGCAGCATCCTGGCCAATGGCGGAGAATTGCCGACATGGGCAGAGAAGATCAGAATGCGCTCGAAGCCGTGCCCCGCCAGACTGGTGCAGTAGTCCTGGCAGATCATTTCGAATGTGTTCTCCTGAAGCGAGATCGTGCCGGGAAATGCCAGATGGTGGGACGAACAGCCGACCCTGACGGTCGGCGCCACCAGCGCCCCTCCCACGCCCTTCGCCACCAGGATGCCGAGATGGTCCGCATGGTCGGCATCGACGCTGAGGGTCAGGTGCGGTCCATGCTGCTCCACCGCCCCGCAGGGGATGACGATGGTCCGGGTGCCGCCCGCAATGGCGAGGGCGACCTCGGACGAGGTCATGAACTCAAGCCGGAGATGATGGCCGTCAGCCATGCTGCTGCCTCGTCTTGCGTTGGAGGAATCGGTCACGTGCCGCGGCCGTCTCTCCGCGGTTCAGGTACTCCTGCATGTCGCCGAGCGTGCGGGCCTCCAGCTCCTCGTCGGTCATCCGCGGCGCATCGCCGAAGGTCCGTTTGATCGCCGAGAACAGATGCATGTCCTTGAGACGAAGCGTCTCCGCGATGGCACGGGTCCGGTCCTGCAAGTCGCTGAAACCGACGACTTCATCGACGAGGCCCATCGCCTGCGCCTCCTGCGCCGATACGAGTTCCCCGGTATAAAGCAGGTGCTCGGCAGCCCGGCGCCCGAGGCGGTTCATCGCCTGCCGCATACCCTTCGCGGCAGGAAGCAGGCCATGATTGATTTCGGGAAAGCCGAATTTGGCGCTGTCGCTCGCCACGACATGATCCGCAAACAGCACCAGTTCCAGCGCCCCGCCCACCGCATAGCCGTTGACCGCGCACAGCAGCGGGCAGCGATAGTTTTCGAGCGCGACAAGCAGCCGATGGAAGGCGCGCATCCTTGGAACCGCGGCATCCGCATTGATGGTGATTTCGCGAATATCGCCACCGGCACTGAAAAAGCGCTCGCCGGCACCGGTCAGTATCACGGCCGGCGCGTCGGCCTCCGACCCAAACCGGGCGAGGTCGTCTGCCAGCGCCTGGATCAGGTCGAATGAGAGCGCGTTGGCGGGCGGCCTGTCCATGGTCAGCCGGACCAGCGTCGTGGATAAGCGATCCATCCTCAGCATGTTGCATCCTTTCAGGTCGCATCCTTTCAGGTCGCACGGGGTCTCCGTGCCGGCCGAGGTTAGCGCGGCCCCCCCGAGGGGTTCTTCCGAAGACTCCCCGCAAGCACGTCCATGAAAGGATGTTCTGGCGTGACCTGAGTGTTTGACGGCCGAAGATGCCGCGCGCTCCCGCCGCCGGCTACAGCGCGTCGGCGGCGGTTGCGGACTCGATGGCGACGGTCGCCGTCATGCCCGCCGCCAGTTCGACGCCGGGCGGCACCCGGTCGATGTGGATGCGGACCGGTATGCGCTGGGCGTCAATCGTTCTCCGGCGGTGAAAGGGCCACCGACGAGGCCGCTGCCGCTGAGCGTCCCTCTGCTGGCAACGGTCACGGCGCCGGTGATCTCACCGTTCACCTTACCGCCGCCATTCTGGCGATCGCCGATTTGCTGATTTCGGTCGACAGCGCACCGGTGCATCTGGCCGGCGCCTTGGGCCGCCCGGCCTGGGTGATGCTGCCCTTCGTTCCCGACTGGCGCTGGCTTCTGAATCGCGACGATACGCCCTGGTACCCGAGCTTGCGCCTGTTCCGCCAGCCAGCCCGCAACGACTGCGCCCGGCCGCCGGGACGCGGCTGAGCGGGGCAATGGCTCCGGTGTTCAGCGGCCTCTACGGCCTGAACACCGCCGGCACGGCCGGAGCGCTCGACCAACTGTCGGGCAAGCTGCATGCGGACACGCTGGCGGCGAACCTGACCAACCGCCGCCTGTTCGGCCAAGCCGTGGAAGACCGGCTGTCGGCGCTGCGCGGCGGCGCAGCAGGCAATAGCCTGAACATCTCCGGCGGCTCCGGCAATACCGTGGCCATAGGGGCATCGGCTGGGGATGCGAGGGAAACCGGCGGGGTGTGGGGCCGACCGCTGGCGGCTTATGGCCGCACCCGGTCCGACGGCAACGCCGCCGGGACGAGCGAGCGTATCGGCGGCTTCCTGGTCGGCGTCGACCAGGTCTATGAGGACGGCCTGAGCGCAGGTATATCCATGGGTTTCCTGCGCAACCGACTGTCTTCGCAGAACGGGTTTGGCAAAGGCCGTGCGGACAGTTATCAGGCGACCCTCTACGGAAGCTGGGATTTCGGCGGTCCCTATGTCGAAGGATCCGTCGGTTATGGCTATGCCCATTACGACACGGAACGCTTCGTCTCCTTCGGCGGCTTTTCGCAGGGGGCGAACGCCAAGGCCAATGGCCACGACCTGTCGGCGGAACTGGCGGCTGGGCATCGGATGACGACGGGACTTCTGGATGACGCCGTCTGGATCGAACCGCGCATCGGCCTGAGGCTCAACCGCATTACACGCGATTCCTTCAGCGAGGATGGCGGCGTGGCGGCTTTGGGGGTGGATGCATCCACTTGGACCACCGCAATCGCTTGGCAGGGCTCGCCTTCACCGCCGATGCCAGCCGTCCGGGCCGCGACGCGGCGCTGATCGGCACCGACGTCAGCGTCCGGTTGGACGACCGGCTGAGCGCCAGCGTCAGTGTCCAGGACAAGGTACGGGTGCGTGAGAACACCGTCTCTGTCGCTGCAGGATTGGAATGGAAACTGTGACAAGGTCGGTGTGAGAGCTTGTTCGTAGCATTTACGCGCTGACTTCCTGGGGAATGAGCCGCTTCAGACGGTTGGACAGGATGGGAGATGAAGGCGATCTGGACGAAGGCAACGAAATGGTCCTTTGTCCGCTCGACGATCGTGTTCAATCGGCGGTAGCGACTGATCCAGCTGAAGGACCGCTCCACCACCCAGGCGATTTCGGTGGGGATGAACATCCCGTCACGGCCGCGGGCGATCGGCTGGGCGGTGATGCCGAGCGTCTCCCCGGCGTTGGCGAGGCGCTCGCCGCGATAATCGAGATCTCCGATAGCCGGTCCCTGGAAACCGCACCCGGCGATCTCCCGCAGCACCGGCACGATGCCTTTGGTGTCGTGCACGTTGGCTGGCGCAGCATCGATTGCCAGCGGAATGCGGTACTTCTCCTCCGCGAGATGGATCTTGATGCCGCGGATCCTCTTGCCGCCGTCTACGCCGCGGGCAAAACAGCTCCAAGCAGACGGGCAGGTGCGGCTGTCGATCACGGTGGCACTCGGTTCCGCCATATCGCCGCAGGCCAGCCGCCACGTGCGGCGCAGCCGGTCTAGCAGACGCCGCCACAGCCCAAGCCGGGTCCAGCGGGCGAAGAGGGTGTACAGCGTGCCTAAGGGCATGCCGGAAAGCTGGCCGATTGCGCGCCATTGCATGCCACAAAAGCACACGCACCAGATCGCCATGATCGCCTTGCGCAACGCTGCTCCGGTGAGCGCAATGTTCGCCGCCAGCCTGGACCGTTCCGTCAGCAACGGGGATACCTCCTGCGTCTCCACCTCGTTCGAAATTTGGCCGAGGTGGCAGCAGTTCACGAAAACCAGCTCCGGCGTCAGCGACAACAGTTGCTCCAGCATGTCGGCGGTCAGGACCAAGCCGCCGCCCAGAACAATGCCCGTTCGTCCGTCGCGATCGTTGACGACGCCGTGCGCGGCAATGTGGACGACGCTCCAGTCCTGGGCGCAAAGCGCCATGAGCACCCGTTTCGGGCTGGGCTCGTCCACCAGCTCGCTGACTTGGTAGCGCGAAGCCCGCCGAAGCTGACTTCGGTCGAGGATGCGGTGCCGTGCAGGAAAAGCAGGATCCGCTCCGGCGTCGGTCGGGACGTCCGCGATCGCCACGGGCGCAAGGCTGCCGTCGCGATTCCATCGGTAGAGCCCAGGCGCGGCGACGGCATGGTCGTCGACGACGCGGGCGAGCTGCTTTGCCGCCATCCCCGCGGGGTCGACGTCGAAGATCCGAAGAGCCCGGAGCGTCCACGTCACCGCACCGCGTGAGACGCCGCCCAGCGCGTTGCGGCGCGGATAGACCGGCGGAACGGTGGTTACGCCGGGTTCGCCGTCCTAGAGGCCGCCGCGACCGTCCGGCACATCTTTGAACTCGTCTTTCAGCTGGTCGGCGCGGACCCACAGCTTAAGCCCGTTGTCGAGTTCAAGTTCGACGACCGCGTCGTCGTCGACCGGCTGGGTGATGACGGGCGGCGCTTCGCCACGCACCGTCCCGAGGCGGAAGGCGGCTTTCGGCGTGACCTTGATCCCCGTGGTCGGCGTGGCTTCGGGTAAAGTCTCCTGCAGCTCTTGGATCCTCAGTCGAACCATGCCGCCCCCCGGTTAGTGTGTTCTGTTGGCGCACCCGCCGCCCCCCGGCGTCGAAACCGCACGACGCAGAAAATGGCATATTCATATCACAGCACTGAAAAAATGGTAGCGGCCATGGGTCCTGAAATGAATGAGTGTCCACTTGTGCCAAGCAACGACCGAATGATTTCATGATCAACCTTGGTGCCGCGCGTTGCGCGCGTTTCTTCGACCAGGGTGGCGGCCTTTCCAAGGTGCCGTGACACCATGGTGAATACCATACAATGATATGCAATACTCCAGATCCGTTATAACTCACTTTAGGCGTAAAACAATAATCCTTATGGAGTAGAATGATTATGTGAAAACAACCGTTGCAATTTTTTTGTTGCGAGTCATATCGTCGTCTTCAACAGTGTTTGATGGATGGCCGGACGCGATACACAAATCGCCACCGCATACACTGTGCGTGAATTCTCATTACTGCCGATGAATTCTTTTCCAGGGAAGACTTTCCTTCCGGGAGGGGTGCATGGGTGCTATGGCTTGGACCATGGTGTGTCTCATCGTCGCGTTGTTTGCCGTTGTCGTGCTCCGGCAACTGCTCGACCGCTCGATAAACACTCGAGGCCTCGTGTCCGCGAGCAACGGGGTGGCGTACAGCTTCGCCCGACTGCAGCTTTTGCTATCGACCATCTTTGTTTCCGGCGTTCTGCTCATGGAATTGACGAGCGGCTCCGGCTGGGCGGGACAGCACACGTCGGAGGTCGAAACGCTCACGCTTCTGTACGGCGGCAGCACACTCGGCGTCCTGGCCAACAAGACATGGCAGCCCTTCAGACGCATCTGACACGGGCCGAACGAGAAAAGGATCGGCTATGGCAACTGACAGCCAAGTCGTGGTCGACCTTGTGCCGGGGACCATTCAGCCGCTCAAGCTGAACGTGATTGCCACGAGCCGGTTCGGCGAGGGCATACCGCACAAGTCCCAGTCCTTCAGCATCGACGCGTCGGACAGCCGCGACGGCCAGAACCTGCCGGCATCATCGGTGGTGATCGAGTTCGGCCAAGCGGCGCGGTCGGTCTACGTGCCGGCCTCCGGCTGGCTCGGGACCGGCCTGCTCGGCTCGTTGGTCGGCGTCGTGGTGCTTGCCGTGCTGGGCTTCTACGGCGCCATGGTGATCCGCCGCATGTACAACGGCACCATCGATCTGCGCTACCTGATAAGCGAGCCCGACGGCAAGGCGAGCATCTCGCGCTTCCAATTCCTGATCTTCACCTTCGTGGTGGCGGGCAGCCTGCTGGCGGTGACGCTGACGCGGGGCGCCTTCCCGGTCAGCATCCCACAGGAAGTCCTCTGGCTGCTGGGCATCAGCACGCTCGGCTACATCGGCGGCAAGACCGTGCAGGTGCTTGGCGGTGCTCCGGACGCCGTGTCCGGCCCGGCCGGCGGCGGCATGCTGCCGTTCGTGCAGGGCGACCCGAAGAGCGGCGTTCCGACCGTTCCGGGCCACATCGGCATCGCCGCGTCCAGCAGGACGGCCCGCCCATTCCGCGTGACGTCGGGCACCAAGGACTGGTCGCGCTGGACTGAGTTGAGCGGGTTTGCCGGAACCGTCACCTTCACGCTGTCCCATCCGCAGATGAAACCCGGCGAGCTGGATGGCGAGCTGCGCTACACGGGCAAGGACGGCCCGACGACAATCGCCCTGGCGACCGTCACAACCTTCACCACCGATAATCTCATCGGCACCGTCGAGGTCCGGTTCCGCAGCGCCGCCACCGCGGCGGAGGTCAACGGGACGATCACACCCTGATCCGCGGCGCCCTGATCCGCCACACCCGCCGCGCGACGGGCTCGTCACGCGCACCGACACAAACGTACGAACTACAGGGGGAAAACGCCATGTCTGCCGCGGATATCATTCATATCTGCGAAAACGTTTGGGAGGCAAACAAGTCGGACTGCAACGCCTTCGCGAAGGCGGTCGCCTCGCACTACGGGGTGACGCTGACCGGCCGGGCGAACGACATCGTCGATCAGATCAGTTCCCCCGCCAACGGATGGGTGAAGCTGTCGAACGGCGTCGCCGCGCAACAGAAGGCGGCCGAGGGTGCGCTCGTCATCGGCGGCCTGAAAGGAAGCGCGATGACCCCGCCCGAGGAGCATGGCCACGTGGTCGTGGTGGTGGACGGCGACTTGGCCCACGGCGCCTATCCCACCGCGTACTGGGGAAAGCTGAACAGCGTGGGCGCGAAAAGAAAGACCATCAACTGGGCCTGGAAGGCCGGGGACCGCGACAACGTCACCTACGCGTGGCGACGCGTGGAGACCGCGTGAGTGGCCGGCCCCATGCGGGCGCGCGTCTGGGCCTGCTTGGGCGTGCTTGTTCCCTCCGTTGCCGCAGCCGGGTTCGAGCCGGCCACGCCGAGGCCCGGCGCTGCCGGCTGGACCGTCGAGGCGGGCGACCACCTCCTCGATGTCGGCGTTCCCGACGATCCGGCCCATCCGCGCCTGTGGGAGGCCGAACCGCTGGTCATTCGCCATACCGGAGGGTCCTGCCACGTCGGCGGCCTCGGCCCGCTGGCGGCCGTGCACGTCGATGTCTCCGGCGGGCGGGCGCTCGTGACCTCGGTCTCCGGCTCCTACACCCTGCTGGCGACGGTCCGGCTTGCGGACTGCATGGTGCTGGATCGGCTGCCGGCCTTCACCGGGACATTGCAGGTCCAGGATGACGAGGTGGTGACGGCCGCAGCCTGCGAATGCGGCGACGACCATGCCCCGTGCGTGTGCCATGCCGCGCAGGTCGTCTCCGTCACGCCGGAGGGCCGGCTGCTCGACCGTCCCGACGACCCGCGCGTCGAGCGGCTGACGCGCGAGACGCTGGGCGTCGGCTTCACCGGGCGCGCCCTGGTCGACAGCCCCGGCACGCCCCGCGCACGCCTCGTCGCCCCTCTGCACTGAGCACCGACCGCAACGCATTCGCAAGGAGGCTGGCATGACCAGGACGCTGAACGTCGTGCGCGCCCAGGCACCGGACAACCCTTTCCTCCAGATCGACTGCGATGCCGCCGGGCTGCTGCCGGACCGCGCGGTCCGTGTGTCGGCGGTGCGCTTTCCCGGCGCGCCCGGGGGCGTCGCTCCGTTCCTGGAAATTCCCACCAGCCCGACGCGGGTGGACGATTCGGGCATGGGCGGCCAGTCGGTGGTGACTTGGAGCGCCGGCCAACTGGACGGCGCCACCCTGATCCTGCCGCCCGGCGCGACGCTCACCATCCAGGCGCACTGCCCGTGCCCGCTCACCGCCTATGGCAGCGGCGTGTGGGTGGCCGCCGAGCTGGTTGACGCCCGCTACACGACGCGGCCGCCGGAGCCGCCGCAACCGCAGCCCTACGGGATCCGGCTCCTGCGGTACTGGTATCAAGGCCTTGATGGCCACGACCGGCTAGAATGGCGTCGGAGCGACGCAATCGACGAGAGAATCTCGTCACGCGCCTACCTACCGGTGCACCACCGCGAGTTCCCCAGCAAGCTGTCGAACTTGCAGTTTCCACCGCCACCTTACAACGACATCATTTACGGCAAGCGCGCCTGGAACAGCCCGCTTCTAAGCCGGCGCGACACCGAGCGGAGCGCGGACTGGAGCGCGTCGGCCATCGTCCTGGGGCCGCACCGCGACGGCGGTCCCTACAGTTTCTGGTATCAGGGTCCGCAGACCGAGGGCAAGCGCCGGGTTCCCGGCCGGATCGGCGTGTCGTTCCAGCCAAAGATGGCAAAGGACGAGGAGGACGAACTCCGGCTTCCCCTGGCGGCCGACCGCTTCCCGCTGCGCGGTGACGAAACGTTGCGCCTCAGCGGCCGGTTCATGCTGGCGGTGCTGCCGGCGCCTCCGCCGGCCCCCGACGGGGACCGCGAGAACGCGCTGAACCGCACGGAATGGACGGCCGCGCTGCTGTGGACGTCCGACCGGAACCGGCCGGACGGCGATGACGGAACCGTGGTTTCGCCCGGCCGGTTCTGGCGCCGCTGGGTCGAGGCGCTGCATCTGGTCGGCGTCCGCACCTTCCGCGGTGGCCGGCCGATCAGCATGGTGCCGATGCTCGACGAGGCGTTCGACGGCATTCCCGGACGCTGGTGGCTGCGCTACCGCGTCCGCGTCGCGGACGGCGAGCCGATCCGTACGGAGTTCGACGCGCTGGTCGGCCCGGCAGGGACGGTCGCCGTGGACGCCGTCTTCCCGCTGCTGGTCGACCGCGCCGGCGCGCCGCTACGACGCCGGGTGTCGGTCTTCTTCATCGACACCGATCCTTGGTTGCCCCGGCACTGGAACGGCGGGCTGCGCGCGCCCGGCCAAGCCCAGGCGTTGCAGATGCATCTGCGCGACGCCCTGCTCGACGGGACGCTTCCGGCCGGGACGCCTCCGACCGGGGCCGCCGGCGCCCAAACCGTGCATCTCGGCGCCCTCGACCTGCGCTTTCCGGCATCCCCGCCGGACGGGAAGGCGGTGGACGCGACCGGGCGCTGCGTGGTGTCGCTGGCCCCGCGTGGCACCTACCTGGGCGACCGGCCGACGGCGCTGCTCGATCTGCGCTGGCATCTGGCCGTGGAGCACGCCGAGTTCGGCGACCAGGATCCAGAACTCGGAATGGAGGCGCTCACCACCGCCCTCAAGCGCGACCGCCCGATCACCATACCGCTGATGGACGAGCCCCCGATCCAAGGGCCGCTGCTGCTGCGGGTGCGGGAGGCGACGGCGCTCGACACCTCCCGCAGCCTGGAAATGACGCTCGCCGCCGTCGCCGCGCAGCCGAATGTGCCATCGACGCTGGACGCGGTGGTGCTGGACAGCCAGCCCTTCTCCATCGCGCGCGTGGTTGCGGATTTGGAGGCGGCCGATGCCGATGGCGTGGTCGCCGTCTACCGCGAAGCGCAGGATCTGCCCGGATCGTGGGAGCTGAAGACAAGCACCAGCCGCGTCGCCCTCCTGCTTCCGCCCCAGATCGTCGGCGAAACGATGATCAAGGGGGCCGAGGGACTGACGCCGGGCGAACCCTTCGACTTCCGTCTCAGCCCGCCGGCCCGCGTGCTGCTCCGCGGTGCGGAGTTCACCGTGGCGCGCAGCATCGCCCCTTGGAACCTGCGCCGCCTGCTCGGCCCGCAACGCCTGGGCGGGGCGGGCGCGCTGGTCGACGCTCTCGACCTTGAACTGCTGTACGGCATGCCGTTCTTCGCCAAGGATCCGATGGTCCGCTTGGCGGAGATCGAGTCCCTGGTCGGCCGCATGCCGGTCAGCCAGGAGATCCTCGATCTCGCGGACGCCCAGCCGGCCGGCGACGGCGACGCGGAGGCGTTGCGGATCGCGGCGGCGAAGGCGTATCGCCGCTGGTTCACGACGCTGCTCGCGCGTAGCGCCACCTGGCCGGTCTACGCCCGTTTCGGTGACCGCTCCACCATCCTGTTGAAGGATGGCGTGGAGCACCGATTCCGGTCGACGCGCGACTGCGCAGATCCCTTCCAGCCCGACCAGCGCGCCACCGCCCGCAGCGACCAAGGCGCGCCGCCAAGCACGCGCCCGCCGTTGCGCGGCGGGGTGGACTGGGGCTTCGAATCCGAGAAGGTCTACGACGAGGTTCTCAGCACCGCTGCGCGCTCGGTGGAGAGCCGGGTGTCCGGCCTGATGCTGGCGCCGCTCGGCGGCAGCGGCGCGCAGCAGGCGGTGTACGCGGGCGGCAAGTCCATCATCGCGTCGGTGGCCAGCAACGGCCGCGACACGACGATCACCATCGTGCGGGTCGGCCGCATCTCCCGGCTCTACAACACGGCCAAGCACGTCATCGAATATTCCCGCACCATGCGCCGGCCGGAACGCTACAGAGCGGAACAGCCCGACGGTTTCGACGGTCTGGCAGCGCTGCGCAAGGTTCGCGAATACATCCAGATCACCCAGCCGCAACGCGCCTACCCGGATCTCGCGGTCGAGGAGACACCGCCCGGCAGCCTGCTGGAATGCGCGTTCGAGACGATCGAGATCGAGGTCCGCACCCGCTGGGGCTACGATGTTGCCGACGGCTTCATCATGCCGCTGTGGGGGCCGGCGGAGGGGCTGACCCCCGAAGAGCACGCCCGCTTCTACCCGAAACCCCGCATCCTGCTGAAGTTGGCGCGGGCGCCGGAGAAGGGCGGCGGCGGCGTCTGGCAGTCCGCGTCCGATCCGGGCGAGCTGTGCTTCTTCAGCTCGACCCGCCGGGAGGACGGCGGCGACCCGGACCAGTGGCCGTCCTTTCCCGATGTGGACCGGCCGCTGCGCGCCGAGCCCAAGGTGCCGGCCCTCGATGCGATGGCGCCCGGCGACCGATCGGCGACGATGCCGCCGCCGCCGGCGGAACATCCGGGGTTGGAACGCTTCACCATCACGCTGGACCGCGTCGAGGAAGCGGTGGATCTGGTGCATGGCCGGGCCGGGAAGGCGGTGGAAGCGCGGCTGGACAACATCGTGCTGGTGCGCGCCCGACCCGCCCGCCGCGACCCCGGTCCGGTCGAGGCGGACCTCGATTCCGGCGCGGAGGCGATGAGCGTCGGCATCGACCGGCTCGCGCAGATCGACGGCCTGATGCTGCGCGCGCTCGCCGCCAAGCCTGACGCAACCGTCGCCGACGTGGCAGGCGACCTCAACGCCCTGCTCGACAAGGTGCGCGCGAACCTGGAAGCGGTGACCACCATCACGGGGCGCCAGGACGGTCTGAAGCGTGTCATCATCGACTGGAAAGCCGAACAGGCGGCGCTGGCCCAGCGCTGGAACGCGCGCCTCGGCCAGGAGATCGACGAGGCGAAGGCTGCGGTCCTGGAGGAACTCGCCGAAACGGGCGGCGAGGTCGGCCACCTGCGGGCGCGCCTGCGGCGGCTGGCGGAGGAACACTGCACCCGCATGCGCGCGTCGGTGCAGGCGCTGGACTCCGCGCCGGAACGGCTCGTCGTGGCGGTGGACGCCGCGCTGCGCGTGGCGGAACAGCGCCTGGACGAGGCGGACGGCGCCGTTTCGGCCGCCATCGACGGCGAGCTTCGCCGCTGGGAGGCGGAGCTGGGGCGACTCGATGCGGCCAACAAGGCCCTGTTCGTCGCCCGCGTGACGGCCACCCGCAAGGCTCTGCACCAGACCGTGCGCGACGCCGCGCAACGCATGGACGCCGTCCTGGCGCAGATCGAGGGCGGGGTGATCCGCCGCGTGCCACGGCTGGCGAACGTGGTCGCGGGCGGTGGCGTCACCCTCGCCGAAACGGTGCGCCGCTTGCGCACCGATGTGCTCGGCCTTGCCGCCGCGCTGGACACGGAGATCGACGGCCGGCTCGGCGCCCTGGATGAACCGTCCGCCATCGCCACCGTGTTCGAGGCGTTGTGGACAGCCATCGACACTCTGCGGCGGTCCGCGACCGGCTCGGCGACGCGCCTGAAGGAGACGGTCCGGACGACCCTCACCGGCTTCCGCAACCACGTCCTCGGCCTCGCCAAAACCGGCGGCCGCAGCATCGCCGCGCTGCGCGACGATGCCGACGCGCGGATCGAGACGGCCTGCGGGACCCTGCTCGCCGTCATCGACGGGATCGCCGTCCCGGATGACGCGCGACAGGCCGCCCTGGCCTTCTTCGACGCGGTGACCGAGCAGAAGGACACGCTCCTGTCCGAGATCGCGGCGGCGGTCGACGGCGCCGTCGCCGGCGGCATCCTGGGGGACGTTGCCCGCAATGCGGACACCATCGTCAGCGACCTCGCAGGCACCATGGACGAGCTGTCCCAGTACCTCGAGGCGCTGAAAGCCGGAACGGAACGGCTGGATGCCGCGCGCCGGGAATTGACGACGCGCGCCCGCGCGGTGGAGGAGGCATGGCGGCCGGTGACGGCGCTGGTCGAGGAGGCGGTGCGGGCGGAGTACCTGACCAAGGGCACGCTGCCCGAACGGCTCGACAACACCATGCGGATGCTGCGCGCCTTCGGCGACGCCCCGGTGGCGCAGGCCCTTGAGGTGACGCGCGACAAGCTCGGCTATTACCTCGACGCCCTGACCAGCGCGGTCAACGTCACGCCGGCGGCTGCCGTCTTCAACCGGGCCAGCGATCGGACGCTGTCGGCGCTGAGCATCTGCCAGCCGTTCAACGCGCTGGCCGAGCGGCTGGTGCCGGCCGGCCTGAGCGGCATGCGGCTGGGCGACCTGCTGCCGCGCTTCGGCGGCCTCGACCTGTCGCACCTGTTGCCGTCCGTCCCGGTGCCGGACGAGGGACCGCTGCCGAAGTGGATTCAGATCAGTCACGGCTTCGACAAGCACGCCCTGAAGGCGTGGGCGGTCTGCGAGATCCATAAGGACCTGACCGGCAAGCCCAGCCTGTTCGACTTCGGCCCGGTCTCCATGACCATCGGCACGCCGCGCTTCGACGCCCACAGCCGCATCGAGGTGACGGCGAACGGTACGGCGCAGAGCGTGAACGCCGTGCTGGCTGGGGATTGGGCGGTGACGCTGGGCGGTCAGACGGTGCTGACCATCGAGAAGGCACGTCTGGTCTATGACAACTCCGGCAAGCTGACCTTCGATGTCAAGGCGCAGAATTTCCGGCTCGCGCCGGCGCTGGACTTCCTGTCGAATCTGCTGAGCAAGGCGGCGCCCGGCGATTCCGGCGTCATCATCGCCGCGCTGCCCAACGGCGTCGGCGCGCGGATCAACCTGCCCCTGCCCGACCTGACCGCCGGCGCTTTTTCGATCACCGGCCTGCAACTGTCCAGCTACCTGGATTTGCTGATCGACGACGGGTTCACGATCGCCACCGGGCTGTGGCTGGCAAAGCCGACGCGGCCCTTCAACCTCAGCATCCTGTGCCTGGGGGGCGGCGGCTGGTTCGGTGTCGACGTGTTCCACCGGCCGCCCCGCGCGCTGACCACGCGCCTGAGCATCGGCGTTTCGGCGGGGGCGACGCTGGCCATCAACCTCGCGGTGGCGAGCGGCGTCGCCTCGGTGCAGTTCCAGGTCAGCGCCGAGTACAGCACGGACGGCGACGTTACCACCGGACCGGCGATCCGCATCGGCCTGCTCGCCTTCGGAGAGCTGCGCGTGCTGGGGGTCGCCTCCATCTACCTCGCCGTCGGCTTCGACGTGGTCTACGAACCGGACAGCGGTTCGCTCGTCGGCACCGGATGGCTGACCGCATCGATCCGGATCTGCTGGTGCGTGACCATCTCCGTCAGCCGGCAGGTGAACATGACCTTCGCCAAGGGGCGAACCGACCGCAGCGCCGGCGCCGCCAGCGTGCGGGCGGTGTCGACGGAGGACGCGGTTCGCCGCCACCTCGCCACGCTGATCTTCGACGAACTGGAGTAGGACCGATGCCGGCCACCACCTTCCGCGTCGTCGCCAACCTCCTGCCGGTCGGCCCCCTCGTCGACCCGCGGACCGCGGACGCCGTGATCCTCGCCCTTCAGCTCGCCGGGTCGTACGACGCGGAGCCTGCCGATACCGCGTCCTTCGACGAGCTGGCGCCCGCGGCCTGCCCGTGGAACTTCATCGACGACGACGGGGAGCTGATGCTCGCCTTCAACGTCGCGGCCGACGGCAGCGTCGCGGAGCTGCGTCCAAAGCCCGTTCCGCTGCCGCTCGCCGACCGCGGGATCGCCGAACCGCTGGCGCTCCGCTTCGAGCAGCACTATTGCCGGGGCGAGGCGGCCGACCTTGCCGTGGATCTGGCCTATGTGGTGCCCCCAAGCACGCCGGTTCCCACCCCGGTGGAGAGCGAGCGCGAGGTCTACCGCTTGGCGGAGTTGCTGTTCTACCTGTCGACGCTGCCCGGCCAGGTGAGCAACAGCCTGCGGGCGACGCTCTACGTGAAGGTGGATCTCGCCACCCTGCGGCAGCAGGACTGGGATCTCGGCCCGCTGGTCCTGCTGCCCGATCTCGTCCGCCGGAAGGATGGGCAGGTGGTGGAGCGTGCCGAGCCGGTCCTGCCGACGCAGCCCCTGACCGCCGTCGCGACGGTTTTCCCCTATGCACCGCTTGCCGGCCTGGATGTGGTGGTCGAGACCCTGCCGTGCCGGCTCTTCTCCGTGCAGCCGCCGCCGATGAACGGCCTCGACGGCTTTTCCTTCGCCACCTACTGGCTGGACCGGCCGCATCTGCCGGAGGAGAGCTGGCTGGATGCGCTGGACCGCCGGCTGCGCACCGCGCTCGACACGGCGAGCGTGGTGACCAGCGTCAGCTTCACCCAGCCGGCGGGCGACGCCGACCCGGCCACCCTCGACGAAGCCTGGGGCACCGCGGCGCTGGCCAGCCTGCTCGTCGACACGGTGCCGCATCCCGTCACCCCCGAGGAAGGGCCGTTGTTGCAGGATCACGTGACCGGCGCCGCCGCCCGGCTGGCCAAGCTCCTCATCACCACGCAGACGCCGGCTGGGCAAGAGGGGGCCGGGCACACCGAATTCGATGATGCCTCCCCCACCCTGACCGCCGCCTTCAAGCAGCTCTATTGGGAACTGACGCTGGACGACTGGCACGACGCGCTGCTGCGCCACGCCGGCATGCCAACGTCCGGCGGCCCTTCGGCGGCAGGCACGGGCGCTGCGTCGGCACGGCGGCGGTCGCGGCTCGCCGTCGTCAAGCAGGTGCGTGGCGACGCCCGGCTCTACCAGGATCTGCCCTGGCTCTTGTGGCGCATGGCCCTTGCCCGCCCGGCCGCACGCACCGAAGACGCCACCGCGGACGCCGCCGTGACGGCACGGCGGCAGCTCCTGCTGCAGGCACTCGACAGCCTGCCGCAGGCGGCGGCGCGTGCGGCTGTAGCCTTCGGTGTTCCGCTGCCGGAACGTCGCCGCACCCTCCGCCAGCGCCAGCTGCTTTCGGCGATCGGCCAGAACGCGCAACCCTCCGCCGTTGCCCGTTCCGAAACCGTCCAGGCGGTGGTCGTACTGATTGACCGGCTTGGGGATGATCTGAGGCGGCGCGGCATGCCGCCGGGCGAGGACGGCATGATCCTGCCGGTGCTCGGCACACTGGCCCATGTCTACCTCGACCGCATCTGGCCGGCCCCGGAACCCGTTGCGGCCATGGCGGCGACCGCCGATCCGGTGACCGATCTCGACCGCCTGCCGCGCGGCATCCGCATCCTGCTCGGCGAGCCGCAAGCCGAGGAAACGTTGGACGCCGCGCCGGAAGAGGCGCTGCGGCAACTCGCGGGAGTCGGGTTGGCGGTGCGGCGGGGCCGCGCCGGACAAGCGGGAACGCACTGGGGCGAGTGGCGGATCGTCACCAGCGGATCCCTTTGGACGGCGGACGACGAGGCCGGCGGCAAGGTTCAGGCGACCCGTCTGGCCGGCCGGGTGGTGGTGCCGTACCGGCTGGCCCATATCGGCGGCGTGACGCGGCCGGAGATGGTGTACCGGGGCAGCCTTCTCGGCATCGACGATCCGCTGGCCGCCGCGGTCGCCACCTACCGCCTGAGCGAGGCCGGGCCAAGCGGGATTGGGGACGGTCACCTGACCGACGGGCATCAGCTCATCCACTATCGCGAGCCGGAACCGAAAGCCAGGGGGCTGTTCGACGCCATGCGGGCACCGGCGTTGCGCTATGGTGACGTCTACCAGCTCGCGGTGTTCGGCATCGGCAGCGCCGGCGGGCTCCCGCCCGAGATCGCCGACGCCGACACGCCCTTCGAACCCGCCCCGGCCACGGGGTGGAGTCCGCCGCCGTCCGCTGTGGCCGAGGACACCTACCGCCGAACGGTGGCGGTCGGGCCGATCAGCTTCAATCCAGAGACACCGGCGGACGCCGAATTCTGGCCGAAGCCGCCCGCCGGGGTCAGCCCCCGCCTGCACGAAATTCTCCGCGACACGCCGGCCGCAGGGGTCGGCGCGGCCGGCGACCGCCCGCCGCTCGCCTTCCTGACCCCTGGAACGGCCGAATACGACCAGAAACTCAAGAGCAGTTTCCGGTTCCACATCATGGCACCCGGCATCGATCCGCAGACGCTGCGGGAATGGTGCACGCCTCCGCTTCCCACCAATGCGGAGGAGCAGCGGACCGCCGCCGCTGCCGTGGAGCGGCTCGCCCAGGCGCTGATCCAACATTTCGACACCCTGAGCACGGTCGAGACGGCTCCGTCGGCCCCGTTGTGGCGCCTTGCCGGGGACAGCATCCCCCTGCTTGCCGAACCGGCGGTGGTGGCCATCGGCGTGCGCGCTTGGCTGTGGAACGAGAGTATGGGAGATTTCGTCGAGGAGGTGGCCGGCGCGCTGTTCCCGTTGACCTACAGACCGGGAAGCGCCGCTGACCTTCTCAGCTTCACCGCAAATCCGGTGCCGGCGGAGGTCCGTTGCGACCCGGACGCCATGGCGGCGCTGTCCGTCAGGATTGAGCAGGGCACCACGCTGTCGATCGTCGTGGCGCCGGGCCGCATCGCCCGCATCGAATGCCATGCATTGTTGCGTGCCGACGACATGCCGCGCTTCACGGACAAAGCGCGTCGCGCGCTCGGCGTCCTGGAGGACCCGGGCGAGGTGCTGCGTGGCTGGAGGGCGCAAGGCTACGCCGTGCTTCCCGGCTCCACCTTCGCGGTCGAAACAGCGCGGGTGGTGACTGTCGATGCGCACACCCTGTGGAAAGCACTCACGGTGGAGGAAAGAGGCGATTTCATCGAGCTGTCGGTGGCCCGCACCTACAAGAAAGGTCCGCTGTTCGGCCCCGACGCGGCCGAGACGCTGGCTCTTTTTTCCCGCTTCGAGATCGAGGTGGAACGCTGGGTCTGGCGCGGCCAGCCGGTGATCGTGCCGCCATTGATGGGCCGGACGATCGGCGGCACGTTCGGCGAACCGCCTACCGACGCCTACCGCCTGCGCGGCGACGGAAAGCCGATGCCACAGGAGGAGCGCGACAGCTCCCCCGACATCCTGCTGTGGGAGGCGGTCGCCGCCATCGGCGGACGTTTCCTCGGCCGGCCCACCATCGCGGGTCCCTGGCCGCACGGTGCGAACCGCGGTTCCGGTCCCGTCGTGCTGGCCTTGGATCCGCAGGAGAACTTCCGCGGCCGCTCCTACCGGCGCTACGCACTGCGCCTGGAATCGCGCTACAGCGGGGCGCTGAAGAACCCAGCGGCGGGGGTCAGCGGGATGGAGCGGGCGCTGGGGCTGGAGCGCTGGCGGCGCATCGTCACGTCGCACCGCGCCGGGCGGCCGCAGCCGCCGAAGATCCTCGCAATCCTGCCGCTCACCCGGGGATTCGAGGAGTTCCCGGCGAAGGCGCGCAAGAACCTTGCCGCCGCCGCGCCGCAGCTGGTCATCGTCGACGAGATCCCCTACCGCGAACATGGCATCGGCGACGCTCTGCTCGCAACCGTGACGGAAGACCGGGTGAACATGGTTCCCGGTGCGCCATCGTCCGGCGACGCGCCCTGGATGGTCGGTCCGGCGCCCGACTCCTACTGGTCGGCCGACAATGTGGGACCGCTCGACCCGAGCACGATCTTTGCCAGACAATCCGGCGCGCCGCCGGAGCTGCGAATCATGGGACCCTTCGGGCACACCTTCGACACGGCGGACGTCGATCCCGGGATAAACGCGGCGAGCTATGTCGTGCTGCCGCCGGACGGCATCGGGCCGCGATGGTTTGCCGCCGTCGCGTTTTCCCGCGCCGTGCGCACCTGCGTCGCCGACACGCAGAGCGGCGAGTTTCGATACGAGCCGGAAGTCGGTAAGATCAGCGAGCCGACCGCGCCGATGCAGCTGTTCTTCACCGGTGACGCCTTCGCGCTGGCGCCGGGCAATACAGGAGGATCCGGCAGCCTGGCCCCGCCCCGGCTGACGGTGGCGAAACGGCGCATCGACTACGACCCGGCGGCATTCTTTGTCCTCCACCCGACCGCCAGCGCCGAGGGTCTGGCCCGGATTCCCGCCGGGAAGGACCCGGCGGCCGCAACGCACCGCTATTTCCTGCTGCTGACCCAGGTGGTCGCCGACCAAACCGGCGAACCCTTCGACGCTCGTGTCAGCATCGAAGGAAAGCCGGAACGGGCCTTGGCGATTTTCCGCGTCGACCCGGCCACCCATGGAGCCGAGACGGTCGATCCGATCGACGGTCTCGATGCGCTGACGCCCCTGCGCGGACGGTTGCTGGAGGTGGAGTTGAACGGCCGCTACACCATAAAGGCCCATGCCGTGGAAAACCCCTTGCTCCAGGCCCAGCCGCCGGGAATGCGGGAGTTCTGGCGGGCGCTTTTCCCCGGTGGCGACCAGGACAAGAAGGGCCAGTTGCTGGAGGCCAAGCAACTCACGCTCCCGGACGCGCACGGCACCGTGCGCAGGGTGTCGGCCTTTTTCCCGATTGTAACCAAAGCTCCCTGACGAGTCCCGCAACTGCATGCCAAGATATTCAGATAAAAGCTGTGGGCAGCGTAGACCAATCACTTTTTCGAGTTGTGTTCTTTGGTATAGAGTGCGCCCGGTTTTGTAAGGCCGGCATTGAATGCACGCGCCCGCTCAGGAAGGCAACGCCATGGTTCTCATCGATCTGACTGCGCGGCTGGATGTCCGCAAGCTGGACAACAAATCGGAACTGATTCAGCAGCAGGCTCTCGACCGTTTGGCGGGAGTGATCATCAAGCGGCTAGCCGATCCGGCGCTTGCGGCGTCCAGGCCGCCCGACCCGGAGGACATGGACGCGGACGGCAGCAACATCCTGTTCGACCGCCGCCAGGACACGATCGTCATCCATGGCAGCCGCGGCAGCGGCAAGACCACCTTCGTCCGCAACGCCTTCCGCCTGTTCCGGAAGGACGACGCTTACCGCGCGGAGATCGGCGCCAAGGTGGCGATGCTCGGCGTCGTCGATCCGACGCTGATCGAGAACAAGGAAAACACATTCGTCGTCATCCTGAACAAGATCAAAAGGGCGGTGGAGCGGCACCGCAACGTGGTCGGGGACCGGTCACCCGGCGACGACTCTTTCAACGAGTGGCAGAAGAAGCTGCGCTGTCTGGCCCAGGGGCTGGCACTGCTCGACGGGATCGGGCCGGACCGGGCTCTCGGCGACTCCTGGGACGACGTCCAGTACGTGCTGCGCAAGGGGCTGGACAAGGCCGACGCCGGGTCGGAGCTGGAAACGCGCTTCCACGATTTCGTCAAGAGCAGCCTGGACTATATCGGGAAGCAGGCCTTCCTGCTGGCGCTGGACGACATCGACACCGATTTCAAGCGCGGCTGGCCGGTGCTGGAGGTGCTGCGCCGCTACCTGACCTCGCCGCGCTTCATCGTCGTCCTATCGGGCGACATCGATCTTTATTCGCTCCTGGTCCGCGGCAAGCAGTGGGACCAGTTCTCCGAACGGCAGTTGAACCACGACAAGACGCAGGAACCGGGCCTGCGCGAGATGGTCAACCACCTGCAGACGCAATACATGCTCAAGGTTCTGCCGCCGCGCAACCGCATCCCGCTGCTGCCGCTCAGCGGCATGGAAGATGACATTCGTCTCCGGGTTCCCACGAGCACCGACGCGTCCTCCGGCGCCGCCGCGGAGATGACGCTCAAGGCTTGCCTGGAGGTCATGTTCCAAAAGCGGCTCGGGTTGAGCGCCTATGCGCTTGGGAACACGATTGCGATGATTCTGCGGCTGCCGGTGCGGACCGTCGTTCACCTGCTGTCCCTGTACCCGATCGCCGACAAGGATCGCCCCTGGGCGGAGCTGGCGAATGGGCTTCCCCCGATCTTTCTTGACACGCTTTTGCGGTACAACACGTCGATCGACGAGTTGTACCAGTCCGGCGGCAACCGGGCGGTCGGCTATGTGGCGAAATTCCTCACCAAAAACCGGCTGTGGGAAATCGCCCAGGATATGCTGCCCGAGCACACCGAGGACGAGCTCAACACGGCGCTGTTGGCGATCGGGACATGGCTGCGCGGGCAGTGCCTGGACCATCCGGAACTGGGCCTCGAATACATGCTCCGGATTTGCTTCGCGCACGAAATTCTCACCAACAATTTGCTGACGGCAAAGGCGTCCGGTCGGGACACCGCCGACGGGACCGTGCCGGTCGAGGACTTCATCCGCTTCACGGAACTGGAGCGCCACGGATCCAGCCTTGAGGTCGTCCGGCTGTTCGTTGCCGTGATCAATGGCGACAGCAAGGCGGGTTTGCGGCTCGGCACCGTGCAGACCTTGCGCCGCGGCAGCCGGTCGAGCCGACAGACTCTTGCCGCTCTGTACGGCCCAGACGTCGTCAACATCAGCAGAGCTTTATCTGATGCGAGCGGCTTGGCGGAGCGATATCATACCGAAGTATTTAACAGCTGCACGTTATTAGATCTTAACCTTGACACTACTCCACAGAACATCTGGTACAACACCATTGATAGCTTGCAAACGCGCCTGACCTCAGAAACCATGCGCGCCCTCGTCGGCCTGCCGACCTGCCGGGTCCAGAAGAACGGCGAACGGCCGACCTACGTGTCCGTGCATGGCATCATCTCCGCTGTTGCGGAACTGATCCGCCGTGCCGCGAACGGCAACAACGACGGGATCGTCCGCGTCCTGCGCGATTCGGTCAACATCCGCGCCTGCCCCGTTCCGCCCTGGATGTCGAAGAACGCCTCCGCCGCAGCCGAACTTGAGCAGCAGGACGATTCGGAATCGTCGAGCGAAGAGGAGGAGGTTGGCGACATCAGCGCCAGCGTCCTGACACGGACCATTTCGGCCTGGGTAAGCGACGCCAAAAAAGTTGCACCGCCACCACCTTACGTGCTCGCACGCATCTGGGCCCGGTTTCATGTCACCCTCGCCGCGATCGACGACGTGCTGCCGCGACGGGAGCGGTTCCTCGGCAACATCCTGCATCGGCAGATCGTTGCTTTCTTCAACGCCCTGTTGGTCGAGGAAATGATCTATCTGGGCGTGGACGGCATCAACCTCCGAAACCCGGTCACCAGCGACCGCGTGTTTGAGTACAACCTGGAGCGTTTCAAGACGATCAAAGGCGTGCAGCAGCCAAAATTCTTCTGGGCGATCTACCGCTGCCCGCTGTGGTCGGCCTATCTGAAGCTGACAGACGGGAACACCATCGGGCATGACCAGAAGGACGCAGCATTCGGCAATAAGGAAGGCGGTTTGCAAGCGGACTATGAACTCCGCATCCCCAACCATGACCGATTGAGTTTCGCGTTCGACAACCTCCACGACCTCCTCAACTCGGTGCCGGTGGTCGGCGGAGGGTTCCGGGTCGAAGAGGAACGGCCGGAGGAGCCTGCCAAGACGCGCACGGAGAGAGCGTCCCGCGGCAATAAGTCTTGATCAAAACCGGAATACGCACCTTCCATGGAAACCCGTGTCATCCGCCAGCTGTTCAAGGACAGCGCGACGCTGCAGGACTATCTGGGCGGCAACACCCCTTCGGTGGCCGCGATCAAACGGCGCGCGCTCGTGCTGGAGCGGGCGATCGACTATGAGATCCCCGACCATGTCTACCGCAACTGGCGTGACGGCTTGATCGGCGATGTGGACGAGCTGTGGGGCGTGCTGCATGCGGTGCTGGACACCTATGCGAAGCGGTACCTCCGGTTCTGGCGGGACCAGACCTTCGCCGACTTCGACTGTTTCGGCGATTGGCAGAACGAACTGGCGCGCCTGTCGCCGCTGCCCATCATCGCGTTCGGCCTCTACCGGGAATTCGGTGCGCCCGAGCCACGGATCGATCGCGTCGAGGAGTACGCCCGCCGCCACCTGACCCAGTTCGCCCATACGGCCCTCATCACCCCTATGAGCCAGCCGGTGGACGACCTCATCGCGCGCAAAGGCCTCTACGACACCCATCTCCACCTGAACGGCAGCACTGAGGTGGACAAGATTTGGCAGGATGCGCTGTCCAACATCGACATCTTCGTCAGCCATCTCACCTCGGCGCTGGGCGATGGGGAGGCGGCCCCCAACACGCCGGCCGAAATGGTGCAGGAGCTGTACGAGCAGCTGGGCATCCGCCATGGCGCGGCCGATGTGGCGAACCAGTTGCACGCCGCGCGCCGGTTGCGCCTGACGATCGCGCAGCGGCTGTTCGAGGAGCCGTGGCAGCCATGTCAGGTTTCCCTGACCGGCCTCCTTATTCCCTTGGGTGGCCAGCGTCCGGAGGAAGAGTCCGACACCGACCTCCATCCGGTGGAGGACCGCTTCGGTCCCAACGTGGTCCGCGGACGGCTGGCGCAGGAGATCCTGTTCCTGGTGCTGGCCTACCGCCGCCTCGACCGGTTCAAGGAGGAGTGGCTGGCCCGCGCGCTGCACGTCTACCTCCTCGTCCTGAACACCACCTTCGTGCCGTTGTGCGTCCAGCAGGCGGAGCAGTTCGGCTTCGAGCAGTTCCAGAAATTCACCTTCAACGGTGTCCGCTGGCTGTCGGAGGTCGACTACACGGCGCGCTTCCATCAGCTGGCCCGCAACGTGCCGTCCGATCTGGCCTTCGTCGAGGCCCGTTTTGCGCCCCCGGCAGACGGGCCGGCGCTGCACCGGACGCTGCGCAACATCCTCGGCGGCTATGTTCAATACCTGCGGGAGACCGGCGTCCGGGACATCCCCGAAGGCCCGATCGATCTTTCCGACCATGAGGCGCTGAACCCGGCGCGCATGGCCTTGCGGCTCACCGTGCATTTCATCAAGGACAACGAACTGGCCCAAGCCCGTCAGGACTCCGGCTGCCGCTTCGGTCGGCTGCGGTCGGCCATAGCGGCGCGCTGGCGCCATCTGCGGACGGCGGTCGACTCCTTGCCACGGGTACGGCATTACCTGACGGGCATGGATGCGGCGGCGAACGAGCTGCACACCCCGCCGGAGGTTTTCGCGCCGGTCTACCGTGCGGCACGCCGGGCCGGGTTCGTCCACTTCACCTACCATGTGGGCGAGGACTTCGAGCACCTGATCAGCGGCATCCGCGCAGTATACGAAGCGGTGACTTTCCTTAACTTGCGCGAGGGCAACCGGATCGGCCACGGCACCGCGGTGGGTATCGCGCCGGAACTATGGTGCAGCCGGGTTCCGTCCCAGCTTCGCCAGCGCCGCGGCGACCGTCTGGACGATCTGGTGTTCGCCCGCAGCCTGCTCCTGAAAGAGCCGGGCGCGGTCTGCCTCATCACCAGCTTGGAAGACGAGATCCAGAAGCTGTCCCGCGCCATCTACGGCCAGGAATTGGATTGCCATCTGCTGTGGACCGCTTGGCAGCTCCGTCATCTCGACCCGCTTCGCCTGGAGGATCCCAGCGCCGCGTGGTGGGACCATCCAGACGCGGGGAGCCCCAACCGGACCGCACATGGTCGACCGGCCCCGCCCTCGGCATTCACCGCTCCCGCCGAGCGTCATCCGCTGTGGTGGAGCCCGGTCGAAGACGAAAGCCAGGAATGGCAACTCCTGCTGAAGGCGGCGCAGGAGACGCCGGCCGCCTTCGCCCTGTTCCGGCGTTACCACGATCCCGACGTCATCGAACGCAGCCGCATCTATGAACAGGTGAGCCGCGATTGCCTGGATGCACGGCTGCTGCGTTGGCTGCAGGAGTATGTCCTCACGCTCATCGTCGAGCGGCGGGTGGTGATAGAGACGCTGCCGACGAGCAATGTGCGCATTTCCTTCTACAAGGATTTTTCCGAGCACCATGTGCTCCGCTGGCTCGGGCTGAAGTCGAACGGACAACAGCCGCCGGTTAGCGTGGGCACCGACGATCCGGGTATCTTCGCCAGTACCTTGCGCGGCGAGTTCATGCATCTTTACCGGGAGGTGCGGAAGCTCACCACCTCCGACCGCGAAGCGATGGCACGGCTGGAGCATCTGAACGAAACCGGTCGTATCTATCGGTTCAGTTAAGCCGCTGGAGAGTGTCAGGAATGTGGACCGCTTTCAAATCGGAACGATGGACCGGCTTCATGTCGGAATCCCCGGCCGCTTTCATCGGAACCCACAATGTACCTGAGCGGGCCAAGCCTGTCCGCGGCGAAGGTCGGTAGTTTCAAAGGGCTGGGTGCGCCAACCGTCACCATCCTCCCTTGCAGGGTTCCGGGTCATGCTGGCGGTGGTGCTTGTTGAACCGGTGATCTCACCGGTCCGGCGGCACGGGCAGTAACCAATCTGTCCGTACCGCCCTTCCCGATATACTGTGCTACTTCGTCTCAACGAGCCCGGCGAGAGGGAGCCGCTGCTGCTGTTCCGGCTCGTCCGGCGCGCGGGCACCATCCGGCTGCGTCACGTTCGCCACACCCGTCCGGGTGGCGGCCATCGGGGTAACAGGGGCTGCCGCCCGGCTCTTCGGTTTGATGGCCGTCTTCGTCCGGGCTTTCTTCGTGCCCTTGGTCTTGTCGTCCTCGCCGAGATAGTCGCCGAGTGCCGAGGCCGAGATCGCGAAGTCATTGGCGCTCAGCCACTCGGCCAAGCCCCGGAGCGTGGATCCCTGTCGCTGCTTCTCGAGCAGGTCGTCCTTCAGCGCTTTGACCGCCTGCTTGGTGGACAGCTTGCGCTCCGGCGCAGGTGCCTCCTTCAGCTTGCGGCTCAGTTCGTCGATCTGGGTCTGGCAGTACGTGCGCGTCTTGGGCATGACCGTGCCCTCCTCTTCGCTCGCATCCTCGCTCCTCAGAGGATGTTCACCAACCAGTGTACCCCGCCAACCGGTGCGGGAGGAAATCGGACATGAAAATTCCGCCGCCCTGTTGCGCGGACAATTCGATTCTTCCAGGTCCCGATTAGCAGCGGCCCGGAGGTCCGCTCGGGGACTGAGCTGGTCCCCGTTTCCGGGACAGATTTGCGGCTGAAATAAGCTTGGCTCTGGTTCCTGTTATGCCGCCAATCTGATCTGGTTCGGTGTGCCGTCGTAGGCCTCTGCCAGGGTTCTGCCGTCGAGCGCGGAGTGTGGGCGGTCGGCGTTGTAGTAATTGATCCAGCGGCCGATCCCGGCTCTGGCCTCGCTGCCGGTCTCGAAGGCGTGGAGATAGACGCACTCGTACTTCATCGATCGCCACAGCCGTTCGATGAAGACGTTGTCCATCCACCGGCCGCGCCCGTCCATCGATACCCAGATGCCGGCCGCGGTCAAGAGGCCGGTGAAGCGCGGGCTGGTGAACTGGCTGCCCTGATCGGTGTTGAAGATGTCCGGCCGGCCGTGCCGCGCCATCGCCTCATCAACGGCCTCGATGCAGAACTCGACGTCCATGGTGTTCGACAGCCGCCAGCTCAAGACCTTGCGCGTCGCCCAGTCCATCACCGCTACCAGATACAGGAAGCCCCGACGCATCGGAATGTAGGTGATGTCAGCGCACCAGACCTGGTTGGGTCGGTCGATGGTCATGTCACGCAGCAAGTACGGCCAGATCTTGTGCTCGGGATGCGGCACGGTCGTCTTCGGGCGCTGGTAGACCGCCTGCAACCCCATCCGCGCCATCAGGCGGCGAACCCGCTTGCGGTTGACCTTATGGCCGTGCCGGCGCAGATGCCGGGTCATCTGCCGGCTACCCTACCAGGGCTTTTCCAGGAACTGTCCGTCGATCAGCCGCATCAAGTACAGGTTCACGGCCGGTTCGCCCTTGGCCGGCCCGTAGTAGCTGGACCGGCTGATGGAAACCAGCTCGCACTGTCGAGTGATCGACAACTGCGGATGCTCCGGCTCGATCAGTTCCCGCCTCCGGCCGACACTCATCGACCGGAGGCCTTGCGCAAAAAATCGCGCTCCACCACCAACTGGCCGATCATCGCGTGGAGCTTTTCCACCTCCCCCTGATGGCTGGTTTCGGCGGCTTCCGCCTTGCCGGAGAACACACCAGCCATCCCATCCATCGCCTGCTTCTTCCAAGCGTTGATCAGCGTCTGATGCACGCCGTGCTTGGCCACCAGTTGCGACACCGTCAACTCGCCCCGGATCGCCTCCAGCGCCACCTTCGCCTTGAACTCCGCAGAATACCGCTTCCGTTTCCCCGTCATCAAGTCCGTCCTTCCTCGTGGCGAACCAAGCTTATCTGACTGTCCCGGAAACGGGGACCAGCTCACAGTTGTCGATACCTACACGGACGCGGCGATCAGCGGCGCCTGAAGGAGCGCCTGCTCGGCGCCGACGTGGTCGCCGCCTTTATCGAGGAGATGGTCGTGGCGCAACGGCGTGATCAGGCCGAGGCCCGGAACCGGCGCGGCGACCAGGAGCGCGCCCTCGCGGGCATCGACCGGAAGATCGCGTCGATCCTGGAGGCGGTGGAGAACGGGATGTACAGCCCGGCCCTGAAGGAGCGGCTGTCCGCCCTGGAGGCCGAGCGCGCCACGCTCGCCGCCGAGATCGGCGCCCTGGGGACGGAGGCGCCGGAGATGCTGCTGCCGGCCAACCTGCCGGAGCTGTACAGGCGGAAGATCGCTGAGCTCGAGTCCGTGCTCGGCGACGGCGACGAGGGGATGGTCGCGATGGAGATGATCAGGTCCATGGTCGACCGCGTCGTGCTGTCCCCCTGCCCCTCGGGCGCCGGGCTGGAGGCCCAGCTTCATGGCGACCTGCTGGCGATCCTGGAGGCGTGCGCCGAAGCGGACCCGAAACGCCGACAGCCCGCCTCGTTGGAGGCGGGCTGTCAACTGTCGGTGGTTGCGGGGGCAGGATTTGAACCTGCGGCCTTCAGGTTATGAGCCTGACGAGCTACCGGGCTGCTCCACCCCGCGGATGTCTCGGTATGGGGTGATGGATTTCGTGAGGATGCCAGCGTTTATGCTTTGGTTTGACGTCTCTTGAGCCTGAGTGACCTGGCGGCGACCTACTCTCCCACGTCTTAAGACGCAGTACCATTGGCGCGGAGGCTTTTCACGGCCGAGTT